>TARA_R110002096_G_scaffold4501_46_pt1 | contig 11063 bp, 5 predicted proteins | sample TARA_R110002096 | Tara Oceans TARA_R110002096 (sample SAMEA4397295) | marine metagenome | biome: Polar Biome; feature: [DCM] deep chlorophyll maximum layer (ENVO:01000326); material: water (ENVO:00002006), including particulate matter (ENVO:01000060) such as... | depth 35 m
CGATACAGACTCGGATATCCGTGGTGATCGAGTCCGGTAAAGTGATGAAGCCGCACATCCCAACCTCCGCCATCGTTCGTGTTGTCCCGGGTAAAGGCTTCCAGGGTCGGCCCGACCGCCACTTCGTAAATGTTCCGTGTTCCCCGGCTGAAAATGTGCATCCCGGTTCCATCGCGGCGAATGCGAACCACTCCCCCGCCTCGAAGTTGAAGCTCGGTTCCATCGGTGCCCCTGGCGTTCATGAATCCGAAATCGCCGATCGCGCAATAGATCCAGCCGTCGATTCCGAGCGTGATCCCGTTGGAAGTATGGTCGGCGGGCCGGTCCTTGAAACCGAACGCGATCCCTTCGACCAACACTTCCTCTTCGTCGGAAACTCCGTCGCCGTCGTTGTCCCGGTATCGGCTCAGATGGGGAGGATGGAGGCAATAAAGCCATTCTCCGTCCCACTCCAACCCGCGAGGCGAGTCCACGTTTTCCACGAACTTGTGAACCTGGTCCGCTTTTCCGTCTCCGTCCGAATCCACACATTGCAAAATTGCCCCGCGGTTTGGGTCTCGAGCCAGCGAACCGTTCTTGTCCTGACTCACAAACACCACGCCATCGGGCGTTGCCTTCACAAACGTCGGGTAATTTACACTTGGCGGCTTCGCGAAAATCTTGGCCTCGAAGTTCTCGGGGACGACGACGGTTTTGAGCAACTCGGCCTCGGTGGACTGGGCCTGAGCGAATTGGAGGCTGGGCAAAAACGCGACAAGGGCGACCAAATGGCAAAAGGATGGGCGGGGTGACATTGGCCGCGACGATCCATCATGGCCCGGAATCGTGCAAGTGGCGATATCCCCCAGATCCCCTCTACTGCAAGCCCTTCACGGGCATGAGCGATTTGTCGCGGTTCGCCTTGTTCACCAGAATTTGCTCCGCCGTGTGCCGCAGGAGTAATTCAGCGATTTTGACGGCTTCGCTGACACTGGATTTGTCCTCGGGATCAAATTTGGATTCCACATCCACATCGTTAGGGAGTTTCTCATGATAACGAAGCTTCCCATTGGTGATCACCAGGAATCGCTTCACATCTCCCAACTTGTCGGCCGGGGGTTCCGGCGTCTTGAACAAATGACCGTCATACGGACTGGTGGGATCATCGATGCGCCTCCCTTCAACAACCGAGGCGATTACTGCATCGAGATTTCCGTGATTTTCCGCGACGAAATCGATTCCCGTCGAATGGGCGGCCGCGGCTACTGCAGCGACGCTTTGCGCATATCGGCGAGCTTGCAACGCTTCCTCAACATACAGGCGCCGTTCCAGCAGCCTGAGGCGCTCCGGACATTCGCTCGGGCTGACACTCATCAAATTCGTCGGCGGCTCCAACAGGTCAAAAACGTTGATGTCTGGAGAAGCTTGCTTGAGTTGGCCTCCTTCGATCTTCAAATAGGGAAGAACCCGCGCCTGTTCTTCGGTCGAAAGTCTGGGGCCATCGTTTTCCGCATCGCAGATCAACTTGATGGTCAGGGCCAGGTTTCCTCCGGCTTGTTCAACAAACGACGCGCCATTCTCGCCGGGAATTTTCCCAAGAAGCTCAACCTCAGCCGCAAGCTCTTCAGCAAACAGGCGCTCCTTCAGCTGCTCCAGGGTGTTTACCCGGTGCACCAGCAGACGGCGAACCTCATCCAGGGTCGGCTCCGCGACTTTCGGGATTGTCGCTTCCACTGGAGCGGAGGTGACCTTCACCGGTGGAATCGCACTAATCGGCGTATGTTTGAGAAGCTTTGGGTCCGGCTTGTTCTCCCCTTCGATCGGGTTCATCACCGGATGAATGATAAAGCGTTGAATCCAGGCGCTCAATTGCTGACGCTCCGCCGGAAACTGATCCAGGACGACCAGAACGATGGTCGCCAGCAAACAAATCAGCGCCGGAATCCCGACGGCTGGAGAAATTTTCCGTTTGGAAGCACCGTCTGCCGACCAATCCATGGGAGCTTCGGTAACTGGAGTGGCCTTCGGTTGCTTTTCTTTTTCCTGGGCCGTGTCTGCAGCCTCATCTTCGACCTTGTCCTTCCCGAATTGGAGAAAACTGGGCTTGGAACCGGCATCTTTGGGCCGGGTCCGTTTCGTAAAGGCAGCGACAAAGCCTTTTGGACCAGGTTTCTCAGCGACGGGCTCGGGCTGAGGGGCTTCGGATGGTTCCAACGTTGCCTTTTCAGGAGGCGCCTCTTCGGCACTTGGAGAAGCCGGGTCCGGTCCCGATTCCGGCTTGGGCGGGTAACCAGGAACAGGATCTTTCGGATCTGAAACCGGCTCGGGTTGAGGCTGGGCCGACTCCGGTTGACTCTGACCCAATGCCGCGTTTAGCCCTGCTCCATCAATCAGTTGCAGAGGAACGGACTCCGCCGCCTGAAGCACAGCAGGATCGAAATAGCTATTGGTGACAAACACCGCACTGTGCGCACCGGACTGACTCACCGCCCCCCAAAACGTATCAAGCTGCTGCATCTTGACCAATTGCGACGGATCCGTCGCAAAACAACCAACCGCAACGTGCTGGGTGGGTTGTTGAGCCGGCGTCGCGATGAACGTGATCTCAACAGGAAGTCCGTCGGGCCGGCTGAGTTGGAATCCCGCCGAACTGTAGATTTGCGCAACCGTGTCGACCAAGCGCTGTGGCAGGTCGTTTTGGGTGGGCATCGGCTCGGCGTTTTGGGAATACACGGAGCGAAGGTTACCACAAGTGAATATTTCTTAAACCCATTTATTTCGGAAAAGTTAACTTACTTTGCGCGTACTTTACCGTCGCTAGATTCGAACACTGGCGTTCCAAACCTGTCTGAACGCTTTATATGGCCACTTTGAAGCCTCTCTCCCGCCGCACTTTACTTCGTGGACTCGGAGTCACCATGTCGTTGCCACTTCTGGAAGCGATGGGCCCTGTGCATTCCTTTGCTGCGTCCAGTTCCACCAAGTCGCCGCTTCGCATGGGATTCGTGTATCTCCCGAACGGCGTGATCATGAATCAATGGACGCCGAACCAAGAGGGCTCGAGCTTTGAGTTGCCCAACACGCTCAAACCGCTCAACCCGCTTAAAAGCCAGCTTCAGGTTCTCAGTGGCCTCGATCATGACAAGGCCAAGAACAATGGTGACGGTGGTGGCGATCATGCCCGGGCAAACGCCACCTTTTTAACCGGCTGCCAAGCCAAGAAGACCGCTGGTGCGGATATTCGCATCGGGGTTTCGGTCGATCAGGTCGCCGCAGCAAGGATTTCCGGCCAAACGCGAGTCGATTCCCTCCAGCTGGGCTGTGATGTCGGTCGAAAAGCCGGTCGCTGCGACTCGGGCTACAGTTGCGCCTACCAGTTCAATTTCTCCTGGAAGACCGAGAATCTGCCGATGCCTCCGGAGATCGATCCTCGCGTCGTCTTCGAAAAGCTCTTCGGCAGCGGCATTTTGGGCGACGTGAAAAAGAACCAGGCGGTGCGCGCGAAATACCAAAAGAGTATTCTGGATTTTGTGCGCGAAGACGCCCTCGCCCTTCAATCGAAACTCGGGCATACGGATCGCGCCAAGTTGGACGAATACATGACCGGGGTTCGCGAGTTGGAACGCCAGATTGAGCACGCTGAGAAGTTTACCAAGCAGCTTCCTGACCTGAACGCGCCAACCGGGATCCCGAGCGAGTTCAAGGAACACATTCGACTGATGTATGACCTCATGGCGATGGCCTTTCAGACCGACACCACGCGGGTGGCGACGTTTTTGGTCGCCCACGACGGAAGCAACCGCAGCTTCCGCGACATTGGCGTAGGTGAGGGCCACCACTATCTATCCCATCACCGGGATGAGAAATCGAAGATCGAGAAGCTGGCGAAAATCGACAGGTTCTACACCGAACAATTCGCGTATTTTCTTCAGAAGCTCGCCGGAATGCGCGAAGAAGGAGGCTCGGTGCTCGATCACTCCATGATCGTCTTCGGCGGAGGCCACAGCGACGGGAATCGCCACGATCACGAAAATCTGCCCGTGATTCTCGCCGGAAAAGGAAACGGAACGCTGCAAACCGGGCGTCACGTCAATCACCAGAGCAAACCGATGAACAACCTGTTCCTGACGATGCTCGACAACTTTGGAACCCCGGTCGATCGGCTTGGCGACAGCACCGGCCGCCTGAGTAACGTCTAGCCTGGACTCGAGAACTACGAGTCCTTCAGCAGCGCCATGGCGCGCTGAATATTTTTCTCGCGGTTGTCCAGAATCTTGGTTCTCGCCCAGCGGTAATTCGTCGCCGCCATGATTTCCGGAATGGCGGTGTCGGCTGCGATATCGCCCAGAATCTGCTCATAGGGAACCGGACCAACCGGGCGGTAGGCTCCGGAATAAAAGTAACCGTGAACGACACTGGCAAGAGCTCGCGCCTCCCGTTCGCCATTCCCTTTGATTCCTGGGTACTCGAACAGAGAGCGATAGAGCTCGCGGTTTCCGTCCGTCCGCACCACGCGATTTTTCAGGGTCGCCAAGTAACGGGTAAACGCGCGAAGGTTTTCGATCAACGGCATCGGCTGGTTCCAAACCGGCGCTTCGTCACCGATCCAGAATCGAATTTTGTCCGGTAAAGGCAAGAGCCCGCGTTCGCCTTCACTGTGAATGTGAAACGGATCCACCCTCCCCCTCCGGTTCAGCCCCATCTCCGCATAAAACACGACCCAAACCTCTTCGAGCGTCAACTTGAGAAGATCCATCCCATCATTCTGGGCATCTCGCCATTGATTGGTCTCGGTGATGAGAGCTTCGAGAGCCACACGGTTTTGCGAAAAGAACTGCGCTTTGGTCAGGTCTTCATACACGAAATGGATTCCGGCAACTTGGTCGGCCGGATGCGAGCGCTCAACCTCTGTGGTTAGGGTCTCGGTTGGACGAACCGTGCTGATCGAGATCGCGTAATCATCGATCGCCGACGCATAAGCCGCGGCCAACTCGTCTTTCCGATCCATTCCCAACTTCATTTCGCGGTCGTTGCTCATGAAGAACGGCTCCACAATCACGGCCGGCGCTTTGGTGTTCGCAATCAGGGTCCATCCTCGACCGCCGGAAAGCGGTTTCAGCCCGCGATCCCGCAGGCCCAAGGCCTTTAAAACCTCGTCCTGCAACAAGGACGCCAACCGTTCCCCATTGCGAGAGCGGTGATGGTACAACATCTCGGTACCACTCGCTCCCACCGTAAAGTTGCAGTGGAGACTCACAATAAAATCCGGATCCAGGCTGTTGAGTTTGGCCGGCAACCGCGTGAGACCATCCGAAACATCATCCCGGAAGACGATCTCGACATCGGCATGCTTCACTCGCTCGGCAACGCGTTTCGCAATATCGCTGTTGTAGCCCCACTCTGTAACCTTGTATCGCTCGCTCTTCGCACCTTGAGAACTTTTGCGGTGCCCAACCACAAGCGCCACCAAAGGCTTCGGTGAACTCGGAACCACGTCGGTTGCCTCAGGTTCCGGTTCAGCCGGCCCAATCACCTCTTCCAGAATCTCCAGCACCCGCTCTTCCAGATCCTTCCGGTCAATGTGGCCGGCATCCAAATACCGCTGAAGCAATTGGGACGTAATTGCCGGGAGCAACTCGATAATCAATGCGTCGTAGAGAACGCCATCTTCCAGGGTTCCGGTCAGAACCGCGAATTGATCCAACTCAACAGCTTCCTGAAAAGGGTGATCCTCCGGGCGTTCCCCGGTAATCGCTCTGGTCAGCGTGATGGAACCATCAGCAGTGAGAAATTCTTGAGATCCGGTAAAGCGACCAACAACGATGTCTGATTTCATGGGCGGAAAGCGTGGTCGCCGAATTTGGGCCACGCCTACTGGCGACGCAAGCTCAATGCTGAGCGTAGAATGCCCGTTTCCCCTTCTTCGGCGGCGGATCGATGTTGATTGCGATCCAAGTGAAGAACAATGCGGCGATGATGCTTCCCACCATCGGAAGGAAAATCCCGGGAATTCCGATCAGGAGAGGCGCGAAAAGATACAAAATGACGACCTGGCTTCCGGGGGCCGGATCATACGGATCTTCGAAGGTGCGAAGCTTCACTCTGGCCAATTGAAGTCCCAAAATCGTAAAGAAACCGCCGGCAGTGATCAAATTGATGAACAGGAGCAACGACGCAAATCCTCCCCAGAACCCGGGTTTCTCGATCGCAACGACCGCAAAGATGGTCGCCGGAATCATGGTGCTCCCAAGCACGAAAACTGCGGCAAGAATCAGCGAAACGCGGCCGAGATAATTCCGGTAGGCCGACGCACCAATGACCATCGCGCAAAACACGGCGTTGTTCAGCAACAAGGCCGCACCAATCATCAAATGCTCGACCAATTCAAACCCGCCGAAAAAGTAACGAAGAAACAGGTAGGGAAGAATCGAAACGAAAACGAGGAGGCTCAGCGCGACTGAGAAGACCCATTTTCCCCGGACAATTTGCCAGCGGCTCAACCCGCTCAGCAGAAGCAGCTCCGCGTTTCTCCCGGAAAACTCCTGCTGCAGATCGAAAAACCGCGTCGCGGGAATCACGAACAGCATCATGAAGTAGGCAACCCCCCAATAAATAAGGCCGTAGCGAATCAGGTTGTCATCGGCGCCGGCAAAGGTGCTCGATCCCGAGGCCATGTCTGTCACGATAAAGTATTCCAACGCACAGGCCGCCACCATGACGATGTGGATGGCAATAAAAGGGACGACGAACTTTCTTGCCCTCAAACCCTGGCGAAGTTCCTTCACCGTCATCGGGTGAATCCGCTCCGAAAAATCGGCGAACTTGGCTTCAGAGAAGAGCATGACCCATCGGATTTAGAGAAATGCTTGATTGAAGTAAAGCATCGATCCGGGGAACTGTCCGAGATCTTAGACTCTTCACTTTCATACTCATCCGCGAGCGGAGAAAAGATCGGGGAGACAGGATTCGAACCTGCGACATCCTGCTCCCAAAGCAGGCACTCTACCAAGCTGAGTTACTCCCCGATATGAGTTACTCGCGAGGCGTGACTGTGCCTTGGAAAGTACAAAGTGCAAGGCTCAAATTTTCATAAATGTAAAGTTTTTCTTGATAATTAGGATTTCTTAAGGTTTATAGAGATTATGTTACGTTAGGAAATTTATTGTGTCTGCCTATCCTCAATCCATTCTCTCCGGAATCCTTGCCCTTATCCTGGCGGGATCCGCCATGGCCCAGCAAGATGACGGGCCACCCGCAACTGTGGCTCCCGATGCCACCTCCGGAGAAACATCGCCCCCCGAGAAGAAAGACACAGCCGGTCAAACGGAAGAAAAAGCCGATTCTCCCGCGATGGACGCTCCCGGGAACCGCACCACACTGTTCCCTCCCCTCGATCAAACCCAGAAAATGCGGGAAAAGGTCGAGTCCGGCAGTTTGCGGGAAGATGTGGGACTCCCCACTCCCGAAGGAGGAGAAACAAAAATCCTCGCAATCGTCAGGGACGGGGACTCCTGGTATTTCGATAGTCTGGTGGAGGAATTCATCTTTCAGCTCGAGGAGCTGGCAGTTGGGAACTATGGGCTGGAGATCTATGAGGCGAATGCCGAATACGATCCCGAAGTCGTGCGGGAATTGCTCGCTCAGGCGCTGGAAAACCCAAGTGTGGATTTGATTTATGCCGCCGGAATCGTTGCTACGGAAATCGCGGCGAAAATGCCGGATGTAGATCGCCGCGTTCCGATCATGGCGGGAGCCGTTCGATTTTCGGATTTGCGCGGACTGCGCATTTCTCCTGAGGGAACGTCCGCGATTCCAAACCTGACGTTCATTACCAATCCCCAGCGTGTTTCTGAAGATCTCCGAATGCTGAGAGACCTTACCAAAACCAAAAAAATCCACGGGTTGATTGATGCCTATGCGCTCAGCGACATGCCGGGGCTTGAGAGCGCAAAACTCCAGGCGGAGAAGGCACTCGGAGTTTCCCTGGAAATCATTGGCAGCAAAATGACGGCCAAAGACACGCTTGACGCCATTCCCAAAAACGTCAGCGACGTTTACGTAACCATTTTGCCAAGCCTGGACATCTTTGAACGCGAAGACCTCTTCGTCGGCTTAGCTGAACGGAACATTCGCACCATCTCAATGCTCGGAGAATCAGACGTTGAAATTGGAGCAATGGCGGCATTGGCACCCGACAATTCGGAATCGGTCGCCCGGCGCACTGCGGTGAACGCTCACCAGCTTCTGCAAGGTGTCTCGACCGAACTGCTCCCGGTCTATCTACCGGTCGAGGACAATCTCGTCATCAACATGGAAACAGCCGACGCGGTGGAATGGTCGCCTGACTATGAGACTGTCCTAACCGCCCAGTTCGTCAACGAAGACAGCGGCGAGACCGGAGATTCCATCGACGTTTCCAAAGCAATGGCGAAAGCCGCCAAACGGAATGCGCAAGTCCGCACCACAGCCGAGGACGAAGCGATTGCCCAACAAGACGTCTACATCACCCGGAGCAATCGACGTCCGCAAATTTCGCTCGAGGGAAACCATGGAAGGCAGGATCTCGCGGATTCCTACCTGGATTTTCCGGGAGCGACGCTCGCTACTCCCACCGGAGATTTCACGCTTCCCAGCTTCGACCTGTCGGGAAGCTCGTTCCAGGGCGAATACGGGGTCCAAGTCCGCAAAGTCCTGTTCAACGATGAGATCCGGAGTGGCGTCAAAGCTGGTAAAGAAGCGGTCATCTCCAATCGACTGGAAACCCGATCGGTGCAACTGGATGCGATGGAGGACGCCGCAATTGCCTACTTCAATTACCTCAGCGCCGACAATCTCTACGAAATTGAAAAGGAGAACCTGCGCCTCACCGAAAACAACCTTCAGCTCGCCAAACTGCGGATCGAGATTGGGTCCGCAGAACCTTCCGAGCGCTACCGATGGGAACAGGACGTCGCCCGAAGCCGGGCACGCCTCTTTCAGCGGGATTCGGACCGCGCCGACGCCCTCGTTGAATTCAACCGGATCCTGGGTGAACCTCGTGGGAAGAAATGGGATTTCGAGGACTACGAAGTTGGGGACGACGAGTTCTTCTTCATGGATGACGACCTGGGACCACTGATCGAAAACATCCGGGACTTTAAGAAATTCAGCCTCTTTCTCCAGTCACTCGCCGTCGTGAATTCTCCGGAACTTCGCGCCTTCGAACACAGTCTCGCCGCACAAGGCATCCTGCTCGAAAAAAATCGACGCAGCTTCTTCGTTCCTGAGGTTACCGGGTTCGTCAGTCAAAACCGCACCGTTCTTGGCAGTTCTTCCCTCTCTGATCATCTCAGCCAACATGAATCCACCGTCGGTTTTCAGTTCAGCCTCCCCCTCTTCGAAGGTGGACGCCGAACCGCTGAGGTCGAACGTCAACGCGCCGTTATCCGTCAACTGGCCGCCCAACGTGAGAACGCGCTCGAACTGATCGAGCAACGCACCTATGCCGCAGTTCACGGCATTTCGGCGGCGCATCCAAACATCCGTTTCAGTCGACTCGGCCTTGAAGCATCAGAAAAGACGTATGAGTCGGTGCAGGAAAAATACTCACAGGGTGCAGCCAGTATCTTGGATTTGTTGGATGCCCAATCCGCCCTTCTTACCCAACGGCAGCAGGCTGCGATTGCGACCTACTCCTATCTTCAACAGATTCACCGCCTGCAACGATCCATCGCCTGGTTCGAACACGAAAAGAGCGCGAGCGAGAAAGAGGAATGGACGGATGCCCTGAAGAGCTACCTCGACGATGGCAACCTCGGCGACTTCAAATTTTCTCCCGGCGTCAGCGTTCCTTCCAGTCCGGATTGGGAAGAGGCAATTGTCGCCTCGAAGAGCAAAACAAAGTCCAAGAAGAGTCGGAAGTTCAGACCTTCCGATGACGATTCCAGTGACAGCAGTGAGACGGATAGCGAAAGCGTTGAACTCGGAGAAAGCGGCTTCGAATTCGTGGAGTATGAGATTATCGAAGCTGACGACAGTCCCGAAGACCAGGTGGAAACGGCAACCGGCGATCCCGAAACCGAGACGGAGCTTGAATCGCTTCCCGGAACCGAGACGCCCGAACGAGATCGCCGTTCCAGATTGGGCCATCGCAATTCAGGATCGTTTTCACCATCATCCGAACAGGAACCGATCGAGTTGAGTGAAAGTTTTACCCGGGTTCGCTCCGCGCTTGGTCGTTCCGACGTTGCTTCTGCACCGGAAACAACACCTGAAATCGGGAAGCCATCCAAGCTCGTCCCCGTTGTTGAGATTTCCCCGCCGTCGCCAAGTGTTCCCGTCGCCACTGACAACGTTCCCAAACATACTGCGACACCCCAAAAGCCAAAAGGACGGCGCATTGGCGCGATCGTGCGCAGACGCAGATAGTTTTGTCTTTGAATCCGCCTCACTTTCTCCGAACACGCCATGAGCCATCCCTTCCACTTCACTATTTCCTGGTTTGCGGTTCCGTGCATCGCAATGGTTTTCGCTGGATGCGGCAAGCCTGAACCCATCGCTCCCCAAAAGCCACGCCCCGTTTACACGATCGAAGTTGAAGCGCCGGAATCGACCATCCGGCGATCATTCTCCGGCCTGGTCAATTCTGCCGAAGGAGTTGGAATTGCGTTCGAAGTCGGAGGTCGAGTCATCGATGTCTACGCGGAGGAGGGTGTGCGTTACAAGAAGGACACAATTCTCGCGAAGATCGACGACACGGAATACCGAAATCAGATGGTCGGAGCGGAAGCCCAACTGACCGAAGCGATCCAAAATCTCCGCCGGACTCAGCAACTGTTCGAGACCGGGAACGCTGCCCAGGGAGCCCTCGAGACCTCGATCGCGCAGGAGAAGGCAGCACGCTCCAACTACAACAGCGCCCAAAAACGGGTTCAAGATTCCGTCCTCAAAATGCCCTACGATGGCGTCATTGGTGAAGTCAACATCGATGCCCAGCAAGTGGTGAGCACCGGCCAAACCGCCATGACGATTCAGGGAGAATCCGGGCTCGAGTTTGAGATCGGCGTTCCCGCCGAGGTGGTCGCAAGCATCAAACCGGAACAATC
>TARA_R110002096_G_scaffold16106_13_pt1 | contig 11060 bp, 5 predicted proteins | sample TARA_R110002096 | Tara Oceans TARA_R110002096 (sample SAMEA4397295) | marine metagenome | biome: Polar Biome; feature: [DCM] deep chlorophyll maximum layer (ENVO:01000326); material: water (ENVO:00002006), including particulate matter (ENVO:01000060) such as... | depth 35 m
TGGAGGAACAACTTGCGCGTCCGTCATCATTTTCCAACGCTCCTTGGAGCATCCAGGTTGCGGGTCGTCGAAATTCGGGGGATTGTGGAAGGTGCCCCTAACGCAGCAAGAACTCGTTGAGGCGGGATGGCCGGATGACTCGGAAGTGCTGGAGCAAATTCTGAGAGAGGCAACAGAACTCAACGACAAAGGGATCAGCGATCCCAAATACCTGGTGAAGCTTTTGGAACGACGCTTTCCGAAGCCGGATACGCGCATGGTCATGAGGGAGAAACCGCTGCCCTTTCGTGAAGCGATCGAAGCAACCAATCCCGTTGACGAGAAGAACCTGAAATTGGTTCGTCGATACATGAGGGAGCTGATGGCGTGTCCGGTTGTGGAAGCCGGGGCCATCATGCCCGACGCCTGCCCCGCCGGAAATGCTCCGGCCCATATTCCGGTTGGGGGCGCGATTGCCGCGAAAAATGCGATTTTGCCCGGCGGACACGGTTCGGACATCTGTTGCTCAATGCATGCGACCTTCTTTTCCGGTGGAGGCGAATGCGATGCAATGCTGGATGCGCTCGTTGACAGCACGCGATTTGGTCCCGGTGGAAGAGTCGGTGCGGATCGGGTTTCGAGTCCCGTCAATGATGAGCCGGTTTGGACGAATCCGTTTCTTTCCGGGCTTCAAGACCATGCTCGGGCGCACATGGCAGATCAGGGGGACGGAAACCATTTTGCATTCCTGGGAACCGTTGCGTTTGCGGAGGAATGCCTGCAACGGCTGGAGGCTGCCGGTTACCGGGAATTGGTCCGATCCATTCGCGAGCGTGATCAGGAGCAGGAATTGAGAGTGTTGGTGAGCCATCATGGTTCGCGTGGACTGGGGGCTCACGTCTTCAAGCGGGGAATGCAGGCCGCGATTAAGGAAACCGCCAAAATCGCAGCCGGAGTTCCGGATGCGGCGGCCTGGCTGAGCATGGACAGCGAAAAGGGAGCGGACTATTGGGCGGCGCTGCAGTATGTGGGGCGCTGGACCAAGGCCAATCACGAGGCCATCCATCATCGGTTTCTGGAAGAAGCAAACGCCAAATCCATCACCGCGTTTGGGAACGAACACAATTTCGTCTGGAAACGTGGCGACCTCTTTTTGCACGGCAAAGGCGCAACGCCAGCTTGGAATGATGCAAAGGGGCGACCGCTTCTCGGATTGATCCCGCTGAACATGGCAAGCCCGATTTTGATGGTGCTGGGGCGCGACAATCCTGACTATCTTTCCTTTGCTCCGCATGGGGCCGGGCGAAATCTTTCGCGTCGGGCTCTGGTGCGGCAGTTTCGGCGAAAGGACGGAAGTTTTGACTCGGACGCGTTGGAGCAGGAACTCAAGAATTCGACCAAGGACATTGAAGTGCGTTGGTACTTGGGCAAGGCGGATATTTCTGAGAGCCCGATTGGCTACAAGCCGGCCGAGCAGGTTCGTGCCCAGATTGACCAGTTTGGGCTCGCGGACGTCGTGGCTCAAATTGAGCCGCTGGGATCAGTGATGGCGGGGCGCAGCTTGGGCCGCGATGATGAAATCCTGACCCCGAAACAACATCGCCAAATCCAGCATCGGGCTGATCGTCGCAAACTGCGGCAACAACTCCGCTCCAATGATTGGGATGTTGAGGAATAGAACGGCTTTTGTAAGATCTGAACATGCCCGCGGTCTATCCAATAGATCCATCAACGAATCCCTTAGTAATATGAAAACCTTCCTGATCCTTCTGACTTCTGTCTTTGCCCTTGGCTCAAATCTTCAAGCCGACTCTGGAAATTGGGTCGGTCAATACAGCGAGTTGCTGGGGAAATACGTGACTCCTGACGGGGTGAAATACAACGAATGGCACAAAGATTCTGCCGATATGGCCAAGCTGAAATCGGTCGTGGACGGAATCGCGGCGCAGTCGCTTTCGGGGCTCAGTGAGGACGAGAAGCTCGCCTTCTACATCAACGCCTACAATGCGTGGACGGTTTTTCATTTTCTGGAGCGGCACCCCTACAACAACGACAATTTCCTGAAGCGAAATCGCTTCTTTGGTTCCGACATCATCGAAGTGGCGGGGAAAAAGATGAGCTTCAATCATCTTGAGCACGGAATCATTCGGCCGGAATTCAACGAACCGCGCGTTCACTTTGCCTTGAATTGTGCCAGTGCGAGTTGTCCACCGCTCTTGGATCGCGCGTTCGCGGAGGCAACGCTGGAGGCTGATTTGCAGGCTTTGACCTTGGATTACGTGAACGACAATCCCGAGGGCGTGACCCTCGCGGATGGTGGCAAGGTGGCGCGTGTTTCGCAGATCTTTGACTGGTTCGCGGAAGACTTCAACGACGGCGACGTGAAGGGCTTTTTGAACGAATTTCGGAAAAATCCGCTGAAAAAAGACACAACGATTGAATTTCAGAAGTACAACTGGAGTCGAAATGAAGCGAAGTAGCTTTGTGTGTGCTGTTATGGCGGAAGCCCGGTCGGATAGGCCGGGCTTCTTCCTTTTTTAGAAGTGTGAAGTTCCGGCTTTTCGGTTGCAACCATCAGGGGAGGCAAACTATGATTCCCACCAATGGCCCATAAGAATTTCGTCGTCGTAATCGATATCGCCGATGCCGAAATCCTGCGAAACCGACGAGGTAGGACGAAGGAGGCGGATTCGTATCGCGAGCAGGTCATTCTGGAGGTTTCGGAGCAACTGCAGAAATTCTGTTCCGCCGAATCCAAAGCCACCCTGGCCAACCGCGAAAGTCCGTTCGTCGTTGAAATTTCCGAGGTCAAAAATCTCCTCAATTTTTCCCGAATTCTGATCGGGAACGGGAAGAGTGGCCTCCAGGTTGTTCCCGAGGGGGCGACTGAGCCAATCAATTTTTACATCGGCATATCCACCACGGCGGGAAGAGATAACGAAGACGAATTCCGAGGAGTGCCCCATGCCGATGCGCTTGCGGCCAAAGCCGGGCCGAACCAGATTTACATTGAAGAGGACGTGGCGGAAAGCCTGGCATCCGCCGAAATGGGGGAGTTGGAGATTCTCTTCCTGGGACGCCAACAACTGCTGAAGGAGCGTAAACCGACTCGGATTTTTGAGCTTCGTTCCACGCAACACGTAGGGCAATCGCAGGAAGATGCCGGTGAGATCGTTCGGCTGAGTCTTGTCGTGATCGACATTCTGCATTCCACCGACCTCAAGCCGCTGATGGGCAGTAGTCCCGAAGAGCGGCTCGAAAATTACGAACGCCAAATCCTGGTTCCCTTTCGTGCGCACACCAATGCGCTTGCCAAGAAGTACAAGGGCAAGATTGTCGATCAGACAGGTGACGCTTGTTTCCTGTCGTTCGAGGATCCGCATTCCGCGCGGCAATGGGCGACGGAGCTGCTCGACCCCAAATATGACATCGAGGCGCCTGAGGGCTACGATTACCCTCAAGTTCGCTATCATCTCTCCATCGACAGCGGGAAGGTGCGGCGCAACGCATCCGGGCGACTCCAGGGGAGCTTTGTCGACCGCGTTCATCGCTTGAACGACTTGTCTCAGGACAACCAGATCATTCTATCGCCATCTGTCGCGCATCTCATCGAAGATGATCTTGGTGACCCCAAAGTCTATGGAAAGGTGTTTCGGCACAAATCCTACAGCCTGAAGGGAATCGTCAAAGAAGTGGAGGTTTGGGAATACTGTCCGCCCGGCGTTGAACCACGGCTGCCTCGTCTTGGAAAAGGCCAGAATCACCTCAAGCCGGCAGCGTTGGCGGCAGTTAGCAACGGGGAGTCCATCCAGCGCTTCAGCGACGCGATTCAGGAAGCGCTTGAGTTGGACAACGGAAAGGAGGCCACGCTGCCGAAGGAAGAAGCTCGGACCACGCGGATCTTTGCTTTTGATCGCGTGGAAGACGGTGTCGGTTTTGTGATTGATGTGTTTCGTGCAACGGGGGGGAAATGTGGTGGCGCTGTCCATTTTGGGTTGATCAACGACAAAGAGAATGGTCCGCCGGAGGGATCCGCGGTGAGCGAAACGTTGGAGTTTCTCCCCGATCCCGAATTGGTTGGCGCCATCCGGTTGTCCGGAGCTGCGAGAACCCATGTTGGAGAGTGGAATCGCCGTTTCAAGGTTGAGCAGATGAAGGGCGCGCGGGTGATGATTCAGGATCGCTCGGAATCAGTTTTCGAAGTGATGCCGCGGCTGCGCACCCGCTATCGGTTGGCGATGTTGGCGGCGATGCTTGTTCTCGTCGTTTTGGCGAGTTTCTCGCTGTTCGATCAAACCATTCGGCAGCCGATTCAACGGCAACAGGCTTTGTTCGTTAGTCTGGCTCCGGCTCTCGACGGCCAATCGTGGTGGTTTGAGGTTTCTCCCTGGTTTACCCCGGAAATACGGAAGGCAATTTATGACGGGAGAAAAGGGAAGAAGCAGGAGATTGAAGGTTTGAAGCAATCGATCCTGGATTCGAAAAAAGCTCCGGAATTTTATCGAACTCTGCAAGAGAAATGGCTTCCGGAAGATGGAGAAATGGCCCGGCAACTGCAGGAACTGGGTGCCTTGATGGATGACCGGAAGAGTTACGACAAAGAGAAGGGGAGGAGTGCCTGCTATGATATTATTACGGATCTCATTGAGAAAAAGGGCAAACAGATCCGGGCGACCGATTGGCATCTGATCGCGAATCTGTTGACGAGCCTCAAGCCCTCACCCGACGAAGGCGCGACGGATTCTGAGTTTCAAAGCAAGTACCAAACCGCGCTTTCTGCCTTTGATGGACGCGAAAATGATTACGATCGAGCCATTTTTGCCTTTCGGACGGCAACCGAATTGTACCGGAAAGAGGAAAAGCAGGGGAGGGACAATTCCCGGATTTTGACGGGGTTGCGAGGATTGTGCTATTCGGATTGGGCGCGCCTTTATTACTACCGGCGCAAGTTCGATGTCTGCCTGGATCCTCTCTTCTCTGCGGTCGAGGCGTTGGACTACGTTCGAGAGTTTCGCTTTCTGCATGCCTACGTCCTGGCTTTTCGTGGTGAATGCAAAACCCGGTCGAAATTCGATAGCAATGCCTCCGAGAACTCCCTGGTTGATAAGGATCCCAATTCTGCAGTGGACGATTTTGACTCGGCGATGTCCCTCTTGCGGCAGTGCTTTGAAGCGGTCTCGTTTCAGGAACTGATCGTGGAACGGGATGTGACGTTGAGTGCCGGGAATCACCTGCTGGCCGCCGTCATCAACCAGTTCAAAGCCCACTATTATCTGGAGAATTGGGAGTTGCGGAAGAGCGAGGAAATGTCGGCGAACTCCATCAGGATTCGCGAGTTGATTGATACCGTGGCGCAGCTTTCGAACTTGAATGCGGATCCCGATTCCGAGCGGGAAAACGAAGGTGAAGGGATCTACCTGGAAGTCTGCCAGGAATATATCCGTTGCCATTTGCTACAGGCACTGGCGGCGCACTATTCAGGGAATGCCTACAATGCGGACCGGGCTTTGACGAAGGCCATTCACATGTCGACCAACGCTCAAGAGAAACGATATCTGGGCAGTGTCGCCTGGCGTGAGTCGCTTCCGAACTTTCATGAGCGCCGTGCGGACTATCACCTATTCATTTCCGGAGACCTGAAGCGGGCAAGCATCGAACTCGAGGCCGCGATTTCCAATGCGGAGTTTCTTGGTTGGGACCAGGAGAATCATCCGATGAACCGGTTTTATTTGGGATACCAGTATCGCTTGCTCTGGACTGCCGAAATGATGTCGAAGCGGGAGTTGGATCCTCGGGGAATGGTCGCAGACATGCCGAATTCGCTCTATTTCCAAACTGCCTCCGCGTTTTCGAAGCCGGGTGGTGAGATCCAATCATTGTTTCGCATTATCGAGGCACGGGAAGAGTTTGAAACCATCACCAGGGATGACCGGCAGGTGTTGCTCTTTATTTGCGAGTATCTTCTTTTGGATAGCGTTGCCATTGGTGAAGCCCAGGCGGCAACCGTCAATGGAGTTTACGAGCGGCTGGCGGAGCCATGGAAGAAGGGTGGCCCGATTGACAGTGTCGCTTACCTGGATGACATCCGGAACCGTGCCGCTTCGTTGAAGGAGCGATTGAGCGCCTCACGTTTGAGTGCCGACTCGAATTCGGAAAGAGACTTGCGGCTGGCTTTCGACCGTTGAGGTTCAGATCAATTTGGGAGCACCCGTTCTGCGCTACTCGCGGGAATCCAGCCGTCGCTCTGGTTCGGAGTCCTGACGTGCAGCCAATCGCGGCGTTGCTCCAGGATGCGGACTTCCGTCCCCGAATGGAGGGAATTGGTAAAGGCTGGGTCATAGACGAAGGAGTCACCTTTTCGCGCGACGACTTCAGCTTCAACAATGACCGCATCACGACGGTGATCATGGCCGGCATGGATGAGAAGTGAGATGAGCAAGACCGCAGCCACACCTCCAAGTCCCGCGATGATTTGCCAGCGGTTATTGATCGGCCGCAGAAGGTGAATGCCGAGGACCAGCCACATTCCCGCGAAGAGAAAAGCCACAATTTTTACCTGCGTTCGCGGCTCGAACAGGAAATGCCAGAAGAAGAGGCGTCTAACCAAGAGTGAAGTCGTTTTCTCGGGAAAGATATCCACTCGCTGCGTTCGCACATAGTGAAGCGATTCGGCGAGTTGGGAATCATTGGGACGGAATCGCTCTGCGCGACGAAGATTGAGAATCGAACGCCCAATGTCGCCAGCCAGGAAGTGGGTGTTCGCCAGATTTGCGTAGAGTTCTCCGTTCTCAATCTGAAAGTCGGTTCGCAGACTCTCAAACCGCTCGGCGGCCAGGGCATAGAACTTCTGCGCCTTGCCGGGATCAACAAGCGCGGTTTCATTGGCCTTCGCAAAAAACTCCTCCGCTTCCGCCAACGTATCGGGAGCATTTTCACCGAACGCCTGCGTTGCCGTCAGCATGGCCAGAACGACAACAACGACAACAACGGCGGCGCGACCGGCCTGCACTTCCAACCTGCGCACCAGTTGCAGAAGCCCTTCGCGCCCAACGGCAGGAGGCTCAACGTCATGCTTGGAGTAACCGCTTGCTGAAGAACTATCGATCAGGCCGATGAGAATGTCGGCTTCATGTTGATCGACCTTTACTTGTTCCGCGATGGTTCTCAGTTCTCTCGCGCCGCTTTCGAAGTGGGGAACATCAAAGCGTTCCTCCAGGTAGCTCTTCAGCGCCCGGCTCAAATCGTTGGGGTCCGGATCAGGTCCGAGTTTCCAGAGTGAGAAGCGAAAGCGGCTGAAGGCTCTTCGTTTCTTCGCCAGGTCCGGGTTGTGGCGTGCGAGCCGGAGATTCTTCGTCGCATACCACAAGGCGCCAAAGAGAAGGGGAGGGAGGATCCAGGCCAGAACCCAGCCAAAGGCGTTGGCGGCCCAGGTTTCCGGTTTTCGGTTGATGAGAAGTTCCGGGCCGCTGTAGTTCGCAAAAATGCCGCCGGGTTGGGGCTCCACCACATTTTTGAGCGCCGAACCATCGCTGAATTCCGCATCCAGAATATTGACCGCCGTGACCGGGGAAACGGTCAGGGAAATGGGGGCGGTTCGCGCAACTCCATAGTTGCCGATTTCCGGATCAAAAAAGCTGAATTCCAACGCGGGGATCGCGGTGACATTTTCCCGAAGCGGACGAAGCGTTTGGCTGAAGGAGGCGATGCCGTCAACGAGCCGGGGTCTGGACTGTTCTGCCGGCATCGCAAAACTTCGGGTTAAGGCCGACTGCGAGGAAAAGGGCGGCAGTTCAAGAAGATGCGGATAGGGATGGCCTTTGGCTTCGAGTGACAACGTGATTGGTTCATTCACCTCGACCACCAACGGATCGGCTTGGGCATCCAGCGTGAAGGAGCCAATGATTCCGCTGAAATTGGAGGGTTTTCCCTCGATGGGGAGCGGCTTGACTTGAAGCATCGTGGGCTGTCCCTGAACCATGAGACGCTGATAACTACCGGTAACGTCTTCATCAAAAAATTCATTGTTGAAGTAGCTGGGATAGCGCGTGCCCTTGAAGCGGCCGTCGCGAGGCTCAACAAACGAGCACATCAGAGTTGGAGGTTTGATGAGGAGGGGGAGGTCGCCGCTCTTGGTGGGGATGATGATTTTTTGGAAGGTCAATCGAACTGCGGGCTTTTGGTTGCGATTCGTCTCTTCGTACTGTGCGATGACCCGCTCGTTGGAAACCGGCAAGCCGATCGCATTATCCGCGTTAGGGTCGAACTCGCCAACGGGAGGTCGAACCCGAAACTGGTAGTCGGTGAGAGCGGGAATGCGGATGTCCGCGGCCTTGACGCCGTTGAGGGAGAGATTGGTGGTCCAGTGAAACGTCAGGGTAACCGGCTCGCCGACGTAACACTCGGTTTTGGAAAGTTCGACCGTCAGCTCCATCTCGTCGGTGGGCTTGGGGAGCTTCACCTCAATCTCGGAAAACGTAAAAGGAACATCCTGACTGCCAACACTAACCAATCCACCGGGGATGTTGACTCTACCCGATTTCAGCGGAATCGCCTCGTAGGTGAAGGTGAACGAATCGATGCCGTTTCTCGAGCTTGGAGCCGCGCCAACATAGCGAATCTGGAGCGCGTCGGTTTCCAGCAAATCCGGCTGCGGGGCGCTCTTCACGCCATTGACTTGAACGTAGAAGTTGAAGGGACTCCCCAGGTAGTAAGACGTTGCTCTAACCTTGATCTCCGCGCTGGGGGCGGCCTGCAAACCGATGGGGAGCAATCCGACCAGGATGAGGACTACAAGTTGAGGGATTTTCGGCATGGGAACGGAATCTTACGTTCCTGCGGCAAATTGTCGATCAGCGCAAGATCGAATTGGCAGTTGATTCCCTGTTATCGCCATCTGACAATGCGCCCAAACCGCCATGGGCATCCTTCGAACCATCAGTAACCTTATCGATCAGCTGAGCCGGAAGGTTGGAATTGGCATGGCCTGGCTGACGCTCGCCGTCGTCATCATTGGAGCGGTGAATGCGGTCCTGCGCTCACTCGGGAAGGTGTTTCAACTGGAACTCAGTTCCAACACGATCATTGAGCTTCAGTGGCATCTCTTCGCCACCATTTTTCTCCTGGGAGCTGCCTACACCCTTCAGCAGAATTCACATGTCCGCGTCGACGTGTTGTACGACCGGTTGAGCCTTCGAAAGCGCTTGTGGGTGAATCTGGTTGGGCACGTCGTGTTTCTGATCCCGTTTTGCCTGTTCATGCTTTGGGTTTGCTGGCCCAAATTCATCGGTTCGTGGCGGGAGCTCGAACAATCGCCCGATCCCGGTGGATTGCCGGTTTATACCATCATCACGATGCTGCCGGTCGCCTTTCTCTTGCTGATGCTGCAGGGAATTTCGGAAGTGATCAAAAACGGGCTCGCTCTCGTTTCCGGCGAGCAGGAGTCTGAAGCTCTGGGGGAGGTGATTTCATGAGTCCTGAATGGATTGCCCCGATCATGTTTCTTTGTGCCATGGGCCTGATTTTCTCGGGTTACCCGGTTGCCTTCTCGTTGGGGGGAACGGCGTTGGCATTCGGCATGATTGGATTGGGGATCGATGAGATTCGTCCCGCCCAGCTCCAGTTGATTTCCCATCGGGTCTTCGACATCATGAAGAACCAGATCCTCCTGGCGGTGCCCTTCTTTATCTTCATGGGGACGATGCTCGAAAAGTCCCGACTCGCGGAGGATCTGTTGCAAACGGTGGGGCAGCTGTTCGGCTCGACCCGGGGAGGGGTTGGGTTGGCTGTCGTTGTCGTGGGCGCGTTGCTCGCCGCAGCGACCGGGGTCGTCGGCGCATCGGTTGTCGCGATGGGCATGATTTCGCTGCCGATCATGCTGCGTTACAAGTACAACAAGGGATTGGCGACCGGCGTGATTGCCGCATCGGGAACCCTTGGGCAAATTATCCCGCCCAGTGTCGTTTTGATTGTTTTGGCCCAACAATTGGGAACCTCCGTTGGCGATCTTTTTCGAGGGGCCTTGATCCCGGGGATCATGTTGGCGGGGATGTTTGGGCTTTATGTTTTGGGGGTGAGCATCGTAAAGCCCAATTTTGCGCCTGCGATTCCAAAGGAGGAGCGAGACCTGACCGGGGCACAATTGGTCAGGAGGACACTCCTGGTTTTGCTCCCACCGCTGGTGCTGATCATCATCGTTCTCGGTTCCATCTTTGCCGGAATCGCGACCCCAACGGAAGCTGGAGCCCTCGGCGCCGTTGGTGCCATGGGATTGGCGTTGGTGAACAAGCGATTCAGCCGAATGGCCCTGAACGACACCATGCTCGCCACGATGAAGCTCACTTCAATGGTGATGTTCCTGCTGATCGGTTCCACGACGTTCGTTCTCGTCTTCAAACTCTATGGTGGAGACCGGTGGATTGAGGACGTTCTGATGAACCTGCCCGGCGGAATCATCGGAGCGCTGATCATCGCCAATCTGGCGATTTTCCTGCTGGGCTTCTTCATCGACTTTTTTGAGATCTCCTTCATCGTCGTTCCCCTCATTGCCAATGTGTTTATTGGCGAGATGCTGGGCGATTTTGCCATTACTCCCGCCTGGTTCGGAGTGATGATTGCGATGAATCTGCAGATGTCGTTCCTGACTCCGCCGTTCGGTTTTTCGCTCTTTTACCTCAAGGGAGTTTGTCCGCCGGAAATCAAGACGACGGATATTTATCGCGGCGTGATCCCATTCATCATCATCCAGGTGATCGCGTTGACCCTGGTGATCATCTTTCCACAATTGGTGACCTGTCTGGTCCGCTCCGGTTAGGCCAGAATTTCGCGAACCACGCGGCCATGAACGTCGGTCAGGCGGAAATCGCGACCCGCCCATGGATACGTCAGTTGCTCGTGATCGAGCCCGAGCAGGTGCAACATCGTGGCGTGGAGATCGTGAATCCCGATTTGACCCTCGACAGCCTTGCGGCCGTGAGCGTCGGTCTTTCCATACTTAAAGCCGTGTTTCACGCCGGCACCCGCCATGAACATGGTGAATCCGGTGGCGTTGTGACCCCGCCCGTCCCGCGTTCCATCATCTGGCG
>TARA_R110002096_G_scaffold6206_1_pt1 | contig 11057 bp, 9 predicted proteins | sample TARA_R110002096 | Tara Oceans TARA_R110002096 (sample SAMEA4397295) | marine metagenome | biome: Polar Biome; feature: [DCM] deep chlorophyll maximum layer (ENVO:01000326); material: water (ENVO:00002006), including particulate matter (ENVO:01000060) such as... | depth 35 m
CATCGAAAGAATGTGTAACCTCAAATTCACTAAGGTCAAAAGGGTCCCCGATTGGGGACCCTTTTTCATTTTGGGTGTCCTGGATGAAGATGAGGACTGCTGTTCGATAAAATGGCTACGTGTGCCTTATAGCGTTTTAGACGCCGCAGGCGCCCCGCAGGGGTGAAGATCGTCGCTAGGCGATCTGAATCCACCGACGAGCGAAGCGAGGACAGGCCGAAGGCCCATCTTTCCGGGTGCGCCAATTAAATCAAGAGTTTGCCGGTTTCGGTGATCCCTTTATTACTTCAACTTTGTGCGATAGTAGTGTCATTGTTGGCGACTCCTATTTTCACTGGCATGCTCGGTCGCTCGATATCCGGCACATCTATACACGACCAGCATCACCGCATCTGTCCGGCAAGGTATTGAGGATCACTATGACTTCCTGTTTTGCAAAAGTTTTTTTCGGTGCCATCTGGATTGCTGTCGCATCCTGCGTCGTAGCCGCCGAGTCGCAAGACTCGCCGGCGGGCGGCTCCAGCACATTGAGCGCGGCGGACCACTGCAGGGCTGTCATTTCGTCAGTCGAGCAGGCCGGCTTCGGCGATGAAGCCACGGTTACCTGTAACGCTACGCACGCCATTATTCACTCGGATTCGTTCCCCAGTCACAAAGTCATGATCGGCATTGTCGGTACCAACGAGCAAATTCCAGTCCCTGCCGAGGGTTTCTTTGCCAAAGTCAGACTGCAACCTGTCCCCGGCGACAAGCTGCAAACAAGGGATTCGTCGGTTGCGATAGCCGTCAACGGCATTCCGATCTTCGACTACACGGCCGGCGGAGAGATGACCGAGGATGACCTCTATCAACACCAGCCACACCTGGATACCGTGCTGATAAATCAACTTGATGAGTGCGGCGGGCACACGGGACGCGGAGATGACTACCACTACCACGAAAAACCACGTTGCATGATCGAGCAAATGGACAACGCCGGGGACGATGCGATCATTGCCTGGGGATTCGACGGATTTCCGATATACGGGGACAATAATCCTGACGGCTCTGAAATCGCCAGAGGTGCCCTCGATGTCTGTAACGGACAACCGGATCCGGTATTTGGCTACCGTTATCACACGTCTGACGAACCGCCCTACATTATCCAATGCATTTTCGGCGAGGTTGATGATTTGGATGAATTACCTCGCATTGGCACAACGAGAGTTTCCGGGCGACCCGTGCGCGTCGACGATCTCGACTTTACGGAAACGGACGACGGTGTTCGAAGCCTGACCTACGACTACCGCGGGGAGAGCTACTACATCCGGTATCGACCGACGGGAAAAACAAACTGCTACTTCTTCGAATCGAAAACAGTCGCGGCAGGCGGGAAAGTCGAGTCAGGAGAGCACTGCGTCCAGGTTCATTCCGGTCGTCGTCCGCCAGGAGGAGGCGGGCCGCCACCACCTGGTGGGGACCGCAGACCGGGAGTACGTCCCGCTGACGGAATGGGTGATGCTCAGCAATGAAAACGACTGACTCCAATTATTCCGCTTGGGGGTCAGTCACTGCTGTCGCCGCGGTAGCGCTCGAACCACCCGATGATGTTGCTCGCTTTTGCGATCAGGTGTGACGGCCGCCCGACCAGGTTGTGCGAGCGCTCCGGTACCCGCACCAGCGCGGTGTCGATGCCGCGCAGTTTCAAGGCCTGGTAATACTGCTCGGATTCCGAGATCGGCGTGCGGAAGTCCTGCTCGCCGCTCATCAGCATGGTCGGGGTGGTAACGTTGCCGACCAGTGACAACGGTGATCGGCGCCAGTATTCCTGCGGATCTTCCCAAGGCATCGCGTCAAACCAGTAGCGCGCAAAGAACGGCGTGAAGTCGGCGGTCAGCACAAAGCTCGTCCAGTTGATCACCGGTTTCTGCACGACAGCGGCCGCGAATCGGTCGGTGTTGCCGACGATCCACGCCGTCAGCACGCCACCGCCCGAACCGCCCGTGACGAACAGCTGCTCGTCATCAACGTAGCCCTGGTCGATGACGGCATCGACGCCGGACATCAGGTCGTCGTAATCCTGGCTCGGGTAGTCGTGGTGAATCTCGTTCATGAAGTCGAAGCCATAACTCGTCGAGCCACGCGGGTTGCTGTACAGCACAACATAGCCGGCGGCAGCGTATAGCTGGATCTCGGGCGAGAAGTGCGGTCCGTATGCAGTCGTCGGGCCGCCATGAATCTCGAGAATCAGCGGATACTGTTTGCTGGCGTCAAAATCATGCGGCTTCACGATCCAACCCTGGATTTCGTAATCCCCTACCGAACTCTGCCAGGTGATTTCTTCGACGCTGCCGGGCGTGCGTTGCGCAAACAGGTCGTCATTGAGATTCGTCAGGGTCCGTGCCGGACCGCGGTTGCCGATGTAGCCGACTTCCGACGGTCGCAGCGGTGTGCCGCGTGTATAGGCTATTGCACCGTCATTCGAAACGGACAGGCTGCCGCTGGTGTACGGTCGCCCGACCGACGCGCTACCGACGTCGTCAACGATATCGCTCACCGCGCCATCCAGCGACATGCGCGCGATCTTCGTCTTGCCGCGGTCGTCGTAGCTGATTAGCAGCCGGCGCGAACCGCCGAGCCACTCGATGCTGCCCACGTCACGGTCGAAGTCGCCGCTCAGCAGCCGCACCTCGCCCGACTCGCGGTCCAGAAGGTAAGCGTCGATCTCGTGATTGGCGAGGCCCTTGTCGTCAAATCCAAGATACGCAACCCGTTCGCCATCGGGCGAAACTGCGGGCGCGAAGTCCGGGCCGTTGCGATCCGTCAGCTGCGTCAGTTCACCGGAATCGACCGCAACGCTCCACAGCTCGGATTCCAGAGGATCGTTGATCGGATTGTCGATGCGGTTGGCGGAGAACAGGATGTGGTTGCCATCCGGCGTCCAGCTCAATGGTCCACCATGGTTGTAGTCACCGGTCGTCAATTGCCGCGGCGTCCCGCCATCGGCCGGAATCACGAAGAGGTGTGTGTAGCCGGTCTCGAGGTAGCCAGCACCATCCGCGCGGTAGGGCATGTCGTCGATAACTTTCACCGGCGTGGCCCACTCGGCACCCTCCGGCATGGCCGGCGGGTCGGTGAGCTTAAGCCCGTCAGTCTCGACAAACATTTGAAAGGCTATGTACTGGCCATCCGGTGACCAGCTGATCGAGCCGGGCCCTTCGGGCAGGTTGCTGAGCAACGCTGTCTGCCCTGTATCCATCCAGCGCATATGCAACTCGGCACCGCGGGCACCGGCGCTGCTGACATACAACAGTTGCTCGCCATCCGGCGACCAGCGCGGGCTCGAGTAGCTGTCGGTCCCGGATAACAACGGCCGGTGATTGTCGCCATCGTTGTCGACGATCCAGATATTGCCGAGGGCCTGGTCGGTCATGATGTCCATGGAATGGCGGACGTAGGCAATGCGCTCCCCATCCGGTGACACCTGCGGATTCAAGGCATATTCGAGGTCGAAGATATCGGCAGGCTGCAAAGTCCGCTCGTCCGAATCGGCTTGAGCGGTAACGCCAGCTGCGAGCAGTGCAGCAATTAGGATACGTGGATACACGGTCGTCTCTCGCCTCTTGTCATTAACGCCAGCATTATGAGCCTGGAACAGGGAGAATAAAATAAAAGATGCGCCCGGCACCAAATAAAACGCCCCGGAAGCATGAAATCGCGGGCCCCGCCAGATTCAGCGACAATAGGTCTTGTACAGGCAGTCCATCAGGGAACGCACCTCGTTGCCATGGAGCGAATAGAAAATGCTCTGAGCGTCTCGACGTGTTTGCACAAGCCCCTCTCTTCTCAAAACTGCCAAGTGCTGAGATAGCGTGGACTGTGACAGATCGATGCGGCCGTTTAAGTCGCCGACGGCGAACTCGCCTTGCGCAAGGGTGCAGAGAATCATCAGCCGAACAGGATTACCTAATGTCTTTAGCAGCCGTGATGCCTGCTCGGCATGTTGGTGCAGTTCGGCGGCGTCGATGCCGGGACTTTTCATTCTGTCGCACGCTCCTCGGTGCTGTGGGAAGTACGTATATTCGTCTTTACTAAATTAGATATTATAGATATAAAGAACGCAATGCAACCGACCGGAGCAGCACCTGTGGATGGTCACAAACCCTTAGGAGAAACACTATGTCAACGATAGTAGTACTGGGTGCCGGTATTGGTGGCGTGTCCCAGGCGTTTGAATTGAATCCACTACTCGGCAAAGGTGATCGACTGATCGTAGTCAATGATCAAAGCCACTTCGAGTTCACGCCGTCCAATCCGTGGGTTGCAGTCGGCTGGCGAACGGAGAAACAGATTACAGTTGAGTTGGCCCCACTATTCGAGAAGCATGGTATTGAGTTTATCGCATCGGCGGCAAGTCGATTGCAACCAGAAAAAAACGGGATTCTGCTGGCCAATGGAGAGACTGTTCAATATGACTACCTCGTGATTGCCACCGGACCGAAACTGGCATTCGACGAAGTCGAAGGCCTGGGACCCGACGGGTACACCGGCTCAATCTGTAAGACAGGTCATGCTCTCGAAACGCACCAGGACTTCAATGCGCTGGTAAATGACCCGGGGCCGGTGATCGTGGGTGCTGCACAAGGGGCTTCCTGTTTTGGCCCGGCGTATGAATACGCGTTTATCCTGGATACAGAATTGCGTAAACGGAAAATTCGCGACCAGGTACCTATGACGTTCGTGACGCCAGAGCCCTACATCGGCCACTTGGGATTGGACGGCGTCGGCGACACAAAGGGCCTGCTCGAATCCGAACTTCGTGATCGTCACATACACTGGATCACGAATGCGAAAATAGATCGGATTGATAAAGGCTCTATGTCGGTCACCGAATTTGACGACGATGGCGGCCAAAAACGCCAAAGCGATCTGGAGTTTCGTCATGCAATGATCCTACCGGCCTTCAAGGGTATCGATGCAATAGGTGACATTGAAGGATTAGTCAATCCACGAGGATTTGTGCTAACCGACGAATACCAGCGCAACCCGAAGTATTCTAATATCTACTCGGTCGGTGTCTGTATCGCGATCCCACCGGTTGGCTCAACACCGGTGCCGGTCGGTGTGCCTAAAACCGGGTTCATGATCGAGTCGATGGTGACAGCGACAGCGCACAACATTCGAAGCGCGATGGACGGCAAGGAGCCGACGCAGCGAGCGACCTGGAATGCGGTCTGCCTGGCGGACTTCGGTGATTCCGGGGTCGCATTCGTTGCGTCTCCGCAAATTCCGCCGCGTAACACCAATTTCGCGGCGAAGGGCAAGTGGGTACATTTCGCGAAGATTGCCTTCGAGAAATATTTTCTCCGCAAGGTGCGCCAGGGTCGCAACGAACCCTTCTACGAGAAGCAGGTTATGAAGTGGATCGGTGCTGACAAATTGAAGCAGACAGGATGAAGCGCGCAATCATCTCACTCGCGATCCATCGGCCGCGAATGGTTTACGTTATTACAGCACTGCTGGTGCTGGTGTTTGGTGCCCAGTTGCCGCGCATTCACATTGATACCGACCCGGAAAACATGTTGCCCGCAACTCAGGCCGATCGCGTGTTCAATGATCGCGTGGAGCAACAGTTCACGCTGCACGATGCGATCGTCGTTGGCATCGTCAATGAAGTGAACCCCCAGGGTATTTTTAACAAGCAGTCGCTCGCGGCGTTGCATTCACTCAGCCAAAGCATTCTTTCGATTGACGGCGTTATACCGCCCGACATGATGTCGCTGGCCGTTTCGGACAACATCACCCAGGGCGAATCCGGTGAAATTCGCTTCGCCTGGATGATGAAAGATGCACCGGCGACTGAGACGGCTGCCGATAGCATACGTTCTCAGGTATCCCGGCTGCCGTTGTTGATGGATACGCTGGTGTCCGCTGATGGCCGAGCTGCCGCAATCTATGTGCCGATCGAAAGCAAGGACCTGAGCTACCCGATATCGCTTGAAATTCAGGCGCTTGCGGAGGCGCTGGAAGGGAACGACGACTACCACATAACCGGATTGCCGGTCGCCGAAGACACGTTCGGCGTACAGATGTTCAAGCAGATGGCCGTGTCGGCGCCACTGGCCGGGCTGATGATATTCCTGTTGATGTGGTACTTCTTCAGAAACGCAAGATTGGTTCTCGCGCCGATGATTGTAGCGATCGTTACGGTTGCGATCACGATGGGCTTGCTCGTTGGACTTGGTTTCACAGTACACATCATGAGCTCCATGATTCCAATTTTCCTCATGCCGATTGCGGTCGTCGACTCGGTGCACATAATGTCCGAATTCGCGGATCACTATGATCCGGAGAAAGACGTAAAACAAAGTATCGAGCGAGTGATTGGGCACCTGTACAAACCGATGCTGTTTACGTCAATAACGACCAGCGTGGGCTTCGCGTCATTACTCCTGACGCCCATCCCACCGGTACAGGTCTTTGGCGCATTCGTCGCATTTGGTGTTCTGTTGGCGTTTGTGGTGACGATGTTTTTTATACCGGCCTATGTTGTGCGTATGAAGCCGGAAAACCTCAAGAATCTCTCTAAATTGAAGGCCGGTAGTGACGCACAAACACCGCTTGCTCGAGCATTACGTGCCGCGGGTCGGTTTGCTTTCGGTCACGGTAAAGTCGTAGCGGCGCTAACGCTGGTTGTTCTTGGCGTAAGTGTCGCGGGCGTATTGCAAATCGAAATCAATGACAACCCCATTCGGTGGTTTAAAGACACGCATCGAATTCGCGTTGCCGATCAGGTACTTAATCAGCATTTTGCTGGCACGTATGATGCGTTTTTTGTTCTCGAGTACGAGGATGATTCGGTGCTTGCAGAATTCAAGGAGCGCGCGAATTCACTATTGGCCGATGCCAAGAATGAAGGTGTTGACGTTTCGTCGATACGCGCGAGTCTCGATCGAGATTCCACCGATGTGCTCCGCTACTTTGATTCGATTATTGCCGCCACCGATGATCTTCTATTCGAATCAGAGCAGGGTATCGGCGACCTCGAGGCATTAATGAGCCTCGCGGAGCAGGCTCAATCCAGCAGCAAGTACTTCCAGGACCCAGAATCCTTGCAGCTGGTCGAATCTGTACAGCAAGCGCTCATGAGCACGGGGGGCGTCGGCAAGACCAATGCACTTCCGGATGTTGTGAAAGTTGTTAATCGCGAGTTATTCGGCGGCGATTCACAAAACTACGTAATCCCTGAGACGTCACCCGCTGTTGCGCAAACCTTGCTGCAATTTCAATCATCCCATCGACCGCAGGACTTGTGGCACATGGTTACGCCGGATTTTCGCTCGACAGCTATTTGGTTGCAGCTGAAAAGCGGCGACAACCAGGACATGAGCCAGGTAATAGCCGCCATGGACGACTATCTTGCGGCCAATCCACTACCCGATGGAGTGGTGGCGAACTGGGCGGGAAAAACCTTTATCAACGTCGTTTGGCAAGACGAAATGGTGGCCGGCATGTTAAAGAGCCTGCTAGGTGCCTTCGTGATTGTGTTTTTCATGATGGCGTTTCTATTTCGTTCGCCGTCGTTCGGATTACTCGCGATGGTGCCGCTCAGCGTCACAATCCTTGCTGTGTATGGATTGATCGGCTGGATCGGCAAGGACTACGATATGCCCATCGCAGTGTTGTCGTCACTGACCCTGGGTCTCTCGGTCGACTTTGCTATTCACTTCATCCAACGCATGCGAACGCTGGTAGCCGAGACAGGTTCGTTTGCCATCGCGGCAGATCACATCTTTGAAGAGCCTGCACGGGCGATCGGTCGAAACGCGATTGTCATCGCGCTTGGGTTTACACCATTGTTCTTTGCTGCATTGGTGCCTTATATCACCGTCGGTGCGTTTATGGCCTCAATCATGGCGATCTCCGGGCTCGCCACGCTGTTGTTGCTGCCGGCATTGATGTCACTAATTGCAGGGTGGTTATTCGGCAGTGCAGGAGAATCAACAACAGTGTCGACGACGCGCCCGGAATCTAACGGAGTTACATCATGAGCAAGACCTGGATAAGTGCAGTAGCCGCCGCGCTATTGGCGATTGGCATCAATGTTCAAGCGGAACCGCTGACGGATGCTGATGAGATTGTGTCACGCGCAAATCTTGCCGCCTACTATGCTGGTGCCGATGGCCGCTCAGAAGTGCGTATGATTATTCGCGACGCGCAAGGGCGCGAGCAACGTCGGCAATTCACAGTACTTCGTCGTGATGTCGAAGACGGTCATGATCAGGACTTTCTGGTCGTATTCAGTCAGCCTTCGGATGTTCGCGGCACCGTGTTCCTGGTCAAAAAACACGTGGGTGCCGATGACGATCGCTGGCTCTACTTGCCGGGCCTCGATCTTGTGAAACGCATCTCGGCCGGCGACAAGCGCACAAGCTTCGTCGGCGCACACTATTTTTACGAAGATGTTTCCGGACGGGGCCCCGATGAAGACAGTCACATCCTGACCGGGACAACCGACGATTCCTATGTGCTCGAACACAAACCATTGGACCCCTCAAGCGTTGAATTCGAAAGCTATGTCACGTGGATTGATCGCGAGACTTTTCTGCCGATGAAAATCGAATACACCAATGCGGCGGGTCGCGTGTACCGGCGCGTTGAAGTCATTGAAACACAGGATGTGGGCGGGCATCCGACGGTAACGAAGAGCCGGGTTAGTGACCTCGATGGTAAAGGTGAGACGAATATGGAGTTTCGCTTCATTGCTTACGATATTGAAATTCCGGCGGATGTATTTAGCGAACGCTCACTGCGCCGTCCACCGCGCGAATGGCTGAAACGACCTGCAAGCGAAAAATGAGATCGATCGCCGTCATTCTGTGTCTACTGACTCTTGCGCTGTCGTCGTACGCTCAAGATGACGACTGGGAAGAATGGGGAGACGACGAGTGGTCAGAGGTCGAAGAGGGCGGTCTTCAATGGAACGGTTTTTTTGAATTGGCGTTGGGCAGCCGTTGGGACCGGGATCCACAGGTCGAACGAAAACAAACATTGGGTGACATGCGTTTCCGGCTTGAGACCGACTGGTCCAGCGAGAAGCTCTCGGTTGGATTTAAGGGCGATGCCTGGTACGACAGCTATTTAGAGGAGTTCGATGGCGAGCTCCGGGATCTCTCTCTGAGTTTCTCACCGAGTTCGAACCTGGATATGAAACTGGGTCGCCAGGTACTGACCTGGGGCACTGGAGACCTGCTGTTTCTAAATGATCTTTTTCCCAAGGACTGGGTGAGCTTCTTTGCCGGCCGCGACGATGAATATCTCAAGGCGCCGTCCAATGCCGTTCGCGCGACCTGGTATGGCGAAATAGTGAATGTTGACCTGGCTTGGACACCGGTATTTGAGTCAGATGAATACTTGACCGGCGAACGCTTTTCATTCTTCTCGCCACTAGCCGGACAGCGCATTGCACCCAGCCCGCCGTTAAGTGGCATCGAGCCAGACAAGGATATTGACAATGGCGAGGTAGCCGTGCGCCTCTTCAAAACGTTTGGCGGCACTGAAATGGCGATGTACGCGTATCACGGTTTTTTTCATCAGCCAACCGCATTCACTGACACGTTCCAGCCGACGTTTGCACCGTTAACATCGATCGGTGCGAGTGTGCGACGACCGCTCGGCGTTGGACTGTTCAACGCTGAAGCTGTGTACTACGCGTCGCGTGACGATCGCAGTGGCTCGGACCCATACTTGCCCAACGATCAGGCACGCCTTTTGCTGGGTTACGAGCGAGAAGCGATCACAAATTTCACAGTCGCGTTTCAGTACTACCTGGAATGGACCCAGGACTACAGTGAATTGCTCGCCAACTCACTAGCGCCAGTGTTTGAGCCCGACGAATACCGCCATGTTGTGACCGGTCGACTTAATTATCGCCTCAATCAGGACAAGCTCACGCTGTCGTTATTTACATTCTATTCGCCGAGCGACAACGACTTCTACCTTCGACCGTCTGTCACCTATCGATACAGTGACCAGTGGTCGGTGACCGGTGGTGCAAGTATTTTTGGCGGCGACGATGCACACACTTTTTTTAATCAATTTGCGGACAACAGCAATGCGTATATCCGCGTCCGCTACAACTACTGATCTGGAGAACACTGATGTCACTTGAACGATCAATCATGGCTTTTGCAGGTTTTATGGTCCTGTTATCACTCGTCCTGACGTATTTTGTGCATCCAAACTTCGTTTGGTTGACCGTTTTCGTCGGCGCAAATCTTTTTCAGAGTGCGTTCACCGGGTTTTGTCCGGCTGGCTTGCTAATGCACAAGCTGGGTATCAAGAGCGAGCGCGAACTGCTTGCGTCTGCTAATAGCTGAGTCCGTCGGGAACGAAGCACCCGAATATTGACGATGTTTTTTTCTTCGATATTCAGTTTCACGCTCCTGAGCATAATGTTTGCTGCTTGCACTGCGGATTATTTCTTGGCACCCCGACCCGCGGTCATCGCCGTATCGACGAATGGCATGAACAGCTGCAAATAGAGTCAGGCCCGAAAGGGCGCATTAACCTGGGTTAACGCGGGTAAAACTGTCAGACTTTGTCCAAGAGCAGGGACGGTCCGTGCATTTTTTCGGCGACGAACACATATTATGTGCGACGACGTCGGTATGCACTTCCCAATTGTTTCCTGTCTTGCTTTCGCAGGTAGGTGCCGCGAATCAGCATGACCACAACTGCAATGATCTGCATACCGATCGCGACAGCTGTCACCCAAGTGAAAATCGATGTTACATCGCCAAGCGAAAGTATTTTGAGAGGACTATCGTCCTCAAGGATCGCGCCCAGTAAGCCGAGCACGATGACCAGGCCGGCAATTACGGCCCATGATCGCAGTGTGTCCATTGCGAATCCTCGAATGTGTTTTTGTGATTGAGTGTTGCCACGTCTGTCGACGCGGTCTCGGATCAGAATCGGGGATTATGCAAAGGGTGGGGCCCGTAAGCGGGCATGCAGATATTCAGGAGTGGCGGGAAGCTGCTCCCGGCCGTCGGAGAGCAAGCCAACTGATCCGAACA
>TARA_R110002096_G_scaffold35966_1_pt1 | contig 11056 bp, 4 predicted proteins | sample TARA_R110002096 | Tara Oceans TARA_R110002096 (sample SAMEA4397295) | marine metagenome | biome: Polar Biome; feature: [DCM] deep chlorophyll maximum layer (ENVO:01000326); material: water (ENVO:00002006), including particulate matter (ENVO:01000060) such as... | depth 35 m
CAGCTAACTGAGATGAAGGATCAGATCCAAGTTCTGGATATGATAAAAAAGACGAAACACTATTAATTAATATAATAGGTAAAAAGGAAACAGATGAGTTACGATAACAACAAGCCAAAGAAAGTATTTCAAAACATAGGAAGTGGAGTACTTTGGAAAAATAAGTTTAAGAAAACAGATAAAGAGCCTTTCTTTAGAGGTAAAGCTACTGTTAGAGGACATGATGTAGAACTTGCAGCTTGGATAAAACAGGATAAAAATGGACAAGACATGATTTCTATAGCAATAGATGATGTTATAGAAGATGAAATACCTCCACATCAAAAGAAGAAAGCAGAATCACAGGGCTTAGAAGAGCTTTTTGGAGCTAATGATCCTGTTATACCTCAAAGAGATAAAAGTGGAAAGATTAAAAGAGGTAAAGATGGGTTGCCATTTTGAGCAATATAAGGAATGCAAAGACTAAGGGTAGAAAACTACAAAACATAATGAGAGATGAGCTTAGAATAGCTTTTCCCTCTCTTGAAGAGGATGATATAAAGAGTCAGACTATGGGTATGCCAGGAGAAGATATAGTATTATCTCCTGCAGCTCGTAAGAAGATACCTTTTAGTTTTGAATGTAAAAATGTAGAAAGATTGAGCTTCTGGGCTACAGTTGAACAATGTGAATCTAACTGTAAGGAAGGTATTACACCTGCTATTGTAGTTAAGAAGAACAGAAAGAGTCCAATGGTAGCAATTCCTTTAAATGTGTTTTTGGGTTTGATAAAGGAATGATATGGATGCTCACTATAAATGGAAACTAAGACTAAACTTTCATAAAGAGATTGAGTATGAGATTAAAAAAATAAACTCAGGATATTTAAGTGATAAGTCTATAGATAATATATATAAAAGACTTATTAAAAAGATTGAAAGTAAGGGATTTATGGAAAAGGACAAGCTCAATTAGAGCAGCAAGGGGGAGACTTAGGTTTCCCTCTTTTTTTTTAATCCCACATATATTCTATAACTTCTTCAGACTTAATTCCAACCTTATCTAAAGGATTTATAGGTCTTATAGCTCTACCACCCCACTTAGCAACTTCTTTACTATCTGCATCAGCTAACATAGAAACTAAGAAGAAAAACTGATCTAAAGTCCATGTAGTTCCAAAACCTACAAAAGGTATATGTCTTAATTTATAATACAAACCTTCTTGCATTGTTTCTTCATCATCATCATAAAGTATAGTAGCTGCAAGCCATATTGGAAGTGTTGTAGTTAAAGTTACAAGATCAGATGTAGCACCACTCATCATTTTAGTTACACCAAAGCTTCTTATAATAGGTATTTTTCTTATAAACTTTCCAAAGAATGGACCAAATATAACTAAATCCATTAAAACAGTCATTAAACCTTGAGTTAATACAAAGTTCCTAAGCTTACCTATGTCTGGATTTTTTTCCCATATCTTCTTAGCTTCTTTTTTTGACAGCTTTAAAGATTTAAAAAGCTCTTGAAAAGTTTTAGCTATAGCAGTTTTATCAAATTCACCTGTTTTATCTGCAGATTTTAAACTCCAATATGCATCTCTAAATGTTCTTATATCATAACCAAACTTCTGTTGTGACCAATACTTAAATTTAGTTAAAAAACCTCCAAGCACCTGACCTACTTCACCAACATCTTGGTTAGATAAACCAAAGTCTAATCTTCTTGTATAATCTTTACCAACTTCTATAGCTTTATTCATTTCAATTAGAGTAGCTTTTACATCTTTCTCATTAAGTTCACCCTTATCAAGTTTCTCCATTCTTTCCATTAAATCTGCATCTACTTTACCTGCTGTCATTGCAAGTTGAACTCCTATAACAAAACTATTCGTTCTAAGCTCTTGTTCTGTATTCGACATTGTAGGGAATGCACTATTTGAAACTATATCACTATAAAACTCTTGAACTGAAGACATCTTCTGCAATACTTTACCTAAAGTAGTTGCACTATGTCTTCTTGCAGTCCATTCTTTAGTTATAGCATAGTTAGCAAACTTACCAACCATTCTTGTTATATATTTTTCATATAACTCTTGTTCTCTCTGCTTTAATCTTTTTGCATCTGGGAAAGTTCTTACAAAAAAGTCAGCTTCTTTTCTAAACAACTTCATTGCATTATCTCTACTCATACCTGAAGCTAAGTTCTTTTGATATTTTAATTGCAATTTAACTAATCTAAATGCTCTATCTTCATCAAGTTCTAATTGTTCACTTGTATCTTGTACTAAGGATTTAGAGAAAAATGTTCCAAACTCAAGAATACCAGCTCTCTTAATCATTTCATCCCAAGTAACTTTTTGTCTACTATAATCTGAGTTTGCTTTCTGCCATCTGGGCATTCCAACTTCCATTATCTTCTGAACAACAGCAGTCTTATTTAAAGCAGCTGTACTTACTCCACCCAAGAATCTTGCAGTAAGAAACTGATTTATAACACTAACAACTCTTGCAACCTTTTGTTCACTTATTTTAAAAGGAAGCTTACCTATAGTTGATTCATAAAAATTGTGTAAGCTCATATTAACACCCATCATAGTAGCTCTTGCATTTGGATCATGCATAGTTCTGTCATATAATGCTTTAGTGTAATCAGAGATAAGTTTTTTACCACCAGACATTTGATCAGCTTGTAAAGCTCTAAGACCTAATCTACTTCTTTCAAGAGTTCCATATGTTTTTCTTAAATATACTTCATAAACAGAACTATCTGTTTTCATTCTTCTTATATCAAATACATTAGAGATATGTTTAAAATGTTTCGCAGATCTTCTATCAAAGATTCTACCTGCCCCATTAATAGGATCTATATTAAGTCCATCATATCTATCAAGAGACTCTTTAGCCCACTCTAAAGCAACTTCTGTTTTCTTTATATCATCTAAATAAAAAGCTTTATCACTTTTAGATTTAGAAGTTTTATGCTGATCTTTTAGTCTACTTAATCTATCATTTAAATCAGCAATAGCATCACTCAACATCTCTATAAATTGAGACTCATTATAAACTACAGGGAAAGATCCTTTTTTATAATTCATATCATTACCATCAGGTGTAAAGACACTTGATATTATATTTCCAGTAAAGTTTTCCTTTAAATATAAAGCTCGTTGTTTATCTTTAGCACTCCAGCCTTTAGAAAGTGGCTTATCTCTTGTAAAGAAATCTTTTAATTCTTTATCACTTTTGTTTGGAAACTCTTTCTTTAAAGTTTTTAAATATTCAGCTTCAAGTAATTTAGTCTGTTTGTTTACATCTTCAAATACTGCATCATGTATAACTCTACCTCTATCAATTTCTTTATTTAAAGTCGTCACTTCTTTTTTATTTAAGCTAATATGATTCTCTTTAGCCTCAAGTCTTAATTCAAGTTCCCTACTATAGCCCTTATCTCCTTCTTTAAATGCTTTAAGCTCATTTTTATCTAAGCCCTCTCCAGCAATATATTTTTCTAAAGACATTGGGTTTTGATATGCATATACTAAATCTTTTGTACTCTTATATCTAAGCATACCATCTTGAGAATAATAAGTATCATCTCTTAAAGCCATCTCATGATCAGGCTGTCCTTCTTCAGGTATAGTAACAGGCTTATAATCTTGATTTATAGTAAGCTCTCCAGTAGGAACTCTTTTAGGCTTTCCATTTTTATCTAATACTATATTGCCTTTTTTATCTTTAAGAGGCACTGTTTCTATAATCATCCAGCCATTCATAATCTTTTGAAAGAAAGAATTTATCTTTTTCAAGTTTTCTCTTTCCATATCAGAATCTTTTGCATGTCTGGAGTTTTGAGAAGACACAATGTTTCCCACTGCTCCATAAACATCAGCCATTCCATAAGTTCTATTTAAAGCTGGATTCTTATCCATAAAGTCTGTAACATGTTGCTGTATTTTTTCTGCAAAGAAATTAACAGCATTTACCATATATGCAACAGCACCAGTTTTGTCTTTCCATCTCATACTTCTTGGAGTCTCTAAAGAAACTCTAAGCTTACCCATAACACCACCGAAGTTTTCATCTGCAGTTGAGTTAGTCATTGTATATGTCTGCTCATAAAATTTTCTTAATACAGATATTGGTACCATATCAAGTTTAATAGATTTAACAACATCTCCATTTTCATCTATACTTGTATGAATAACTTTTTCTGGATCTAAACCTGCAACCTTAATAGCTTCATTCTCAAATTCTTTCATTAAAGACTCTCTTACATAATGATTTCCTTCAAGCATTGATCTAATTTTAAATATCATACCTACTTGATCTGCATCTTCTTTAAACACAGACTTTATAAGTCCATTAAACTTTTTAGCAGAAACAGGAACAGGTATACCTTGTGCATTTATATGAGATTTCATAAAAGGCTTAACAATATATTTATTAAACCTATCTTTTAAAGACTTTGAAACAGGAAACTTCTCATTTACATCATATACATTTATAGCCTGATTAGACTCATCAAGTTTTGCTTGCTGACTATAATTATCAACACCTCCTTCTGATATTGTACATCCAATCATCTACAATTCTTCCCTATTTCAGCCATTCGTTCTCCTTCTTTATTTAAAGTAGTATCTTCTTTTATCTCTAATGCATCATTAAACTCTTTAAAGTAACTTGATACAATACTACTATCTAATAAATTAAACCCAGTTTCTTTTGCAGTAGGAGCAAAAGTTTCAAGTCTTTTAAGAGTTGAGTTTTCAGATTCAATACGCTTTTCAAAAGCTTCATTAGACTCTTTTGGATACTTAGATTGCTTTTGTCTGCCATACCCTTGTGCCTGGGATTTTACTAATTTCTCAATATACTGAGAGGTTGCTATCTTTTTTTCACTGTCTGTAAGCTCATTAAATCTTTTAGTAAAGGTTTCTACAACTTTAACTAAATCCTCGTTCTGCATCCAACTTTGAGGCTGTATTCTACTATTCTTACCTACTGCAACAAATACTTTTTGTACAAGATCTGAGCCATACTTCTTAGCTTTAATCTCACTATCTTGTTCTGTAAGATTAGGCATTACATTCTGCTCGATGTCATCATTAATCTTTTTATGTGCAATATTGTGAACAGAGTACACAGTTTCATTATCAAATTCTATAGGACTTGTCTGTCCAGGTAAGCTTTTATAATTGCTTTCTTCTTCTATAATCTTTGTACTTAGATATTCTACAGGAGTTTGATGATTTTTAGATTTTACATCTACTATTCCTAAATTATATTTATTGTCTCTATATTTTTCTACTTTATAATCAGGTAAAGAATTTTCTACAGCTGGACTGAATTGTCTGTTTTTTACATGAGTATTTCTATCTTTTAAATAATTAGAATACTCTCTACTTAGTTTAATATAGTCTTCAAGTAAAAGCTTTCCATTTGCACCATCATTACCTTTTCTCATTGAGTAAGGTGTTTTATGTAAATTCCAAATGTTTGCTTCAAATCTACTCCAAACAGCATTAATTTGACCAATCTCTGTTCTTATACTTTTAACTTTTGCAGATATCTTCATTCTTTCTTTATAAGGTAGATTCTTATCTTGAAGTATGTCTTCTTGCTCTTTTAAGCTCTCTTTTCTCTCTTTTAGTCTATCTGCAAAAGTTAAGCTTTCACCATCAGATGTAGATAGTATAAACAATCTTTGTCTTAAATTAGTTATATCATATTCCCAAGTATTTAAAAGTAAAAACTTTGCATTATCAGTTGCTGCTTGTAAGTATCTTCTAAGAACTCTATCAACGCTCATTATACCCTTTTCTCCAGGTATATTTCCAAGTTGTATATCGCCTTCATTTGGAGTAATTATCCATTCTTTACCACTATTGTTTTCCACTACTACCATATTAATAGTTTTTCTTATAGAGTTAAATATAGCTTGAGTAGTAGCAACTTGTGATATAGCTCTTTGACCAACACCCATCTCTTCCATTATTTCAAATCTTTGTCTAAAGTTTGTCATATCAACATTTTTAGCTTTTTTGTATTCACCTAAATCAACACCTTCAATAGATTCTGAATAAAGCTTACTGTTAAAAAACTTTTCGTATTCTACTGCAATCTCTGGGTCAGGAAATTCTATTGCAACACTATCCCCATCATAATCACCTTCAAGTAATCTAAATGTTATGTCTTTATGGAACTCTACTACATCTTTCTTTAAGTGCAATCTTTTTACCCTTAAATAAACAACTCCATTTAAATGAGGCACTGGCGATCTTGTAACAAGAACTTTTGTATTTCGACCTTTAAGCCATTCATTTATTTCATTAAGTGTGTCTTTATCAATATTTTCTGCTTTTAGCTTAGTACCTTTTTCTTTATTATATTCACTTATGATAGGCTTTGCATTATAAACAGACATTGCAGTTTCTGAAGTAGATAAGTCATTATAGTAGTTTGGTGCTAAGTAAGAAGTAGTACCTCTCTGTCCATCCATAGACATAGCTGGAATTAAATATTTGCTCACTATTATCTTTGCAAGTTGAGTTGCAGATGCTGGATGCTTACCTGAACCTAAATCAACAAAGTTATTTATAACACCTGGAGTTTCTCCTGGATACATCTTCTCAACAGCTTTTACTAACTTTTTTATAGACTCAGCATCAGAAGAATTTTTATATACATTATTTATAAGCTTTCTTATGCTACTACCAGGCTTCATATAATGATTAGTTATTTTATTTTGCATCTCTGCAGGTAAATAGTTTAACCACTGATGAGGGAACTTAGTTTTAGTTTTAGACTTTTCAGGATACTTTATAAGACCAATAGACTCACCTTTAATAGTAAACCTTCCACTTTTTTTTCCATAATCTACACCCTTACCAATTTTTCTTTCATCTTGAGTCATTATCATATCAATAACTTGAGCAGCATAATCAGGAACACCCTCTTCGTTGAGTTTCACTATATTGCCATTTTTATCTACTATTGCAAAAGGAACTCCATTATCATAATAAGTAATACCTTCATCAGCTCTATGCTGTTGAGCTTTAATCATTAAAGTGCTACTCTCATCAAAAGTATCACCAAGTTTACTGTCGTAAATAATTGTCTTGGCAAACCCTGCAAAAGGATCTAAACCTAAAGCATCACTTAATCTTTTAAAGTAACTTGCACTTGTAGGTATGTTTCCATCACCAATATGCTTCTCATTGCCTTTCTTTGCTACATCTGTTATAGTCTGTCTGCCAGGAATTATCTCATTACTACCTGGTACACTATATCCAAGATTCTCAGAGAGAACAAAGTAAGCATTAGCATCACCCATTCTGCTACTACTATTTGCAGGAGTAAGTGGAATTTTAATTCTTTTAAGGATATTAGCCCATCCACTTTTATCTTTTAAATAGCCTGGATAGATTGTATTTAAGAACTCATAAGTAGCTATCTCATTTTCTATATTGATTAAACCCCAATCAGAGTTTCCAAGTTCTTTCACTTGAGGCTTCATTGCTACAAAAGCATCAAACTGATCTTTAGTTATAAATCCAGCATCTTTTTGTTTCTTCCAATAAGCTATATGATTTTTAGCATTATCTCTAATTGCAGATGTTATCTCTCCTAATAATAAAGACTCACCTTCACCTCTTGTTATAACAGGGACTCTTCTTGGTTCTGGATTTCTTCCATTTGCTACACCATTCTCATATCTTCTTGCTTCGTACTCTAAAAGTGCAGACATTTCTTTTTTACCTAAAAAACCATAAGGCTTTGAAGGATTAGTTGTAATAGCATCATCAGTATCAGATGCTTGACTCTCTTCAGATTGATAAAAATTCTCACCTGATATTAAATAAGAGTTTTTAAATAAGTTTGCTACTGCAGGAACATTATGAGAGATGTATTTTGTTATGAACTGTTTTGCTTTACTTTTTTTAGAGTTCTCTCCTCCAAACCATTTCTCTTGAACACCTTCAATTCTTTTTAGTTTAACTATAGAGGGTTTAGTTGATCTTCTTCCTTTATCAAAAGTCTTTCCATCCCAAGCTTGTTTAATAATTAAATGCATATTATGATATATCTCATTAAACCAACTTTTAGAATTAACCTTACCTTGAGAATTTACAGATACCCATAATTTTAGTAATTGTCTTTTTGCATCTTTCTCACTCTTAGCATATTTCTTATCAAGATTAGAAAGGTCTTTTCCAGTACGAGCTTTTAAAGAAGTATTTAACCATGTATCAAAATCCATCGACTTAGCATCTGTAACAAGACTTCTAAGTACAGAACTATTCTCTAATAATCCTGCACCTATAACTTTTAATGCTTGAGATATAACTTGGTCTACGCTTTCTCTTACATCTGAGTTTACAATTATCTGTTCATTCTCATTAGTAGGATGTACATTCTCTTCGTGATTTAAAACTTCACCATCAGTAGCTTCATTTGAATCAGCTGGTATAGGATTGTTGTCTACATTTTGAGGCTTAGGTTCTTTGCTATCTATTTTAGCAACAATGTCTTCTTTGCCTTTTTTATTTACAGCCCACTCTCTAAATGCATCTTCAAACCTTTCACCAAACTTTTCTATCTTTTTAGCTATCTCTGAATTGAAATCTTCTTGACTTAATCTTTTAAATAAACCATCTATATTCCTTGCTATCAGCTCATTTTCTTTAGCTATATTTCGCTCTATTACAGGCACATGTCTAAATGTTAAGCTTATTCTTTCTTGATTTGAAGGACCTACTGCATGTTTATGATTTAACTGAAATTTCTGTCCAGGCATTATATAAACATCACCAGCATTAACTTTTATCTTCTCATCTGCTCCCTTTGATATTGTTACTTCAGTAGAGCCACCTAAGCTTACAGTTGCTACTTTACCAATAGTACCATTTACTCTCTGAAATATTATCTCATCATCAGCATGAGCAGTAATGCCTTTGCCTTTAGGAAATAGATTAACTAATGCACTATTATAATAACCTCTTGGTACTCCAGTTGCATCTTCAATCTTATTTGCAATAGCTCTAAATTCTCCAGGCATATCTTGTGCCTTATGAGTTACACCTTTTCCTGGTCCATAAGTATAAGATACACCTCCATACCAAGCTGATATCCATCCATAATACTTGTTGCCTGTATTCTTTATTATATTTTTAAGTTTAGAATAATCTAAATCACGAAACGCTCTTCTATATATCTGTATGCCAGCTGGTGTAGTTGATGTAGGCTTTCTTTCCTTGCCTTTTGCAGGAATCCACTCACCAGTTTCACCAAGTCTTCTATAACCTTTACCCTTTATATATATAGCAAGATCTCTTTCGCCCCAATTATATCTCTGTGCTGTTCTAACAAGATGAGGAAGATTATCCATCATTATTGTAGCACCAGCTTCCATTGCTAAGTCTACATTCTTATAGACTCCTTGAAGCACTCCATCTTTTACAGGGTTTACTCTAATTCCTCTATTTCCATTTGAAGCTATAAAAATAACATCAGTTTCTTTATAATCACCTGTATTAGCTAAACCTTCTCCTTCATACATCTTTCTATATCTATCAGATGAAGATTTTGGTGATCCAGCTCCAATAAATTGAGTTGCTCTTTCAGTTTTAACTTGCTCTTTTGGTAAATATCCAGCTGCTTTTGCACCAGGCGATATAGCTGATTCTATCTTTTTAGTCATTCTTTCTTGTAAAGATTTTTGATATTCAACTTTTCTTGAAATTTTCTTAGGTGCATCTTTTATCTTAGCTCCAAAGAACTTCTCACCTATTGCATCACTTAACTGTTTATCTGAAAGAGTAAAACCAAAGAATTGTTTTAATGCAATGTGAAACTTTCTAAGCCAAGTTTTAAACCTTGCATGCAAACTTTTATTAGCCATTCTATTTGTATAGTATTCACCTATATGCTGAACTAAATTTTCCTCACCTTTAAATCTTTTAAGACCTTCCTGTATTACAGGATGTCCTTTCATCAACTTAATATATATATGTGCATATTCATGAGGTATAGTATCAAGAGTTGCTTTACCTTTACTCCATTCTACTATATTCTTAAATGCTCTACCAGATACTTCTAAACCTTCGCTGTCTAATACCTTCTCTATCCAAGTAGCTTTAATCCATGGAAACTGCTTTTTAAGCCTCTTTTCCATTGCATTGGAAAGCTCTTTATTATCTTTAGCTTTAGGAGATTGCTGAGGTCTCTGATAATCAATATCAAAAGATGTCTGCATCTCATTGTTAGGATCAATTATCTTATCAATCTCTTTAGAGAACTTATCTTGATCAGTTATCACACCCTTTTGCTTAACAATAGAAAGTGGATCTTTTTTCCCATAAATCTCATTATATAAAAGCTCTTTAGCAGAAACACCTTCTTTTGTAAATAATCCACTTTCATCTCTTTTATAACCAAGCTTACTTAGTCTGTCTAAAAAAGGTTTATACTGAGGACTCTTTGCATCTCTTTTAGATAAAACAACAAACTTATAGTTTTCAGAATCAATTTGATTTAAAGTATTTTTAACTTGTTGGTTGCTTAATACTTCATTTGTAAAACCAATATTAAACCTTTGTTTTGCTATTTTATCCTTATCTTTTTCAGTCCACTTTATATCAACCCAAGGCTTGTCATCTTTTACTTCAGGAGCAGTTTTAGTCTTAGTTTTAGTATCGCCCTTAGATTTAATTATACTTTTAAGTATACCTTTTCTTACTTCATTAGCTTCTGTATTTTTGTTATTAGCTAACTCTGCATCTATTTTCTTAAGTTCTTTGTTTAATTCTTCTTTATTTAAATTAGGATAAGTTTTTAAAGCAACTTCTTCTGCTACTTGAGTACTTTCAGAAATATCTGGATCTGGAGTTATTAAAGCTTTATAATTATCTATTTCTTTATCTGTTGGAGGTCTTTCCATTTCCTGTTCAAAGCTTGTAGCCCAGTTAGAAACTTGTTGGTCGAAAGTATCTGTCGTAACTTTTTTAGGTGTAACTTTCTTTTTCTTAACTTTTTTAACTTTAGCAGGAGAAGGCTTTCTTAAATTAATTGCAGCCTGT
>TARA_R110002096_G_scaffold24760_8_pt1 | contig 11047 bp, 12 predicted proteins | sample TARA_R110002096 | Tara Oceans TARA_R110002096 (sample SAMEA4397295) | marine metagenome | biome: Polar Biome; feature: [DCM] deep chlorophyll maximum layer (ENVO:01000326); material: water (ENVO:00002006), including particulate matter (ENVO:01000060) such as... | depth 35 m
GTTTCTGCAAAAGGCCGCGAAGCCGGTCCGAAGCGTTCGGAAGAACCTTGATCAGCTTTTCGTTGCCGACTTTCAGGTTGATTCCCGGGTAGCGGCTCGTGATATCGGTTGGAGTGGCGGTAACGGTTTCTGACATGCTGAATTCGGTAAGGAGTTTAGGAATGAGACGAAGCGGCAGTTCCTTTCATCGCCGATTGAAGCTCGTCATGGCGCGACACGCTTCCCGATCCTGATCACGTTTCTTGATATCCTCGCGTTTGTCGGCCTGCATCTTGCCGCGCGCGACGCCGAGTTCGATTTTGACGAGCTGATCTTTCCAGTAGGCTCGCAATGCGACCAAGGTAAGCCCCTTCTCGGCCGTATAACCGTTGAGCTTGAGAATCTCCTTCTTGTGAAGCAACAGGCGCCGAGCTCGCTTTGCCTCGTGCTGCTCGTAACTGGCGCGCTCGTATTGCTGAATGTCGCATCCATGCAGCCAAATTTGGCCCTTATCGACGCGGGCAAACGAATCCCGAAGATTGATTCGCCCCGCCCGAACAGACTTCACCTCAGTGCCGCGCAATTCGATCCCCGCCTCGAAGGTTTCCAGAATATGGAATTCGTGACGAGCTTTCTTGTTCGAAGCGATGTCTTTGCGCTGACTCATTCTTCCTAATCAATCGCAGATCGCGAAACAACTGCAACTCAAGTCGTCGAAATCAGGACACGACAAAAAAGTCGTTCCGCCAAGGAACGGGGTGGTTGAAACCGTATCAAAGAGAGAGCAGCCCTTGGCTACTCTTCTTCCAAACCGGGAAATTCGGTGATTTCTCCGTCGCTCAGAACGATTTTGCCTTCGATGATCTCGCGAAGGGCAATATCAGCCTGTCCCAAGCGCTCGATCACTCGAATCAATGGGGGTCGGCCATTGTTCAGCTGTCGCACGCGTTGCGACACCATGTTAATAAGGACGGGTGGGTCTTGAACGACGGCTGCAGCCTGTTCGACTAAATCACTTCTCATAGCGGATTTGGGTGCTCCTCCAGCCGCTGGTTCGGTTCCGGTAAAAGAGACGATTTTCGGGTCCGACATCGGGAATGGGAGCAGTTAAGGTAGTGCCAACAACGGCAGGTTTGGGATCAGTTGGGCCAGGGTTGAATGGAACGCGCTCTCTACCATCTTGAGGCTCGATTTCAAGCTCAAAATCGCGTCAATTTGACCCATCATCAACTCAAGAAGGAGAATTTCCTGCGATTCCCAAGGCCCAATGATGACTTCGAATCAGAAAAGGCTGCCTTGAGAAAGAGAAATTGGTGCTGGGGGAACTCAGGGCAAGCGGGCAGGCAAGGTTTCGTTCCACCCAGCACCGAGGGGGGGGAATAAGGGGAGATAATGAAATCACTAAGGAATTCCAAGTCACTTCACAAACCTGACCAGAAAATCGAAAAAAACTTCCGAATCGCGATTCAACCTACTGCGGAAAGTACTTCCGCCAATCCACAGGCGGTTGCCCGTCCACCAATTCAACATCGGGATCCACCTCGATTTGTGACGGTTCTGAAGGAGCAGCTTTTGGCTCAGGCTTGGGAATTTCCGTCTCAGCGGGCGTCTCCGTTTCAGTCACTTCTTTGGGCATTTCCGCCTCCGGTTTCAGTGCGGGAGCCTGCTTCAGGATCTTGACCTGTTCAGGGCCCTCCAATCGGATTTGTGGCGCTCCACGATACATCTCGATGGTCCCGCTTATCTCAACCGCCTTCCCATCATAGAGTTCGGCAGGAGAGCCTTCGGTGAAGGCTCCCAGGTTTCGCGCAAAAGTCACACATGCGAAGTCTGAGTTTTCGAAATTCAGAAAATTGATCCCTGAAGCAGAGATTCCTGTATTCACCACCTTGCCCGTCACGATGACTTTCACGCCTTCATTCGCGAGCAGTGCGGCGGAATCCGTCACCTCAAGTTTCGGGACTTCAGCCTCCTGAGCAATCGCGAGAAGGGGCAGGAGCCATACGCTGAGCAAAATTGACTTCATGCGTAGAAATTGGCTAGTCCCAATCGATCGACATTTCCAGCATCTTCTCGCCGTCGAAGACAAAATCCCCTCGAAACTTACCGCCGGCCAACATCCGCCGAAGCCAATATTGATCGTCGGCCCACATTTCGTCGAAAGGTAACTCGTCAAAATCAAACCAGAGCGGCTTTGCTTCGTCGGTCTCGGTTGGAGTTCCCTCAAAACTGAAGGCGCGGTAAACAACACAATGCAACGCCAGTCCATCAACAAACTGAAAGCGCAAAATGCCCATTTCCTCGCAGGCTTCCCGCGGGACCCGAATCACCAATTCTTCTTCCACTTCGCGAACAGCCGAGGTCAACGCACTTTCTCCCGGCTCCAGTTTTCCACCCGGGCCATTGATCTTCCCCATTCCCAGTCCCCGCTTTTTCCGGATCAGGAGGACTCGATGATCCTGCACCACAAACAACAAATTCGCGCGCATGTTCGGTTCCCAGCGGTTCCAGTCAACATTCATGGCGCACCGTTAGGATCTTCAGGCACAAATTCCAACCTCTAATTCGCGCCAGAGACGTTGCACCCCGGTTCGATCACGTCGCGACATTCTCTTTGAGCACCGTGCGGACTTTCACTTCCGACTCCAGCGTGCGATGAACCGGGCATTTGTCGGCGATTTCCGTCATGCGAGCTTTTTGCGCTTCGCTCAGGTTTCCTTCCAGAACCAGCTCCCGCTCAATCACGTCGACCTTGCCCTCCCGGGATTCGCAGTCATCGCAATCCTTGGCGTGTATTTTGCCGTGTCGCAAGCGAACCTCAACCGCCTTGAGCGGCCACTTTTTGTGGTTCGCATACATCCGCAACGTCATCGCGGTGCAGGCGCCCAATCCAGACAACAGCAGATCGTAGGGCGACGGCCCCTCATCCGTTCCCCCGACCGAAACCGGTTCATCCGCCACCAAATGGTGACCAGCCGTCAGGACATCGGCGCGAAATCCGTTTCCTTCCAGCCGAACGAGCGTTTCCTCAGGATCGACGTCATCAGTGGGCCCGATTTCAAGATAACGCTCGGCCCAGGCCGCAATCATTCGGGCCGCATAACGTGAATCCTGATCGCGACTCAGAAGGTGATCCGCCCTGTCCAGCGAAACGAAGCTCTTGGGATGCCTGGCTCGATCGTAAATGCGACCGGCGTTTTCAATTCCAACGATTTCATCAACCGGCGAATGCAGGATCAAGAGCGGCTTTCTCAGCTTTGCGGTCGCCTCCTCCATCGAGGTCTTCTCCAGGTCATCGATAAGCTCCTGTTTGATGAGAAAATCCCGTTTGGCGAGCGAAACCTTGGCATGCCCCTGCTCTTTGATCTCATCGAGCTTCGAAGCCAGCAAGTGCGTTACATGAGCCGGGTCTGAAGGCGCACCAATCGTGGCAACAGCCTTGACGGATTCGATCAGCGCAGCCGCCCGAAGCACAGCGGCTCCACCCAACGAGTGGCCAATCAAAATCTGGGGACCTTCGGCAATTTCGTCGAGATAGATCGCGGCCCGATACAAATCATCGACGTTCGAACTGAAGGTGGAATCCGCGAACTCGCCCTCGCTTTTCCCGAGGCCCGGAAAATCAAACCGGAAAACTCCAATCCCCAATTCCGTCAACGCCCTCGAAATCCGGACAACCGCTTTCAGGTCTTTGCCGCAGGTGAAACAGTGGGCGAAAAGCGCGTAGGCGCGAGGTCGCCCGACGCTGGGACGGTCGAGTTTTGCCGAAAGCTGATGTCCCTGGTTATTGGGAAAGGTGTGGGGTTCCGATTTCATGGTAGTCGAGGTTACCAATCTAGACGCCGATACGCGGCGCAGGCTTTCACGACTTCCTCAATCTCATCCGGCGTCGGCACGCAGCCCCGTTCAGCTCGTGCCAAAGTCGAGCTCTTCAATCCGCCGCCCTCGCTTGTTCACCTTCTCGGCGGACGTCGCAATCTCCTCCAAATCCCGGCTGGCCTGACCAAAATGGGTCTGAAGCTTGTCCACGCGCTCGCCCAGGCGGGTCACATCTTCCAAGAGCCGAATCACTTCGGTCTGGATCACGTTCGCCTGCTCCCGCATTCGGGTATCGCGAAGCACCGATTGGATCACTTGAATCGAAAGGAGAAGCAGAGAGGGCGAAACAATGATGACCCTGGCCTTGTGCGATTTCTGAACCAAGTCTTCGAAATTTTCGTGGATTTCGGCGAAGATCGACTCCGATGGGACGAACATCAGCGCCGTATCCTGTGTTTCCCCGGGAATCAGGTATTTTCCGGAGATCGTCTTTAGGTGGACTTCCACGTCCTGACGAAACTTTTGCGACGCCTTCTTCAGCGCAGCTTCCGAGTCGCTGCTCTTGCTGGAGGCGCGAATCGCGTTCCAGCTTTCGAGCGGAAACTTGGCATCAATCACGAGAATGGCGGCGCCATTCGGCATTTTCACGATGCAGTCCGGACGGCTGCCATTGGAAAGCGTGGACTGAAATTCGTAGGTTCCGTGGGGCAACGCGTCCGAAACGATGGCCTCCATTCTCCCTTCGCCGAAAGCGCCTCGCGTCTGCTTGTTCGAGAGGATGTTCTGCAACTCGACCACCTCGGTTGCGAGTGATTGAATGTTCGATTGAGCGGTGTTGATGACGGCCAGCCGCTCCTGCAATTGCGCCAGATTTTCGTGCGTCGATTTGGTCTGCTGGGTAATCGACTGGCCAAGCTGCGAACTCATCCCGTCAAGTCGCGAATTAAAGACGTCCGCCAGCGTTCCCATTCGTCCCTGCATCTCCGCCTGAGCCCGAACCAGGTCCGCCATCCGGTTCTCCGCCTCGCGATCGCGTTCCGCTTCTTCGCCGGCAGCCTTGGCCCGCGCACTGCTCAATCGCCACAGGGTGATGAGGGCCACTAACAGCAGCAAGACCATCAATCCCACGCCGACAACGAGCGCCAACTCGAGCGTCGCAGGATCAATTCCGAATGAGGCAGGCTGAGAAATTTCCTCCATCTGGCCTCGAACTTAGGCGAATGTCAGGATCCTGGCAAGATCCCCAATCGCGATTCTCTGCGCCTGCTCAAACTTGACTGAGAACGAATTCCGCAAGGCCATCGATTCCGGAATCCGGAAACTCCGTGTCTTCGGTTTCTCCGGGTTCGTGACTGGCCCGGTATTCGCCCATGGTTGAAATCCGGCCCGATTTCCAGACGTGGGCTTGATCGAGATAAGGCCCCACTTTGAGCGGGTCACTCCAGGTATGAATTGAAACCAACTTGGGATTTGCAGCTGCCGCCAGATGCATCGGGCCGCTGTCCACGCTGACGACCATGGACGCGCGCCGCAACAACCAGATCAGCTCCGCGAGCGTGGTTTTGTTGAGCACATTGATCCAGGATTCCGGCAAGTTCAGAGGCGGAACATCCGCTTTTCCAGCCAGAATCACGGGCTCGTCTTTCCAGCGTTCCGCGAGCATCTCCACCTGGTTTGCCGAGAGCGATTTGCCTCTCCCGCGGGAAAACGGATGAAGCAGAATGAAACGGCTTGGCAGATTCGGGAAAAATTCCGGTAAATCGCCGTCGGGAAGCGGAAATTCGATCGCTTCGGGAAGCTCGATTCCAAGCTGGGTAAAAAACGTCAAATAGCGTTCCACGGCATGGGGCGAACGCTTGTTCGCGACATCAATGACCGCATCGTGCAGCAAATTTGCGCCTTCCCGAGCATCCGAATAACCGACAAACAGGTCCGGTTTGCTCCCCCGACCGATCATCGCGCTCCGGAGCAGGCCCTGGACATCCAAAGCCAGATCCGGACGCCGATCCTTCTGACTTTTGGTCCATTTGGCCAGCCCGACCATTCCGGCCAACCCGCGGAATTGATCACGCGGAAACTCGACCAGTCCATCCAAAAGCGGATGGTTTCGCAAAAGCGGCGCCCACACCGTGTTGACGACCCACTCAATGCGAGCGTCTGGCGCATGTTGCCGGAGTATCGCCAAAACCGGCAAGGTGTGCACGATGTCCCCCAGCGAGCTGGGTTTGACAATGAGGATGCTTTTGAGCGAACTGAGCTGAAGGGAATCGAGAGACATTCCAGATGGTTCGATGGTGACGAACTGGCGCACGATAACGAGGATCGGGAAAATCCAAGAACGAAGATTGGCTAAGGCTGATAGGCCGCAATTGCGTCGAGGCCTTCTTCGCTGAAAAAGCGGCTCAGAAACTTCCGGTCGCTCTTCTTGAGATCAGTGATGATCAAGCCATCGAGACAGTTCGAAAATTCGCGATCGACGTTAAAACTCATCAGCGTGGTGTGCATCCGCAGATAGTGCTTCAGCAAAACCGGAATTCCTTTGCGATCGATCTCGATTTCCGAAATTAACGCGGAAACGTCCTCAACACCATTCAGCAATCCGCTGACTTCCTTGCCTTCGAGCCCCAGGATGCGGCGGCGATGCCGGAAGGGACGACGGGGACGAACCCGGGCCGCGAGGTTCAAATCTTCATCGCGACCTTCCCGCAAGTATTTGGTAATCAAAGCCTTGGACGCCTTGGAGTAGGTATTGCTGATACTGACCGGACCAAAAAGCCGGTAGTATTTTGGCTCGCGACAGGGAATCACGCCGACACCGCGCCAAAGCAAGGTCAGCGTCTGCTGGGTGCGTTGATAGTCCGGCGCAACGAACGAGCGGCCAAGTTCCAACCCCGGAGTCAACGCGTCGATGAATTCGTCACTGAGATGAAAGAGCGTCGATGTATACAGTCCACGTTTTCCGTATTTCGGAATGATTTCGTCGGTCATTCCGCAGCGATAGGAGCCCGCGATCTTGTTGGCTTGCGAATCCCAGAGAAAAAGATGGCGATAATGCTGATCGAACTGATCCAAATCGCAGGATTTACCGCTGCCCTCCCCTTCCTGCCGAAAGGTCACTTCCCGGAGCCGCCCAATTTCGCGAAGGACGTTCGGAATCTCGGCGGAACGGCAGAAATAGAGCGCGAAATGCTTGTAATCGTAGATCCGGTTCTCGGACGGAAGCCCGGCAATTTCTTCGGCCAGTACCTCAGGATCGATCGGATCGATGATCGGCTCCATTTTGGGCGGCTTGGCCGGAATCAACGATCGGCCGGTCTCGGGTTCGCTGACACGATTCGCGAGAATCTCGGTGCGCATGCGAACGTAGCGCGTCCGCTCCAAATCATTGTTCAGCCGATCGAGTTTGGCCGAGGGAATGGGTTTGCCAATCGCCACCGGAATTTCGTGACCAGCTTTGTTTGCGAGTTCGCGCCCCAACATCGCGGTGCGCAGAAGCGGGTGCAGTTTTCCCAGCGATTGGAAGACGAGGCTGTTCCGGCCATGAACGAAAAACGGAACAATCACCGCGCCACCACGCCGGGCGAGGGAAATGGCATGTTTGCTCCATTCCGGATCGCGGACGGAGCGCTGTCGAAAATTGAAATGGGCGACCTCGCCGGCGGGAAACGTTGCCAGCACCCCGCCCTCCTTCAACCAACCGAGACAGGCGCGCAGTCCTCGCGAATTATCCGAGGAATTCCGGGCCGAATCAAAGGGGCTCACCGGGATAATCCACGATTTCAACGGCTCCACCTGCTGGAGGAGAAAATTGCCGAGAAGCCGGAAATCAGGGCGAACTTCCTCCAAAATGGCACCCAGGATGATCCCGTCCAAGGCTCCAAACGGATGATTGCTCACGACGAGCACGGGCCCTTTCTGCGGAAAGCGGTCCAGATCTTCGTTGCTCACCTGGTAGGTCGCGCCAACCACGCGGAGGCAGGCCTTGAAGAAGCTTCCCTCCTCCTCCCACAGGCTGAGGACTTCGCGATAGCCGCTGTTGATCCGATCAAAACTCAGCAATCGTTCCACCGGCTTTGCGATGGGCATCAATCGACGGGTTGCCGCGGTTTGCGACAGAACTGACATCACATTGATGAGATCAGCTGGTTTGGGATCTTTCACAGGGGTTGAGAGAGTAACGTCAAATCCTGGCAACGCCACAAGCAGGAATGTCACAATTCCGCCCCTTGAGGGCCGATTTCTTCACAACGGGGTCCAGTTCGAGAACGTCGCGGCCTGCCCAGCCAGTTCACCACTCGCGTCGGTGAGGTTCCAAACCAGCGCTTTCTCGATGAGAAACCGCTTTCCGGTCAACGAGATTCGAACGCCCTTGTAGTCGTCGATATAACCTTGCTCCGCAGTTTGGCGAAGCATTCGTGCCCGCTCTTCGCGCAGCGGCGCTTCCGCCGTGAGCCGGGATGGCATCTGGAGAAATTCCTCCAGCTTGGCTTCCCAAAGAGTCAGCGCGGTTCGGTTTCCGAAATTCAGCACCGGATCTTCGCGGGTATCGTGCGAGGCCACCACGAAGGGCGCCTCGAACAACGCGGTCGCGTCAGACTTGGGATCCCCCGTTCGTGCGATCAATTCCCTGCCAACGCATTTGGCGAATGAGTCGAGGATGATCCGCGATTGCTCGATCCACGCGGGACTCGAAATCATCTCCTCCATCGAGCCGTCCATTCCCTAGGAACTCTTATGGATACTGGCCGGCTGACCGTAGCTGTTCAACACGAGTTTCACGCGCCCATTCACTTCAAAAGGATGCGGTTCGCGAACCGGCATCACGTATTGACGACCATCGTCGCCATCAATCCAGAGTTCCCAGCCCTTCTTCTTCGAAAGCGCTTTCTCGGCTTCGTTGCCGGCCAGCGCCCCCACCAAGAGTCCGCCAAGCGCTCCGGCCGCATGAGCTGCAGCATCTCCGCCAATCATGCTTCCACCAATCATCCCCGCACTGCTTCCAATAAAGCTCCCCACACCTCCGGAGTTCTTTTTCAGAATGGTGGGATTCATCGCGGTAATGGATCCTTCAACCACTTGGCCGCCGCTTCGCCCATTGTTCCCGTAGGTTGAGGTGGATTGAGTTTGGCAGGAAGCGAGGAAACAAGCCAGGAGCGCGATGGTGAGAAGCTGAATTTTCAAAATGAATCGAAAACGGTTGGAATTCAAAAAGCAGACGCGCCTCGGAGGAGGCTTATTCGTCGCCAAAGAGAATCCCACGTTGCCACTTCATCAACATTTCGTCCTGCTTTTCCGGATAATTGGCCATCGTTTCGAGAATTCCACGCGTTGCGATGATCGTTGGCTCCAGATTCAATTCAGCCGCCTTGGCATCCCGATGGGCGCGCAATCGTTCGTATTCATCCGCGTTGAACTCTTCACGCCGTCCGCCTTTTCGAATCCGCTTCACGGGCCACTCGTCTTTTGGCACTTGCCGAGCTTTCTCAATCGCCGCGCGAAATCGTTTCGCTTGGCTGGCGTTCAACCCTTTGGCCCCTCTCAAGTTATCGCCCCGCGCAGATCGCTCCGAAAAATCGAGCAGGGATTGATTGCTCATGACGCGAAATGGCGGGCAATCACGAGATTGGCTCTCCTCATCGCGCCAAAACCAGAGTTCGCGCAAGAAAACCAGACCACTTCGGTCCAATTTCCCCCAACCTGGAATTCGCCAGATTTCGTCCGGAGAGCGCTCCTTGCGAGCGAGAACATTGTCCCGGGACACATGGCACCACTCCGTAAACCAGTCATGGCGAGAGAGCCCTTTTACCTTTTCGGTAAGCTTGTCGGCTAGGGGAAGCAGGTAGCGGACGTCATCAAACGCGTAGCGCAGCAACTTGTCCTTCAACGGCCGGGCTCCCCAATCCGCCTTTTGGGACGACTTGGAGAGATGAATGTCGAAGTAATCCGCGATCAGGTTTGCCAACCCAAACCGCGTATGCCCGGCAAGCCGTGCCGCCAACTGCGTGTCGAGAATTCGCGCAGGCACGAAATCAAACGTTCGCTGCAGCAGCGTCATGTCAAAATCAGCGCCGTGCATCCAGACTTCGTCGGCCTCGTCCCAGAACGTGACCAGCTTCTGGAGAGCCTCCTGCTCGATTCTCAGCGGATCGATGATTGCCAACATATTGTCGCAACTCATCTGAATGAGGCAAAGCTTCTCGCGATAGGAGTGCAGACTGTCGGCCTCGGTATCAACCGAGCAACGCGTTACGCCTTCGTTGTGGAGACGATCGAGAAACGCCAATAGATCGGCGTCAGTTTCAATAAAATGCTCTTCGTATTCGACCATCCCAGCCTTGGTCACTTCAAGCCCTTCATCAAAAACTCTGCGTTGGATCCGGAAGCGCGAAGGTTTCTCATGAGAACCTCGACGGCCTCGACCGCAGGCAACTGTGAAAGTTCGCGGCGCATGATCGCGATGCGCTTAAACTCCTCAGGATGATACAGCTTGTCGTCGTTTCGAGTTCCTGACTTGAGAATGTGGAGCGCGGGAAAGATGCGCTTTTCAACCATCTCGCGATCCAGGGAGATCTCCATGTTTCCAGTTCCCTTGAACTCCTCAAAGATGACCTCATCCATCCGGTTTTCCGTCTCGATCAAGGCGGTCGCAATAATGGTGAGGCTACCGCCTTCCTCCACATTTCGAGCTGATCCGAAGAATTTCCGCGGCTTGATGAGCGCCTTGGTTCCGATACCGCCTGAACCGATGCGGCCTCCACCCTGGATCTGGTTGTATCCCCGAGCCAGACGGGTCAAGCTGTCGAGCAGGATAACCACGTCCTTTCCGAGCTCGACCAAACGCCGGGCCCTTTCCGAAACAAGTTCAGCAACCTGGATGTGTCGCTTCGGATTCTCATCAAACGTGGAGCTGTAGACCTGGACGTTGACGGTTTCGGTAAAGTCCGTCACCTCCTCAGGCCGCTCGTCCAAAAGCAGAACCAAGAGTTCAATCTCCGGATAGTTTTTGCTGATCGAGGAAGCAATATCCTTGAGCAGCAACGTTTTTCCACCCCGCGGCGGCGCATTGATCAATCCGCGCTGCCCCTTGCCCAATGGCGCTACCAAATCCACAATTCGAGAGGAAATAGAGGCGTCCTTTTTCGTTTCCAGGATAATGCGATCCTTCGGAAACAGTGCGGTGAGGTCGTCAAACTTCTTCGGCGTGACCCAATCCTTGATCGGAATGCCTTCGATGGTCAGCACCTCATCG
>TARA_R110002096_G_scaffold206205_1_pt1 | contig 11039 bp, 19 predicted proteins | sample TARA_R110002096 | Tara Oceans TARA_R110002096 (sample SAMEA4397295) | marine metagenome | biome: Polar Biome; feature: [DCM] deep chlorophyll maximum layer (ENVO:01000326); material: water (ENVO:00002006), including particulate matter (ENVO:01000060) such as... | depth 35 m
TGTTTAAGTATTTTACAATGGAAGAATTCGCATGTCAGGAGACTGGCGAGTGTTTTATGAAAGAGGAGTTTATTCATGCCTTGGATGCACTACGTCACGAATGCGGTTTTCCGTTTAAGATCACTAGCGGTTACCGCAGTAAAACTCATAGTCTCGAAGTTAAGAAGCCTGGTGGCCCAGGAAAGCACACTGCAGGCATTGCAGCTGATATTGCTGTTAGCAATGGGGCTCATCGGTTCATTATTGTTGCTAACGCTATTAAGCTAGGCTTTTCAGGGGTAGGCATTGCGCGTTCGTTCGTACACTGCGATATCCGTGATACCACTTCAGTCATATGGACCTACCAATAAAAAGGGCCCCGTAGGGCCCCGAAAGGATGTGGCCATGACACCACATGGCGATTATAAACACATTTAGTGTACACATGTAAACAGCCTATGCTACCATGTGGTTTCCAAAGGAGGAGACTAACATGGAAACATCAGAGCAAATCAACGAGCTAGCCCCTGCATTAAGCAAGCTGCAAAGTTCAATCAGTAATCCCGTCAAAGATGCTAAGGCTCATCACAGTCGATACGCATCGTTCCCATCCGTCTTAAATACGATTCGGCCGCACCTGGCTGAGAACGGTTTGTCTATTGTGCAAACCTCTCGCAAGGACGAGTTGTATGGGTCAATGCATGTCATCGTGACAACCAGGCTTCTGCATAGTTCTGGCCAGTGGATACAGGAAGACATTTCTTCTGCGATCAACATGAAGGCGCAGAACAGTATCCAGGATATGGGCTCGCTCATTTCTTATCTGAAGAGGTACGCCATCCAGGGTCTGGTGCTAATAGCTGGTGATGACGATGACGACGGTGAGGCAGCTGCTAGAACTCAGCCTGTTGAGCGGGACGAGAAATTTAAGCCTATCATCTTCATGCAAATGCAAGAGCTAACTAACCTGGCAAATCAGAAAGGTGTCAACATTGACGTTATTGCTAAGGCTTATCAGTGCAGTGAGCTCAAAGATATGAGCGTGACTCAATATGATCAGGCTAAGAAGAAGCTAGAATCCAAACCGGACAAAGAATCATGATTCTTCATGATGTGCAACAAGGCACACCTGAGTGGCATGCGCTTCGCATGCGTCCAACCGCAAGCAACTTCCGTCGAGTGTTTACCTCACAGAAGAAACGGTCAACATCGTTTGATGAATATGCGATTGAGCTGACCGAAGAGATTAAAGCTGGCAGAAAGCTCGAGACCTTTAAGTCTGAGTGGATGCAACGCGGCAATGACATGGAAGCCCAGGCTAATGCAATGTTTCAGTTGGAGACAGGGCTTTTGACGACGGCCATTGGTTTTGTTACTACTGACGACGGTCTTGTAGGTTGTTCGCCTGATGCAATTGTGCATGACGACGACAAAGGCGAGACGGCATTGCTTGAGATCAAGTGCCCGAAACCTACAACTCACATCAAGTATCTGCTAGCTAATAAGGTCCCGGCAGATTACATACCGCAGGTCCAGGGTCAGCTCTGGATCACAGAAAAACCATATGCTTACTTTATGTCGTTTCACCCAGATCATGAGAGCTTGATCATACGGGTAGAGCGAGATGAGGAGTATATCTCTGGCCTGGCAACAGAGTTGAATAAACTGCTAGATAAAGTAAACGCAAACCTGAAAAAACTAGGAGTAGTAAATGGAATTTGATAATAGGGGAAGAGTAAGCCTTTGGAAGAACACGAAGGAAGGTGATAGGCAGCCTTACGTTGACGGTAACCTGGTGGCTCACAGAGACATCAAGGAAGGAGAGACTATTCGCATGGCTCTCTGGGTTCAGAAAGGCGCAGCGAGCAATCAGCCGGTTCTGAAAGGGCAGATATCAGATCCTTTGCAGCATAACGGAGAAACCACTTCCGAGTTGCAATCTAATGTTAGCGAGGAGGATATCCCGTTTTGAACTTGCACTTCGGAGAATGCCTAAAGCGCGCTCAGGATGCAGCGGGGGTCACTAACCGTGATCTCTGCGAGCATTTTGGAGTGACCAGGCAACAAATATATCGCTGGCAACAAACCAAGGACGCGAGGCTGTCCCTGGTAGAAAGGTTTAGCGAGTACTTCAATATGGCGCCGTCAGATTTTATTGCGTAAAGGAGGGGAACATGCAGGGGCAATTTTGGCTAGTCAAAGACAGAAGGGATCTTGATAAAGCGATAGATAACTTTAAGTCTTACATCATTAATGATTGGGACTTTAAGAAGCCGCTCACTTGGCAACCTAAAGAGTATAAGAGTGTCCGGTCGATTAGCCAGAATGCCCTGTTCCATATGTGGGTGAGAGAGATCACCGAGCACTTTATTTCTCGCGGTGGAAATGTAGAATGGACTACTGAGGAAAACGTCAAATTGTATATAAAACAACAATTTCTAGGATTTGAAGATATCCGATTCAACAAGACTGTTATTCCACAGCAACTCAAAAGCACCAGGAAATTGGACCGTGGCGAGATGTACCATTTTATGGATCAAGTTTACTATTGGTCAGTTGAGCTGGGCTGTCATTTGACCCTGCCAAAAGAATCTGAATATATGAAGATAAGAGCAGAGACCAATGCCTGAGACATTGAGATCAAAGGCATTGAAGAAATTACAACTGCTTTCTAGGATCGCAGCAGCAGATGCAAATGGGTACTCTCAGTGCGTATCTTGCGGGATTAAAAAGCATTACAAAGAAATGGATGGTGGACACTTTCTACCAAAGGGCAAGAGCTCGTATTGGGCCCTTGAGGTAGAGAATGTTCATCCGCAGTGTAAAAGCTGCAACAACTGGGGTATGAGGTACGGCAGTGCCGCACAGTCATACACCATGTGGATGGAGGAGTACTACGGTCGAGACTTTGTAGAGGAAATGATAAGGGACCAAAAGAAAGTCAAGAAGATCTACGCAGCCGACTATAGGGATATGATAAAGGCATGGTCTGCACAAATAAAAGCTCATGAGCGACGGATATGCCAATAAGACTTACCCCAGATCATTTAGATTTTTGCGTCACCGACCTTCAAAAGGAGGCTGTGCAACTATACTTAGACGGGCATTCTTTAAAGAGTATTGCCAATAAACAAGGAAGGGAATACAAGCGTGTACACACATCACTACAAGGGATTGAGCAAAAAGCGGCTTTTAAGGGCCTTGCCAGGGATTATGACCTTGTACACCAAACTGCACCTGGCTTTGTCACGAAACGTGTATCTACAGCGTATGGCGAAGATGGTAACGTCAAGCTGCAGTGGCATATTCAAGAGCCTGAGAAAGTCGCGATTGCTGAAATGGTTCGCGAAGTGGTGGATGGTTTTGTGGAGAAGCTACAGGGTCGTCATAATCCGAGAAAGCATAAAGGTAGCGTGGTGGAAGACTTACTATGCTCATATATCATTGGCGATCACCATCTTGGAATGCTGGCTCATTCGGATGAGACGATGGGTGATGATTACGATGTCTCGATATCGAAAGACCTACTTACCAAAGCGACCCAAAGACTAATATCCGTAGCGCCTGACGCTAAGGTTGGATTGTTGCTAAACCTGGGTGACTTTCTGCACATCAACGATTCGACAAGCACAACCCCTGCGTCTAAGCATCTGTTAGATTCTGACGGCCGTTATGGCAAGACGATAAGGGAGGCAAGCATACTGATCAGGAACATGATCCTGGCAATGTTAGACAAGCATGAAGAGGTCTGGGTTATCAATGTCAGGGGAAATCATGATCCTGATGCCTCATTGTGGCTAAATGAAGTAATGAGGCTTTTCTTTGAGTCTGACCCACGCGTCCGTGTATTCGACAATTTATCTAAGTTTGTATGGTTCCAGTGGGGAAAGAATCTAGTTGTCACGCATCATGGCGACAAGATCAAGATGGCTAATCTTTACGGTTCGATTACCAGGAACCTCAGAAAGGAATGGGGCGACAGTCAGCACACCTTTGTATGGACCGGCCATGTGCATCACAAGAACCAGGAGGAGTACGGAGGGGCCATCTTTGAATCATTTAATATCTTGGCACCACCCGACGCCTGGCATGCCGGTAGCGGCTACAGCAGCTCTCGCAGCATGAGTTGTATTGTGCTTCACAAAGATTACGGTGAAGAGGGAAGACTAAAGGTGAACATTGAGAGGATTCAAGATGACAGCGTTTGATGACCAAATAGGAGGTACGCATTACAAGCACATGATGATACAGCCCAGCGAGTACATCATGGCCAATAATCTCGGCTGGTGCGAAGCTAACGTAGTAAAATATATTTCTCGATGGAGGAGTAAGGGAGGAATTGATGACTTGCGGAAAGTTATCCATTACACTCAGATTTTGATTGAGGCTGAAATAAGGGGACAGTAGTGGCGGCAGCTGGGAGGCCAGGGAGGCCACGAACGGCGGGACCGTTCAATACCAGGGAAGAGCTCGAGCAAAAAGTTGCTACCATGCGTCTGCATGGGATGCCAATGATTCACATTGCGAAAGAGCTCAAACTAAATAGACGTACTATCAAACAGATCGTTTGTGATCTGTCTTTAGGTGCCGGCTGGGCTAAGGGAGGCCCATTTAATCGCTAAGGGAGGAGGCTCACGAACCGGCCTTCTAATTCTCTTATAACTTGATTGAATAAACAACCTAAGTTTTAGATAGAGGGGCTCGCTTGTGCCTCCATTCCATATAGCAAGCCGTCGTCAACTTGACGTTAAAAGTGATTAGCAGCCACGACCTTTAAGAGGCGGGAATAAACAGCGGAAAGGTCCCAGTTGTAGGGGGCGCAGAATGGCACTGCGTTAACAAATGTTTGCTGATGACCGTGGCGGCTATGGGCAGGATCTAAACAAGTCTGAGGGGGACCAACAGCCTCTAAATGACTACTATTGCCAAAAAACCCGGGAGCGTAAATGAACGATTTGGTGTTCACGCCGGTAGAGCTAGAAGAGTGGCCTGAACCGCTGTCTGACGATACGCAAAAGCGAATACAGCACGGGATAGAAAAAGGGCTAGACGAGCTGTTAGAGAGCGAGTGGTTTGTGAATTTGGTAGATCAACGAGTTCGCATGGTAATTGAGATAATGAACGAAGAATCAGAGGCGACGGGTCTGTCTGGTTCGATTATTAAAGATGTTCTATCAGGCTCATGATAATTGGCTAAAACGTGAAAAACATTCAACCACAGGCCCGGGATACTCGGTTAGGATCAGAGGTTCGATCTAACAGGGAGGAAAGGCAAAATGGAGTTGAGACCACATCAGGTCCTGGCATACGAGATGGTAAAAGCTTCGATAGGATCGGGTCACCGTTGCCCTATCATCGCAGCGCCATGCGGGTTTGGTAAAACCTTTACAGCGGTAGATATACTTACAAAGGCGGCGAATAAAGGGAATCGCGGCATATTCATTTGTGATCGGATCAAGCTAGTAGACCAGGCGATAGACGCGTTTCACGCAGCCGGTGTTGACGTTGGCGTTATCCAGGGCGAGCACAGACTTGCTAATTCAGATGCACAGATACAGATAGCCAGCATTCAGACGTTAATACGAAGAAAGCGCAAGCCCATCTTTAACGTCGCGATTGTAGACGAGTGTCACATCCACTATAAGGGCTTGACTCAGATCATGAGCGATTACGGCGCAGTGCCCTTCATAGGGTTGTCTGCTACGCCATATAGCAAGGGCCTTGGTAAGCATTACGACGATCTGATTGTCCCGATCACAAGTGAGGAGTTAATACGTCAAGAATACCTGGTGCCTGCTAGATACTTTGCCGGTCATACACCTGACCTTAAAGGTGTTGGCAGGAAGTACACGCTCACAGGAGTTCGGGACTGGGACCCTAAGCAGCTTTCTACGGCGGTGGAGAAGGATCAGAAGCTGGTTGGAGATATTATCAAGAACTGGCAGAAGCACGGCCAGGGCCGGCAGACAATTGCCTTTAGTCCGTCCATCAAGCATTCGCAAACAATGGTAGAGATGTTCAGGGCTGCTGGTATAGGCGCCGAACACATCGATGGCTACATGGACGTGGAAGAGCGCCAGTGGATTTATGACGCGCACGATAAGGGTGAGTTTAAGATACTGAGCTGCTCAAGGTTGTTGAACACTGGCTACGATGCCCCGCAGGTCAGCTGCATGATCGATGCGTTCCCTACAGCAAGCTTGGTCACCTGGGTGCAGCGATGCGGACGAGTGTTAAGGACGTGCGAGGGTAAGGTTGATGCGATTATTCTAGACCACGCAGGTAACACCAGGAAGCATGGGTTTGCTGAGTCTGCAGTGCCTTACAAGCTTGACAATGGAGACAGCAAGTACTCTGAGCGGGGCACAACCAAGGAGAAGAAAGAGCCCGTAGTCAAAAAATGCCCGGAGTGCTGGCAAGAGTTTATGCCTCCCAGGTGTCAGTGCGGGTATGTCATGAAGTCGTTTGCAAAGCTTCAGTCTGACCAGCAGATGCTAGAAGAGCTCAGTAGGGCAAACAGGAAGACTGACATGCAGCGCAAGCAAGAGATACTAGGTCAGTTCCATCTGCATGCCAAGATGAGAGGGTTCAAGCCTGGTTGGGCTTCTCATGCTTACAAGCAGAAATTCGGAGTGTGGCCAAACAAGATCAATCCGTCTCCAGCGGATTATATCGATGAAGATGTTATGAACTACATTAAGTATTTAAGGATAAAAGGAGTGAGGGGTGTTAGATCAAATCTTAGACAGGCTGGTTAAGGTAAAAAGCAGCGGCAGGGACAAATGGACAGCTTGCTGCCCGGTACACAAGGACAACACACCTTCTATGGGTGTCTGGGACGAGGGAGACAGGATATTGATGCATTGTCTTGGCTGTGGGGCAAAGGGTCCTGAGATCATGGGAGCTTTGGCCCTACCGATAGGTATGTTGTTTAAAGACGACAATGGGCTCCCATCAAGTCATGTCCCTAAAGCGGTAATTGAGAAGGCTAAAGAGGCGGCATATTTTGTTGAGATATTTGAGAACGAGATAAGGAAGGGTCACGATGCCACATTGGCAGAGAAGAGACAGAATCGTAAATCTATGCAACTAAGGAGGCTTTTAGATGAAGCAAATAACGAAGTACGAGGTGCTAGAGCTGGGTTGGCTTTTGGTAAAGCTAGAGCGATACCAGAGACATTTAGATGAGAGCGACAAGCAAACAATAGTCAGCATGATGACGGTCGTTGACGAGATTAAAGACAAGATGGGAGGCAAGGCGTGAAAGTTGTTTATTGGAAGTGTGAAAAAGAAGGGTTTGCAGTTGCAGGATACGCTGCATCTCTAGATGACGCGGAAGAAGCGGCGAAAGGCAAGGTGGGTCGTTTAAATGCCGATTGGAGAGAGGACTACGATTATAGGACTCAGTTGCAGAAGTTTGACTTCAACCTAAAAAGTTTGGTACAAATACTAGAAATTGCTCACTCCGCCGGCAGGATGGCAGAGAGACAGTCTCACATCGCGAATTACGCAATCAAATAAAAATAGTCCGAACTTTCCAGTGTGTTAAAGCAGACTTAAAATGCGATTATAACTGACATCGAAGGGGTGCGAGGCCCCTAACTATCATAAGGGGGCAGCATGGAAGACAGGTATGAGGAGATGCGGCAACAAGTTATAGGGTTTACCGAGGCCAATCCAGACGTATGGCGGTTGTTTTGTGGTTTCACCTTCGATTTGATTAACCGGGGGTTTAGCAACTATTCGGCAAATGCCATATTTGAACGGATACGCTGGGAAAAGGACGTTGGCGGTAACGGTGTCATTGAGTTTAAACTGAACAACAACTACCGCGCATTTTACGCAAGAGCGTTTATGCGAAAGTACCCAGAACATGAGGGGTTTTTCAGGACCCGGGATCAGGTGAGCAAAGAAAAGCCTGCCACTTACTTGCCTGAGTTAACGCCGGCCGATTACGAGACTATGTCCAATGCAGCAATTTAAGCTATCCCTTGCGTCTACAATCGGGTTCGTTTCTTTGATTATGGCGCTGCCCTGGTTAATGCTAATATGGGGGTGTTGGTCGTACATAAGAGAGCAGGAAGATGGCGGATGTCGTACAGTTTCTGAACAATGATCTAGAGCTACAGCTTAGAGAGATTGCCATTGAGGCCAGAAATGACCGGATCGACTATTGCCTAGTGATAAGCCAAAAAGAGGTCGATGGATACCTGGAGTGGTGCATCGATGAGATGGGAGAGAAAAGCACGGATCAGGATCACATCAGAAATCTACTGGGTCATCTTTTTTCGTATTCTCAACAGGTCTTCTTAGAAATGATTACCAGCGGCGACCAGGAAGAAGAAGATGCTTGAGGTAAAGATCAACATAGACGCGATCAGGTACGGCATGTTCCATCCCGATTACCAGCGGCACACAAACTTCGTTGTCAGCAAGGCAATCAACAAGACTCTATACGACATCAGAGAGAAGCAAGTCTCTAAGCGCCCATTTGGCGGTATTAAGCACTACTCTAAGAAGACCGACGACGGATCTATAACCGAAGCTCGCAGGACCATGAACTATAAGCCTGGGTCTGGTGAGATCGACAAGTATATCAAGGGCAATGCTACTGCATGGAGCAAGAGAGGGTTCCTGGTTGCTGGTAGTAACAAAAGCAACCTGACTGGTCATTTGTATTTCGACGGGCCTAGAAGCTATATGAAGTGGATGGTGTTTGGCGGGACAGCTTTACCCAACAGGACCGTGATACCACAGCCGGCTAAAGACAAGTCCGGCAAGTCCAAGGTCAAGCTAAACGCTTTTGGCGGTATCAAGGGCGGGTTAGGTAAGACCAAGACAAGGACGGACAAGTCCAATATATTCTTTAACGTAAAGGTCCCTACAAAGATCAAAAGAGACCAGGTCAACAAGTGGATAGGTTATCCCAGAAACAGACCTAAGACGCCAAACAACTACGGCTTATGGCAGGCATATGGCAAGGGTAAGAGCCGCAAGATCAAGAAGCTGGTTCACTTGCAGGCCCACACCCGGGCACAGAAGCCGCAATACCCAGCTGATCAGTTAGCCAGGGATTTCTTTAACATGAGGTTCCCTAGTAATTTGATCCTAGCCTTCCAGAAAGCCGCGGATCTGAAGGATTTCAGGGCGCCACCGGGTAGAGTGTTTGGCGGCGGACATTAACAGCGGAGTAGTAAACCGTTTATCACTCCGCTAAAACTATCCCACGCATCTAGCTTCCGACTAAAAACTATCCCATGCATCTGGCCTCGGAGCCAAAAAACTATCCCACGCGTCTCGATTCCGACAGAAAACTATCCCACGCGTCTCGATTCCGAGCGATAACAGGCCGTTTTTTCTAACGGCTATCCCACGCGTCTAGCCTCCGAGCGATAATAGGCCCAAAAAGGCCGTTTTTTCTAACGGCTATCCCATGCATCCCGATCCCGGCCCAAAACGTATGCATTTCGGGGCCTGGAAGCCGATTTCGCATGATTTTGCCGGGATCCGGTGCCCAGGCCAGGCAAACCGGGCCCGATCGGCCGATTGATCACGCCCAGGGCATGCCAGGCCCTCCCAGGACGCGCCCAGCGCCTGCCAGGCCATAGCAGGCGCCAGGGCGGCCGATAGCATGCCGGCCGGGTCAAACCGGGCGCCGCGGCGCCGATCCTGCGCGCATCGGGTATCCTGGCAGGGTTTACAGAATGGCGCCTGGCGCACTGTGGGCTGATTGTAGACGTTTTTGGTGTACAGGAATGGGTAAGGCAAGGTAGAAAGTAAAATGGCCCAGAAGGGCCCAGAATGCGCCAGGCATAAAAGCCAGGCAAAAAAAGGGCGCCTCGAGGGCGCCCAGGTTCAACCGGTATCGGGATCGGGCGGCGGCCGCTCACAAATCAGGCTCCCGAACATATCGTACTCCGATATAGTGACATCATGGCGCCCGGCCGCGGCCTGGTCCCGCGCGTATCGTTCGGCCTCGACGCCATTCCAAATTGAAGCATGGGCCAGGTTGACCATTAAGGATTGGTTGCGCTCAATCGCTGGCAGATCGTACCAGCTGACCACGTAGGGGGGCGGTATCGCGCCATGGTCGCGCAAGGCCTCGTAAAGGGTGAAATAAAACGGATCCTTTCTCAGCACGTAAGCTATCGCGTTTTCAACATCTAGCAGGGTTATCTGAAGGCCATCAACCGATAGCGACTGCAGCGCCGTCAAATGGTCCTTAATCATCAATTGAACAATCGGCGACCCGGCCTCAACCTGGGCGAGCTTGCGCTGGTATATCCGGTCGGCAATGTTCTTTTTCGAGTAGGACACCCAAACCTCAGCGCCGCCTTTGATTTCGTCAATTTCCATAATGATAAACATCAAAGCGCCTCCCATTGGTTAAATGCCAGTTCGTCATATATTGCCTCGCCGTTTTCACTCAATGACGCGTAACCCTGCCAGTATCGCCCGGGCTTAAAATACCGGCGGATCCTGCAAAGCCTGGCGTATTCGGGCGAACCCTGGCCAGCATGCCAATCTGAATAGTACGCGTAATACGCGGCGACAATATCCCATCGATCCCAATAGCTATCCATTAACAAAGCCCTCCCTAAAAACCGTCTCAATATTAACCGTCCCGTCCGGATAATCTGCCAGGCTATCGGCGAGGGCAGAATGTAAGCGCGAGCACTTCGCGATAAAATCGCCGTGGCCGTAATTGTTGCCATCGAATAGTTCGATCCTGGCAAGCCTTTGCCTTTTTTGCCGGCCCTCGCCAGAAATTTGGTATTCGGTAAAAGCGGTGATAATGCACTCGAAGCCCATGCTTTGATTCTTCATGCTGCAGCCCTCGCAATGATTCGAGTATCGACGACAAAGGCGCCCTCATCGGTTTTCGCCTTGCCTTTAGCCTGCAGCCCGACAATGACAGGCCCGGCCATGATGTTAACCAGGTCGCTAGCGTCGCCATCGATGACCCGGCGCCCTAGAAATTCGGCCGGCATAGGACCGCGGAATACCGCGCTGATTGGCACGTCGGTTTTCAGGGCGGTTTTAACCTGGTTTTGATACGC
>TARA_R110002096_G_scaffold21494_14_pt1 | contig 11039 bp, 8 predicted proteins | sample TARA_R110002096 | Tara Oceans TARA_R110002096 (sample SAMEA4397295) | marine metagenome | biome: Polar Biome; feature: [DCM] deep chlorophyll maximum layer (ENVO:01000326); material: water (ENVO:00002006), including particulate matter (ENVO:01000060) such as... | depth 35 m
TGATCAGGCCCTGACCATAAATCGTTGCATCCCCCAGATCCGTTGCCGTATCAAACAACAGATCGGCTGCCGTCTTACCGGTCAGATTGGGAAATGCATCCATCAGAAGCGCTGCCGCACCGGCAATATGCGGTGTCGCAAAAGAGGTCCCGGAATAATAGAAATACTTCCCGCCCTCCCCAAGGGTTAGAATGCTGTCCCCGGCGGCGACCAGAAAAACGTCCTTGGCGACAGGTCCAGCCCGGTGACTGAACACAGAAATGGTTTTACTGCTATCTACGGCGCCGGCCACAATAATCTGCCCGTTGGCCCAGTCGGCCCAGGCCACCGAGGCGGAATTTTCCGGTCGCGCAATATCCGCGTCCGTATCTCCCTCATCCCGATTACCGGCAGCGATTACAATCAACATGCCGGCATCCACCGCCCGTTTATAGGCATCCACCAGTAACTGGGTATTAAAATCATCTCCCCCCAAGCTGATATTGACCACTTTCACCCCGCGAACACGGGCATAATCCAGTGCCGCCGCAATATCACTGTCATAGAATGAGCAACCGTCCCCTTCGCAACTGCCGACCGAGGCCGTATTCAGGGCCATCACCTTGGCGTCGAAGGCCACCCCATGCACATTGGTACTGGCATTGTTCTCCGGATCACGAACCGCAGCAATCACTCCGGCCACTGCCGTGCCATGTCCGTCTATATCATTAAGGTCATTTTTATTGCCGGTGACAATATTGGTGCTGTCGGGATGAATATTGGCCTCGATTTGCGGGTGGTCAACATCCACACCGGAATCAATCACTGCCACAGTAATGCCGCCGCCGGTAGCGCCTTGCTCGTAGGCGGTCAGGGCGTTGATCTGCGCCAGCCCGTAATTATGGCGATATTCCGCTGTATCGTAATTCACCGGTTCCGCCGGGGGCGGTGGTGCCGTTCCAATCACTGCCGTCGGACTTGCCGTGCTGCCTGACGATCCACCACACGCGCCAAGACTTATGCACCCCACCAACGGGATCATCAGTTTCATACCTGTACAGAGCATATTCATACGACGCCAACCTTACATTTTACAGGACATTCCCCCCACATTCTATGCCCGTATCATGGCACAACGTTCCTTGTGAAAACGTAAACAAATTATAAAATACACCGGAATAATAGTCACATCATTGTGATACGTCGTCGTCGTCCTCTATCGGTTCATCAGGCAAAGGGACATTACCCACATTACGGCGATAAATAAAGTCGAACAGGACATCCCAGGTTTCAGCCTCAACCTTCTTGCGCCGCGCCGTATGACGTACTGTACCGTCCTTTTGCTGCTGCCAGGTCAGTTTGTAATCATGGCCCATAACCGGGACTTCTGATCGGAGAACAAACTTGTCACCTTCCGGACCACCCTTGATAACCTGGGAACCGGCCTGATTATCTACCCAGAACTGCACCCACTGCTGCCCATTAAAAGCCGTCAGGCTTTTGCCATTCATGCGGAAAGGCACCATAGGAGAAGAGAAATGGTCATCCAAAGAGATAAAGCTCTGTTGAATGGCGCAGCCTTTCAAAGTCCGGCCAACCCTGTCAAAAGCGGCGAGTTCCCCGGTTTCCCTGTGAAACACTTTCCAGTCCCCGACCCAGAAATCAAGAGTGCGAAACATCGGATGAGCACATGGCACGACACGCTTTTCTTTTTTTGCCGCGTTAGCGGGCGCCGTTCCAGACATCACCCCGACCACCAAAACAAGACAAAACCCTATAAGCCCACTTCTTGTAGACCGCATTTTTTCCAGCACCCCGGTATTTTTCATTTGTTTTTCCTTTTCAATAAGGTCTTTATGTACACCATACCTCTGCAAAACGAAAGTGAGCTTGACCGGCAAATGCTGCAAAAAGACATCCACTGGCCCGATGACCGTACACCGGCTTCCCGGCGCTATGGGGATATTTACTTCTCATCCGAAAATGGTCTGAACGAAAGCCGTTATGTTTTCCTTCAAGGCATCCATGCCCCGGAAATATGGCAAAACAAGGACCATTTTACCCTGCTGGAGAACGGCTTTGGCACCGGACTTAATTTTGTCATGACCTGTCAGGCATGGGTAAAAACCGCCCCGAAGAACGCGCGCCTGACCTATATTGCAACAGAAAAACATCCACTGTCCCCTACCGATATCCGACGGGCCCTCAGCCCCTGGCCCGAACTTGATGAACAACGGGACGTCCTGCTTGCGGTCTATGGGGTGCGTTCACAAGGCTACCATCATTTCACCCTTCTGGGAGGGCGTGTGACCTTGCTGCTGCTGATCGGCGACAGTGCCCACAACCTGTCCGGCCTCGAAGCATCCGTCGACGCCATCTACCTTGATGGCTTCACGCCAAAACGTAATCAGGATATGTGGACGTCCGAGATCTTCAGACAATGCGCCCGCCTGGCCGCCCCGGAGGCCCGGCTCGCCACCTTCACCGCCGCCGGTTTCGTCCGCCGCGGCCTGGAAGACACCGGTTTCAAAATACAAAAAGAGCCGGGTTACGGGGCAAAACGTGAATGCATGCGAGGTTGCTTTACCGGGCCCTCAAGCTCTGACCTGCCCCCTTGGTACCACCGCCCCGAACCGCTAAGCCAAGGCCGCCATGTGGCAATCATCGGGGGGGGCATCGCCGGACTGACCACAGCCCTGGCCCTGCAAAATCGGGGCTATCAGGTTACCGTCTTCGAAGCCGAGGCGTCTTCCATGAGTCAGGCTTCCGGCAATCCGGCCGCCATCATCGACCCGCCGGTCACGGGAGGCGACACGGCAGAAGCCCAGTTTTCCCGCAGCGCCCTGTTTCACGCCCTTGATTATTACACGGCCCATATGCCGAACGCTGTTTTATCGAGAGGATTAAACAAATACCCCGCCCGTCCGTCAGAAGGCGAAAAATTCATCTCGTTCCTCTCTCATCCCCCGTTCCCCCATGATTTTGTCAGCGCCGGGCCGAACGGCGCGGTACATTTTCCAGAATGCGTCAGCCTCCGCCCGCCACAAATCAGGGAAGCGCTCGAGGCCCACCTGCCCCGAACCGTAAAAAGTCGGATTACATCCCTATCCTACAGCGAACACTGGACCTTGACCTGTGGGACAGAGACAACGCCCCATAGAGCCGATGCCATCGTTATTTGCAGTGGCCCCGCCGCCACAGGTTATCCCCAGACAGATACCCTGCCGCTGGAGCCCGTGCGCGGCCAGATCAGTCTGTTTGAGGCCGACAAGCTGCCATCCCCTCCCGAACAGGCCCGTTGCGGGGCGGGTTATCTTGTCCCCCCTGTTGAAATCGCGGGGAAATCTGTTCTGGTCACCGGCGCTACTTTTCAGCGCGGCAGTCTGGATAATACTCTCCGTCCTGAAGATCATGAAGAAAACCTCGCCACTCTCGCCGGCCTCTGGCCAGAGGCCGGCCCGCACCTCAGCTCAGATTGCATCATTGGCGGACGCGCCGCCATCCGCGCCTATAGCCCGGATCACCTGCCGGTATGCGGTCCTGTTCCCGACATGACTGCCTACCAGACGGCTTATGCCGACTTGCATCACGGCCCCCGTCACAAAACTTTCCCGGTGGCCCCTTACCATCCCCATCTGTATATCAACAGTGGTCTTGGTGCGCGCGGTTTTATGACAGCGCCACTACTGGCAGAACTCATCAGCGGATTTATCGCCGGAGACGCCTTACCGCTGCCTCGATCTTTGATCGAAGCCCTGCACCCCGCCCGCTTTATGGTCCGCGCCCTGCGCAAAGCGCCATAAAAAAGGCGACCCGCAGGCCGCCCTTTTCCGTTCAGTTCATGCCCGAAAGCTACCAGATTTTAACCCGGTCTTCCGGTGGCAGATAAAGTTTGTCTCCCGGCTTGACGCCGAAAGCATCATAAAATTCAGGGATATTGCGCACCACACCATTCACCCGGAAACGTGCAGGAGAATGTGGGTCCGTCGCAATTTGCTGACGCGCTGTTTTTTCCCGCATTTTTCCCATAAAGGCCTGGGCCCATCCGATGAAAATTCGCTGCTCGGCGGTCAGGCCGTCAATCACCGGAGCCGGCTTGCCATTCAGGGAAAGGTGATAAGCTTTAATCGCGATGCTCAAACCACCCAGGTCACCGATATTCTCACCGAGCGTGAACTCGCCATTGACATTAAGGTCATCGAACACCTTGAAACCATTATACTGTTCCACCAAAGCGCTGGTGCGTTTCTTGAATTCGGCTTTATCCGCCTCAGTCCACCAGTCTTTCAGCGCCCCATCCCCGTCATAGGTGCTGCCCTGGTCATCAAATCCGTGACCTATTTCGTGACCGATTACACCGCCGATCGCACCGTAATTCACCGCGTCATCCGTTGACATGCCAAAGAATGGAGGCTGCAGGATGGCGGCCGGGAAGACTATCTCGTTCATGGAAGGATTGTAATAGGCGTTAACGGTCTGTGGATTCATAAACCAGAGATGCCGCTGGATCGGCCCACCGAGTTTGGCAATTTCCCGATCATGAACGACGCTATTGGAACGGATAATATTGCCAAACAGGTCATCGCCTTTGATTTCCAGCTTGGAATAATCTTTCCAGATATCGGGATAACCGATCTTTGGTGTAAATTTGTTCAGTTTTTCAAGCGCCTTCAGCTTGGTTTCTTCACCCATCCAGTCCAGTTTCTTGATGCTGTTTTCATAGGCCTGTGTCAGGTTACCGACCAGTTCCAGCATCCGTCCCTTGGCTTCCGGTTTGAAATGTTTGGTGACATAAACCTTGCCGATCACCTCACCAAGATGGCCATTGACGGTACTTACAGCCCGTTTCCACTGTGGTCGCTGTTTCGGCACCCCACTCAGGGTTTTCGAGTAGAAATCGAAATTCTGCTTGTCGAGGTCTTCATTGAGGTAGGTCGCCATGCTGGTCAGAGCCCGCCATTTGAAATACGTCTTCCAGACATCCAATGGTGTTTCCGTTACAATGCCGTTCAAGGCCTCGAAATAGCTCGGCTGCGCGATCACCATGCTTTCCAGATCCGCAGTGCCGAACGTGGTGAAATAGCCATCCCAGTCAAAGTCGGGCATCATCGCCTTAAGCCCGGCCCGGTCCCTAACATTATAAGTTTTGACCGTATCGCGGTTATCTTCCTTCTTCCAATGAGCTGTCGCAATTTTGGTTTCCAGCGCCATAATTGCTGCAGCATTTTCTGCAGCATTTTCCACCCCGGCCAGGGCCAGCATTTTCTCGATATGTGCAACATATTTGCTGCGGATATCAGCAGATTCATCATCCTCTTTCAGGTAATATTCCCGATCCGGCAGTCCAAGGCCGGACTGGCTGGTATACATCGCGTATTTGGTCGGATCCTTGGCATCACCGTCAATATAGAAATTAAAAGGAGCCCCAAAACCGGCCCGGATGGATGTTGCGAAATAGGCAACCAGCGCCTTGTCATCCGACAAGGCGTCCACATCGGCAAATACCGCCATCAAAGGCGCCGTGCCCGTGGCGTTGCGCTGTTCCATATTCATGTAGGAATTATACAATCCTCCAACCTTTTGCTCGTTGGAGCCGGCCTCTTGCGGCCCTGCAGCAGATGTGTCGATGATTTCCTTCACCGCATCCTGAGACTGCTCGTATAATTTATAGAAAGTACCGTAACTCGCCTTGTCTTCCGGGATGACATAATTCTTCAGCCAGGTGCCGTTGACATATTCGAAGAAATCATCTCCCGGCTTGACGCCTGTATCCATATTGGCCGTCAGCACACCGGAGTCAAGTGGCGCTGCCACCGTTTTATCCGTTGAGGCCTCATCATTACAGGCTGCCAGCAGCGCAACGGCTGCGACCATGCTGACATATTTAAATCCTGTATGTAATTTCATTATCCGTCTCCAAATTTATAGATGTTTATTTGTTATTTTTTTGCAGTTTATTGATTTGATCCTGCATTGCGGCCAGTTGCGCCTGTAAATCGGACAACGGATCGCCATCTACCCCGGTAGATGAAGCAGTTCCCTGTTCAGGTTGTGCTTCACTTTCTTCTGCCTTTTTATCGGCAGCTTTTCCTTCGGCGGCGCCCCTGGTCGCGCCGAAAGGAGAAAACATTGACATGGTTTGTTCAAATATCGCCATATTCTGACGGGCCATTTCCTCGAACGGCTTCAGGGCCGGATTCGCCAAATCAGCCCCCGGCAACGTGCCGGTAAAGAAATCACGGAATTTTTCCTGATTCTCGGCAAAAGCCGACATGCTGCTTTCGAGATAATCCGGCACAACTTTCTGCAAACCATCCCCATAGAAGGAAATCAGTTGACGCAGAAAGTTTACCGGCAGCATGGTTTCCCCTTTGCTTTCCTCTTCAAAGATAATCTGCGTCAGGACAGAATGGGTGATATCCTCTCCGCTCTTGGCGTCACGGACAACAAAATCCGTACCGTCCTTGACCATCACCGCCAGATCGTCCAGCGTCACATAGCTGCTGCTGTCAGTATTATAAAGCCGTCGATTGGCATATTTTTTAATGATAATTCGATCGCCATCCCGGCTGTTTTTTTTCGCCACGCCTGATAAACCTTTGTTGTTTTATGTCCCGTTGCGCGTTATCTCACGATAAAATGCTGCAGAGCGCAAGAAAAAATGCTGCGCAACAAAAAATAATTCTAATTTAGCGCTTTTTTGCTGTCAAATCACGCCAAACCGCTTATGTTTTTATGCTATGACCACATCCGATCGCCATAAGCCCTACGGCAAAACATCCGCGCCCCAGAATCACCCGGCCCCCGAACCGACACCGGAAGACATCGCGCGGCGTTACCTCGACCTGTGGCAGGACAATCTCAAACTCTGGGCCACCGATCCGGCAGCGCTGGAGACGTGGCTGACGGAAAATACGACAAAAGACGAACCTCTGGATAAAAAGTGACGTCTTTGAGGCCCCGGTCAAAAATAACCCGCCCGCAGACCCGCACATAGATCTTGACAAAATGCAGTCGGCAATGTATTGTTATATTATCACATTACATAGGGGTAATGGTTCATGTTTACAAAAATAAATAACTGTCGTCAGCCCCGTAACGCCCATGTGCTTACCGGCCGATCGCGACGCCTTTTCTAAAACCACGACAAGACACATCATCACTTAAACGTCTGATGCTGCGGACCATGCGTCCCGCACCATCCAAAGATGATTCATGCCTTGTCGATATAACATTATAACATAATATAAATATAGGAGACCTTCATGTTGACCAGATATTTTCCCTCCGCTCTTGGCGCCCTCCTGATGACCTTCGCCCTGTTCCTCGGCATGTATCTGCTGATTAAACCGCCGAAAATGGTGAAGCCGGAACTTCCGGAGCACCGCCCAGTCATTATCGGCGAGGTGGAACCGGTGACGCCCCTGCGTCAAAAGATCAGAAAGCCGGATATCATAGATAATACAACAGAGATCATTGATTTCCCTCCTCCGACAACCACCACCGAGAAACCAACCGTCACCATTGGCAGCAGTTTCCCGCTCACTCCGCCCGGCTCAGGCATTGTCGCTCCGAAAATGATTGGTCTTGCCGAAGGTGATATGCAGCCGATCACGAAACTCGCCCCGCGCTATCCCAATGGTCCGCAAACAAAAGGCATCGAAGGCTATGTGGTGGTGCGTTTCACCGTCACCCGCACCGGTTCTGTCGAAAATGTAGAGATTGTCGAATCCACTCATAGCGCCTTCGAACGTCCCTCCCTCCAGGCCGTGGAGAAATATAAATATAAGCCACGGGTGCTGAACGGTGTCGCCGTAGATGTTCCCGGCGTGATGGAAAAAGTCACCTTTCAGCTGGAGGAGGGCTAAGATATGCGCAACCATAGCGCCCGCCCCCTCAATAATGAGGCGGAAATCGATATGACGCCGGAGTGCAAGACTTTATCGTTTCTCCGATCAAGGAATAGACCAACCGGCAGTCTCCTGGGGAGACTTTTTTTGGGAGGATGCGGGTCCGTGGCACCTGACGTTTTCAGGTCCCGGATCTGCATCTTCATCCCTCCCTCCCTCCTCACGTCCCCCTCACTTCCACGCATGGCAAGGCATAATATTTTATGATATAATAAGGGTTCAGTTGTGTCGGTTAAACGCGGCACTGATAGTTCAGTCTAACATAAGGAAAGGATTACTTACAGGAGGGATATATGCGCGACTATAGCTATCGCCATCAGGAAGATGACGTTAACATTGATATGACACCGATGCTGGATATTGTCTTTATTATGCTGATCTTCTTTATCGTTACCGCCTCCTTTCTGAAAGAAAGCGGCATCCACATCAGCGTTCCGGAAAACGCCACCAAGGTCACGACCGAAAAAGTCAGTATTGTCATAGAAATCAGCGATAATGATGACGTCTGGTTTGCGAAACGTCGAATAGATGTCCGGGCCGTCGGTCCCAACCTGAAACGCAGAATGTCACAGCTGGAGGATTCATCCGTCGTTATCAGAACCCATCCCAATGCCAGTACCGGTATCATGATGCAAGTGGTTGATAATGTGCGACAGGCCGATGTGTTGAACTTTGTCGTTATTCCGATGACGGAATAATCAGGATGACCTGTATTTCTGCACCCCGGTATATTTTGTCGTTTATTCTCCCGTATCATTGCCTATAGTAAGGAAATAACGCGGAAGAAATGCATGACTGACGACACGGTACAACTTAAAAACCCGACGGGCCGGGGCCCCCACCCTCTGAGCCTGCATGTGGCGGGCACGACCCAGAACTGGCTCGCCGCCGCCGCCGCCCTGCCGCTGTTTCAGCTCGGCGGTCTTCAGGTACATCCCTCTCTGAAATCACAAGCCGCCGACCTTCATCGCGATCTCGGCGGGCAGGACCTGGAGGCTGTTCAAATTGAAGTGATGAAACAGGCCCAGACGCGCCTTAAGGAAACCCTTGACGGCATGACCCGTTATCAAAACCATCCCTATCGCAGAAACGTTCCCGTCATGCCGTTACAGGAGTCGATCGGCAGCAGCGAACTCCGCGATTACGCGCCAAACAGCGCCCCCGATGCGCCTTTGGTTCTTGCTGTGCCTTCGCTGGTTAATCCGGCCTACGTGCTTGACTTGCAGGAAAACCACAGCTTCCTCCGTTGTCTCGCCGATCAGGGGCTGCATCCTTATCTTCTGGACTGGACCTTGCCGGGGTCGGAAGAACTGACCTTTGACCTTGAAGGGTATATCACTCAACGCCTGATGCCGCTGATCCGCCGCCTGCATCAACATCATGGTCAGAAAATCCATTTGGTCGGTTATTGCATGGGCGGCAACCTGTGTCTGGCCGCAGCCCAACTCCTTCAGGAAGAAGGCCTGCTGCACAGTCTCACCCTGATGGCGACCCCCTGGGATTTCCACGCCGACCAGCCGGTTCATTTACCGGCCCTGACAGAAAAATTTATTGAGATAGAAGCCGCTTCCGCCTTGCGCGCCCCCACGCCGGTCAACATCATGCAGATGTTTTTTTATACCCTCGATCCGACCCTGTCAGATCGTAAATTCCGCCATTTCGCCACCCTTGACCCCGACAGCGACGCCGCCCGGCACTTTGTTGCTCTCGAAGACTGGGCCAATGGGGAAAACAGCATTCCCGCAACGCCTCAAAGCGCCCGCCTTCCGCCGCTGGCGCCGCCCGTGGCCAGAGATTGCCTGATCAAATGGTATAAATACAATCAACCCCATGAAAAACAGTGGAAAATCGCCGGCCAAATAATCGCCCCCGTGACCCTGCGGTTGCCGGGCCGCCTTATCACCCCGACCCGGGATCGCATCGTTCCCCCCGCATCTGCGAAGGCGTTGATCAGATTATTACCGCACTTTGACCATCATGTGATGGAAGGCGGTCATGTCAGCATGATCGCCGGGCAGAATGCAAAAGACACTTTATGGCGAGAATTTGCTTTATACTTGAAATAATATTACAATAAAATGCCTAAAAAAGTAATTATTGATATATTTTTCCGAATCCCCTATAAAATTTACGACTCACGGAAATGTCATGGTCTAGTCATAAAGTTTGATTTACATTTTCTTTGTGCAGTGCGATAGTAGACACAATATGACGGGCTGTTGCTGCCAGGTAGCACGCGGCCTCTGTCGTCTCGAACCGAAATATTTAAGGAAATAAATCATGACCGAAGTTGCTATTGTCTCTGCCCTCCGCACCCCCGTTGGCTCTTTCAACGGCTCTCTCAGCTCTGTTCCCGCCCATTATCTCGGCGAAGTGGTGATCAAGGGGTTACTGCAGGAAACCGGTGTTGCCCCCGAAGATATTTCAGAAGTGGTTCTCGGACAGATCCTGACAGCCGGCGCCGGTCAGAACCCCGCCCGCCAGGCGTCCATCAACGCCGGCCTGCCGATTGAAACAACAGCTTATGGCATCAATCAGCTCTGCGGCTCCGGTCTGCGGGCTGTGGCGCTCGGCTATCAGGCGATTGTCTGCGGCGATGCTGATATTATCATCGCCGGTGGTCAGGAAAGCATGAGCCAGGCCCAGCACAGCGCCCATTTACGCGGCGGCATTAAAATGGGCTCCGCCGAATTCAAGGACACCATGCTCTGGGACGCCCTGACCGATGTCTTCAACAATACCCACATGGGCATCACCGCCGAAAACATCGCCGAGAAATGGGACATCAGCCGCGATACACAGGATGCTTTTGCTGTGACCTCGCAGAATAAAGCCGAGGCCGCCCAGACCAGCGGAAAATTCGAAGACGAAATCCTCACCGTGACCATCAAAAACCGCCGCGGCGATATTGAAGTTTCCGAAGATGAATATATCCGCAAAGGCGTGACCCTCGAGAGCCTGTCCGGCGTGCGTCCGGCCTTTAAAAAAGACGGCACCGTCACCGCCGCCAACGCCAGCGGCATCAATGACGGCGCCGCCGCCGTGATGCTGATGAGCGTCGAGGAAGCCTCAAAGCGCGGTCTCAACCCGCTGGCGATCATCAAATCATGGGCCACTGCCGGGGTCGATCCCTCCATCATGGGCATCGGT
>TARA_R110002096_G_scaffold36786_9_pt1 | contig 11038 bp, 8 predicted proteins | sample TARA_R110002096 | Tara Oceans TARA_R110002096 (sample SAMEA4397295) | marine metagenome | biome: Polar Biome; feature: [DCM] deep chlorophyll maximum layer (ENVO:01000326); material: water (ENVO:00002006), including particulate matter (ENVO:01000060) such as... | depth 35 m
CTGACAATCGCCGGCCTTTTCGGTGACCTGGTTGGCGGCGTCGAGAACCATGCGCACCCCGGTCGCGCCAACCGGATGGCCCAGACCGATGAGGCCGCCGGACGGGTTGACCGGAATCCGGCCGCCCATTTCGATGCTGCCGTCCTCGATCGCCTTCCATGACTCGCCGGCTTCGGTGATTCCGAGATGATCGATCGCCATATATTCGGTGGTCGCAAAACAATCGTGCGTTTCGACCATGTCGATGGCGTCGATGCCGTCTATCCCGGCGCGGGCGCGGGCGTCGTCCACCGCCCGTTTGACCTGCGGAAAAACATACGGCCCGTCGGCGCTGTTGCGGATTTTCTGCTTGTAGGAAATCGGTGCGGAACGGTGGCCCCAGCCAGAAATGCGCGGGAGGCTTTCCAGGGTTACGCCGTGCTCGTCGGCATATTGCCGGGCCCGTTTTTCCGAAGCGAGAAACAGGACGGCAGCGCCATCGGTAACCTGCCCGCAATCCATCTTGCGGGTGCGGCCTTCGATGACCGGATTGGCTTCGTCATCGGCGGTGAAGCTTTTGTCGGTGAAGGCCCAGTCGCGTGTCTGGGCGTTGGGATTGCGCTTGGCGTTGCCGAAGTTGATCTCGGATATCCGCATCAGATGCTCATATTTCAGACCATAGCGTTCGTCATATTCCTCGGCCAGGTCCGAAAAGGATCGCGGCCAGACATATTCCGCATCCTGATATTCCTGTCCGCGCCACGCAGCAGCGCCCAGATGACCGGCAGCGACACGCCCGGGAACATTGCGCATCTGCTCGAGCCCGAGAACACAGGCCAGATCATAGCGACCGGCTTCGATCTCCGACATGGCAGCGAGGATGGCGACACTGCCGGACGCGCAGGCCGCTTCATGCCGCGCCGTCGGAAGGCCATCAAGCGCCGGATGCGCCTGCCCGAAAAATCCGCCGAGCAGCCCCTGTCCGGCAAACAGCTCCGCAACAAAATTGCCGACGTGACCTGTTTCAATATCTTCTGCATCAAGCTCGGCTTGCGCGAGACCCTTGTGAAGCGTGTCAGCAAAGACCGAGGCGATATCCTCGCCCTGACGTTCCCAATTCCGGGCAAAGTCCGTCTGGCAGCCACCCAAGATATAAACCATGTCATTCTCCTCGTTAGAGGGTATTGTTATACAAGTTACAGGATATTGCAATAGACGTTCATCGGCTTTGACCGCTGAAGAGCAATTAATCTTCGCTTTGGTAAGATGATATTTTATCGACGCGTGGGGCTATGGGCTACCCGAGGAAAGGTTCGCTTCTCCCGGCGAACTGCCTGAAAGCAGCCTGTCGGCAAAGGGCTCGGCTTCAGCCATCGAATATAGTAGCGCAGATCACCGCAAGCGGACTTCATCTTCGATGTCCGATAATATCTTTCCGTCAGCCAGTTTTGCAAAATCCATGGGATTGCGATTTTTGATTATTTTCGCAAATTCCGCTTTGCCCTTCTCGGACAAAAGGCTGCCCAGACTGAGAGTGAAGATGCGGGTTGATAAGATAGAATTGTCAACATCGGGGCGCGTAATCAACTCGACCTGGCCGGTTATATATAAATGGGCCAATCCATAGGCTGACGACTGCAGCACGGTGTGGGCAATTTCGAGGTCGGTTTCCGCCAGAAGTCCATTCTCGATGCAATCCTGCAGCAAATCGGTGATGCGCTTGATGGAGCGGCTGCGCTCTTCGAGATAGGTCGAGGATGCCAATATTTCGTTGGTTTCGAGATTCTTGATCAGCAGGAAATAGCCGGACCGCGTTATTGAAAAGAGCGTATAGGCTTCCAGAATGGCCAGAATGTCGGCCAATGGCGTGCCGCCGGTCGTCTTGATGGCATGCTCCCGCAATTCTCTTTGCAGCTGGTAGCCTCGAACTGCGGTTTCGACCAACAGGGCGTCCTTATTTTCGAAATGCCGGTAAATGGCGGGCTGGGATGTGCCTACCAGCTTCGCAACTTCCTTGAGCTGGAAGGCCAGACTTCGCTTTTCCTCGATCAATCTGGCCACCGAATCGATGATGGCATTGCGCAAGTCGCCATGGTGGTAACGCATTTTTTTCAGGGGTTTATCGGGTTTCTGGGGATGGCGTTCCATGGTGAAGCTCTATCTACGAAGGCCCAAAAAACGGTGAGCGATTGTCAGGACTTGACATCCTAATGTTAATCGAGATAACAATCCAATGTTAATTAAATTAACATAGCTTCAATAGGATCATTTGTTTCCTTCGGGCACATTTGATCGGAATAGGGGGAAGTCATGAAATTGGGATTGCTTTTGACCACAGGTGCGCTGGCGCTTGCCGCAACGAGCACCGAGGTGCGTGCGCAAGCGGCGAGCGGCGTCGCGGACGATTCGTCCAACACAATCGTGGTCACGGCGCGAAAGCGCGAAGAGCGCGCGATCGATGCTCCGTTGTCCGTGCAGGTCTTCTCGGCCGTCTCGCTGGAGCGCGACCGGGTCGACAATGTCGAGGATCTTGTCGGGCGGACTCCCAATCTGTCGCTCAGTTCCAACGTGCTTTCGCCGGGCAATGATTTCCTCAATATTGCGATCCGCGGGGTCGGCGCGCAAGGCGCCGGGGTGCCGGCGGTCGGAACCTTTGTCGATGGAGCCTTCGTGCCATCCCTGTCTTTCGACATCGGCTTCATGGATGTGGAGAGGGTGGAAGTCTTGCGCGGGCCCCAAGGCACCTTGTTCGGTCGCAATACGCAAGGCGGTGCCCTGAACATCGTGCTTCGCCGCCCGGATGAAGAGACGCGCGGACGTCTGGCGCTGACCTTCGACGAATTCGAATCGGCGCGCGCGCAGGCTGCGCTGTCTGGCCAGATATCGGACAATTTCTTTGGTTCGATTGCGGCGGATGTCTCCACCACCAACGGCTATCTTCGCAACAATGTGGTGGCCAATGCCGCGGGGGCCAACGGACAGGGCCGCACGGTATCGGCAAATGCCAGTGACAGATATTCCGGCCGTCTGGCCTTGCGCTACAATCCCGACAACGGTCTGGACATCAATCTGGCGATTGACGGATCTCGCAAAAGCGGCCTCGATGGCTATCCCGGCGTCCCGCGCGGCAGCGAAGACTATATCGTGCGCAGCGATTTTCAGATTGACGGAACGACCGAGAATATCGGTGGCGCGCTGACAATCGAGAATGATTTTGGAAATGTCGCGCTAACGCTGATCAGCGCTTTCCGCGACATTTCCACCGAGCTGCCATTTGATTTTGACGGTTCGCCGGAGCGCGGCCCCAATCTGCAGGATATCCAGAGCGAACAGACGCTCTTTTCGCAGGAAGTTCGCCTCGACGGCGGATTTGGAGACAGGCTGAGCTGGCTGGTCGGTGCCTATGCCTTTCGCGAAGACTCGCTGACCGACAGATCGGTCCAATTGCTGGACATTGATGCCTTTCCCGGAGGGTTGACGGTCGATGCCCAGCGTCAGGATTTGACGCGCGACGGCTTTGCGCTTTTCGCTGATCTGCAATGGCGGCCGGTCGACTGGCTCGAAATCGGAGGTGGCCTGCGCTATGCCCGCGAGTCCGTTGATTCCGATGTGGTTCTGGATTTTGCCCTGCCCGGCATCGTAGCGATCAGCGAAACGGGAAGCGGGTCGTTGACCGATTCCAATATTTCGCCGACCGTATCCATAAGAGCCAATCTTACCGACGATCTGGCGACCTATGCGCGCTATGCTCGCGGCTTTAAGGCGGGGGGATTCCCGCTCGCCCCGGCCAGCGCCACGACCAATATATCCTTCGGGCCCGAAACCTCGGACAATTACGAAATCGGTCTGAAAGGATCGTCTCTTGGCGGAATTCTGGACTTCAATTTTGCCCTGTTCCGCATCGACCTTTCCGATCAGCAGCTTTCGACCATCGTCTTTCTCAACGGTGATCCGAATCTGCCGGTGGCATCGGTCGGCAATGCCGGCAGCAGTCGATCGGAAGGCTTTGAACTTGATATGGCGATCCGGCCGTCGCCCTGGATCACCCTGGGCGGCAACGTTGGCTATACCGATGCAACATATCGCTCCTACCTCGATACCGTGGGGGCGGACCGGTCCGGGGAGCGTTTTCCTTTCGTGCCCGAATGGACCGCCGAACTATATGGCCGGGCGACCATTCCGATCGGCGATTTTGGTGACCTGACGCTGGGCGCCAATTTTCGCCACGTCGGCGATATTCTTTCGGGAAGCGGTGTGGATGTTGATCTGCAATTCCCGGTTCAATCCTACGAGGTGCTTGACCTGACGGCGTCGCTTGAACATGAAAATTTCCGGCTCGATCTGTTTGTTGACAATGTGACGGACGAATTCATCGAAACGCGGGTGTTCAACGCGTTCTTCTTTGCAGATCCGAGGCCATTCTCGATCACCCAACCGCCGCGCCGGTTCGGTTTTCGTATCGTCTATGATTTCCGGTGATAGCGGTGGAGCAGGATGAATGAACGCACCAGGACATAGAGAGGTCTCGCAGCAGGCTTCTGCCCTGCGGCGGGTCGGGGAGGAGCGCAGAGCGACGATCGACGGGGTTTCGCTGCGCTATTGGGAAGTGCGCCGGGGACCGCGCTATCTGATATTTCTGCATGGAAATTCCATGTGCAAAGAGGTGTTCTATCGCCAGTTTGACGCTTTCTCGGGCGGCGAATGGTCGCTTCTTGCGATAGACCTGCCGGGTCATGGCGGGTCTTCCGATGCGGCCGATCCGGCTAGCCAGTATACAATCCCCGGCTATGCCGATCTTGTGCTGCAATTGCTGGCGGAACTGGAGATTGCCAATCCCGTCATTCTGGGCTGGTCACTGGGTGGCAATATTGCCCTCGAATTGGCCAGCCGGGGGACGGCGATCGCCGGGATCATGCTGGTCGGCACACCGCCGGTCGGGCCGGGCACGCCTGATTTTGCCGCAGCCTTCCAGGCCCGGGCGCTCGAATCGCCGGCGATGGGGGCGGAGGCGACAGATCAGGAACTTGTTGACTTCGTGCAGGATGCCGTGGGGTCTCTCGATTCTGTCCCCGAATGTTTTGCGGCGGCGGCCATCCGCACCGATGGCCGTGCCCGGGAAACTATGGGAACGCACTGGGCCGAAGGAACAAGTGGCCATGACCAGTTATCCGTCATCGCCAACTGGCAGGGACCGATCGCCTGCGTGATGGGGCAGGATGATGCACTGGCCAGGGTCGACTTTGTCGAGAAGGCCGACTGGGGCAATCTCTGGAAGGATGAAGTCCAAGTGCTTCCCGGCAGCTCGCACGCGCCCTTCCTGCATGATCCGGGGCGGTTCAACCTGCTCCTGCGGGACTTTCTCGAATCTTCAGGCTGACCAGACGGCCTGAATTTTGCGAACAGCTCGAGTTAAAGGAACATTATAATGCCCCACCAGCCAGACGAGCTTGCTGTCGGTCGCTGCTTTTCATCAAGTTACAAGGATGCGCGCGCCCGCTTCATTGCGGCTTGCGACAAGGCTGGCGCCGAGGTGAAAAGCTATGTTCACCCCGACCAGTTTGGACCCGATCAGGAAGAGCTGGCCACGGATGTGGCGCGGTTCGGGCCGGAAGGGGCGAAGCGTCTCGGCATTTTCCTCTGCGGCACCCATGGGCTGGAAGCGGCAGCAGGTGCGGCAACCTTTCTCTACTGGCTGGAAAATGGCGGACCGGCGGAATTGCCGGACGATATCTCTGTGGTGCTGGTGCACGCGGTCAATCCTTACGGCTGGGCGCATTCTACCAGGGGCGACGAGAATAATGTCGATGTGAATCGCAATTGTTTCGATCACTCCCGCGGCCCAACCCACAATAAAAATTACCGTGCGCTGCATCCGTTGCTGACGCAATATGGCGCTTCGGAAAATGCGGTTGAGAAAGCGCTCGCCAATTTTCATGTCTATTGTGAGGAATGGGGCACTGCCCAGGGCTTCGAGGGCTTTGCGGCGGGCCAATATGAATTCCCGGATGGGCTGAGCTACGGCGGACAGGAAGCGAGCTGGTCGTACAAGAGCCTGCTGCGCCTATTGGATGATTTCCGGGGTGCGGCACAATCGGTCGTTGTCATCGACTGGCACACCGGCATCGGAGACTTTGGCGAACCCTTCATCATCGTGAACCCGGCTGGACAAAAGTCGACATTTGCGAGCGCGGAGGACTGCTGGGGCCCGTCCCATGTCAATCCCGATGATATTTACGGAGAAGGCGTTTCCATTTCGCACAGCGGTCTGGTCATTTCTGCTGCGGAAGAAGCGTTGCGCGACGGGAAGGACAAAAAAATCCTGGGGGCGGTCATCGAATGGGGGACTTTCGATATCGACACGATGTTCGGGGCGTTGCTGATCGATCGCTTTTTGCGAAGCGATGCCGGCCAGATCAACGATGCCGAGCGACGGACCCTGCAACGCCGGGCCATAGAGAGTTTCATTCCCGCCGATCCTGAGTGGCGCCGGTCGGTGCTTGCCCAGTCGACGGAGATATATCGCAGGACGATCCGCTATCTCGTGGACACGCCTTTATAGTGAGGTCTCATGGTGAGGCAAATTCAGGCGCAGGTTGAGGGGCCCGGAACCCTTCATCGAGCCGGCCAGGCGATCCGTAACCATGGCGTCACAAATCATCCGGGGCGAGAATGGTCGCGTGCTTGCGAAGGAATATGCAGAAGCAGGGACCGGTTGAATGCGGCGATCCCATTCTTATATCTGACAGACTAATCACAAGATGGTCAAAGGATATAAAATGGCAGGCGGTTGGGCACGCGATGGCGCGGTGCAGGATCAGATCGACGATACGATATCCGACGCGGTAAAGCGCGCGCGGGCGGATATGCCGTCGGGAGAAGCCGCCAGATATTGCGCGGAATGCGGCGAGGAGATTCCCGAGGCGCGCCGGCTCGCCCTGCCCGGCACGCGGACCTGTGTGGTCTGCCAGTCGGCTCGCGATGCGGACCGGAAGAGTGCCGGGATCAACCGGCGGGGCAGCAAGGACAGCCAGCTCCGCTAGGCCTGTCGTCGTCCCGCCGTCTCAGTCATAGCTCGTCTGGCGCATATCCGGGAGCGCCCGAAAACTCTCGGCCTGCGCCGCCGCCCAGAAACGGGCATAAGGCGTGGCGTCCGGCGTATCGACCAGCGCATTGGCCTTGAGGAACGGATAGATCTGGTCAATCGAACTGGATTTGACCGCATTCAGGCGTTCATGCAGATGGTGGGGACGGATTTGCGAGGGATTGTCGAGCCCCATCGAAACCACAATATCGCGCAGAGCGGCAGCGGTTTCCTTCTGAAACCGGTGCACGCGCTCGGCCTTGTCCTCGACGACCAGACCGCGCTGGCGCGAGACGCTCTGGGTCGCGATACCGGTCGGGCAATTGCCGGTATGGCATTGCAGGGACTGGACGCAGCCGAGCGAAAACATGAAGCCGCGGGCGGCGTTGGACCAGTCCGCGCCCAGCGCCGCGTTCATCGCGAGGCTGGCGCCGCTGATCACCTTGCCCGATGCGGCGAGCCGGACATCGCCGCGCAGACCGGCGCCGATCAGCGCGTTGTTGACCAGTATCAAGCCTTCGCGGAGCGGCATGCCGACGCGGTCGGACAGTTCCACCGGTGCGGCTCCGGTGCCGCCCTCGCCGCCGTCGACGACAATGAAATCAAGCCTGATGCCGGTTTGCAGCATCGCTTTCATCAGCGCAAAAATCTCGTGCGGCTGACCCACGCATAATTTTATCCCGACCGGCTTGCCGCCGGACAGGCGGCGCAGCTGCTCGACAAAATCGAGCAGTTCGAGCGGGGTGGTAAAGGCTGTGTGGGCGGCGGGTGAAATGCAGTCCTTGCCTTCCGGAACATCACGCGTTTTCGCAATCTCGGCGGTAACCTTCGCACCGGGGAGCATCCCGCCCTTGCCGGGCTTGGCGCCCTGGCTGAGCTTGATCTCGATCATCTTGATCTGGTCGAGCACCGCGGTTCCGGCGAATTTGTCGGGATCGAAACTGCCGTCGTCGCTGCGGCATCCGAAATAGCCGCTGCCGATTTCCCAGACGATATCGCCGCCATGTTTGGCGTGATAGGGACTGAAACCGCCTTCACCCGTGTCGTGATAGAAGCCGCCCTTTTGCGCGCCCAGGTTCAGGGTTTCGATCGCCTTTGCGCTGAGCGAGCCAAAGCTCATCGCCGAAATATTGAGGATCGCGGCCGAATAGGGCTGCTTGCACTGGGGCCCGCCGACATCGACCCGGAATTCGCTGGCGGCCCGTTCATTCGGCATCATCGAATGGTTGAGCCAGTCATATTCCTCGGAATAGACATTCAGTTCGGTGCCAAAGGGATGGGAGGAAATATCCCCCTTGGCCCGCGCATAGACCAGCGCGCGATCATTATGATTGAACGGCCTGCCGTCGAGATCGCTTTCCACGATATAGGAGCGCAGATAGGGACGCAGATCCTCGAAAAACCAGCGCATGTGGGCGATGACCGGATAATTGCGACGCAGCGTGTGGCTGGTCTGGACCATATCCCAAAGCGCAACGGCGAGGACCAGGAGCACGGGCACCAGCAGCCAGATCAGCCAGGGATTGGCCGGAAGCAGGATGCCCAGCAGGGCCGCCGCCGCAACCAGCAATATCGGAACCACAAATCTTATCATTTTCTACTCCGGAAATTCCATTCAGACAAATGCCGTCGCGCCTCTGGCAGCCCTGTGTCGGACTAGTTGTGCCGACGGACCAGTTCGCCGGTATCGATGATTTCAAAAGTCATTCCATCGATATAGCCAACCGGTTCGTCATCGGCGGTCACCAGCCTCCGGGCGCCCGGATAATGCCGAACGCCACTGTCCACATCCACGATCCTGAAATGCTGATATTCGATGACATAGAGACCGGAACCATCATTGGCGATGCATCGGTAGTGGGCAAGCTCTTTCTCCATGGCGTCAGTCCCGGGTTGCATTCGGATCATCGGGCGGTGCGACGCCAACGATGCGCAACATCCGTTCGGTTCCGGCACGGTCCGGCCAGGCAATCATTCTCGATATCGCCCGAGAGGAATGGTCAAGGCCTATGCAAGATATGATGGAGCGGAGATCAGTGAAGTCAATCGGGTGGATCGGTTACGCGATGGCTAATGGACCAGGCCACTGTGCAAACCGTAGGCGACACAGGATTTTGATTGATTCGCTATCGCGACCGGAACCCCGATCCTGTCGGTCAGGGTCTGGCCGATCAGGCTGATCGCCGCACTGCCACCGGTCAGCAGAATGCCGCTCGAATAAATATCATCGCATAGTTCGGGGGCGGTGTTGCTCAACAGATTGGCCGACATATCGGCGATCGCGTCAATATGCCTGCCGACCAGCGCTGCCAGTTCCCGCGCCGGAATCGACCGGGTCTCGGGCAGGCCGTTCGTCATATTCCGGCCCTTGACGTCGATCGATCCGCTTGCTCCGGCGTCCGCGATCATCTGATCGACGAGTGTCAGTTTTGTCTCTTCCGCCATATTCTGACCGATCAGGAACTTGTGCTTGAAGTGGAGATGATCGATGATCGACCGGTCGAGACTGTCGCCACCCTTTCGGATCGCGGCGCGACCGCACAGACCACCGAGAGACAGAACAACCGCCTCGGTCAGACCCGCGCCGCATTCGAGAATCATCGTACCGGTCGGCGAGTCGATTTCTATACCGGCGCCCTGCGCAGCGGCGATGGTTTCCTCGACCAGGCTGACCGAGGATATCCCGGCATCTCTTGCTGCCGTCATCAGCGCGTTGCGCTCGGCGCTGGTTGCGTCGGTCGGAACCCCGATCGTCGCCGTCAGACGTCCTCTGCGCGGCTTGCCGATACTCGCCTGAATGGCATATTCCAGAAACGCCCGCGTGGCGTCGATATCATTGAGGACGCCAAAGCTGAGCGGGCGAACCACGTCGAGATCATTTGTGTCATGACCGCGCATCTTTACCGCGTCCAGCCCTGCGGCGACCAGTTTTTTGCTGCCCGTGTCACCGGAGAAACAGCACAGGGTCGGTTCATCAAAGACAATCCCCTCTGCTGCGGTCATGATGCGCGTGTTGGCCGTGCCGAGATCAATCGCGATATCGGGCTTATGTTTTCTGGTCAGGATTTTGTACATCAAGGGATTTTAGACCGCATCAGCCAGACTGTCAGCATTATTCGTGACGATCTTTGCCGGTTCGGAAATATGGCGGGGAACGCGGGCCCTGCGAATCACTCTAGCCCTTGGCATTGGCGAGCGGTGGAGAAGCAGCCCCCTTCCCCGCCACGAATATCCCGGTGAAAATCAGCCCGATGCCCGCGATGTGAAACGCATAGAGGCGTTCGCCAAGAAACAGCATGGCGAGGCCTGCGCCCATTACCGGCAGGATATTCATGAACTGCCCGGTAGTCGCGGCCCCGATCAGCTGGACGCCGCGGTTGAAGAAGAGATAGGCGAAGAAGGACGGGAAAATGGCGACATAGGCGATCGCCAGCGCGCTTTCGCGCGAGGCTATGATCAAATGCCCGCGGATGATTTCCGCGGCATAAAAGGGGACGATACAGACCAGCCCGATCATCAGGGTTGCCGCGAGGAAGCTGAACGGATGAACGTCCGGCCGGTGGCGCAGCATGACCGCATAGACCGACCAGAGCAGCACCGCGAAGGCGATGATCGCATCACCGCGATTGAGGTCCAGCGCCATCAATGCCGCAGGATTGCCCTGCGATATGATCGCCAGAACGCCCGCCAGCGAGATAATCACACCGGCGATCTGGCGAACGCTGACATGGTCTTTCATCAGCAAAGCCGCCACTATCAGGATCAGCGCGGGCTGGGCGGCCTGCAGCAACATCGCGTTGAGCGCCATTGTCGACTGGAGGCCGGTGTAGAGCAGCGTGTTGAACGCGCCGATGCCCAATGCGCCGAGCAGCAACATGATTCGCCAATTGGCCCTGAGTGCCGGCCAGTCGCGCTTGAGATGCGGCCAGGCCAGCGGGAGCACGAGCAGCAGCGCCAGACTCCAGCGCCAGAACGCGA
>TARA_R110002096_G_scaffold379336_1_pt1 | contig 11026 bp, 10 predicted proteins | sample TARA_R110002096 | Tara Oceans TARA_R110002096 (sample SAMEA4397295) | marine metagenome | biome: Polar Biome; feature: [DCM] deep chlorophyll maximum layer (ENVO:01000326); material: water (ENVO:00002006), including particulate matter (ENVO:01000060) such as... | depth 35 m
CGTGCATTTATTCTGACACCTGGGGAAACGCAATGGGTTGGTCAGGTGACCGGATAAAACCAGTACGGGTGATCAGAACTTGCAGAAGGCGCAACTAACTCATGATGAGACGACAAGAGGCCCTCCGTCTTTCAGACACATTCGCTCCGAATTCATGTCCCCTACCTTGTTTATTCCCAGCAACGCCATATTTCGCTCGATCTCTGCTGAGAGCAATTTCACGGCGTGACTGACACCCTCCTCGCCGGCATAAGCAGCTGCATAATTGAAGGAGCGGCCGACAAACACAAATCTGGCACCCAAACCCAGCGCCTTAAGCACATCACTGCCCCGCCGGAACCCGCTGTCGATCATTACCGGCAGGCTCACAGTGTTCACGATTGCACCCAGAACATTCATCGGTGCGATGGCACCGTCGAGCTGACGCCCACCATGGTTAGAAACAATAATGCCATCAGCACCTGCAGCTTCCGCCTTGAGGGCATCCTGTGGGTGCAGTATGCCCTTAACGATCAGTTTCCCAGTCCAGAGCCTGCGAACCAGCGCCAGGGACTCCCAGTTCAAGTGGCTTCTACCAGAAAAGTCCCGATTAACGTTTTTTGAAATGACCGGGATGCCACGTGTTGCGTAGTTGTTCTCAAAATGCGGCACGCCGAAATTTATCAGGGTTTTGATGAAGGTGCCAAATAGCCACCGTGGCCGCAGCAAGCCATCCATGAATAAACGCAGACTGGGCCGCAATGGCGATGAGAAACCGCTACGAACATGATTCTCACTATTGGGCGGAACCGGGTAATCAACCGTGATTACCAGATTCTTGAATCCCGACTTTTCAACGCGTGCAAGCAGTGCTTCGATGCCTTCCTCATCACCGGGTAGATACGCTTGGAACCAATCTGTGCCATTTGGCCCACTGACATCCTCCATGGGAATCAGCGAGGTGCCACTCATGATCATAGGAATGTTGGCTTTAGCTGCCCCCTCAGCCAATACCTTGTCGCCACGATAGGCCGAAAGGGCGCTGATTCCCATGGGAGCAATACCAAAGGGCGCAGCGTACTGCTTGCCGAAAAGCTCCGTCTGCAGTGAGACCTTCGAGACATCAACGAGCGCACGTGGCAGGAAACAGTAATTATCGAAAGCGCTCCGGTTGGCGTACAGCGTCTTGCCATCTTCTGCTGCGTTGGAGATGTAACCGAAGATGGGACGTGGAAGATGTCCTCGTGCGGCTTTTTCAAAATCATGCAGATTCAGAATTGAGGCCAATCGCCTGTGCTGATCTTTCATCCAAAGTTCCTTGTGATGTTACTTGGCCAACAGAACCTGCTCATTGACCGCGTTCCTCGGTGATTTACCCTGTAACGCCAGAATCAGGTTCTCAACGGCGAGTTTGGCCATCGCCGCGCGGGTTTCGTGAGTAGCTGAGCCAATATGAGGCAAGGCGACAACATTCGGCATCTGCAGGAGAGGAGATTCAGCGGACACCGGCTCTTCCTCAAATACATCGAGACCAGCGCCACCAAGCTGACCTTCGTTAAGCGCAGCGATCAAAGCAGCTTCATCAACCACCTTACCTCGAGCAATATTGATCAGGATCGACGAGGGCTTCATCTTCAAAAATGCGGCGGCGCCAATCATGTGATGAGTTTCGGCCGTCAACGGCACGGTGATACAAACGAAATCCGACTGGGCCAAGAGTTCGTCCATATCGCAACGCAGGGCGCCGAGCTCTTTTTCAAGGGCTGGTTTAGGCGATGAATTGGAATAAAGCACGCGCATACCAAAACCGAGTGCACCACGCCTGGCAACGGCGGCACCTATGCGCCCCATACCAATAATACCCAGGACTTTACCGTGCACATCACGACCATACAGCGGTTTGTCGATATGTCCCACCCAGTTGCCCAGCTTGACGAGGTCGGCCAACTCCACCACACGACGAGCGGTCGACATGATCAGCGCAAACCCGGTGTCAGCAGTTGTTTCCGTAAGCACATCGGGAGTATTGCAGAGCAGTATTCCGCGTCGCGTAAGTTCATCCAGCGGAAGATTGTCATAGCCTACGGAAATAGTTGAAATCACTTTCAGATGGGGCGCCTCGTCCAGAATCTCTCTGTTGATGACGAGTTTCCCACCTATCAGGCCATGGGCGCTGCGCATAGCCCTGATATAGTCCTGCTGATTGTCCCGCCCCAGGGTATCGAAATAATTCACATGGAACAGCTGGCGTAAACGCGCCAGGTGATCTTCGTCCATACGACGCACTACAACAACGCGTTGTTTCATACACTAAACCCCTGTGGACTGCAGATCGGGCATTTCAAAATGCTCCGCGTCCAATAGAGAAAAAAGTTCTTTACTCTTATCGGCACTAAGCTCGACTAAAGGCGGCCGGATTCTAAGCCAGTCTTTTTCGCCGCTATAATGACCTGTTGCCGCCTTAAGGGCGGGAACCATCTGGAACTGCTCGAACACAGCGCGAACACGGTTAAGACTGGCTTGTTGTTCATCCGCATCAGGCTGCCGCCACGTTTTTCCCAACCTGGCTATTGCCTCAGGGTTAACGTTAGCCGTAGCACTGATGCAGCCAGCGCCGCCCGCTCTCAATGTCGTGAGTAAAAAACGTTCACTCCCTGCGTAGACCTGAAAACCTTGTTCAGAAAATTTATCGATTAATGCCTGAGTATTCGACCAGTCACCGGAACTGTCTTTGATGCCAACAACGGTGCTCGGGTAGGCCTTGATGAGACGTTCTACCAGCTGCAGACTAATCGAAACCTGAGCAACCGGCGGAATGTGATAGAGGTAAACGCGCAATCGGGCATCGCCGATGCGTTCAATAACTTCAGCATAGTAGCGAAACAGACCCTCGTCCGAGACGCCCTTGTAGTAGAAGGGCGGCAGCATCAACACGCCAGCACAGCCTAGCTCCACAGCACGACGGGACAGTGTCACCGTATCACCTATTGAGCAACTTCCGGTGCCCGGCATGAGCCGATCGGCAGGGATGCCGGCGGCCACCAGCGCCTCCAGCAACTCCAGCTTCTCGACTACGGTCAGCGAATTTGCCTCCGAATTGGTACCAAACACCGCCAGACCGACCCCCTGAGATATTAACCAGCGACAATGACTCACCAGGCGCTCGACATCCGGGCTGAGATCACTGCCGAAAGGGGTAATCACGGGTGACCATACGTTTCCTTGTGACATGGACATACTCATCTCCATGAATCAATTGCATAACGTGTCAAGACATCTTCATCGAACCCAAAGCCCAGACCCGGCGTCTGGGGCAGCTTGAGACGCCCACCATCGAATTCGAGCTGGGTGTCGATGAGTTTGCGGAAATTCAGCACTTCGTCATCGGCGAAAAACTCCACCATCGCAGCGTTCGGTGTAGATGCCACCAGATGAATATGCAGATCGTGAAACCAATGGGGAAAGATTTCGACACCGTAACTGGCTGCGGTCGCCGCGATGCGTCGGAACTCGGTAATGCCGCCACAGACGGCCGCATCGGTCTGCAAAATCATGGCTGCCTCTTTATCGAGCAGTTCCTTGAAACGCCAGCGTCCAGCCTCTATTTCGCCGGTTGCAACTGGCACCGGCGTGCGCGCAGCAAGACGACGATGGTTATCGATATCATCCGGGCTGAACGGCTCCTCGATCCAATACGGTGAATAGGGTTCGGCCATACGCATAAACCGGAGCGCCGATGGCAGATCCGACCAGGCATTGTTGGCATCCAGCATAACCAGCACATCGGAACCCACGGCCTCACGAACCGCGGCCAGTCGCGCTTCTTCTCCGGCCAGGTCTTCACGGCCGACCTTCATTTTGACGGCCTTGAAGCCCTTCGCCACATAGCCTTTCATTTCCTCCGCCAGTTTTTCCGGCGTTTTTCCCTCAAGGTAGTAACCGCCGCTGGCGTAGGCCGGCACACTGTCGGTTTCGGTAGCACCGAGAAATTTATAGAGCGGCAGATTGGCAGCCCGCGCATTGCGGTCCCATAGCGCCATGTCGATGATGCTAATTGCCCGCATGACGGACCCAGTACGTCCGTGCAGAAGCGACTCCTGATACATCTCCTGCCAGAGTCCTTCTACCCTGTGGGTATCCTCTCCGATCAGAATCGGGCCCAATAGATCCCTCACGGCTTGAGTGACTAACGCACCTGCGTTGTTTCCGCCGTAGCAAAAGCCAATGCCTTTCAGTCCGTCGTCACCCGTCACCTCGACCAACGCATATTCACGTTTGAGCACTTGGCGATTCGAGAAGCTGGTTGGATTAATAAGCGGAACATTCACAGTTCTCGCCCGAATCTCGGTAATACGTGCCATTACGATTCTCCTTAAAGTTGTTTTTGGTGCTCAGTTTTTTGCAGGTCGCTGACGGCGTAACGTTTTGATCCAACCGAACAAGGGGGTAGCCTGAAACACAGACAAGGTGGCGATGAACAAGAGCACGATGGCAATTGGACTATCCAGGAAGACCGCAAAGCTGTGATTGCCGATCAACATCGACTGATGGAAACTGTTTTCCATCACCGGCCCCAGGATCAAGCCAATCACCATGGGTGCTGGCGAAACGCCGGCTTTACTAAGCCAGTAACCGAAGAGTCCAAAACCCAGCATCAGACCAACATCAAAGATGCTGTTGTTGATGGCGAAAGAGCCAATAATGCACAACGTAATGATGGTGCAAGCGACGAATGCATCAGGTACTTTGGTCACGCTGACGCATGCCTTGGTGAACATCAGTCCAACCAGCAGCAAGCCGACGTTGGCGAAGATGACCGCCCAGATCAGTGTATAGGTCACATCACCGTAGTCGGTCAGCAGATTGGGGCCCGGCAGAATGCCCTGCACCATCAATGCCCCGAGCAGAATAGCCGTAGAAGAACTACCGGGAATGCCCAGCGCAATAGTAGGAATCAGCGCACCGCCGACTACCGCGTTATTGGCGGACTCTGGCGCCGCAACCCCAGCAATGTCGCCCTTGCCAAAACGGCTCTTATCTTTGGCAAACCGTTTGGCTTCGTTGTAGGCAAACCAGCTTGCTGTATCGCCGCCAGTTCCGGGAATCACACCCACAATGATGCCGATACATCCGGACCGTAGAATATTGGGCATCAATTGCTTGAGCTCACGAAAGCTGGGGATCAAGCGATCGGCTATTTTGCTGGCGATCTTCGCGGCTCCATTGGATTTCTCGATCAACCTCAGCGCTTGTGGAATGGAGAAAAGTCCAATCAACGCCACCACGAACTCAACCCCGGAAAACAGGTTGATCTGGCCAAAGGTCATACGTGGCGTCCCAGTGAGAAAATCCATTCCCACGGTGCTCACAAGTAAACCCAAAGCGCCAGACAGTAGCCCACTGATCATCGAACCCTGGGCAAGCGAGCCGATGATCGTGATACCCAGCACCGCAATTGCAAACATTTCCACCGGACCGAACTCAAGCACAACAACGCCTAGCAGCGGCGCCACCGTCAGCAGCGCCAGTCCGCTCATGAGGCCTCCGGCGAAGGATGCAAACAGTGAAACTCCCAACGCCCTGCCTGCCTGACCCTGCCGCGACAGCGGGTAGCCGTCCAGCACTGTCGCTGCTGCTGACGGGGTGCCCGGAGTTCGCAGCAAAATAGCCGAGATCGAGCCACCATAGGATGCGCCAACGTAGAGCGCCGCAAGCATGCTAAGACCCGACGCCGGGTCCATGTTGTAAGTGAGCGGCAGCAACAATGCCAATGCCATGGTTGCAGACAGGCCAGGCATAGCCCCAACGAAAAGGCCCAGTAATGTACCGCCAAGAATCAGCGAGATATTCGTCAATGTGATGACATTAACCAGTCCCACAACGATCAGAGAAGTATCCATGATCAATCAACCCCATTCAGGCATCAAAAGTAGTTGTCAGAAAAACGTCGGGAGAAGAGGTATGGGGAGCCCAAGAAAGGCAATGAAAACGATGCAGATGACGGCGACCACCGCAGCGATACCTATGAGCGAAAAGGCGACCGAAACCGTACGTGTTACCCACAGCGCAGCCAGCATGAAAGCTACCGTAGAGAGTAGGTAGCCAGCGTAATTGATGATTGCCGCATAGATGATGGCCAGCACAAATGTGATGAAAACGGCCAATAAGCGGCCAGGTGCTTCGCTCTTGTCGCCATTGGTATCATCATTTAAATGGGCGTCTCTGGACTCCACAGCCACAGTACGATGGCGGCGTAAACTGACCAGTTCCTGAGCAACTATACCCAGTGACAACAGCGCTACCGCCATCGAGTATATAAGAGGCATCTGAGCCGCCTGATCAGGATATCCCGCGGCGTCGATTGAAAAAACCACCGCGATACCTACGCCAAAAATCCCCAGAACCAAGCGACTCGTGTTCATTGCGTTACCTCGTCCAATTTCTGAGAAAGAGCTGGGTATCAGACCTATTTGGCAACGTCGCTCTTGATCTCTTTCCAGATTTTCTTGTAATCGGTTTCCATGCTTTTCATCATCTGAAGATAGTCATCACCAGTGACGATATCGAGAACAAGCGCCCGCTCCTTTGCAATGGTCTTGAACTCTTCGTTCTCTTTGAGAGATTCAAATGCAGCTATCAGTTCTTCGCGGGCTTTTTCAGGGATACCAGCAGGCGCGCTGTAGCCACGCGAGGAACCAGCTACCACGTTGATGTCTTTTTCCACGAGCGTTGGTACGTCAGGCAAAAAGTCGACACGCTCTTTGGTGAATATCGCAAGAGCTCTCAAGTTGCCGGCCTCAATGTGGCCATAAACGTTGCCTAAATTATTGAAACTGGCGTCGATCTTGCCGCCCATAGCTGCGGTAGCTGAGGGGCCATCGCCCTGAAAAGGCACGCTCCGAAATTTTACATCAGCAGCCTGTTCAACAAAGATGGCGGAAAAGAAATCGTCACCTCCAACACCGGAGTTACCGACGGTTATCCTGCCAGGGTTTTTCTTGGCAGCCGCGAATAAATCTTCAACGGTCTTGAAAGGGCTGTCGCTGGGCACGACGATAATACCTGGGTCAGTGACTACATTGGCAATGGGCGTAAGCTCATCGAGTGAATAGGTAATCGCGTCGTTCATGATGTAGTTAGTCATCAGCATCGGGGTATTGGTGATGCTGATCGTGCCGCCATCTTGCTTTGATTGCTTCGCCAGGCGCGTCCAGGCAATGGCACCGGCTGCGCCGGGAATATACTGATTTACCATGTCGACGCCGAGCAACTTGGTCAGGAAGGGCTGGGTCAGCTGGGCAAGAGCGTCGCTACCCCCGCCCGCTTTGAAGCCCTGCAAGACTGTAATTTCATCGCCTGCCGAGTACTCGGCATTAGCGGCAATTGGGGCAGTGGCAACTGCCAAAGCCAGGATAGATGCGCTGAGAAGTTTCATCTTGATACCCTTCTTCATTGTTGTATTTATTGTGTACTCATGCAGAGTATTTCTTTTCCAACAGGATTGTCAATAATATTATTAACAGTCATACTGCAGCTTGAAACCACGAATAATAAGCAACATGCGCTCCAACAGAGCGCTCAGTCAGGAGAATCTCATGAGCCGCGACGGTTCCAAACAAGGCATGTCCACCCGTTTGACGAGCTATGGTGATGAAGGGTTTTCCCTTTTTCTGCGCAAGGCCTTTATCAAGGGTATGGGGTATAGCGACGACGCACTGTCGCGACCGATCATTGGCATTGCCAACACCTACAGTGGCTACAACGCCTGCCATGGCAATGTTCCAGGACTGATAGAGAGTGTGAAACGTGGCGTCATGCTTGCCGGTGGCTTACCGATCGAGTTCCCGACCATCTCGCTTCACGAGTCCTTCTCCCATCCTACAAGCATGTATCTGCGCAATCTCATGGCCATGGATACCGAAGAGATGATTCGGGCTCAGCCTATGGATGCAGTAGTACTGATAGGAGGCTGTGACAAGACGGTACCTGCCCAGCTTATGGCTGCAGCCAGTGCAGGCACCCCGGCCATCCAGTTAGTTACCGGGCCGATGCTGGCCGGTTCGCATCGTGGTACACGCGTGGGCGCCTGCACCGATTGTCGACGCTATTGGTCCTCCTATCGGGGCCAGGAAATTGACGACCAGGAAATTGCCGAGGTTAACGACAAGCTCGTGCCCACGGTAGGCACCTGCTCCGTGATGGGCACCGCCAGCACCATGGCCTGTCTGGCAGAAACACTCGGCATGATGCTGCCCGGCAGCGCCACCGCGCCGGCCGTGTTTGCTGACCGCCTGCGGTTTGCCGAACAAACCGGTACCGAAGCGGTTCGCATTGCTCTGGAAAAGGTAACGCCCGAAACCATCATGACGCCGGCAGCCTTCGAGAATGCTCTGCGGGTGTTGCTCGCACTGGGCGGCTCGACCAATGGCCTGATTCACCTGACCGCCATCGCTGGTCGTATGGGCATCGACATTGATCTCGCAGCGTTTGACCGGATGAGTCGTGAAACACCGGTGTTGGTCGACCTCAAGCCGTCGGGCGAGCACTACATGGAAGACCTGCACCATGCCGGAGGCCTTGCTGCAATGCTGCGCGAAATCCGCCCGCTGCTGCATACCGATGCGATAACCATTAACAAGCGCACCTTGGGTGAGAATATCGATTCAGTCCCTGTCATTCTGAATCAGAAAGTTGTCCGCCCGCGTGAGAACCCCGTGTTTGCTCAGGGCGGCATAGCGGTGCTAAAAGGCAACCTGGCGCCCAATGGCGCTATCATCAAGCAGTCGGCGGCTTCAGCTCAGTTAATGAAACACACCGGGCGCGCTGTGGTTTTCACGTCGATGGAGGACTTGGTCAATCGCATTGATGACCCGGACCTTGACGTTCATCGCGATGACGTGCTGGTACTGCAAAACATTGGACCCAAAGGCGCGCCTGGCATGCCCGAAGCAGGCCTGATTCCGATCCCCAGGAAGCTCGCATCACAGGGGGTCAAGGACATGGTGCGCATATCCGACGGGCGTATGAGTGGCACCGCCTCTGGCACTATCGTGCTGCATGTTTCACCGGAAGCCGCCAATAACGGGCCTCTCGCGCTAGTGCGCGATGGCGACCTGATTGAGCTGGATGTTGAGAACCGGGTTATCGCTTTAAAGGTTAGTGACCATGAACTCGACAAGCGCCGCCAGGAAACATCCTGCGAAACGCCTACAGAGAACGTGCTTGGTTACAGAAAGATGTTTCTGGAGCAGATACTGCAAGCCGAAGAAGGATGCGATTTCCGTTTCAGCCGCCCTGCCCAGACGTCCAAAGTTCCACGATAAGGCCAGATGTAGGGGACTGACATAAGTTGGTACACTGACTAGCGTCAAATGCGAAAATTTTGACGCTAGTCTCCAGGCACATGATAAATAGTCACTCAGCACGTCCGACGGATACGTACCCATGATAGAACTTGAGACCCGAGAACATGAACAACAAGCATTACCACTCGGTGTCGATGACATCGTCGCTGCTGTAGAAGAAGACATAGTGCTGGGACGCCTTCACCCCAAAGAACGATTGGTCGAGGAAGACCTGATTGAGCGCTTTGACTGCAAACGCCACATTGTCCGTCAAGCACTGTTCCAACTCGAAGGTATCGGCCTGATTGAACGCATCAAAAATCGTGGGGCGTTCGTTAAAGCCTATTCCCCCAAAGAAGTCGAGGACCTGTACGCCATACGTGAAATTCTCGAACTGGCGGGCGCATCATTCATTCCGTTGCCAGCCCCGCCCAAAATGATCGAAGAACTTGAGGATATACACCGCCTCTACACTGACGCGGTAGAACATCAGGATCTGCGTGGTGTATTTCGTCTGAATATTGCTTTTCACCGCGCCCTGTTTTCCCTTACCGGGAACGCTCTACTGTCCGAGACTATTAACGAATTCGCCCAAAAGGCTCATGGCATTCGTTTTATCGCCATTACGGATACCAAAAGTCTCATGCGGGCCAGAGACGATCACCAGGCGATGATCGATGCCATTAAGCAGCAAGATCGCGCCCGGCTCTGCGAACTCTGTCGCGATCACATTCTGCCATCGAAAGAGATTTACATTGATTTGTATCGAAAACGTTTCACCTGAGGGCCGCGAACGACCTTGCCAAAGGTAGAAACACCCGCTGTGGTAAACCAATAAACCGGGAAGAGCACTTGCCTTCTTCTTATATAACAGCGACGTCAGATGCGTCGTTTCACCCGAATCGGTATCGTACGGCTATGACTTTCACCCCTCGCTTTCTGGATAACTCACGCTTTGAGCATACGCTGGGCAAAATTGTCTGTGTTGGACGGAACTATGTTGAGCATGCCAAAGAGCTCGATAATCCGGTGCCCACTGAACCACTCCTGTTTATCAAGCCGGCGACGGCGGCAGTGCGCTTGGAAGAAACAATTAACGCGCCCGCCATTCGCGGCGAAGTGCACTTTGAAACGGAGCTTTCACTATTGATCGGTGAGCCCCTGAGCAACGCCACACCAGAGCAAGCCGACCGAGCCATCGTCGGTCTCGGTCTGGCACTGGATCTAACCTTGCGTGATGTTCAGTCACGGCTCAAAGGAAGCGGACACCCATGGGAGGTTGCCAAAGGTTTCGATGGCGCATGCCCTTTGTCCTCCTTCATAAAGCTCAGTGAACAGCGGCATTGGGACGCACTGAGCTTCAGCCTGTCGATTAACGACGAGCTTCGCCAGAAGGGCAATACCGCAGACATGCTGTTTTCGGTTACCGAGCTGTTGGTAGAAATGAGCCGTCACTTCACGCTGGAGCCAGGCGACGTAATCCTGACCGGGACCCCGGCGGGCGTTGGTGTTCTGCCCCGTGGTGCGACGCTGCATTTTAGCCTCGACGACGCCTTCGAAGTCACAACTCAGGTTGCATCGTAAAAGCCAGTGCGGCTAAATTCAGTTGTTCGTTTCATACTTACCCAAAAGGGACACACACTATGGCCGTACAAGATCCATTCCATCTCGCCATACAGGTTCGCGATATTGACGAAGCCCGC
>TARA_R110002096_G_scaffold3994_3_pt1 | contig 11019 bp, 22 predicted proteins | sample TARA_R110002096 | Tara Oceans TARA_R110002096 (sample SAMEA4397295) | marine metagenome | biome: Polar Biome; feature: [DCM] deep chlorophyll maximum layer (ENVO:01000326); material: water (ENVO:00002006), including particulate matter (ENVO:01000060) such as... | depth 35 m
ATATTATTATTAACAATATCGGTGCACGGTCAGAAAGTAGTGCTAGAACAAGATCAACGTATAAAACAAGATAAATTTTATTACGAACATACAGATCTTACTTACTTAACCAAAACTTATGATATATCTGAGAGCTGGAACATAACTCCATTCACAGGATATAGATTAATCTATGAGAACAAAAAAGGAGAGTTCAAAACATATAGTAGGTTTCATATAGGAGCACATGTCAAAGTAAAGGGTACATGGGGTAGGATAGCTTTTCGCAATAGGTATGAATTCACTCCAGGTCATGAGCTAGGTAACCTGTACACAAAGAATGACAATAGGTTTAGACATAGGATAAAATATTACCTACCAATTTCTTTTTCAAAGTATAAAATAACACCGAACATATCAGATGAGTTCTTCTTTGATCTTAATGATTTTAATTATAATCGCAATCGATTCGTGATAGGCTTAGGAGCTCAAATAGGTCCAATTAAACCTGAGCTATATTATTTTGCAGAGTTTAAGAAGAGCTCAGATTGGAATAGAGCCGATGTAGTAGGGTTATTATTTAAATATCAATTTTAAGTATGGTAATAGTTGATTAATTTTCTGGATTGTTTATAATCTTAGGATGAAGAAGCAGTCTGATGATAATTTAAAGACGACAGGCAAGCCACGGGTTTTCGAAACTGGTGCTCAAAGAGATAATGCGACTGGTAAACCTAGAATGAGCTTAATCCCTCATAAAGCTTTGTATGGTCTTATGGATAGATTTCTTAAAGGCGCAGAGACATATGGGGAATCTAACTGGGCTCATGGGATGAAGAACTCTGTGTTGTATGACTCAGCTATGAGACATCTAATGGCTGATTGGACTGGTGATGATAGTGAGCCACATTTAGATGCGGCTCTATTTAACATTTGCTGTATGATTGAGTTTAGAGCAACACGACCAGATCTTGATGATAGAGCAGAGGCTCTTAAGCCAAAAGAATAGCATACCTTTCCCAAAATTTATCAGTTGATAAGTCCTAACACTTAGTATAATATATATGTATGAGCGTTACACGAATCGAACCTATTAATGTCATCGGAAACAGAAAATCTAGCAATGATAATGATATTACAAGCATAGAAGATCTATTTACAAACTACCCAGATCTTGATTTCAAAGTTGAATCTACAGATCTAGCTGAAGTCACGAACGATTCCAGCTTTGCTGGTTATAGAGCAATCCGACGATCTGATAATAATAATGTTATGAGTATTGTCAAAGAACGATACACCCCAATTCAGAACTCAGATATTATCGAGCCACTTGCTGAGATTGTTCAACAAAACGATGCAAAATTTATCGCAGGTGGTGTTATACGAGGTGGTCGTAAAGCATGGGTTCAAGCTGAATTAAAAGATCCTATGATAATTAAAACCAAAGCTGGAGACGATCTGATTCGAAATTATATTATTGGCTTAATTCATCATGATGGTATGGGATCAAATGCTATCCTACCATTTACTAGTAGGATTTCTTGTTCGAACCAATTCGCTGCTGTGAGGCGCGCATCAGTAGGGTTTAGTATTAGACATTCATCATCTTGGGAGGAAAGAGTATCAGAAGCTAGATTGAAATTCGAAAATGCAGCGAATATTAATAAAAGCTTCAATGCCTCAGCTAACAAGATCGCTCTTATTAATATGGGTGATGATGAGTTTAAATCATTCGCTCTTAATATCGTACCGGATTTGAAACCTAACAAATATGCTCCTGCAGGCCGTTCCTTCGATAACAAAAGGGATACTTTGTTTACGTTATTCAAGAATGGTCAGGGTAATATTGGTCAGACTCGCTGGGATGCTTTCAATGCTATAACTGAATACTTTGATCACTACGAAGGTGCAACAAGAATTCATAGTGCTGTAGAAAGAGGAGATAGTGTCCGTACGTCAATGGAGCGACGTTTTATGAATAACTTGGCTGGTGGTCAAACCAATAACATAAAGCATAAAGCTTTCAACTTGTTACTTAATTGATATTGACTTCTAGTAGTAGTAAGTTACAATTATTTTGTATGAGATATACATTAATAATCCTGCTACTACTATCTTCTAGTTTTGTAGCATTTGGACAAGAAACGGATCTATCTGAATATCAGGTAGAGTATAACCATCTAGTTACTGAACAAGGAGAACATGCATATGCTTTTGACTTCTTCACGACTAGTATGTTGTGGACATGTATGGCAGCAGCCTTAGTGTTCTTAATGCACTTGGGTTTTTCTACTCTAGAAGCTGGCTTGTGTAGGTCTAAGAATACAGTAAACATTCTATTTAAGAATGTATTTATTATCTGTATTGGTATTCTTACATATGCTATTCTAGGGTTCAATACTCACTATCCAGGTGACTTTAATGGATGGTTTAGTTTAGGAGGTCCTATAGGTGACTTGAATGCGGAAGGAGGAGATACATTTGGGTATGGTGGATTAAGTTTAGCGATGTCTGGATTTGGAGATTTTATTTTCCAAGCTATGTTCGCAGCTACTGCAGCCACAATTGTATCTGGAGCGGTAGCTGAGCGCATCAAGCTGTTAGGTTTTCTAATTTATGCTACTATCTTAGTGGGGTTAGTTTACCCTGTAGCTGGCTCATGGCACTGGGGAGGTGGATGGTTATCTACATTAGATACTGCCTTCTATGACTTTGCTGGGTCATCAGCAGTTCATGCATTTGGAGGTTTCGCAGCATTAGCAGCTGTCATTGTTTTGGGTCCTAGAGTTGGTAAGTATGTAAATGGTAATATCAAGCCTATTGTCGGTCATAATCTACCATTAGCCTCGATCGGAGTCTTCTTACTATTCTTTGGCTGGTTCGGGTTTAATGGTGGTTCAGTTCTATCTGCAAACCCAGGTCCATTAGGATTGGTATTTACAACTACCACATTAGCGGCATGTGCTGGTGGTTTATCTTCTATTATTACCAGCTGGATTATCATTAGGAAACCAGATTTAACGATGGCTCTAAATGGTATCTTAGCTGGGTTGGTGGGTATTACTGCAGGAGCTGACTCAGTAAGTGTATGGAGCTCAGTCAATATTGGATTCATCGCCGGGGTGATTGTAGTTATATCAGTTATCGTCTTAGATAAGATTAAGATTGATGATCCAGTTGGCGCAATCTCTGTGCATGGAGTATGTGGTGTATGGGGTACAGTGGCGGTAGGATTGTTTGGAAGCGCTAGTTTGGTTAGCCAAATTATAGGTACATTTGCTTTTGGAGCTGTGGCGTTCATTGCTTCATTCGTAATCGCATATAGTCTCAAGCTCTCAGGGCTCTGGCGAGTCGAAGAAGAAGCTGAGATTATGGGCTTGGATATATCTGAGCATGGTCAAGAAGCATACCCAGAATTCAAATAATATGAAAAAAATAGAAGCAATTATTAAACCATACAAGGTCAATGACGTTAAGGAAGCACTCCATGAGGCAGGAGTATCTGGTTTGTCGATTTATGAAATTAAAGGATTCGGTCGTCAAAAAGGTCATACCGAATTCTATAGGGGAAGTGAATACAAGGTAGACTTTTTACCTAAGTTTAAGCTTGAATTAGTTGTTAATGATGAAAGGATCGATGAAGTTACAAATGTTATCATTAAAGCAGCAAAGACAGGTAAGGTAGGTGATGGTAAGATCTTTATTTCAGATATACAGAAAGCGATTAGAATTCGAACTGGAGAAGTAGATGAGTTAGCTCTTTAAAATTGAATAAATATATCCTCCTCTTAAATAATAGAGGAGGGTATATATGATAAGCGCAAGAAATGGAAAAATTCAAATAGTAGAAAACAAAGACAAGAAGTTCGGTGCAGCAGATGAGTATTATGCAGTTTGGGTTGAAAATCCTAAAGGAAAAGAATACCCTTTACTGTTTACCGAACGCGAGCTGAAAGCGGCATTTGAAAGAGCAGAAAAGAACCCAGAAGACATTCCTCAAAAAGGATTCTTTACTGACTTATTTGACTGAGTAGTTGCAATAAATTAGATCTATAATATAATAATACTGTATGTCTAAATATTTAAATACAATTCCATCAGTGTCCGACGATTCAGCTCATCAGTGGACATCGGCCGAATACATGAGAACTGGGTTAGCTCCGGATCTATTCGCACCTTTCTTTGTTACCAATAGCGAGGAATCATTGACATCTACAAATACAGGTGATAATATTATTCATAACTTTATTAGTATTAGGTTCAATGAAAGTAAAAAACAGTTCCTAGCTGAGGTTGATCTACCAGGGGTAAAGAAAGAGAACCTATCTGTTACTTCTGAAGGTGATCATCTTTATATTTCTGCGTCACGTACTGTGACAAGGAATTGTATCTCAAAGGATGAAACATATTCGCGTGCCTTTAAGGTTAATCCTACATTGTACGATTTTGATACCTTGGGTTGTATCTTACAAGATGGAATGCTCACCATTACTCTATCTCGTAAAGTTAAACCTAAAAAAGAAATCAAGGTAGTTCAAGTACAATAACAACCTAAAAAAGTTCGAACTACCTTAGGTAGTTACTTTCTCCGTAAATGCTGAGGCGCTTGCGGAGTTTTTTTGTATCTAGAGACTAAATATTATTGCATAGTTTGCAAAAGGCATCTAATATATGAGCTATATAACAGAGATAAACAATATTTATTCAGAAGAAATAGTGAACGAAGATTGGAAGAGTAAGTTAGCTACAGGTTTAGCTATCGGAGCAACCGCTTTAGGTGGTGTAGGTAAACAAACTGCGCAAGCTGCTCCTCCTGCGGCTGTATCTCAATCCGAATATGATTTCTGGTCTAATACTCCAGAGTTAATAGAGCGCCATGAAGGAAGAAGAAATAAAGTTTATAAAGACTCCCTAGGTGTACCTACAATTGGGATTGGTTATAATTTAAAAAACAGTACTGCCAATGAAGATCTAGTTAAGATAGGAACCAATCTTAAAGACGTTCTCAGAGGTAAAGAATTATCAAATAAACAAGTTAATGTTCTGTTTAATTTATCCTTAGATAGGTCGCTCAACGATGCGAAAATATATTATCCAGGCTTTAATACATTACCTGATACAGCAAAAGGTATATTAGTTGATATGGCGTTCAATCTAGGATTGACTCGTCTCGCGAAATTTGAGGATCTGAAAGCAGCTTTAAAGATAGGTAACTATAATCAAGCTGCGGATGCTATGGTTGATAGTCTATGGTACAAACAGGTAAAGTCCAGAGGGGTTAGACTTGTTAATATGATGAGAGGGTTATAAGCTTCTTGCAATCTTAATCCTTTATTATCTTATAATCATATGGTAATTCTATCTAGGAATCAAGGAACGGATCTGATTAGCAGAAGAAACAGTCAATAGGGATAAGAATGACTTTAAAAAGAATAAATACGGCTATTAAGAAGTACGATCTTGAGATAATTAAGGGTGCTGGTTACCATTACTTTTTAGATCTCAAGACTAGAGATAAAATAGGGTCTTCCGTTTATGTTATGTATTTAAAAGAATTATCTATCAAGCAATGGATAATAGAAGCCAACGATGCCAGGAGAGAATTCAATGAGATGTACAATGAATATATATTAGAAGTAGAAGAAGAATATGTTTAATTAATCTTGACTTATTTTCAGCTAATTCTATAATCATAGAGTACTTACATTAACTCAAAGAAAGGCTCAGTCATTCAAACTTATTTACCATACGCTAGCTTCACAAAATCTGCTCAATCTTTAGATATAAAAAGACAATCAAAGCAAAGGATCGAGTGTCTCCAACTTCTTAACAGTATTAAAGCTGATAAAGAAGGAAAAGATTATAGAGGATGGAAAAATCACCCCGCACGTGATATGTGGTACCTACCAGGAAAGCATGATTATTCTAATGCATTAGTTGATTACGGTATAGCTGTATGTGAGGCATGGCAGGAACGAGGATATAAAGATACTTGTTTGGAAAAGATTATCGCACATTATGAATCTAAAGCTGCAGATAAATTACCTAACTGGCTCGGAAGAGAAGATCTCCACGAATCGCATCGCTCGATGCTTATCAAGAAAAAACCAGATTACTACAAAGAGAAGTTTGTAGGAACCAAAGAAGGTCTAGAGTATGTTTGGCCCACACGAGATGGACAATCAGCTTAAAATTAAGTTAGAAATAGCTCGCGACGCAATTCAAGTAAAGCAGGAAGAACAGGATAGGATTTTTAATCAACTTAAACTGGTTCTCAATCTATCTGACGACACTGATATAGATTTTGTCTTTGATTATTGCTTTAATAACACTGAATGGAATACCACTCTTGATAAAATTACAAAATGACTGAAATAGAATTTAAAGAATACGTTGAAGTTATTTCTAAAAATAATACTTGTCATAGACCTGATATTAGTGCTTATGAGCTATGTGATAAATGTCCCTACACTAAGTATTGTTTATGTCATCTTAATACTCATTTTAATCCTAAACGAATAAAGAAAAGTAAATGACTAAAGAAAAACAAGATCATGTTTTTGAGAAATGCGTTTGCTGTGACACTACAACGAAAGAGTGGATATCAAAAAAAATTTACGAAAGACTTTATTACATAGAAGGATCTGGCCAATTGTGCCGTAAATGCTGGATTGAGATATACGAAATGCTAGATTGAGATATACTTAGATTAAATAATTACATGAAGTCTACGAAGTTTAAAAACTTTGATAAAGCAGAATATGTAATTACACTTCGTAAACCTCGGAAAGAATTAGTCGCGGAAGGTATTTGTGATTTCCCGGAAAAAGATAGACTTAATAGAATATTAGTCAACCCTCATCAAGATGATAGGAGAGTATTAGAGACAGTTATCCATGAGTTGATTCATGCGTATATATGGGACTTATCAGAAACAAAAGTAACTAGACTAGCTAGATCAATCGTAAGAATACTAGCTAGTCTGGATATAGAGATTAAGTTCAAGGAGCGTTGAGATTTTGTTTAACCTCTGACTCTATAGATTTAACCTTTAAGTTATCAACTGTTAAGCTTAATTTATCGAGTTCTTTCTCAATATATATTAATCTTAAATTCTGTTCTGCATCATCAGGTAATGCACCTAATTGACCCAAAGGCCATTTGATCCGGAATTCTGAATTCATTCCTACCTGGTCATTCATTCTCATAACATCCATTTTCAGCTCTGTTAGGTGAGTTGTTATTGTAAAATATCCCCAAGCCGCTGCAACAGTTAGTCCTATAATTTGTATTAGCCATTTGATATTAATATCAAAATTTGTGTTGTTATCGAGTTGCATAAGATTATTTATCCTAACACTCCGGTAATATTAAAAGTAATGAAAAAAAGCTTGTGTTTTTGCGGAAATATACCATAATATTAAATATGGATAAGATCGATCAACTACTCACGCATGTAACTAATAACTGTGATATTATTCTCAATGATGTCAATATCCCTGATCCAGAGGCTTTAGCTCTTCAGGAACAGGAAGCTATTCAGGAAGAGGACTTCGAAGAAACTCTTCTTGAGATGATTGAAGATGGTTCTATTGAACTAGTAGATATCAATGGAGAGACTCATTACAAATTGACTGAAAAAGGAATGAAAGAAAGTCAGGATCATTCTTAAATAGTTATCAATGCAACAATTAAGAGATCTGGTTAAGGATAACGCGAAACTATACAGAGATGCTCTGTCTTCTCCTTATTTAAATCACAAAGATTTAAAATATAACGAATATTCACATTATAAATGTACCCAAACTAAGCCATTAAGCTCAGTTAAAATAATATGATAAATAATATTATGAAGAATAGGATAACAATACCATTAACGTTAATTAGACATTATTTAACTGAAGGCCAGTTAGCTGTTCTCACAAGTCACAACAAAAGACAATTAAAAGGCGAGGTTGTTTTTTCAGATCGATCTCAGTTGGTAGTTGGTATCCCTAAGCGATTATCAGCTTCCATACAGCAGTATACTGCTGAATATAGTATTAATTACAAGAAGTTGCACTATAATGAATCTGTTAATGGGGATAATATACCATTGTATTATTCTGGAAATGTAAATATTATCTCCCCACAGATAGACTTTGCAGGAGCTTATCATAATATAGAGCTTGATTTATCATTAAAGAGAGGAAAAGTTGAAAATGTATCTGTAAATAGTTCCATAACATATAAGGATAGCAACGCGATCCCGTTTACTCCGTTTCGTAGTAATTATGAGAACCGTTGCCTTGAACTATTGAAAAGGTTATTATCGCGGCTTAAATCTTTATTTAAAAAATAAAACTAACAAATATTATCAATATGAATACACCTAAACCCATTATCAAAATTATTAATTTCACAGACAACCCTGACGGTACTGCCTCGGTTGAATTCGAAACTAATGATGAATTCGATCAAATGTATCTTAAAGAAACGGGAAAGAAACGGCTGACTCAGAAGGGCCTAGGTAATTATGTAGAAAAGATGATTACAAAAGCTGTTGAAGAAACAGACGGTTACTCGATAAAAAAAGATGAAGAAATAGTAGACGATTACTTGATAAAAAAAGATGAAGGAACAAGAGTATAGTTAATACTCTTTTGAGACAATAAAAACAAAGCTACTTTAATTAAATAATTGTATCATGGCGAACTTTAACGATATTCTTAAACATTACAAAAACGAGGTTACTAATCAGGACGAACAAGATTGGATCATGGGGGCTGATTTAGCAGCGGAGGAACTGTCTGATGACTTGAAGACCTTCGCTCAAAGTAAAGATCCAGATCAGTTCATCTCAATTATAATTCAAACAATGTCACATTACTTTGATATTCAGATGCAAAAATTTGAAGAACGGCAAACACGAAAAGCTGGTTTTGAGCAAAACGATAACAAAGAAGTTGATAAGAATGTGGCACCAGAAAGCTTCATATCGAAAGAAGCGAATGGTAGCACAGAGGGAGAGGATTTGACTTCTGAAAAGAACAACTCAACTCTATCTGAATCATTCAAAGAAGAAATACTTGATGGTCTTAAAAGGATTCTTCCTTAATTAAGAATAAAGAAAGATCGGTTTGTGAGCTGATCTTTTTTATTGACTTGTTCTGGTTACCTCTTATAATATATAAATAATCAATCTAAATATGAGTGCTAGTAAGAACAGGACGAGAACGAGAGCTAAAAAGTCAGAGACGAGAATACTCAACGTGTTCCCGTCTAAGAACCCTGAGAAGAACTGGGGAATGGCAGAGGCAAGGGAGGCGGGACTGATCAAAACTTATCCGAAGCTGCCTCTGGTCATGGATCTCAGGCAAGGACGTCGTTGGTGGCGGATTAAGGACCAAGGACAGACAGGGTCTTGTGTAGGTCACGGGGTTGCCTATGGATTGCTATGGTATCACAAGCCATCAGTGCTGCCAAGTGCAAGGTTTACCTGGATGGGGTCAAAGGAGACGGACGCTTACGTGAAGTATCCTACATCTTTTTGCGAGATGAGTGGGACGTATATTGAGGGAGCTCTCAAGTTCTCGAAAAAATACGGGAGCATCCCTGATAAAATGCTTAGTATGCAGGATCACACTACTAAGAAGAGCGAGGCCTATATCTACGGCAAAGCTGCAGGTGAGCGAATCAAGTCCTATCATCGACTCAGTAAGCCAGAGGAGTGGCGTGAGTGGATAGCTACGAACGGGCCGCTCGTGTTGCAGCTTCAACCAGATCCTCAGTTCTATGGAGCGCGAACTAAGGTGCTGGATGACTATGAGCAGCAGAGTAGGAACTCAGGCGCACACTGCGTAGTGTTATGTGGATATGGACCTGGACTCTTCATCGTGAGGAACTCGTGGGGGACTAGATGGGGACATCGAGGGTATTGCTACGTGACTGAGAGCTACGCACAGGCTGCATTTAGTGAAGTGTTCGGTATCACTGTGTAATATGAGATTTATTACCTTTAAAGAAATTAGCTTACTCAGTTCAAAACTATGTGGTGTAATATGAGACTCATTGACTTTGAAGAAATTAGGTTACTTAGTTCTAAACTATGTGAGCTATTACGCAAGACAGAGACTGAGGATAATAAATTTGATTGTGTTATTGGTATAGCTAAAGGAGGAGTCATTCCTGCTGCACTCGTAGCATATAACCTTGAGATCGAGACATTTAAAACAGTTCAGATTAAATCATACACAGGAGATAATACTAGATCTAATACTACATTCAGTTCGGGTACCCTCTCTTTATTCGATGAGTTGAGTAAGTATAATAATATCTTACTAGTAGATGATCTAGCTGACTCTGGTAAAACATTACAATCATTTGAAAACCTCTATAAATATCTACAAGGTATCACTAAAGTACCTAAGATCACAACCGCTTGTGTCTTTTGTAAGAAAAATTCAGACTATAGACCTGATTATTATGCAGAGTTACTAGTTAAGGATGATTGGTTGGTGTTCCCTTGGGAAGTTGGTTTGGAATTAAAGAGATGAAAAAGTTAGATGAGTTACACTGGGATCGAATGAAAGATCCAGAATATCAAATGCTTTTCTGTGAGATGCAGAAGGAGTTTGATCGTGCCAGGGCTCTGATCAAAGCACGATCCAGAGCCAGTACAACTCAGAAACAAGTAGCAACGAGAATGAAGACAGCTCAAGCAGACGATTCCCGCCAGAACCAAGTGGAATCGCGAATGAAGAGAGTCCTGGCATCCATTACTCGACAGAAACAAGTGGTAGCGAGAATGAATACATCCCAACCAGCCAGTACCAGATTCAAAAGAAACCACTGGTTCTCCTCATTATCCTCGGTGAAGCTTAAATTTCACTTCATGAAGCTGTACTTAGATCTGTTATCTCCATTAGTATTCCTGGGTCTCTCCTTGTTTCTTGCTTTAATACTACTCTTACTACTCTTGACTACGGTTGGGTGTTAAACTAAGGGATCCTAACGATTCTTTCCTTGATGTTTCGCCCGGAAACCCCTATAATTGAGTAT
>TARA_R110002096_G_scaffold17866_9_pt1 | contig 11013 bp, 10 predicted proteins | sample TARA_R110002096 | Tara Oceans TARA_R110002096 (sample SAMEA4397295) | marine metagenome | biome: Polar Biome; feature: [DCM] deep chlorophyll maximum layer (ENVO:01000326); material: water (ENVO:00002006), including particulate matter (ENVO:01000060) such as... | depth 35 m
CTTTACTTAACGGCATTTTATAATAATTACAAATTATAAAATTAAATTCAATTTTATTAAACAGAGAGAAGGGAAGAAAAGTAAAGGTAGGCCACCATAGGCGAAGTAGATGAAATATCACTTCTTATCTGTGTATTAAACTTCTGAGTAGAGAGATCAACTCGGTCTCTAAAGGATAATCCAATTCCAAATGCCTCGTTGGAATGAATAGAATTCATACGAACTCCTTTAGTAGATGTAGATAAACTCTCAAGATATCTTGCGAGATATTCCTCTCTCTCTTTAATCGTATACGAAACAAGAGAGTTAGTGCTGTCGTTAAAAGCAAAGACAACTTCATCAACATTTGGAACTTTAACAAGATCGGTGTTATTTGGAACGAAAGAACCTTCATCTGCCTGTTTCTGAAAAGTAATAGAGACGGCATCACACACAGCGGGGACTTTTGATTGAATGTTAACGAAAGAAGAAGACACAGATTGTTTGTAAGAATAAGTTGTCCTCATAACAGAGGGCACTTGGGAAGGAGCCGTTTCAACCGAACAATATTGCATTCTAAGATCTTTAAGAGTGTAAGAAACAGAACTCGCCATATTAGCACCACTGAGTGCATTTTGAACTCGGTTAAGAAGAATAGAAACTTTAATAGGGCCTGTTTTTGAGACATCAAGAGAAGTGTTACCACTTGCCTTATTAAGAGCACAAGAAAGTTTAAGAGAAAAATCAAGATCTCTTTGAACTACACCAGCTGAGGCATCACTTGGTTCAGTGGTAGCGGGTGTAATAGTATCTTGTTTGGGAGCTTCTTTTCCACAAGTAATTGCTCGGGAATGTTCGGGAAAACAAGTTTTAAGCTCACAAGATTGACTTGCATTAACCATATCATCGGCATCAAATCGGGCAGAGGTTTCCATCTTTACTTTACGAGGATAATCATTTAATATTTCAACAACACCTTGTTGTGCGAATTCAGTTTGGACTGTATCAACAAAACAATTGGCTCCAACAAGATGATCCATTTTTATGTCTTTAAGACGAGAGGCGATAAGGGTTAGGTCACCACTGTCTTGGATATCCACAGAACCACATAATCTAACTTTATTTAATTGCAACGAACGACCCTCAGGGTATATGATAAAATCCACTGTATCAAAAGGCGAATAACTCGCTTTTGTATTTTCGGGTAAGCTACTATGATATTGAATACTCATTTATTATTAAGAATTAAAAATAAAAAAAATTTTAAAAAAATTAAAATAATTTTTAATAATTTTAAATTAAAATATGAAAGTATCTTTGAAAAAAAGCACAAGGAAAAATAAGAAGATGGTGATGATTTTTGAAGACAAAAAAGGTAAAGAAACAAGTATAAAAAAAGTTCATTTCGGTAATAAAGGATCCCATGATTTTACTACAACGGGAGATGAAGATAAAAAGAAAGCATACTTAGCAAGACACAAACCAAGAGAAGATTGGACTGATCCATTTTCACCCGGCGCTCTTAGCAGATGGATACTTTGGAACAAACCTACAATCAAAGAAAGTTTTAAAGATTATGGAAAAAGATTTAAATTAAAACTAAATAAATTTTAAATTTTATATAATCTTTATAAATAAATGAGTTATGAGAATGCAATTTTATTAGAAGTCAAAGAAAAAAATGCTCTAGGAACAGATACCAAACCAGGAGATTTTCAAGTGTTATTAGCCCAACCAGTGGAAATAGAAGATGGTGATGAAATAAGTATAAAATCAGTTTTTATTGATAATCAAGAAAGTGGAGAACAAAGGATTATAATTGAAGAGGATATCTACCTTATATTAGAATATGGTGTTTATATGAGGAATGTAGATTTGGGAACATCAAAAAAGTTTTTTAATTTAGGATTTGAATTAGATGAAGGAACAATCTCTTATTTTTGGGGTGCTAATTCAGCCGCGACAGATATCCCTGCTGACCCATCTCCGAATGGTTATAATAATACAGTTCCAAATACAGACCCTCCGATACAAACAATCCCAGTTGATTACTCAGCATATATTCCTTGTATTTATAATTCAACTCATAATGCAAACAATACCCATATTGCAATTACAGTTACTCTTCAAAGAGCCACTCCTCCTAATCCTGATGGTAATATAATTGGAAAAGGAACAGGGATGTTTTTTATTGATTACACAGATGAAACGGGTGCTAAAAAAGAATATCAGTTTACTGATACTTTTGATGGTTACACCTCAGGGACTACAGCTAATGTGTTTTCCAAGACAGTATCTATTCAACTTCTTATGAAAGATACATTTACTCCACAAGTATTTCTTACCTTTGATGGGGGAGCCAAATCAATAGTTCCTACATCAGCTCCTTTAACAAGCCCTAATGGTGTTAGTGCAACAATTCAATTTAATGCTCCAGGAACGAGTTACCAACCTCTTATGTTTAATACAAGAGTTAATATTCCAAAAAATGCATATACTCCTAGTGATTTATGTGATCTTATTAATAGAAATATGACTGAATATACCACAATAGATAATGCTACAGTGGAGCAGGGTTCCATTAGAGTTAGTTATCAAACTCTACGATCAACAAATGCTATTGCAGCTATCTCTGATGAGATACAATATGTAAGAGAAGATGGAGGTGTAGTGTTTACAATTAGTGGAGATCCTACTGTAACTCCTCAGTATTTTGTTGGAAGTAATCAGTTTGCTTTAAATTTTGATGATATATTAAATAGATTTCAGTTTCAATTTATTCATTTTCCAATGTATGATACAAATGGAAATCTAATTAATATGATTACACAGACATCAGGAGTAACTCCTAATTTTCGTAGTGGTGATGGAAATACACCAATTACAGTAACCGCGGGTGATACGGGAGGAATATTTTTCAATAATTTAACTGCTTTTAAGACAGCTGATGATACTGCCTATGATTTTTGGAGTTCTAAGTTAGGATTTAGTCAGATGAATAATGGACTAAGTAATGATTTAATATTGAAGTGTTTTCATAATAATGGTAAAAATAGTGGTCATCTTCAAGATACTTATCCAACCTTTTCTTTGAAGAATGGGATTAATGTAACATCAGCAAGGAAAGATATTGATAATTTTATTTTGAAAGGAAACACATATGAGAGTTTGTTAGGGCCTAATATATTACAACTTCAAGGTCTCGCAGCAAAACCTATTTTATCATCAGAACAAAGTAGTAGTAGTATAGATGCAGCAAACTCAGTTTTCAATACTCTTATTGATGAGGGGTATTATCAAATAGAGATACAAGCGGGAGGGTTGAATAGTAAGGTGGTAGGAGCGAATGATGTTAAAACAAAGATATCCTCCATTGTTAATAGATATTTTAGTGAGAATAGTTATACTTCTGATGCGGGGGCGGGTAGTATTTCATATATCCATTCAGGAACTTCATTTAATCTCACAGATTTCAAAGTAAGGGTATTAAATAGTGAAAATGAACTTGCAACTAACATAGGAACAGACAATACAATCTTTATTCAAGTTTTGAAACAAAAAAAAAATCTTAATCAAATTAAAAAATAATTTTATATTTTATTATTACTAATAATAAAATGAAGTTGATAAGATTAACTAGTAATAATAATGGCGAATTTGAAAGTTTTTTCAATGAAGACATTGTTATAAAGGAAAATGCAAAAATAGGTTTAAAATCTGCAAGTTTATCTCTTAATGATAGTGAAATAGTAATTAAAGGGCCTAATAGAAAGATTGATGTCTCTTTTCAGGTGAGTGGAAGTGTTATTTCTGTAAGTTTAGATGAAGCCACATATAACAGTCAAAATGATGCTGATTTACTAACAAACATTCAATCTGCTCTTAATAGTGCTATGGGAACTGGTAGTGGAACTACAGGGGCTCAATTTGTTAATGATAAGGCAATTGGAGTAGAATGGAGGGTATCTAAAAATACAACTACATCAAAAACAGAAATATCGTATCTTGTAAATAAAGGTCAGGGTGCTCTTATTCCTTCAGCTACCAGTTGGTGTGTGCTTGCTAAAGATATTCAAACTAATTATGAGGCATCTGTGACTGCTGAAGAACCTATGTTGATTTGGACTACTAATGCAACTCCTACCGATAAGGGGACTAATTTCTTTATTAGTAAGAGGAGATTAGCAAAGGGTAGGGGTCATTTTAGGACTAAAATATATAAATTAGGAAACCTTGCCGCTCAAGGAGGTGATATTAATAAAGCGGGTTTTTCTATGGGAGTAACAAGTAAGAAACCAATTGATGGTGATACAGAAATTCGTCTTGGTGTTGGAGATATTAGAGTGGTTGTCCCAGCAGTTGGAGCCAAGTATACTATTAGTATGGGTGGTCATATAATTAAAACCGATCAAACTATTGTCTGTGAAGATCCCGAAAATGTAAATGGTGATAATGATGTGATTGAAATACAAAGAGTTGGAAGACAATTATTTGTATATATTTATCCAGTTACAGCGGGAGGAAATCATCAAAGTGCAAGAGTTCAATTGTTTTCAACAACTCTCCCTGCAGAACATCAAGATATTGATTTGTATCCATTTGTTACATTTCTACAAGGTGGTGGAACGGTGGAGGATCCCGATTTAGGAACTGAAAGTCAAGTGGCAATTCAAGCTACTAATTGGACGATATCAGGATATGATTTAGCAAGTTCAGAACATACCGATTATATAGCAGAACCAAGACATGCTGCGATGTCTATGACTTTATCAGGACTTGGAGAAGCACCTCAGTATTATAATGGAGATGCAAATGTGAGTGATAACTTTCTTCAATTTGCAAGTTTAGATTTAGCTAACTTTTTAGGATTTAGAAATAGAAGAGTTCCAACTACGGGATTTCTGAGTTACTCAGGGGCTTTAGCATCTGATGCAATATCTCCTTTATATGTAAGTGATTTTGCATTTAATCATTCTAATGATAGAACATTTTTAGTTCTTTTAGATAGTATTGCACTAACAAGTTATGATGGTATGCAAAATGATGGAAGAGGAGAAGGACAAAAGAAAAGTATACTTAGTGTTTTGATGAATGTTGATGGAAGTATGAATGAACGAGTAATCTTTAATACTTCAAGTCCTGATATGATTGATATTTCTAATAAACAACCTCTTACTCTAAGGACTATTAAGATTAGAGTTGTAGATGATGAATATAATTCTATAGATACAATAGGTAATGATGTTTTAGTATTATACATTGAAGATTAGATAATTAAATAAATTTAATTTTAATTATCTCTTTCCTATTTAGGAAGTGGCTTCATAATTTGAAGATTTAAGAAAAGATATTTTTTTATTTTTTGAAAAAAATAATTTTACAACTCCCTAAGAAAGTTAATATTTTGAAGCCACTTTTAAGAAGTTCATGATTTTAATAAAATTGTAATTATAAGATAAGAAAATAAAATAAAAAAATAAAGGTTTAAGAAAATAAATGTTTATAATAAATGATTACTTTTAATGAGAAGATAAATCTAGACAATGCTCGGTATTTGTTATCACTTGGAGATAACAAGTTAATTAAATTATTTAATCCTGATTATTTTGAAAATGGAGAGAAATGTAGATGTGATGCTGAAACATATATAAAACAAATGAGTAGATGGTTGAAAAGGAGTATAAAATTACAAGAAAAATATGGTTCTATTAAAGAGGAATATTTTTATTCAAGAAATTTACAAACAACGGGAAGAATATATGTAGAAGGTTTTGGAGTTCAAAGATTACAAAAAACATTTAGGGGATTTTTGATAAAGGAATATGTAAATGATTATGATATGGTAAATGCTCATCCAACCATATTAAATAATATAATCAATACTACTTTTAGAGAAGAAAAACATCTTTTTCCACTAATCAATAAATATATACATAACCGAGAGTATTTTCTAAACCAAGATGATATTACAAAGAAACAAGTATTAACAAGTATGAATAGTAATAAATCTCAATATTCAGATAATCAAATATTTGTAAAGTTAGACCAAGAATTCAAATCTATTCAAAAATTAGTATGGAGTGAATATGAAAAAAGAGAAAATGTAAGTCCTACTATTCTATCCCATAAATCCACTCTAAAACAAAATAAAGAAGGTAAATTTTTAAATGTTATACTTGTGCAAAAAGAAAATGAAATATTACAAGAGGTTATGAAAAAATTTAATGATGGAGTTAATACTCCTATGTTTGATGGTTTTACTTTGGATAAACAAATTGATTGTGAAGAGGTTTTAAAAATATTAAATGAAACAACTTTAGATAGAGGTGTTAAGTGGGATGTAAAAGAGCATGATGATAGTATTGTTATAGATGAAGGAGTAGAGATAGAATATCACTTAGAATATACATATGAAGAACAAAAAGAAATATATGAAGAAAATCATTTCATTATAGAAAATCCATTTTTATTTGGTAAAATAACAGAGACAGATGGAGAGTATGAATATCACTTAGATAATATTTCAAATTTCAGATTGAAGTGTAAACCAATTAAATTTTTTGATATGGAGAAAAAGAAATCAGGGGTAGAATTTTTACCTATTTGGATAGGAGATAGGGATAGGAAATGTTATAAAGAAATCAGATTTGTCCCTGATTATGAATATGATGAAAGATTTTTTAATAGTTTTAGAGGATTTCCATATACAAAAGTAGAGAATTTACCGACTTCAAATATAGATACTATCTCAATTTTTAATAAACACTTAGGACTATTAACAAATTACGATGAGGACAGTATTGAATATGTAACCAAATACCTCGCACACTTAATTCAAAAGTCAAAGGAGAAACCTCAAACCGCTTTGATGTTTAAATCTAAACAAGGATTTGGAAAAGATAGATTAATTGATATCATTCAAAAACTAATTGGAACAAAGCATGTTTATAGGACACAGAAAATGGAAAGTGTATTTGGAGATTGGAATGTGAGTATTAGGGATAAATTAGTATTACAATTAAATGAAGCAAGTGGTAAAGATGGTTTTCTAAATAAAGAAGAAATCAAAGATATTATAACAACAGAACAGATAAATATACGAGAGAAATATATCAACCAATACTCACAAAAAAATTATATTCGTTTGATAATTACAAGTAATAATTTAAATCCCGTGGAGATATCGCATGATGATAGACGATTTGTAGTATTCAAATCTCATTATAAGAAACCATCAACTGAATATTTTGAAACATTAACAAGTTTAATAGAGAGTGATGATTGTATACAGATACTATTTAATTATCTAAGTGAAGTAGATATATCTGATTATGATCCAAGGAAAAGACCAATAACAGATGCATATGAAAATATGAGAAGTCACTCTCAAAATCCAATATATGAGTTTTTATATAATTGTTTTATTAGAGATAAGTGTCTTGGATATTTTGGAGAAGGTAATAGTTTATATTCAAAAAGTAAAGATACTTTTATGGTTCGTAGTAGTTCATTTTTTAATACTTATAAATCTTTTTTAATATCTGAGAATAAAGGGAATATAGAACCAAGTTATAAATTAGTAAAAGCTATTCTTGGAGATATAGGTATACAACAAAAAAGAAAACTTTATAAAGGTTGTAGAAGTGAATTTTATGAAATAGAAAATGAAAATCTAATCAATCAATTAGAAACTTATGATTTTGATGAAGAGATAGATAGTTTAGATGGAGATGAATTTGAAAATATGGGTCTTACTTATGATGAAACACACAGTAGGTTAATATAAAAAAATAAAAAAATAAAGGTTTAAGAAAATAAATGTTTATAATAAATGCCTCGTTTAAATGCAAAGAATTGTAACTACTATCATTTTAAGACCGAAGAAATGGTAGGTGATAAATTAATAACTAGAAGATTTTTTACGGTGAATGATATAAGAGAGAAGTATGGTATCTCAACATTTATTTTATACAATCTAATGAAAGACCCCGAGTATCAACCTAAAAGAAATGAATTACAAAATCTAAAAATAATGAAAGATAGAAGTCCTGTTTATATGAGAACAAGAGTTGAGGATTGATAAGATCCCATGATTTTTATAATATCTATACAAAAAGTATATATATTCTAATTTAGTTTATTATTATTTTGGTTTTAGAGTGGTTTAGACCTTAGGATAAGAATAATAAAATTTTATTATTCTTCTTTAGACCCTATTTTAGTTTATTCTTATAATATATACTAATTAAATTGATTAAAATTAAAAAAAAATCTAAATAATTATAATAACTATAATAAAATGACTGAGTTTATTGAAAATCTTAAAAAAGATATTATGAAAGTTAGAAAGATAAAAGAAAGTTCTTTGAACTTATATATTCAAAATCTTAAAAAATTGAATGAGAAGATATTTGGAAATAAGGATGTAACATCGTTAGATTTCCTTACTAATAAAGATAAAGTTGTAGATGCTATATGTGATATGAAACCAGGAACTCGTAAAACTATATATGCTTCTATCCTTGTTATTATGATGACTAAGGAAATGGATGAGAAGGTTATACAATTCTATAGAGATGAAATGGAAGAATTAGCAAGACAACATTCTGAGAATATGAATAGTCAAACTAAATCTCCAAGGGAAAAAGAAAATTGGGTTGAATTGAAAGAGTTACGAAAAATTGTAAATAGATATAAGTTAGATATCACAGATAGAAAACTTTTTGATAAAGATCCCGAAAAACTTACTAATAAAGAATTTGATTTAATTCAGAAGTGGGTAGTAGGTTCTTTATATACTACTGACGACAATCCTCCTCTTAGGTTGGATTATCTTATGGATATTATTTCATTCAAAGATTTTAGTAAGATGACTGAAGAAGATAAAAAGAAAAAGAATTTTCTTGTTATTAAAAGTAGAAATCAGAAAGTATTTTCATTAGGAGATTATAAAACTTCAGGACAATATGGTATACAAGAAATTAAAGTAGGTAAGAAACTTAACTCTGTCCTTAATAGATGGTTAGATATTAATAAGAGTGGAACTCTATTACTTAACAATAAGAAACAACCTATGAGTAGTAATAGTTTAACTAAATTTCTTAATAAAGTATTTGAACCAAGTGGTAAGAAGTTAAGTGCTTCTATGTTAAGACATATATTCATAACAACTAAATTTCCACCAATTTTGGATGAGAAACAAGAGGTTGCTGATAAGATGTTACATTCAGTAAATACTCAGACACAATATTCTAAAAAATAAATTGATTTTATATAATCTTTATATAAAATGGATCAAAGTTTTAATCAGTTGAAATCAATTATTCAATTAACATTAGAAGGAGAAGAAAATGAAAAAGAACAGTTATTAATAGAAGATATGAACGGTTTAATTATTACACCTAAACCCAAAAAAAAATCTCAGAAACAAATTTTTTATTTAACAAAAAATAAATCTTATAAATAAATGCAGACAGAGGCAGTTGCTTTAATTATTACTGCTATATTTGGAGGGATTGCCTCTATAATTTACTCCCTAAAACACATTAGAAAATCGGAATGTTGTGGTAATAGGTGTATACAACAAGTAGATGGGGAAGTTCCTATATCTGTATCTCCTATATCCCCTATAGGTAGTAGAACCACTAGTCAATTAGTTAGTGAAGTTTAGATAGTTTATCTAGAATAGTATCTAGATGTTTAGATATTTCATCCAATAGTTTATCCATATTTTTTATAAATTAATTTATTTTTTTAAAATTTTATAATTCTATTATAAAATATGACTTCGTTGAATTCAGTAAAAAATACTCTAGATAATATTAATCTTACTCTAGGAGCATTACCTAAAAGTAACACAACTACTCATACACAAGGGACATTACACACAGATGTTACCCTTGCATCTGCTTTTACATTTTCATCTGCTATTGATCTTAGAGAAAATGGATCTCATCGTAATTTTAGAAATCTTACAGTTTTTGGTTCTACTTCCACAGACCAATCTAATATCTCAATTCATCTTGCAATATCACAAGATGATACGACCTATTTTACATTACCCGCTGGAGCTTCAATGCTGAGACATAATACTGGATCTTCAACTTTTGATTATTCAATATCTCTAACTAATATCCCTGTTCGTTATGTAAAAGTGTATTTTGATAGACCCGCTGCAAATGTTGTAACACATTTTATCGCAACAGATTAAAAAATAAAAATTAATTATTTATTTATTATTTCTAATAATAAATGGAAGTAAATGGTAATATCGAAAGTAATAACCTTGAGGTTGTTACCGAACTTACTAAATTAACCAATAATATAGTAGGAACAAACAATTTAAACATTGGTGATGCTGTTGAAAGATTACAAGTTTCTATGGTGGCTAGAGATAGTGGTAACTCTCAAACTAGACAATTAAGATGCGATGCTGATGGACGATTAGAATGTTCGGTGGATGCACTGGAAGTTAGTATGGCTCAGGTGAATTTAAATACTGATACACTTGAAGCTAAAGTAGAAGCTGTTACTACAAAATTAGATACCTTCGCAGGAGCTGGTAATAATAATGTTGGTGAAGGACAAAGTAAATTACAAATATATAACTATGCGAGAGATGTTGGTGCTGGTAATTATAAACCTTTGGTATGTGATGGAGATGGACACCTACAAGTAGATGTTGTCAGTTCTACGGCAAGTGCTCTACCTTCGGGTGCCTCCACCTCGGCAAAACAAGATGTCATTGAAGCCACTCTTACTGCGATTGAAACTGATGCTGCGGCTCTTGAAGTTCTACAGACATCAACGAATACTAAACTGGATACTCTTGAAACAACTCTTACTGCGATTGAAACGGATGCTGCGGCTTTAGAGGTTCTACAGACATCTACGAATACTAAACTTGATACTGTTGAAACAACTTTAACTGCAATTGAAACCGATGCTGCAGCTCTTGAAGTCCTTCAAACTGCAACTAATACTCATCTTAGTAGTGTTATAGGAACTGCATCGTCCGCTCATGCGACAAAAGGT
>TARA_R110002096_G_scaffold52399_8_pt1 | contig 10994 bp, 9 predicted proteins | sample TARA_R110002096 | Tara Oceans TARA_R110002096 (sample SAMEA4397295) | marine metagenome | biome: Polar Biome; feature: [DCM] deep chlorophyll maximum layer (ENVO:01000326); material: water (ENVO:00002006), including particulate matter (ENVO:01000060) such as... | depth 35 m
ATCATCGCCGCGCGATCATTGTCGGCACCAAGAGTTTTGGGAAAGGATCGGTCCAGACCATTATGCCTCTGCGTGGCGAAGGTGCGATGCGGCTTACTACGGCCCGTTATTACACGCCTTCGGGGCGATCAATTCAGGCTTTGGGCGTTTCACCAGACATCATCGTGGCCCAACCTCCGACCAAACCAACCAGCACGGAGGAAGATCCAGCTAAATCACGTCCACTTCGTTCCGAGGCCGATCTGCGTGGCAGCTTGAACAATGACAGTCTGACGGATGATCAGGTCGATCAGATCATGCAAGACCGCGCAAAGGCAGAAGAAGCCGCTAAGCTGCGCGAAGAAGACTACCAGTTGGCCTATGCCATCGACATCCTCAAGGGTTTGTCGGCTTTAGGCCCAAAAGAATAAAGCGGAACCATTTCTTCGGAATGCTAGAAAGCCGGCCCTGTACTAGGGCCGGCTTTTGCATGGGTGCTATTCCTCGAGGTTAACCGAGATAAATCTTGCCTTCGGGATAGCGAACGCGCGGTACCGATTGGGTCGCCAGAAAAAAACCGATCGTCAATGGGCCCACGCGCCCCAAAAACATCATCAGCATGACCATCGCTCGGCCTGTCACGTCAAGATCACCGGTCGCTCCCCGCGATAGACCGACAGTACCGAACGCCGACGTAACCTCGAAGGCAAGATCAAGAAACTCACCATCATGGCTTATGGACATGACAAAAATTCCTGTCAGCACGAGCAGGATACTGATGGTCGTCAAAGCCATCACCTTGAAAACCTCATCTGGCCCCATTGACCTTCCGAAAGCATGTAGACTGGTGCTGCGACGAAAAAAAGCGATGGTGGCGAGGATCAGGACAATAAGGGTCGTTACCTTGATCCCGCCCGCCGTAGAGGTGCTGCCCCCGCCGACCAACATCAGGGTCATGGTCATTAACGCTGTGCTTTCATGAACATCGGCATAGTCAATTGTATTGAAACCGGCTGTTCTGGGGGACACCGCTTGAAACCAGCTTGCCCATACCTTGCTGGCGGTGGTTCCCAAATGGCCCAACGTCGATGGGTTGTGCCATTCCAATACCGCAAACATCGTCCACCCCAACAGTATTAGGACGACGGTGCCGACAAGCATAAGTTTACTGTGAAGACTTAACCCATGCCAATTCCGCTTTTCCCATATATCGGCAAGGACGATAAACCCCAGACCGCCAAGAATGAACAATGCTGGTATGACCAGATTGACGATTGGGTCACCGACCCAATTGGTCAGGTTGTCCGGAAACAGGGAAAACCCTGCGTTATTAAATGCGGAGACACTGTGGAAAACCGATTGCCATAGGCCACGGCTCCAACCCATTTCCGGCACAAAAACAAAGCATAGGAACAGGGCTCCGACAGCTTCGGCCATGAAGGCGATCTTTAGAATCGCCTGCACCAATGAGGTCAGGTTATAAAAGCTCGATTGGTTCAGGTCTTCACGCAGGATAATTCTTTGTGGCATGCCCAACGGGATACCGAGTGCAGACAGAAGCAGGACGGCAAAGGTCATCAACCCCAACCCCCCCATCTGGATCAGCACCACGATCACCAATTGCCCGAAAAAGTTGAATGTGCTGCCGATATCCACGACTGAAAGCCCGGTTACCGTTACCGCCGAAGTCGAGGTGAACAGTGCATCGGGCAGGCTAATGCCGACCTTGTTAGCTAGCGGTGACCATAGCACCAGTGCTCCGACTACGATCAGCGTGAAATAAATCAGAACGAGTATCGCAGGCGGGGGCAGCCGCCACCACTTTTCACCGGGATGGCGATAGATCGTTTTCAAAGACTTGCCGCGAAATTGCGCAGGTCGGTACGCTGGCCAAGCAGGATCAGCAGATCATCGCGTTGCAAGGTGCAGTCCTGACCATCGCGCCCTATGTATTCGGTGCCACGCATCACCCCGATGCAGCGTAGATTGAACTTGCTGGAGTGGGTCAGTGTCTCAAGGCTTTTGCCTTCCAACGATTCAGGTATGCGAAAATTGACGACATGATAGCCATTTCCCAGACTTACGTAATCGCGCACCAATGGGTTGTGGATGACCTGAGCGATGTGTTGGCCAACTTCGACTTCGGGGTGAATTACTCGGTCTACCCCCAGCTTGCTCAGAATACGGTGATGGGTCTTGGTTTTCGCCTTGGCCCAGATTGTTTCCACCCCCAGCAGTTTCAAGTTGATGGCGGACAGGATACTTGATTCAAGGTCCGAACCCATTGCGACAAGAGCCATGGAGCAGTCACCCAGCCCTGCCTCGCGCAGAGCTGCATCATCACGAGCATCTACAATTACGGCCTGACTAAGCTTTTCCACATGGTTGCTGACGCGCTGTTCATTCAGATCCACACCGATCACATAGTTCCCAAAGCGTTGCAGCTCGGTTGCGACGGTGGAGCCGAAGTTTCCCAGCCCGATCACGCCTATGGTACGTCGTTTCGCCGCCATAAGGTCCTCCTCATTCACCACTCACTTGTCTTGAGCGGTGGATATATCGTGTCGTACGGGGGAACAAGGTGCAGTGGTTTCAACGGGTTTCGACACAGTGACGACGAAACGCTCGTTTTAGCATGTCGAGTTCCGCTCGCAGCAAATCCATCTCATTACGAATATCCACGCCCAAAACGTCATCACCGATCAGGACTACATTCCCGAGCTTTCTTTCGGTCTTTCGATCTACCACCAGAATGGTTTGGATGCCGTCGGCTATGGCGGCCGCTGGCACGGGTATCGATAAAACCCAGTGGTTCGCCGACTCGTTGCGTACCAGTTTTACATCTGCAAGTTCGGTATTTGCATGGGTGACAGATAGCTCAGGTTTTACATCGCCTGCATCTGTGATGATGCCTTGCCACACACCTTCAAGCATCCGGGTTTTGGTTAGTTTTAATGTGGTCATCCGGTATATCCTAAAGCTGCGCGCGGGGGCGCCGCGAAAATGTCAGATCGCGTAGTATAATCTCGTTCATTTCGGGACCCTCAAATATCAGGTCTATCCAAGCTTTCTCAACGCGCTTTTCGTTGAGGTTGGTATAGGCTAAATCAAATTCGACTGTGATGTCCTTTTGATCCAAAGGTAATTCACGAACGATTTGTTCTGTGTTCGGACCGTGCCGAATATTTAGCCGGGCAAATATTTCGATCGGTTGTTCTTTTTCGATGATGGCATCAAGACGCAGCAAATGGGACCTGGCAAGTCCTTCCGTGCACTCTTTCGGAAGCTCTAGTACCAAGGAAAGGAACGTCCCGTCGAAACGGTATACCTCCAAACGCAACCCGTAAGGTGCAAGATCCGCTTCACGCATGTTACGAAGTTGCCTAATACCCATTTCCGAGAGGGTGCAGTCATGAAACAAAGTCACTTCATCACCGACTGCTGATTTCGAACCGGCAGAGGAAATTCCGGGTTTCGGTAATGGTCCGCGCCAGATTTGCGGACGCCAGACCCAGTCGGCATTATGAGGTTTGGAAAATTTATCGGACCCGACCAGAGGTTTTGCCAAACGTTCTTCGGCGACATGTATCAGTTTGTCCAAATACGCCTTAAGCTTTCTGGCACGCCTTGACTGCTTGTGCAGAGTGACAAGGTCGACGGTTTTGGCCCGCTCGGCCTTATCCGCCCATCTGCGCATGATCCGCGCAGACAGAGCCCTGTCGAAAAGCCGAATATCAAATTTAGCCATATATGCCTGCTGCCTAGGTTGATCAGAGGATCGTTTTCAACAACCCTAGCTGCTGAGAGATTTTGGTTCAAACAAATAGGGTGGATAGTTGAATGCGTCAGTCCCGCTTTGCGACCAAGGTTTTTGGTTTAGGAGTTGCCGCTTTGCTGCGTTCGATAAGTTGCAGCAACACCGAACGACCGGTGGCCGTGAGGACTTCGCCGTTTTTGGGGCCGTATGCCGCAATTCCCGCTATCTGTGACCCGATACGCACGATCGCGCGCCATTGAAAAGCCGATAGCCCTTCTATTGGTACACGGCCTTGCGCCCGGAAGACGACCTGATCATCAGTTTGTTCAACATTACTGAGCTTTTGCAGCGTCGCCGCACCAGCAATTTGCTTGGCGCTAGGCAAAGGTCCGGTCTTTGCGTTCGTCATGCTGACGGTAATCAAGCCAAGCGGTGCCCCGCCGGCCGCCGACGGAACGCCAAGTCCATCGCAGCGGGCCATCACCGCGAACCGCGGTTCGAGACTGGAGCGGTCAATGCAAAAGCCGGAGGGTGCCACCAGAACGACGCCGCCCGCCATATGCGCCCGGGATACCGGAGCGGCTTTTGCACCCGATGCGGCAGACCCCATCGCCCCTGGTCCGGTGCCCTGACCCGCTTCGCAGGCGACTAGGGTCAACAGGCCAAAGGCGACGAGGGGACCTTTAAAGGTCCATGTAGTCATGGGTTTCAGCCTTACCTCCAGGGTGGGTCACCGCACCTAGATATGTTGGCCCTACAAGCTGAGCGTATTTCCACAGGGCACCGCTTTGATAATTGGTGGTGCGGGGTCCGGGCCATGCTTCCTTGCGTTTGGCCATTTCTTCGTCGCTGATATCGACTGAAATAGATCCGGTCATGGCGTTCAGCGTGATCATGTCGCCTTCTTTCAGCAACGCGATCGGGCCACCATATGCAGCCTCTGGTCCGACGTGACCGACGCAAAATCCACGGGTCGCCCCGGAAAAACGTCCGTCAGTGATCAAAGCAACTTTCTTGCCCATCCCCTGACCAGACAGCGCCGCTGTCGTGGCCAGCATTTCGCGCATGCCCGGGCCGCCGGCAGGACCTTCGTTGCGGATAACAAACACGTCGCCTTCGCTGTAGGCGCGGTTCTGAACAGCTTCAAACGCGTCTTGCTCGCATTCAAAAATCAACGCTGGGCCGGTGAATACGATGTCGTCCTCGGACATGCCGGCAATTTTCACGATTGCTCCCTCGGGAGCAAGGTTGCCCTTAAGCCCTACAACGCCGCCCGTTTTGCTGATGGGGCTCGCTATCGAATGGATGACCTTGCCGTCCGCTTCGCGTTCGATCATATCCAGTTCCTCGCCGATAGACCGTCCGGATGCTGTCATGCAATCGGTGTGAATCAGGCCAGCTTTGCGCAGTTCTTTCATCACCACAGGAACACCGCCTGCGTCATACAGGTCTTTCGCAACATGAGACCCGCCGGGCTTCATATCGACAAAATAGGGCGTGTCGCGGAAGATTTCGCAAACATCATCAAGAAAGAAGTCAATGCCCGCCTCGTGCGCCATGGCGGGAAGGTGTAGGCCTGCATTGGTTGACCCCCCAGTACATGCAACGATACGCGCGGCATTTTCAAACGCCTGACGGGTACAAATATCACGGGCACGGATGTTCTTTTCGATCAGGTTCATAACCGCTTCGCCCGATGCAGCGGCATAAGCGTCGCGCGATACATAAGGTGCCGGCATGCCCGATGAATTCATCAGCGCCAAACCGATTGCCTCGGATACACAGGCCATCGTGTTTGCGGTAAACTGGCCCCCACAGGCACCGGCGGTAGGGCAGGCGACCCGCTCGAGAATTTCAAGCGCGGCTTGGGACATCGTGCCATTCTGGTAGTTGCCAACAGCCTCGAACATGTCTTGTACCGTCAGGTCGCGATTGGCAAAATCAGCAGGGACATCTGCGCCTTCGGGCGCTTTGCCAGGCAGGATCGACCCCCCATAAAGGAAAACCGAAGGCACGTTCAGGCGGAGCATCGCCATCATCATTCCGGGCAGTGATTTGTCGCAACCGGCAAGACCGACAATCGCGTCATAGCAATGACCGCGCATGGTTAACTCAACGGTATCGGCGATCGCTTCGCGGGAGGCCAATGAAGATCGCATACCCTCGTGACCCATCGCGATCCCGTCCGTTACGGTGATCGTTGTGAATTCGCGCGGTGTACCTTGTTGAGCTTTCACGCCCACTTTTACGGCTTGAGCCTGACGGTTCAGCGAGATGTTGCAGGGCGCGGCCTCGTTCCAGCAAGTCGCGACGCCGACCAGAGGTTGATGGATTTCTTCTTCTGTCATGCCCATTGCGTAATAATATGACCGGTGCGGCGCGCGCTCCGGTCCTTCTGTAACGTGACGGCTTGGTAATTTAGATTTATCGAAACGGCTGTTGGTGGACATCAGAAAGCCTCCCTGAATGGACATTTCCATTGGAATAGCCACCCAGCCGTGCCGCTGCAAGGCTCAAGCGGCCAGTTGAATAGGTGAGCCCTTGCCATTAGGTGTTTACGCATTATCAGGCACCGTGCCGTCCCCCAGCGAAAGCCGCGCCGCATGGAGCGATCAATCTTTTCCTTTATCTGGAAGTATTCCCGCCGCGACCAGCTTATTTTACTGGTTTTCACGCTGATTACTTTTCCCTTTCTTTATGTGACCCTTGAGCTTCCAAAACGCATCATCAACGATGCAATCGGTGCCAAGACCGATGTGATAGATATTTGGGGCATTCAACTGAACCAAGTGCAGTTTCTCATGGTTCTGTGCTTTGCCTATCTTGGTGCGGTTCTGGCTCACGGTTTGTTGAAAATGCGTCTGAACACGATGAAAGGCATTTTGTCGGAACGGCTGCTGAGACGTTTTCGGTACACCCTTATCGCGCGGATGATGCGGTTTCCACGCAGCTATTTCGAGAACACCAGCCAGGGCGAACTGGTATCTATGGTCACCTCTGAGGCAGAGCCGATGGGGGGACTTATGGGCGATGCCGTCGCGCAGCCAGTGTTTCAGGCGGGTCAGATGTTGATCATTCTTGTGTTTCTGTTTGTCCAATCTCTTTGGTTCGGGTTGGCTGGTGTCGCGCTGATCCCGCTTCAGGCCTATCTGATCCCGATGTTGCAACGTCAGATCAATCTGCTCAATAAGGAGCGGATCAAAGAGGTGCGGTTGTTTTCGTCGGAAATCGGCGAAACGGCGGCAGGAATAAGTGACCTTCGGACGAATGGTGGTTGGCGGTATCGGCTGGCGACGTTCACTGACCGGTTGGGCCGGTTGTTCGATATTCGTTTTCAAATATACCAGAAAAAGTTCTTCATGAAGTTTCTCAACAACTTCATCACTCAGCTTACTCCGTTTTTCTTTTATGCCGTGGGCGGTTATCTCGCGATCAAGGGGCAGATTACCGTGGGTGCTCTGGTCGCGGCGCTTGCGGCCTATAAGGACCTTTCGAACCCGTGGAAAGAATTGCTGACCTATTACAATCAGACACAAGACATGGCCGTGCGATGGGAAGTAGTCGTGGAACGGTTTGCCCCAAGAGGAATGATTGCCAAAGAACATATCGAAGGAGAGCCAGCCGAAATTCCACACTTGCGGGGGACAATCAAGCTGGAACATATCTCGGTTCGCAGTGCCGATGGCAGTGCAATTCTGGACGACATCAACCTTGAAATCCCCAAAGGGTCACGGGTAGCGATGAAGATACCCAACCAGACCGAACGTACCGCGATGGCCGAACTGCTTACCCGCGAGATATCTCCTAGCAGAGGTCGCGTTATGATCGCCGATCATGATTTGGCGGATTTGCACCAGACAGTATTGGCCGCCCGCATCGGTTATGCCCACGGCCGGTCGTATATGTTTCAGGGAAATGTCGGGGACAACCTGTTGATGCCCTTGCGTACCAGCCCCAAGACCGTGCTCTGGGATCCCCAGCAGATGGACCGCGATGCGATCGAAACATTAAGGTCGGGGAACAGTCGTGACAGCACGAAAGCAGATTGGCTCGATCCTGGCATAGCTGATTTGAATACCGTCGAGGATATAAACGATTGGTGGTACGAACTGGTAAAGGCGATCGGCACAGAGGAGATCATGTTTCGCCGCATGGTGACCGATCCGATGGATCCGGAACAAAACCCAGAGCTGGCGGCAAACGTTGTAGCCTTGCGAGGCGAAGTTCATGAGAAGCTTAAGGAGCAGGGTCTAGACAAGGTAGTTTACCGATTTGATCCGGATCGGTTCAACCCGGCCTTGCCGCTTGGGGGTAACCTGATGTTCGCGGCCCCAGTTCGCAGCATTACGCAGGCTGGCCTGGCGATGGAGCGCGGGTTTCTAGCGATGGTGGTTGAACACGGACTTGCCGAACAGGCCATTGCGATTTCACAGACGCTTGTTGAGACTTTGCACCATACATTTGGCAGGGATGGCACGGATCATCCCTTGTTCACTGCGCTCGGCATCGAAGAAGACCTGTACGAACAGCTTGTCGATATTGCGTCGCGACGCCGCAACGAAGGCGACGCGGTGCTGAGCGAAGATGAATTTTCGCTGCTGTTGACTATCCCGTTTGCGTTTACGGCCGAACAGATCGGCCCGGCTTTCCCCGAAAACTTCAAGCAAGAAATTCTGTCAATTCGCAAGAACAAGGGGGCGCTTATACGTGAAAAGGCTAGGGATCTTTTCACACCGATCACGCCAGACAAGTATCTGCCCCGCATGACAGTGCTGGAAAACGCGCTTTATGGCCGCATTTCAGCCGTTGCCGGATTGCAGGCCGACCTGGTATTGGATGTGGTCTCGGATGTATTCAAATCACACGGGCTACAGCAAGCGGTGGCAATCAATGCGCTAAACTTCCCGACGACCTTGGGCGGCACTAACATGCCCGCCTTGTTTCAAGAACGCATGTCATTTGCCCGAGCCGCAATAAAGCGCCCTGATGTGCTGATAATGAATCATTCGCTCGCGGGGCATGATGCGGAGGCACTTGGCGGGCTGCGTAACCAGTTGAGTGAACTGCTGCCGGAGATGACTCAAATCTATCTAGAAAGCCATTTTGACAGCCCCAATGACTTTGACATGTCCATCGAGATAAGGGGAGGTCGGGTTGATGGTGTGGCACAGATTGATACTCCCAACCAGGAAGACACCATCTCGGATGACCTAAGGCGCAAGCTTCGGATTATTGCGCGAAACGATCTTTTCAACAACCTTGATCCGCGCAATCAGCGTTTGCTGGCCTTTGCCGCGCAGTGGGTGTCGATTGAACAGGGCGGCCAGATATTTGCTATGGGGCAGAGACCGGATGCGGTTTATCTGTGCCTTTCGGGCAAGAGCGAACTAAATTGGGTAGACCCGAACGGCGCAAGCCACCACGTGTCTACTGTAGAGGCAGGCAGACTGATCGGCGATCTTGCGGTGTTGATGAACGAACCGAGGCAATTTGACTTTTTTGCAGTCGAAGACAGTAGCTTTTTGAGGATCGGGGCCGATCAGTTCCGGTCGGTTGTCGAAAATGACCGGGTTATCCTGCTTAGCCTGCTGCGCACGGTTTCCAGTCACCTGACGGGCGCTGCCGATTTATTGCGCACAGCGGGGATAGATATCCCTCGCGCCGGTGAGAATTTACCAGCACCCTTGGGGGATAAACGCTCGTGAACAGATATTCGGCCCACGCCGCTTTTTATGCGCCAGCAATTCCTAGCGCAGCGCTTTGGCGCGTCGTAATTGGATTCTTAGCGGCATCGGCAATCTATCTGCTGCTGAACAATCTCTTGTTTGGAGCGGTTTTTTCAGCGCTAGGCGCGCAAAGTGACGTTTTTTATCGAGATCTTCTGGCAGGGCGCACCCCTTTTGCGATGCTCTTGTTGCTGGGAAGTTTCGGGTTGATGATCGCTGGCGTAGCTGTGGTTACACGTATCATCCACCGGCGCTCTTTCTTGGGCTTGATCGGGCCTATGGAACTGGCTTTGCGCCAGTTTGGCGCGGTTTTGGGGATAATGGTGTTGCTGAGCGCAGTAATTTACATTCTGCCGCCTTGGGATATGGGAGCAGACTATGTTTCCAACATGGAATTTTCCAAGTGGGTTCTGCTGCTGCCATTTTCACTCCTCGGGGTGCTTGTTCAAGTCACTGCGGAGGAAATGGTTTTTCGCGGTTACGTTCAGCAACAGCTTGCAGCACGATTTCGGTCTCCGCTTGTCTGGATGGTGTTGCCAGCCGCCTTGTTTGCCTTGGGTCACTATCTGCCTGACCAAGCGGGAGAAAACGCATTTCTCATCGCGCTATGGGCAGGTGTTTTCGGCATGCTGATGTCTGACCTTACCGCGCGGTCTGGGTCGTTGGGGCCGGCGATCGCCGTGCACTTTTCAAACAACGTTGCCGCTATTCTGATAACCTCAATGCCGGATGACCTGTCAGGGTTGGCTTTGTACCTGACGCCCTTTGGGATGGATAATCCCGAAGAGTTGCGGGCATGGTTGCCTGTTGATTTTGCCCTTATGCTGGTAAGTTGGTTAGCGGCCCGGCTGGCGATCCGCCGTTGATTGCAATTTCGCCCTCGCCAGCTTATCTGAATGTCGAAACTGAAAGCAAAGGTTCGCCATGAACTGGATCAACAACTACGTTCGCCCTCATATCAATTCAATCTTCTCGCGCCGCGAGACACCTGACAATCTTTGGACCAAGTGCGAAGAATGCGGGACTATGTTGTTTCACCGCGAGGTGTCAGACAACCTGAATGTATGCACAAGCTGTGGCCACCATATGGCGATCACTCCCCGTGCGCGGTTTAAGGCTTTGTTCGACGGCGGCGTGTTTGTCGAGGTGAAGGTACCTGCGCCAACGCCTGATCCGCTCCATTTTCGCGATCAAAAGAAATATCCAGACCGTCTGAAAGCTGCTCAGAAACAAACATCTGAGGCCGAGGCAATGCTGGTCGCGAAAGGCGAAATCGGTCGTACGCAGATTGTCGTAGCGGGGCAGGATTTTTCGTTCATGGCCGGGTCAATGGGTATGTATGTCGGCAACGCTATTATCGCCGCAGCGCAAGAAGCCGTGAAATTGAAAGCACCTTTAATTCTCTTTTCTGCTGCTGGGGGTGCGCGCATGCAGGAAGGCATTCTTAGCCTCATGCAGATGCCACGGACGACAGTCGCAGTGCAGATGCTGAAAGAAGCCGGATTGCCGTATATCGTCGTGCTGACCCACCC
>TARA_R110002096_G_scaffold76069_69_pt1 | contig 10986 bp, 7 predicted proteins | sample TARA_R110002096 | Tara Oceans TARA_R110002096 (sample SAMEA4397295) | marine metagenome | biome: Polar Biome; feature: [DCM] deep chlorophyll maximum layer (ENVO:01000326); material: water (ENVO:00002006), including particulate matter (ENVO:01000060) such as... | depth 35 m
TTCTTGTTTTCTTTTTCCGTCAGACGTTTCGCGATTTTCGCCGCAGAGGTGGTTTTACCAGACCCCTGCAGGCCGACCATCAGAATCGGTACGGGGGCCGCGGCGGCAAGACTGATGCTGACGGTTTCGCTGCCGAGCATTTCCACCAGATGGTCATTGACAATCTTGACCACCATCTGGCCGGGAGACACCGACTTCATGACTTCCTGTCCGACAGCCCGTTTGGTGACACTGGCGATAAAATCTTTGACAACCGGCAAGGCCACGTCGGCCTCGAGCAGCGCCACACGCACTTCGCGCATGGCCTCGTTGACATGGCTCTCTTTCAGAGCGCCCTGCCGTTTCAGCTTGTCAAATATACCGCCCAGTTTGTCACTTAAACTGTCAAACATATAATTCTCTTTTTTGTTTTGTTTCCGGTTCCGCCCTGCGGTCCCCTGAAACACGCTCAACGCTGTTCTGGTTTTTCGCCATCACAACCTTCAACAAAATTACATAACACAAAGACACCAGTGGGCGAACCTTCGCTGACTGATGTGTATCCTCGGACACGATAAGAAACTTATCTTCGTGGAATGGCCGGAAAATATGAGGAAATCAGGTCAGAGTCAAGTTCTTGTTTCCTGTCGGGCAAAAAAATGTAATATGGACACAAATCTGACACAGCAGAGCCGGATAAACAGACCGGACAAGACTAAAATAAAAAGGGAATAAGGACACAATGTCTCACAAACTTAAAATCGCCTTGCTGGGCGCCACCATGCTCGGGTTCGCCTCAACTTCTGCGCAGGCCGGCCTCGACGGCAATCCGTTCGAAGGGCTTTATCTTGGCTTCAACGCCAATTATTCCAAGGTCAAATCCAAAAACTCATACGAAGACCTGGAACCCGGCGTGGATGAGCTCGATAACAATTTTTTCACCGGCATTGGAAACGGCGCTAAAAACACCGGATATGGCGGCAGCCTGTATGGCGGCATCGGCACCAACTTCTGGGGCCCCATGTATGTCAGCATTGAAGGCGCCCTTGGCCTTGCAGGCGGCAGCAGCACCGCCACCGTCAATACGGTCACGCCTGCCTCAGGTACGACCGAAGCCGTGCACAGCACCGCCAATCTGAAATTAAAAGCCGGATTTGCATTTGATATTAACGCCCGCCTTGGCTTTACCGTATCTGACCAGGTTCTGGTCTATGGCCTCGGTGGCTATACGTCGACCAAATTCAAAGCCAGCGTCAGCGGACAGGACTTCTCGTCTTCCGCCGGCGGATATCGTTATGGCGCCGGGTTTGAAGTCGGCATTATGGAAGATATCGCGCTCCGGATAGAATATGTCCGCACCGCCCATTCTGACATCAACTGGCGCACCAATGCCGACAGCCTGACGTTCGACCCCAGCACCGAGGCCCTGCGCATCGGGCTGATTCTCCATATGGATTGAGTTTAAATTGACAGCAGTTTCTTGAAGGCCCGTCTTAACCCCATAAGACGGGCCTTTTCTTAATCTTATATCGCGATTTCATATTGTGAAATGATTGTGGTTTTCCCGACGGAAGGGGCGAAGAATTTCTGTTTGGCCTGCCGATAGCCTTCATCGGCAAAGAAATCATCCATGTCCGTTTTACTGTCACAATAGATGGCGAAAACCCGGTTGATGGGACGTCCCTCGGCATTCTTTAACACCTCTGACACCCGGAAATCATAACGAAACCCGCCGCCGTAGCGCTGCAGGATCGGCATCATCGCCGCGCGATACTGACTGTAGAGGTCATCATCGGTCACCTCGAGCCCCACCATCATTTCATACTTCATCTTGCTCACCTCGCCTTGTAAATTGAAAAGTCCCAACGGGTTTCACCACATATAGGGAAAACATGTGGGCATTTACAGATGACAAGGTGATTTTCCTCATAAACTATAGGCCATCAGGCTCGGTAAAGTCACAATCACGCCCGTAATGATGGCCCCACTGAACAGCAGCATCGCGGCAATACGGGTGCCATGCAGCTTGGTCCACAGCAGCATACCGGTGAGGCACAACATGATCAGCGCCCCGGCGATACTGTCGGCGAACAACACCCAGCCCACCGACAGATCGTTGCCCAGATGCAGGCGATTGAGAAATCCGAGAATATTATTATCCTGCGCCGAAACCTCGAGATTATTGGACCCCACAACATATTGGGCGCGAATAGATTTATTTGGACCGGAATAGCGCAGATCCCACTGGGCGGGCAGATTGATCTCCTGCCCTGAAAAAATAGCCCGACGCCCTTTGGTGATCCTGCTGCGCGGTTTGCCTCCCTCGATCGCGAAATGGTCGACGAGCCAGACGGAAAGATCATCTGGGGTGGCGAACTGTTCCGGCGCGACGATGAACTGCGCCTTGTGCACTTCCGCGCGGGCGATATCCAGCTTCAGATCACCGCCCCGATGATTAAGCACAATCCCCGACACCCCAAACAGCAAGGCCGTCAAAGCTCCCCAAAAACCGCACCAGGCATGGGTGCGGCGGAGCCATTTAAGAAATGTCTTCTTGTGCCAGGCCTGTGGCATAAAGCTATAGGTGCGGGCGCCATTTTTTCTGCCTGCCCTCCGCCGCCCCGCATCCCGGGATGCGGGGTCATCATCGCCTGATCTGCAGCGGGCGGAGGGCAGAACTTCCGTTTGAATGTCCCCTGATTGAATGTCCGTTGGCGGATTGGCAAATTCTGCATCGGTGATTTTAGTCATGCTCATCTATCTCTGTTGCTCTTTTTTAGGGTTATTATTTTGGTTATTTAATTGATAATAATTATTAACTACATTAAACATATTTAATAATGATTCGCAAAATTATTTTTAATTAAATGGAAAAATATTAAATGACACAGATTCCTGACACGCGCCTTCCCCATGATGCAATTCCCCCAACCGCCGCTGGCGAACACCCCAAAATCGTTGGTGTTCTGGGGCTGGTGATGATGGCGGGCCTCAGCAGCGGACCCAGCTTCGCCGCCGAATCTTATGAAAAAACCTACGCTGCCGACGAGCCCATCGAAGAGCTTCTCGTCACCGGCAGGGACCAGAAACGCACCATCTCCACGCTGCCCGGCAAGGTGGAAGATATTCCCCAGGTCATCACCACCATTGATCAGCAGACCCTCACAAATCAGGGCGTCACCACATTGGAAGGGGCGCTGCGCAATGTGCCCGGCGTCACCACCGATCTTGGCGAGGGCGGCGTTCTCAATGGCGACCAGTTCTTCATTCGGGGCCTGAGCGCCAAGAATGACATCTTCACCGATGGCCTGCGGGATTTTGGCGTCTTTGTCCGCGACAGTTTCAACTATGAACAGGTCGAGGTTCTGAAAGGCTCTTCCTCCACCACGCTGGGGCGCGGCGTCACCGGCGGCGGCATCAACACCAGCTCAAAAACCCCTCATGACAACAGCGACCTTAATGTCAGCGTCGCCGCCGGCACCGCCAACTATCTGCGCGCCACCGCCGACTGGAACCAGAAGATCACCGACAAGCTGGCCTTCCGCCTCAATGTCATGGTCCATGAAAATAAAGTCGCCCGCCGCGATAGCGTGAAATCCAGCCGCTGGGGCATCGCCCCGTCCTTAAAAGCCGACCTCGGCGAGGACACCAGCCTGACCCTGACCTATTTCCATCAGGAAGATGACCGTCTGCCGGACTATGGGGTCGGTTTTTTCAACAACCGTCCGATCACCGAATATGGCGTGCCCCTGTCCAATTTTTATGGCTATGACACCGACACCGACGAGTCCAATGTCGATACCTTCACCGCCCGGCTTGATCATCAATTCAGCGATAACGTGAGTTTCACCAGCAACAGCAAGGTCGGCGCTTATGACCGGCTGTTTATCCAGACCATCAACAGTTGCAGCACGGGGGGGAATTGTGTGGGAATCGACAATCCCGCGACCGCCGCTGACGCCACCATCCTGACCCGCTCAAGCCCCTATCAGCAGAAAACCTGGGGTGTGCAAAATGTCAGCAGCCTGCTGGTCACTGCGCCCCTCGGCGGCCACAAGAATGAATTCCTGGTGGGCACGGACCTGTCCTATCAATCCAACGAACGCAAGCGTTTCGGCTTTGACGACGCCAACCGCGGCCGGATCGCCAAGAATATTCTCAACCCCAGCCACGGTTCCGGCCCGGCGCTCGGCGCGGCCTACCGCAAAGAAGACACCACCGCCCGCGACACTTCCTTTTTCTTCCATGACCAATTCTGGGTCTCGGACGTCGTCTCCCTCGTGGTCGGCGGACGTTATAATTTCTATAAAGTGGATCAGGACCGCACCGATTTCGTTACCGCCTATAATCTCAATAACAATCCTCCTTGCGACGGGGTACTGGGCTCAAGCTGCCTGACCCGCTATGCATCAGACACGGAATTTTTCAACCCCAAGGCCAGCCTGATCTGGGAACCGGCGGAAAATCAGCATTATTATATCTCTTACGCCACCAGCTCGACCCCGCCCGGCGTGACGGTCTCCAACGGCACCGCCCTATCCGCCTCGACTCAGGACCTCAAACCGGAGGAGAATGAAACTTTTGAGCTGGGCGCGAAGCTCGGCCTGTTTGATAACCGCATGCTGATGCAGGCCTCGCTGTTTAAAACCAGGAAGGACAACGCCAAGGAGACAGATCCCCAAACCGGCGACGTCATCGCGTCCGGCTATAAACAGAATGTCACCGGTTTTGAAATCGGGGTGAGCGGCAATGCGACGGACCATTTAACCGTCTCCGCCAACTACACCTATCTCGATTCAGTGATTGACGAGGCCATACGCAGCGGAGCCGTCCTTCCCGATATTGAAGGCAACCGTACCCCCTACACCCCCGAACATGCCGCCTCCGTCTATATCACCTATGACTTTGCCGGGGTCGGCATTGACGGGCTACAGCTGGGCGGCGGCGGCGTCTATCAAAGCGACGTGATGCTCAACCGCGACAATAGCCAATCTCTCGACGGCTACGTCACCTTTGACGGCTTTGTCGCCTATCAAATCGAGGGCTACCGGTTGGCGGTCAATGTCAATAACCTGACCGACAAGGCCTACTTCGCCCAGATCCATTCAAGCCGCGTGACCCCGGCAGCGGGGCGCACCATCATCGCGACCCTCAGCGCCAGTTTCTAATCTCACCCAACGCCCCTTTTCCTTTTTTCGGAAGAGGGGCATGCTTTTTTTGAAAGATATTTCCATGCTTGTTCAGGCAAAATCCATTCTCACCACCGATCAGGTCCGGGAAATCCGGGCTCTTCTTGAAAATGCCCCCTGGGCCGATGGCAAAGTGACCGCCGGTCTGCAATCGGCGATGGCGAAAAACAACCGGCAGATCCCGGAGGACTCCCCCGTCGCCGCCAAGCTGCAACAGATCATCCTGCCCGCGCTCGCGCAAGACCCGGTTTTTAATGCCGCCGCTCTGCCGCTGCGCGTCTATCCACCGCTGTTCAACCGCTATGACGTTGGCATGGGGTTCGGCAATCATGTGGATAACGCCGTGCGCTTTATCAAAGCCGCCAATATGCGCATTCGCACCGATGTCTCCGCCACCCTCTTCCTGTCCGACCCGGATGAATATGACGGCGGCGACCTGGTGATCCAGGATACCTACGGCGAACAACGCGTCAAACTCGCCGCCGGTGATATGGTGATTTATCCCGCCACCAGCCTGCATCGGGTCGAACCGATCACCCGGGGCAGCCGGTGGGCGAGCTTCTTCTGGACCCAGTCGATGGTCAAGGACGACGGCCAGCGCACCCTGCTCTATGATTTTGATCGTAATATTTTGGAAGCCCGCCAAACCCTTGGCGAGGATCACGAGATCGTCCTCTCCCTAACCGCCACCTACCACAATCTTCTGCGGCAATGGGCGGAATTGTGAGCAAGTTCACACCTCTTTCCCCTCGACCCCCATCAGTTCCTCGCTGTGGAGGACGACCTTTTGCCGCACCTCTTCCATGAATTCCGCTTTGGGCAGGTCAAATTCGAGCGCCGGATGATACTGCATCACAATCGTGCCGGGTTTATTAAACGGGCTGCCTTTCAACCAATGCACCCCGGTGTTGGTCGAGGCGCAAATTACCGGCAGATTGGTGTCCTTCTGGAGATAATAAACCCCGGTCTTCAGCCGCCGGCGTTCCCCCACCGGAATGCGGGTGCCTTCAACAAACAACAACAAAGGGATTTTCTTTTCCTGCAAGGTCGCCGCGATCTCTGGCGTTTTGACCTGGGCCGTGCCCTTGCCCCGATCAATCGGCACCACCCCCATCTTGTTAAGTACATGGCGCACACCCGGAATTCGAAACAGCTCAATTTTCGCCAGCGCCGTCAAATTCGGCATACGACGATAGGCGATCAACGCTTCCAGATTGCTCATATGTTTACAACATAGAATGAACCCCTGATCCCTGGGCAGGTTTTCAATCCCGCGTTCTTCAACTTTGATCCCGCTGATTTTATCCAGCATGAAAAACACAATGTGGAACCAGATCATAATCGCCTTGCGCATCGGCGCCGGGGACCTGAAAAACGACAATGGCGTCAGAACAAGAAGAATCCACAGCGGCGCCAAAATCCAAAAAAAGGCGTTAAACAAAAAACTGCGTAAATAATTCATACAAATACCCTAAAACCCCCGGTTAACGATCCCCGTGACACGGTATAATGCCCCGGCGCCACCTCTCATATTATTTACTCAAATGCAGTTTGTCAAAATGTTGAAGACACTCGGCTTTTTGCCTTTTGTCCGAGTGCGGCAAGCCCCCACACATCCCCCGACCAAAAGAATAATTGCAACAGCGATGTTGACAGTGTAAATATTAATGATATGTTGTCACCGTAAACATAGTTTGTGATTCCTTTTGCAAAACCACACAACACCGCGACCCGAGAAGCCATAGAGAAAATCATGACCCAGACCCCGGACCCCCGTGACGCCACCGCCAATCCCACCGATAAAACCGGCGCTGCCCGCGCCAGACCCGCCAGAATGAAAATCATCATTGGCGGTGTTCTGTTGCTGACCATTGCCGGGGCCGTGCTTTACACCAGATCATCGGCGCAGGCCAATCTCGATGAAGAACAGACCAGACTGGCCCGGGCTCTCATGGTGGAAACCAGCCAAATCAAGGCGCAGGATCACTATCAAATTCACCAGAAATACAGCGGGCGTATTGTCGCCGGCCGGGAAAGCGACCACGGATTTGACAAAGGCGGTTTGCTGGCGGAAGTCCTGGTTGACGAAGGCCAGCGGGTCAAGAAAGGCGACAGTCTCGCCCGGCTGGACATGCGACGGCTGGAGGCCCGGCTCGGAGAACTGGACGCAGAACTGAGCCAAAGCATCGCCCTGGATCATCAGGCCGGGGCGCAACTGGATCGCGCCCAGGCGACCTATGACCGATATAAGGTCCTGCGACAACAGAGCCATATTTCAGCCGAGAAATTTGATCAGGTCAAATTCGATCTGGCGGGCCGGAAGGCTCAGAAAACAGCTGCCGAATCCGCCATTCTTCGTACCAAGGCCGCCCTGAAAAGCCTGCGGGTTGACCAGGCTCTCGCGACCCTTACCGCCCGCTTTGACGGTAGCGTTGTACGACGTTATCAGGATGAGGGTACCGCCCTCGGGGCCGGCGCCCCGGTCATTCGTCTGATTGAAGATGAAAAACTGGAAATTCATCTCGGCCTGCCCGAAGCGGCCGTGGCCAAACTCAGCCCCGGCGACATCCATGTTTTTCAACAAAACGGTACCCGCCTCACCGCGCGTTTGCGCGCCACCCATGCCCGCCTGGACCCGGCAACCCGCACCGTGACCGCTCTCTTTGATATCCTGGAAACCAGCGCCCCGGTGCATGCCGGCAGTCTGGCGCAACTCACCCTCGCCCATGAGGTTCCCGCCAACGGCTTCTGGCTGCCCAGTGATGCTCTGGCCGAAAGCCGGCGCGGCCTGTGGAGCGTTTATACTGTCACCCCGGCAAAAGGCAATCATGGCGCCACCCATGGCACCGTGGCCCGACAGGAGCTACAACTGCTCTATACAGATTCGGAACGGGTCTTTGTCCGCGGCACCCTGCAGGACGGTGACCGCATCGTCACCGGCGGCCTGCATCGCCTGGTGCCCGGCCAAATGGTCAAATTGGCGAAAGGGCAATAACCATGTGGCAAAATCTGTTTTTCCGCAATCGCCGCCTGACCACCCTGGTCATCGGCCTTATTCTCGTCGCCGGTTTTTCCGCGATCAGCACCCTGCCACGACAGGAAGACCCCACCTTCGTTCACCGCTTTGATGCCGCCAACACCCGCTTCCCCGGCGCCAGCGCCGAACGGGTCGAAGCCCTGGTCACCGAGAAAATTGAAGCCGCTCTCAGTGAAATCGAAGAAATCAAGCAACTGAAAAGCACGTCCCGCACCGGCTTCTCGACTGTCGCCATTCAGTTGGAAGACGAGGTTCCCGCCGCCAATATTCCCAACGTCTGGTCCCAGATTCGCGACAAACTGAAAGATGCCCAGCGCGACCTGCCGGCCGGGGCGGAAACCCCCTATATCATAGACCGCAAAAGCGCTGTCTTTACCTTCATGGTCGGGGTCACCTGGGATATGCCGGACGGCGCATCCGAAGCGCCGCAACTTGATATTCTCGGGCGTTTCGCCCGCGATCTGGAACGGCATCTTTCTCCGCTTCCCGGTACGGATGAAACCGATATCTTTGGTGAACTGGATGAAGAATATCTGGTGACGGTCGATCCCGATGCGCTGGCGTCCGTCGGCTTGACAGCCGAAGCCGTATCCCGCGCCATCGCCGAGGCAGACTCCAAAATTCCGGCGGGCCAATTGCGGGGCAGCCGCCACGATCTGGTGCTGGAAGTCAGTGGTGAACTGAAATCCGAAGAAGACATCCGTAACATTCCCCTGACCCAAACCGCAGACGGAAACTTTCTGCGGGTCGGAGATGTGGCGACTGTCAAGAAGTCCTATCAGGATCCGGTCTATAGCACCGCGCTGCTCAACGGCAAACAGGGCATCATTGTCGGGGCAAAAATCGGCAGCGGCATTCGCGTCGACAAATGGGTGGACCGTCTGCGGACCGAAACGGAAAAATATGCTAAGACCCTGCCCGAGGGCGTCAAAATGGACGTTATCTTTAGCCAGGATGTCTATGCCACCAAACGATTGTCGGGCCTGATGGGGAATATTTTCCTCGGCGCGAGCATCATCATCCTGATAATGATTTTCATGATGGGCTGGCGTTCGGCCATATTAGTCGCCACCGCCTTGCCCCTGACCGTTCTGATGGTCATGACAGCTTTCCAGATCATGGATATCCCGCTGCACCAGATGTCGATTACCGGCCTGATCATTGCACTGGGACTGTTAATAGACAACGCCATTGTCGCCATTGATGAATATCGCAAATCCCGCAGCGCCGGCAAGGAAATTGGCGAAGCCATCACCACCATGGTCCGGCATCTGTTCATTCCCCTGCTGGCTTCGACGGTAACCACTTCGCTGACCTTTATGCCGATTGTGCTCTCGCCCGGCCCGACAGGCGAATTTATCGGCTCACTCGGGGTGGCGGTGATCCTGTCCCTCTTCTCCAGTCTGTTCCTCGCCATGACCATCATTCCGGCTCTGGCCGGGTATTTCGACCGCGGAGAATTGCTGAACGACAACCGCAGCATCCTGCAAAACGGCTATCAGAATATCGCCCTGCGCGAAAAATTCCGCGCCAGCCTGCGTTGGTGTCTCGCCCATCCGTGGAAAGCCACCGGCCTGTCCGTCACCCTGCCCATTCTCGGCTTCCTGCTCAGCACCACTCTGGTGCAGCAATTCTTCCCGCCTGTGGACCGGGATCAGTTCCAGCTGCAACTCCAGTTGCCCCGCCAGACGAGTCTCGAAGAAACCACCCGCCAGGTTAATATCGCCCGTGACGTGATGGCGAGATATCCCGAAATCACCCAGGATTACTGGGTGATCGCCGAGGCGGCGCCGGCGGTTTTCTACAACACGTTTCTGAACCAGACCGGGCAGAACAGTTTCGCCGGCGGTTTCGTCAATGTCACATCAGATGAAGCAACCCTGAATATCCTGCCTCGCCTGCAACAGGACCTGATGGACGCCCTGCCTGATGCGATCATTCTGGCTCTGCCTTTTGAACAGGGGCCTCCATTTGAAGCCCCGATCGAAGTTTTCATCTATGGGCAGGACCTGAGCATTCTGGCGGAAAAGGGCGAGGAAATTCGCCGGATACTTGGTGAAACCAAGAATGTCACCTATACTCAGGCGAAAATATCCCGCAATCAGCCAAAGCTGAACTTTGTCCCGGATGAAGACGCCGCCCGCGCCGCCGGCTTTGACCTCAACCAGATCGCGCGACAGCTCAACAGCACTCTCGAAGGGCATGTGGGCGGCAGCGTACTGGAAGGGAGCGAAAATTTGCCGGTCCGGGTGCGGGTTGGCGGAGAGAACCGTTCCGACATCGAAAATATCTTTCAGAATTCCCTGGTGTCACCGAACGGCAGCCTGCTGCCCAGCGGTCAGCAGATGGGCGGCGTGCCGCTCAGCAGCCTCGGGACCTTGGAACTGGTGCCCACCTACAGCATCATCAGTCGCCGGGATAATCAGCGGCTCAACATCCTTCAGGCTCATATCGCCCCCTACAGTCTGCCGAGTACGGCACTGGCGGATTTTCAACAACGGCTGGCCCAGGCAAATGTGGAACTGCCCGCCGGCTATCGCATCGAATTTGGGGGCGAGGCCGAAAAACGGTCTGAATCCCAAGGCAAGTTATTCTCAACTGTCCTGCCCCTTCTGGTGATCATGATGGGTATTCTGGTGTTGGCGTTCAACAGCTTTACGTCAGCCCTGATCATCGGGGGGGTAGCTTTTTTCAGTATGGGACTGGCTTTCCTCGCCATCTGGCTCTTTGGTTTCCCCATGGGCTTCACCGGCATCATGGGCACCATGGGGCTGATCGGGC
>TARA_R110002096_G_scaffold407290_13_pt1 | contig 10980 bp, 16 predicted proteins | sample TARA_R110002096 | Tara Oceans TARA_R110002096 (sample SAMEA4397295) | marine metagenome | biome: Polar Biome; feature: [DCM] deep chlorophyll maximum layer (ENVO:01000326); material: water (ENVO:00002006), including particulate matter (ENVO:01000060) such as... | depth 35 m
TCGGATTGGGGTTTCTGGCCCACTATGTATATGGTGAGCCGGAAAAGCAAAATGGCCAACAAAAAGATAATCCGAATCCGGAAAAATGGAAGCAAAGAAACGCAGAAGACAACTATGTCCGCAAAAGAAAAAAACGACCGGAACAAAGGCACAACACAAGAAAATCGCTAAAAGAGGAGCCTGAAATGAGAGTGGTTAAAGCAAAAGAAACCGCACCACCAATTATGCCTCCACCCAATCAGGATGAATTTCCATTGCGATTAGGCAGTAAAGGAAAAAGAGTAGAACGCCTTCAGGTATGGCTGATGAGAAATTATGGATGGACGGGAAAAATCAGCGGAGTATTTGACGAAAAGACAGAGGCTTTGGTAAAAAAGTATCTGAAAAACACAGAGCTGGATGAGGCCACTTATTACAAAATGAAAATGGAGAAACCGGTTTACGAACAAATAGTAATGCGATAAACATGGCGGAGCAAAAGAAAAATGTGAAGGATTACCTGGATGCCCTTGTAGATAAGGAAGGGCTTCGCACGGATGTAACTGTTACCCTGACCAATGAAACACTTTGCAAAATTGTTGGCGGATTGATGGCTGCCGGAGTAGGTATTGCCCTCATTGCTCATTTGCTCAAAAATGCTTTTCCAAACAAGCAATTGACAGAGAACAACCGCTTGTTGCTTGAAATAAAAAAAGGACTGAAAGGATGAAAAAGACACTGATAGCACTGTTTGGAATCTCGGTATTTGCCGGAGCCGGTTACGCAGCCTGGGCTTATACGCCCGTAGGAAAAAGTACGCTGGCTAAATGGTTATTGAAGAAATGGGAAAAGATGGCAGAACGGGAAGAAAAGAAACTGGATAAGGAAAAGCTGACTAAAGAATTAGCCAAGTTGGACTATGAAGACCATGAGCTTTTGTTTCGCTATACCCTGCTTGACCCTTTTGCCAAAGACGACAAAGGAAAACTGACCGGAAAAACCAAACAACGATTCGAGAAACTCCTGAAAAAAATAGCAGATCGAAAAATACTTAACCGAGCGGACTTGAGCCAGCTCGACAATATTGTTTTACCTGGATAAATCAAAAACTATGGACACAGGATTAGTCAAAGAAATATGGAATCAAATCGCACACTATGTAGCCAGCCTGGACTGGGCTTACATACTCACCTTCATAGTAATTGCCTACGGCATTAACAACTATTGGGTAAAGGACAAAATTCAAAAGGCCACTAAAGTCAAGGCCAAGACAAGGTATAGAACGGCTATTGTTGGAGCGCTATACGGCATTGGCATATACTTCATAAGAGGTTATGAATTAGCAAAGGTAGAGTGCCTGTTTCAGTCATTCATATTCGCCTTTGTTTTTCACAAGCTCATCATTGATGGAGTAATGCAATATATAGGAAATAAGCTATCGGTTTCTGCTGCGGTGAAGTCGGAGGAAAAGAGCGAGAAAGATTATTACAACAGGTTCGGCAACCCAACAGGGAAAAATGGACAAGTGTAAAACCATATTGATAGTTTGCCTATGCTTATTGGTACTTGCATATTTCTGGTGGTACGTGCCGTGCGAAGAACCCGATTATGGGAACTACTCAAAGCAAATCGAAAATCTGCAAATGCGGAACGATTCGCTAAGGGCAAACAACCGGATGCTCGATATACAGATAACCCGGTTGAAGTCCGAAACGGACAGTGTAAAGAAGCTGATCAGGATAGACCGGCAGGTAATTAATGAATTGAAAAAAAGTGAAAATGAAAAGATTATTGCTATTGACCATTTTGACAACGATGAGTTGTTTCGCTTTTTCGCAGGGTTTAAAACCGATAGTACAGCAAATTAATGAGGACACCGTTTTCTGCTTTACTATTCAACAATCCAAAGAAATTGCCAAGCGCATCGAAAGCGGAATCTATAAAGATTCCATCGCTACCCGATTGGAGTTAGAGAACTCCCGCCTGCATCTTATTACACAAAAACAAGATAGCACTATTCAAACTCTTGAAAGCAAGGTATTCAATATGGATACCATCACCCGAAACCAACAGGTAAACATTGAACTGTTGAACACAACCATACTGGCACAGGAGAAAAAAATCAAAAGAGGAAAATGGCACAAAACCCTGCTCGGAATTGGAATGGGCATTTTGACAGCCATAGCAATCAGCCAGTAGGCGGACAAGTAATTAACTAAAAAAATGAAGCCATGAGCGGATACCAAAGCGATATAAATTTACAGGACATCACCTTTGTCGGAGACTTTCCGATTGAACACAGCATTGGCGGTTATGGAGAAACGACCGGAGCTACCGATGATTACGCCTTAGTGCTTGATCCGCCCATTAGCCAGTACAGGGTGGGAATGCACTTGCAGGTAAAGTTCAACCATGCCAATGGAGGAACAGGCACACTTGATGTGGATGGCAAAGGAGATGTTCCCCTGATGAAGATAGTAAACGGAGCATTGGCCGACCTTGATCCGAATGACCTTAACAACACGCTGATTTATGACCTTGTTTTTGACGGTATATGTTTTCAGATTGTTACCGGAATCAAGCCACAGATTCCCGCAGCATCGGAAGGAGAAGCAGGGATAGCAGAAATCGCATCACAGCCGGAAGTCGATGCAGGAATAGATAACAGTAAAATTGTTACGCCCCAAACCCTTTTTCAATTTGTTTCAGATAAGATAACAGGTTTATGGGAGAATAAAGGGTTTTTCGATTGTTCCACTAATCCAAACTTTCCTGCTGGTCAGGCTGGTGATGCCTATACAGTAAGCATAGGCGGTAAAATCGGTGGAGCTGCCGGAGAAGATGTAGAGCCAAGAGATGTGTTCTATTGTATCAATGACAATCCGGGTGGTGACCAGGCAACCGTTGGAGCAGATTGGGGAATTATCCAATCCAACCTGGTTCAGGCAACGGAAATCATTGCCGGTATTGCTGAAATAGCCACACAAGCAGAAGTAAATGCAGGGGCGGATGATTTACGCATCGTAACTGCTCTGAAATTAAAAAACTTGCTGGATGGACGTAATGCCACAGAAGTACAGACAGGGCTGGCAGAAATAGCTACCCAGGCAGAAGTAAATACCGGTGGCGATAACAGTAGAATTGTAACACCCTTGAAGTTGGCGACCTGGTTTGTAACCAAACTGGCCACCGAAGGTGCTTCGGGTATCGCTGAAATTGCTACGCAGGCAGAAACGGATGCAGGGGCAGACAACCAACGTATCGTAACACCATTAAAGCTGAAAGTACGACTGGATAATTACCTGAATCGTGAAACACAATTATCCATTGCAGGGGCAAACATTAATCCGAACATTAGAACCACACCTGGAAGGAACCGCTATGTGTCAGTGAACGGGAATATGATTGTCTGCAAGGATATCCGGCTAAAGCCAAATATTGCGATACCGGCTACCTACAACTTCGTGCATATTCTGAATTTTCCAAAACCGCTGAATACCCCTACACCCCACCAGCCAACCATTATGTTATCCAGTACTGGGAACGTGTATTTCGTGCAGGTAGATGCAAATGGAAAAGTGTTTTTATCCGGAACCTTTACCGATGCGAATGAGGAATTGATATTGAATCTGACACCATACGTAGCCAAGTTTCCATTAGAGTATAACGGAGCACAGCCACCCTCATAAAATGAGTTTAATGTGAATGAATAATGAGCAAGGAAAACTTTGTCCAGAAATACTATAACCATGCAAAGAAGGCAGAACGCAAAACAGGTGTTCCTGCCCTTTTTGCGTTGGCACAAAGCGCACTGGAATCAGGATGGGGAAAGCATTCACCGGGCAACATGCTCTTTGGCATGAAAGCCGGATCCGGACAAAATTATGGTGGCTGGACTGGAGAGGAACAATTGGTAGCTACAACAGAATATTCAAGCAAGCCCAGTGTCAATTTTCCATTCATCTTTCCCGGTTATCCTGTAATGAGTACAGCCGGAAAATGGAAGTACAAAATCAAAGATTATTTCCGGGCATATCCTACTTCCTTACATGCCTTTTTAGATTGGGCGGGATTGCTCTCCAAATCATCCCGATACCAACAAGCCATGCGAAACAGGGGCGACCCTTACCGTTTTGCAGAGGAAGTGGCACAGGCAGGATACGCCACCGCACCCGGTTATGCCGACAAAGTGAAAGGGGTAATGAACGACATTGCAACAATCATTAAAACCAAAGGCACAAAAGGAAATCCCTGGAAGGTGATATTACCGGTAGCAATTCTGGTCGTTGGAACCGGACTGATTATTTACGGAGTAGTACAATATCGAAAAGAAACAATTAAGTAACGTGAAGCAGACAAAATGGAATTTGCAAAACTCATAGCAGTTATACTTGGAGCCACCGGCTTTTGGAAGCTGGTTGAAATCCTGTTGAAACTGCGAATAGATAAACGGCTAAAAAAGGCCGAAACCAGTAATCTCTTTGCTCAGGCGAATAGTCAAATAGTGGATAACTGGGTTGGGTGGTCGCAAAAGCTGGAGCAAAGGGTGAAAGAACTGGAAGGGTATAATATGGAAATGCGACAGACAATTGACAAACAACGCAACCGTATCAACGAACTGGAAAAACATATTGGCAGCCTTGAAAAATGCAACAAGGAGCTGACCGGAAAATTAGAAGAACTCAAAAAACAGAAACATGGCGAATAATGAAGAAAGTAAACTAACAAAGGTATTGTTCACAACCTTTCTGGCTTTGAATATAGCATTGGTTACAGTCAACCTATATACTATGTACCAACGAAAAAATGATGCTAAAAAATGCAAATGCCAGGAAAAAGAACAAGCATAAAACGTGAACAGGGAAACGACAAAATACATCTACTGGGGTGTCGGTATTGGCGTTGCATTGATAGCAGTAGTCGGAACGATTATAGTAATCCGTGATCGTGCAAAAGGCAAAGTTGACTTACAAAAGTTTGACAGCCCTGACATTCCCAGTTCAGGCAAGTGCATGGACAAAGAATTTATCCGGATGCTCCAAAAGGTGCAACGCAAAACAAAGCTACCCATCTTCGACTGGATTAATTCAGGAGCCAGAAGTGCATACTGGAATAGTAAGGTTGGAGGGGTTAACAGCTCTGCACACCAAATACCGGTGTGCAAAGCAGCAGATATTAAAACACCTACACGGGAAATAAGGGACAAAATTGTGAAAGCAGCAAGAGAAACAGGATTTAAACGAATTGGAATAGGAAGCACCTTCGTGCATTTGGATAACGATGAATCCAAGCCACAATATGTGGCCTGGGGCTATCCTTTGGGATCGAAGCCTCCTATCAATCCCTTCGCATAATAGCGTTAAAAAAATTAGAAATGGCTAACCAGAAAAAAAATCCATATCCACACAACAACTTCTCCATCCTGATGGATTATGTGGAGGAACTGGTACTGCTTAGTGCCAATGAAAGAGGACTGATTCCCATATCAGAGGAAGATGATGGCTATCAAGACCTAGTTGTTGACCATTCAGAGGTAAAAAACCTGACAGTTCCCGATAATGCAGTCTCCGCAACTATTATGGTTGAAGCCGATGACAGTTCAACCAGTAAAGGACGTGTTATCCGGTATAAGAAAAATGGAACAGACCCTACCGATAGCTCCGGCTTCGGATTAGGCGATAACGACATTTATGAACCCGCAGGCAAAGCGAACCTGGACAACCTTCGGTTTATTGGAATTGAAGACGGAAAAAGCCATAGCCTTCGGATTCAGTATTATAAAACAGCACAGGCATAATGCGATACATTAACCGAAATAGATTTGTACGGGGCAATACCGGAGGATCCTCACAAAGCGGTAGTGGTGATGTATCTGTTTACTTACAGACAATACAGCTTACCCAGTCTATTGATATTATACAAGTGATTGATGATACAACCATTCAAATCGCTTCTGATGAAGCGGTTCTTTTCCCACAAGGGCAGGTAGTGCTTATCGAAGGTTCCAGTGATGGTGAAGCAAGTAGCATCAATGACGGTCTTTATGAAGTGGCATCAATTCAGGTGATTGAAGAAGATGTAATGAACATCAGCTTTACGCAGGCCAACCTTACTCAAGGCTTGCCTGAAAACGGTATGGCTCATATTGCTCAAAATGTAAACGTTCAGCATGGACTGGACACCGAAGATATTGTTTACCGGCTCAAACGAGCTGCTACCGGTGAAACAACAATTATAGATGATGACAGCAGCAATAACAATAAATTGATTTTAAAACCCCAGGTTCCGATAATCGGTGATTTCAGGCTAACGGTATTTGGATAAAACAAGCAACTATGAATAATTTAAGTGCATTGGTGATACCGACCATTAAAACTCCGGCAACGCCTCCACCTCCGGGGCAGGTATATGTTTATTTTACACCGGATGGAGTATTGCGAAAAATGGATTCCACTGGAATTGAAAAGCAGGTACATCTGAAAAAGCATGAAGAACAAATATCGCTTACCGAGAGCTTTAACATTATTGATGTAGCCGACCCGCAAACCATTGAAGTGGAAGGCGACCAAACTGCCAAGCTGGTAGCTGGCAAGCTGTTTGTAATTAACGGTTCATCGGGTGGCGCAAACGACAAATTACTTACGGTGCAAGGCTCTGAACTAAAAGGTGAAAGCACGACCGTAACGGTAGAGGAAGGAGGACTGGCCACTGACCTTGATGTGGACGGTGAGGTGCATATTGCACGTACCGTTATCATAAATCATGGTTTCGGTACAAAGGCTATTGCTTTTCAACTGCGAAACTTCATCACCGGAGAAGGAAACATTGCAGTAAATAACAACACACCAGATGATGACACATTGGTATTGACACCACAGGTTCCGGTAGTAGGCAGCTTTTTAGTAACTATTGTAGCATAATGGAGCATTTTAATCCTTTGGACATACCAGTTGTTGAAAGTCCCCAGGCTCCGGGTTTAGGTAAGGTGAGGGTGTATTTCAAAAAAGATGGATTGCTTTACAAGATGGATGCCAATGGTGTGGAATCTCAAATGGAAATTGCAGTAAGGGGATTTGATCCTACACTTACCATGCTCAATAGCTCATCCATTACGTTGCAGCCTGGATATATCATTAAGCTCAATGAAGCCAAACCGATGGCTGTTGAAACCTTTCCTGAATCAAACCCTTTTCAACCACTTCCTTTTGGAATTGTTATTGAAGGTGGGGATCCGGAACAAAATGTAAAAATTCAATATGCTGGAATATGTACAGTGGCAATGGACAAGGCACAGGTAAATATTGGAGATTTTATATACAATTCTGCTACGCCCGGTTTTGCAACAGCAAGTGATGGTGGATTTACAGGAGCTTTAGGCAGAGCATTGACAGGAAAAGCCAATGGCGTTGCCGGAAACATAACTGCGCTGATAGGCTTCTTTGCACATTTAGGTTAATATACCAAGTCCTATATATTGGGAATATTCAATTCTACAATGACCACTTCCTCATTTTTTTCGATTAAACTTACTTCACCATTTAGTTTATCTAATGGGGCTAATACACTCTCCTTCATAAAAACTTCCTCTGAAGAATTTAAAGGTTTCCCTTCTACTCTGATAATCACCCCTGATTGCGATTCTTTTACTTTTAAAGACAATATTACCGGATGGTTTTTTGCAAATTGAAAGAAATGTTTGATTAGTTCAGTAAACAAAGTTTTCAGATGTTGTGGGTGAGAGAAAAATATCACGGGTTCGGCTTCTGTATCAATCAACATTTTATTGGGGTCTATGCCTAACCGCTCCATATTGACCACTTCCGCAAAAATTTCATTAAAATCAATCAGGTCGTAGCCCGGTGGTAAATCCTTTATTTTAGATAGAACAGAGCCTTGACCAGCTTCTTTTTTGCTCCATGCCTTATCGTAAATGTATTTGGCCAATTGTTGTGTTTGCAGGCTTCCTTCCTGTTTCATCAAACCATTGGCCAGACCGATTATTCTGTTCATTGCCTGAATGGATGTCTGGTGTTCCATTGACATGTCAAGGGATTTGTTATCAGCAGTTTCTTTATTACCTAAATCAATGATGAACGCATATACGATGCTATTGTCTTCATCCATCGGCAGCCTGAAAATGTAAAGTTGAGCAGAATCACTTTGTGAGTGTACATTCAATGTAACCTCCTGTGATGAATGGTATGCTGTATCTGTGGTTTCTTTCCAATCCTGATGAAGCCGGATAAGCTGATCAACGGACTGATGTTTTGTTTTATGGCCTAACAATACACTGTTCGCTAATTCGTTTGCCAACACAATTTTGCCATTACCATCTACCCCCAACATTAATATATCGGGCAGTGCGCCAACCAATTCCAATAGTTGCACACTCTGGCTTGCTATTGAATTTGAATTACCCATTAACTCTATCTTTACAGAGTGCTTCTACTAATAATACCCTTAGACTGTCTGTAAGGTTACCGCTTGTTCGCCATAAATATTTCATTGGTAGTGCTACGTGCATCATTATATATAATTTAATCAAAATTTGTTAAATAAACTAACAGTTATCCAATACGACTATCTATTAAATCACTGTAATTTGATTGTTTTAAAAGTCATTTGGAACATCAAAATTATATACTAATATCAACTTATTTTGCAACAGTAGTTAAATTTCTCATTCATTTTAGGTCAACCACCAGTAATAACAGGTATTACCGTTTGTTCCTAATAGAGTAAGAAAAAATGTGGTTTTACAAAAAACCTGTTTATGAAGTACAACAATTTATTGAAAAGTGAGGGTGCAGCGCTGAACTTATTGTTCGGGAATGGTAAGGGCTTCAGAATTTATCAGGCGAAATTCTTCTTACCTGTAAAAACTTTTTGTACTCACTGATGGAGATGCCGGTGGTCAGCTTAAACTGGCGGGAAAGATGTTGTGTGCTGCTATATGCCAATATTTTGGAAATGCCTGATAAGGTTTGTTCATCGTATTCCAACAGTTCCTTCACTCTTTCAATTTTTAAAAGGATCAGGTATTTTTCAATGGTGGTATTTTCGTGTTTGGTAAACAAACGGCTTAAATGGCTATAATTCTGGCCTAATTGTTCGGAGATGAACTTGGAGTTCTTTTTCTCAAGATTGTCATCAACATTGTTTTGAACTAAACCATATAGCAACTGCTTTATCCCGGCAACGGTAATTGCTTCTTTGTTTTCTATGATACCTAATTCATGCTTTTCAAGTGCTTCACGAACTTGATGCAGCCCAATGGATTTTCGATTATATCTGATTTTTAGTGTTCCAATGTCAAGTGCCAGCACTTCAATACCCAATTTTTCCATTTCAATTCGTACCACAGTTGAGCATCGGGAGCAGCACATGTTTTTGATGTAAAGTGTTTGTGTAATGCTCATGGGTTAGGTTTAAAATTTCATTTGTTGAATCCTTACTGCATTAAAAATTGCTAACAGTGCCACCCCAACATCAGCAAAAACCGCTTCCCACATAGTTGCTATTCCTCCTGCACCTAGAACAAGAACAATTAACTTTACTCCCAATGCTAAAATAATATTTTGCCAAACAATTCGCTTGGTTGCTTTACCTATTTTTATAGCGGTTGCTATTTTAGATGGATGGTCGGTTTGAATAACTACATCAGCCGTTTCTATCGCAGCATCACTACCTAATCCGCCCATTGCCATGCCCACATCAGACATTGCTATTACAGGAGCATCATTAATACCATCACCAATAAAAGCTATTTTTCTACCTGCTGCTTTCAATTTACTAACTTCATTAACTTTGTCTTCTGGTAATAAACCACCAAAGGCTTTATCCAATCCTAATTGTTTTGCTATTTTATCAACTACAGATTGCTTATCTCCTGATAGCACCACCACCTCTCGTATGTTAAGATGATGTAATGCCGTTATTGCCTCTACTGCATCTTCTTTTATGGTATCTGCAATGGTTATGTAACCAGAAAATTTTCCAGCTATGGCTATTAGAACTATAGTGTCTGTTATTGCCGAAATTTTTTCATCATAAGCAATATTATACTTTTTAAGCAATCTACTATTCCCTGCTAAAATAGTTTGATTGTTTAGCTCACCTTTTAAGCCGTGACCAGAAATTTCTTCTACGTTTTTTATTTCAATGTTTTTAAAATCGACTTCGGCATATTTTACAATTGCTTTGGCAATTGGATGGGTTGAGTAGGTTTCTATTGCAGCTGCAATATGGAGCAATTCTTTTTCCGATAAACTTTCTGAAACAATTTTTTGAACCTCAAAAACTCCTTTAGTCAATGTTCCTGTTTTATCCATTACCACCGTATCTATTTCGGTCATTTTATCTAAATAATCAGATCCTTTAAACAAAATGCCATTGCGAGATGCTGCTCCAATACCTCCAAAATAACCAAGCGGAATGGAAATAACCAACGCACAAGGGCAGGAAATAACTAAAAAGACTAAGGAACGATACAGCCAATCGTTAAAAACATAATCATCTACAATAAAAAAGGGTAAAAACGTTAAAGCTACCGCTAAAAATGTAACAATTGGGGTATATATTTTTGCAAATTTAGAGATAAAGAGTTGCGTCTTTGCTTTTCTACCACTGGCTTCTTGAACCATTTTAAGAATTTTAGAGAGCTTGGTATCTGCATAAAGTGCCGTTACTTTTATTTCTGCTACAGTATTTAAGTTAACCATGCCCGCCAAAACAGTATCTCCTTTTTTCTTATCATCGGGTACTGATTCTCCTGTGAGTGCTGCGGTGTTAAAAGAGGCGTTTTGCGTTAGTAATTCTCCATCAAGAGCCACTTTCTCTCCCGATTTTACTTTAATTATTTCTCCAAGCCTTACGTCTTTTGGATGTTTAATTACTGTTGTTCCGTTTTCTAATACATTTACTTCCTCTATTTGTAATTTAAGTAGTGACTCTATGGAGCGTTTCGCATTGTTTACAGCTGCATCCTGAAATAACTCTCCA
>TARA_R110002096_G_scaffold85802_10_pt1 | contig 10980 bp, 9 predicted proteins | sample TARA_R110002096 | Tara Oceans TARA_R110002096 (sample SAMEA4397295) | marine metagenome | biome: Polar Biome; feature: [DCM] deep chlorophyll maximum layer (ENVO:01000326); material: water (ENVO:00002006), including particulate matter (ENVO:01000060) such as... | depth 35 m
AAAATCGGTCGGGAAGGCATGGAGCCGGTTTTTGAGTTTGTGGATCATGCGGTGGAACAGGAGAAACCCTTTTATCTTTGGTATGCGCCCTTCCTTCCGCACACGCCTCACAATCCGCCGCAAGAATTGTTCCAGAAATATCGTGCTCAAGTTGATTCAGATCACGTTGCTCGATACTACGCGATGTGCGAATGGTTTGATCAGACATGCGGCCAGCTGGTCGATTACATCGACCAAAAAGGAGAAACCGAAAACACCTTATTTGTCTACATTTGCGACAATGGTTGGATTCAGAGTATAGACAGTAAGAAGTATGCCCCACGCTCCAAGCAGTCTGCCAACGAAGGCGGCACTCGACAGCCGACAATGTATAGTTGGCCTGGAGTAATCAAAGAAGGAGACCGTGGAAATCAATTGTCTTCCAGTATTGATATCGTGCCGACAATGTTGGCAGCGGCAGGCGTGGAAGCGCCGGATGGATTGCCTGGGATTGATTTGATGCCAATTCTAAAGAGTGGAGAGCCGACTTCGCGTCAGGAGGTGTTGGGTGAAGGTTTTGCTCACGATATTCAAAACGTCGAAAAGCCTGAAGATTCATTGATCTATCGTTGGATTGTGAAAGATCAGTGGAAGCTTCTATTAACCTACGATGGTGTGGTGAATTCCTATGCCAGTTCGCATCCGAGAACGGAGAAGCGACCTCAACTATTTGACCTCCTAGAGGATCCTAACGAGAATAAAAATCTCGCATCAGAAAATCCTGATGTCGTCAAAGACTTGGCCAAAGAGATTCGAGATTGGTGGCCGGTGACCGAGCGCGTTGTGTTGGAGCGTTGGGAATAATTAACCAGCCGGATCGCGCTCCAGTTCGCCGAAAACGCGGTAGCCGTCTGAATCAATCAGGAAGATTTCGAGACTGACGGGGAGAGGGGTTTGTCGAAACTCATCCACCAGCGACGGCCCGTATTCGTCGAGCCGTCCACCTGTTCCCGGGAAGAGGTAGACAAGATTCCGGTCGATACAGATGGCGTAAATTTGATCTCCGAGGGTGTCCTTGAATTTCTCTAACAATTTATCAGAAAGCAAAATGCTAGTGAGGAATGGGTCTTTGTCGTGGATGATGACGTAGTCCACGATGCCTCGTTCGTCACGAATCACGTCAGGTCGAATCTTTTCGAGGAGTCCGTCGGCAACTCTTTTGCTGATTGCAGTGATTCGCTCCCAGGTGAATTGATTTTCGGTCCAGTAATCTTCGTCAAACGATCGGATCCCATAATCCCATTCATAGAAGGGAACGAGTTGAGTTAGCTTTGCTCCCTGAAGCGGCTGGGCGACTTCCGGTGATTCAAAAAGCCCTTCAAATAGCAGGCAAACCCTGCGCGCGGCGGGTTCATCCTCTGCCTTGAGGCCTGAAGTTCCGATGAGGGTGGCTCCCGATAATACGAGAATGGCGGCTAAAAATTGAAGTTTCTGCATCTGAAATCCGTTTGCCATACGGCGTGGAAGAGGTTGGGTGGTGGAAACATATCACCGATGATTACATTTCTACAAGGAACGCTCGAAGAAAGCTGGCCCGGCCGGCTCGTTATTAACGCCGGAGGAGTAGGCTACGAAGTGACTGTTCCATCCCTCTGTGAAGGAGATTTTGGCCAGATAGGGGAAGTTGCGAAGGTGCTGACGCATCATCATATTCGTGAGCAGGAGCAGACATTATACGGATTTCCTGATTCGGCGTCACGCGATGTCTTTCGCCTTCTTATTGATCGGGTAACGGGTGTGGGCCCCAAAGTAGCCATGTCCGTATTGAGCGGAATGGCGACTAGCGATTTTAAGCAGGCAGTGGTTACGGGCGATATTGTGACCATTTCGAAGATCAAAGGGCTTGGGAAAAAGACCGCGGAACGGATTGTTCTCGAACTGGGAGATAAGGTAGGAGTGAAGGAGGCATGGCAGAATCAATCACTGGGGTCCAATCTTGCTCCGGAGGATGTGGCGAAGAATGATACGCTGTTGGCACTGATCTCCCTGGGATACAAACAAGCCGATTCGCAGAAAGCGATTGACCGGTTGCCCGCAGAATTGTCGCAGTCAGATGAAATGTTACGGGCTGCTCTGCGACTACTACAGGGATGATATCCGATCCGTCCATAGCCGCGCATGATGAATTAGCTAATCGAGCTAGTCGCATCAAAGATGCCATACCGGAGGGAGGGCTCTTTGCTGAGAAGGAGTGGAGAATTTCACCTGAGCCATTTCCTCTTTCTAAAAAAGAAGTCAAAACCCTCGAAAAGCTTGGCCCGCTGTTGCTTCGCTTTCAGCAGACTTGCGATTTGATTTACCGCCGCAGCCGGAAAGGAACATTGCCCGGTTGGGTGGCCGATTATCTGGATCGTGGCAAGCCAGAAGCATTGCTTGAGATGGGGCTGTCGGCGCCATTGCTAGAGTCGACTCCGCGTGTGATCCGGCCGGATCTGATTCTGACAGCCGACGGATTTACGGCCACGGAACTTGATTCAGTGCCGGGAGGGATAGGGTTGACCGCATGGCTTGGAGAAGTCTATGCCGATGCAAATCCCGATCACGATCTGGTGGGTGGGGCGGATGGAATGCTTCATGGGTTCTCTACTATCTCTGCGAAAGGGAAGGCCGATATTCTGGTTTCTGAGGAGTCCTCAGATTATCGCCCGGAGATGGAGTGGCTATGTGAACGATTGGAGGGAGACTGGAGCGTCTTGGACGCGGAATCGTATCAGCCAGAAGATCGCGACGTCTACCGGTTCTTCGAGCTCTTTGACTTGCCAAACGTAAAAGGGGGGATGGCCGCAGGTAAGGCTGCGGCGGAAGGTAGGATTGATATGACCAGTCCCTTTAAGCCCTGGTTGGAAGAAAAAATGTGGTCGGCCCTATTTTGGTCACACCCCTTGAAAGAAGTTTGGAGGAGGGAGTTGCGGGACGGAAATTGGCGCCGCCTTCAGAACCTGTTTCCCATGAGTTGGATTATCGATCCGGCGGAGATGCCTCATCAGGCGGTGATCCCTGAACTGGGGATTCAGCGGTTTTCTGAAATGAAGGACTTCTCTCAGACGGATCGCGACCTGGTGATGAAGCTGAGTGGCTTCAATGAGAAGGCATGGGGAAGCCGCAGCGTTACCATCGGCCAGGACGTATCGCAGTCCGAATGGTCTGGGGCAGTGGATACGGCGATCGAGTCTTTCGATCAGGCTCCGTATGTGTTGCAGCGTTTTCACAGTGGTAAACTCGTGCAACATCCTTGGCTCAATCCGGATACAGGGAAGATCGAGATGATGGAGGGACGGGTGCGTTTGTGCCCCTACTACTTTGTTGGCGCTTCCGATCGTGAAGTGCGACTTGGGGGCGTTCTGGCGACGATTTGCCCTTCGGACAAGAAAATCTTACACGGAATGAGTGATGCCATCATGGTGCCGTGTCGAGTGGAGTCCTGATAGCCCAATTACCGTAGCTGGAGGCATCTGTGACCGCGAAATGCTGTGGATATCCATAAATATCTATAAAGACATGCACTATTTTCGCAATATTGAGAGTAAGTTTTCCCTTATTTTAAAACTTTCTTAACTAAAATTTGCGAATTTGCGATTCAATGTTAAGATTTTTGGGGATCGTTATACGATTCTTTGACCTCAACTCTCAATTGTGTCTAATCAGGCTGCCTTTTTACCCGTTTATTGTTTCGACAACAGACTGGCAGCGGAGCCGACTTGTGATAACCCCCCAAGAGGCCTAGCAAAGTGAAAAAAATTAAGTTCACCTGTTCCAACTGTCTGGCAAAACTTCGTGTGCCAACTCATCTCGCCGGCGTTACCGCGCCGTGTCCGAAGTGTGGCGCGAAGACAACTGCTCCGACTGACATCGAAAATTTTGTAGAAGAAGTTCCGAAATCGAGTAGCGGTGGCTCGTCGCGATTTCACAGGGGAGCCCAATCAGGGGCATCACTTGTAGCGACCAGAGACGCCGTGGCTGTATCCACTGAACCTCGGATTTCGGGCCGGTCGGCAAGCGCAGCTCCGGTGGCTCCGGTTAGATCCAGTTCATTTTCGGTTCCGCCAGCGACTCCTACGCAGAAATTGCCTTCTCCGAATATAATTCCGGCTGCTGATTATTCGACGGGAGAAATTATTGTGGAGTCAAAGTCGGTATCTTCGGCTCCAGCGCAGGCCCCCTTGCCTCAACCGATTATGCAGGCTCCCGTGCCCGCCTCTGAGGGGGTTAAGTCGGAGGCGCACTTGGCGATTGAAGAGCCACCGGCAGTCGCAAAAACTCAGCCGATCAGGATAAACCCGCGTCCAAGCAGTTTGCCTCCGGTTCGTGAGGAAAATACCTCTACTCCTGGCGAGCTGCCTCGGCTGGATATTGGATTGGCAGGGAATGAAACTGGCCACTCGTCGGAGTCACTATCCGTTGATTCGGGTGCCGGGCAGGGCCGGACGAAAGTTCAACTTCCTCAGCCAGGTGAAGCCACTCAGGCATTCTCTCCGGGAGATTTTATTGTTCCTGCCGGAGCAGCTGATGAAAGCCTTCCAGAATTTGCGATCGATCCAATTTCTGATCCTTTGCCGATGGTACCGCCCGAACCGCGGATCGATTTTGCTATTGAGGAGTCCCATTCCGGCGACAAAAATTCAGACCCTACGGAGCCGATCTTGCCTCTTGAAACTGAAGAATTGGTGGTTCAGGAAGCGACGACAGAGCCGAAAACGATCCCGTTGGATTTGGCTGCCGATCTTGGTTTGGATTTTGTGAAACTCGAAGAGGAACTTGAGTCAGTTTCTGCGGTGGACGAGATAGAGCCTGAAGCGATTTCTGAGCCGGGCGAAGTCGGGACTGAAGAGCTCACGACTCCATTGCTGGATGATGAGGAGCCTCTTGCTGATTCATCGGAAATTGGTGAGTCCCTTGATGAGTTGTTCGATTCGGTATTGCCAAATGTAGAACTTGAAGAAGTCTTCCCTTTGGAGGAAATCTCAAACGCATCTGTTGGGGCACCGAAAGCTCACGAAGACTCTATACTTAACATCTTTGCTGAGGCGGATCAGAAAGTCGTTCCTGAAATTGAGCCGGACACGGCTACTTTGAGCGAGGGTTCTTTTGAAACATTACTGTCTGAACAGACGCTGACTTCGGAAGCGATTGATCAAGGTAACAAGGCACCAAAGAATTTCAGAAAATTGAATTCTCCTGCGAAAGAGGAATCATCCCAAGAAGACGCCTTTCCCGAAGAATTTGCACAGGTTGAAAAAAGAGAGGTCAAGCCGGACAGCCCTCCGGTGAGAGGGAAAACTGGATTTTTGGGAGATTTTTTTGCTTCATCTCCCTTTAAGAAAGAAGGCGACCCTCAGAGATCTACGATGGTGTTAATTTCGATTATTGGTGCTGTGGCCATTCTTGCGACCTCGGCAATGATTCTGGCAGTCAACGGTTTTGGCGGCGGTTGGACAGTTGAGCAGGTGGATGAAGATACCGTGACTCCGCCTCCCAGGATGAGTGAGAATCCGCCTGAGCAGCGGAATATTTCTCCAATCGAAAGTGCTACTTTGAATGGAGACGCGACTCCTGCTGTGATCAATACTGATCTAATCGAGCAGGAAGTGACAAAATCCGGAATTTCGAATCAAGCTTTCGTGACTCCAGTGAATGCCAATAGTGATCCCACCGTTCCTGCAGAACCCGTGGTTGGGGGGCAAAGCGTAATGGAGACTTTGGATGCGCAGAAAAACGAAAAGCCAGCGCTGTCTTTTGACGAGCGGGTGCAGAGTATTGTTAACGGAACAGGCGGATCGTCCGATACTTCTTCAAATCTGAGTCCCGCAGTCGAATCAATTACTCCAAGTGCTATCGTAGAACCGACGGTCGGAGAATTTTCCACAGGACTCGCTAATCCGGCATTTCCCAGCAAAGTAAATCCAATCGAGCCATATGACCGCGGAGCGAATGATCGCAGAGCGAAACCGCTAACTGGTCCAGAGAATTACAATCCACCGGAAAGTTTCAAAGCGCCTGGACCTAGTGATGCACCACTCGGAAAGACTCACGATTTGCTCGATGCATTTTTGAGAGCGCCGGATTGGGAATCACGCATCAAGTACATCTATAACGGTGAAAGTCTGCGCCCTGCGATCAGGGAATATTATCAGAAGTGGCCAGACTCGACAACGGATCACTTTTCTATACAGCTTTTCCAAATGGAGCAAGATGTTGCCCTGGGTGGCCCATACTGGGTCTATCTGGTTTCGACAAGTGATCTTGATCAGGGGTATCCCATCATTATTCGCGAAGAAAATGGATTTCTGAAAGTGGACTGGGAAATCTTTTCCGAGTTTCATGATAAGCATTTCGTGAAATTTCAGGAAGGTGCCATCGCCAGCCCTCGAACTCTCCGCGTTGTGGTTGAAAGAGTTTCCGATTACTTCGGCCCAGACAGGGAAGGATTCAGTGATCTGAGCGATTACTTCGTTTATCAGATTAATCCACCTTATGGAGATCTGAACGAGTTTTCTACTTATGCTTTTGTTAAGAAAAATTCTTCTCTGGCTGGACAATTGGAGTCTGTAGTTGGGCTGAGCGATGAGCCACTTGCCGTCATTGTGACCCTGGAGGAAAAGGCTTTTCCACATGGGATCAGGCATCTTGTCGTGACTGACTATCTGACGGAGGGATGGTTCCGTTGATACCAATATGGAGCCGGAGATTGATCGTTTTATCCGGTACCTGGCGGTAGAAAAAGGACTGTCAGAGAATTATCAGCTTTCGGTACGACGGGCACTCGAAGCATTTGCCAACTGGGTCGCTGACGACGCGCAGGTGAAGGAGGTCGGTCAGGTTACGATTAAGCATCTGACTGACTACCTTGGACATCGACGGATGAAGGATGGGCTCGCGGCATCCAGTCTGAGGGTTAATCTGATTGCTTTAAAAATCTTCTTTCGTCATCTGGTGGCCAAAGGGCAGCTTAGTGAAGACGTCGCGGATGCAATTGATTCCCCGAAAGTTGAGAAGTATCTGCCTGAAACATTGAATGAGCCTGCGGTGAAGCAGCTGCTTGAATCGGTGGACGCAGATACGAGGCAGTTGGCGAGACGGGATAAGGCAATATTAGAGCTTCTTTATTCGAGCGGCTTGCGCGTGTCGGAGTTGACCGGTGCCCGCTTGGAAAACCTCTCCCTCGAAGAGAATGCGATTAGGGTGACTGGCAAAGGGAACAAAACTCGAATCGTACCGGTAGGTTCGGCAGCAGCGCAAGCGTTGACCAGCTATATGGAAGGGGAGCGCCCCAGCTTGGTCAGTCGCCACAGCGGGAGTGAAATTTTTCTGTCAAAATGGGGCAAAAAGCTGACGACGACCCGCATTTGGCAAATTGTCAAAGAACGGGCCAAGCTGGCCGGCATCGAGCAGAATGTGTATCCCCACTTATTGCGTCATTCTTTCGCAACGCATCTGCTTGGAAATGGAGCGGATCTCAGAGTGATTCAAGAGCTGCTGGGGCACGCTGATATTTCAACGACGCAAATCTACACGCACGTGGATCAGAAGCATCTTCGCGATATTCATCGCCGATTTCATCCCCGAGGTTGATGAGGGAAAAGGAAGCTCTTGTTTGGCTTCGCGTTTTTCGAAGAATTCTTCCGAGGAATTCTTACGAAGAATCAATCTTCGTTGCTGCGCTTCCACCAGTCGGCGGGACGCTCCCAGGGATCGAGAGTATCCATTGTCTCCTCCATCGAATTCTCTTCCACGAACAGAGGATTTTGGCTCTCTTCATCCCGCGCAATTTCGGCGAGTAAGGTTTCGATTTCGTCAGGGGATTGAGCAATCTGCTTTTCACGCCACATGAGGTAACCAAAGAAAAGCCCGATACCGATTATCATTCCCGCCACTAGTCCAACAAGAAGCATTGCCGCAGCGCTGTCCGCATTGACCCATGGACTGCTTCCAAAGCCGAAGCTGGAGAGGGCTTCACGATTTAGTTGAATCAGCCCATCGATCGCCATGAGTGCGAGTAGGAAGGCACCAATAATGAAAACAAGACGATTTGCTGAGAAATTCATAATACGAATCCGATTCGCAAAGAAGCGAAGCGGATTCGAGAACTATATCAAATCTGCGTTTTCTAACAACTGTAAATTCCATTTTTAGGGGTGTTATTTCGCTTTCTCAAGAATGAGATGATTTAAGGGCGGCCAGCTATCGGCGGATCCCAATCTCCCGCAGATGCTTTGGCGAACCCTAGAACGTAGGCTCCAAGCGCCTTATTGGCAGGCGCCGCAACGCCCGTAGAACTCAAGCTCGTGTTCTAAGTCAGCGTAGCCGCTATCGACTGCGATCTTTTCCTCGAGATGTTCGACGGGGCAGGCGATGTCGAGAACTTCGATCGAACCGCAATCGCGGCAAATCAAGTAGTCCTGATGATGTCCGTCGCGAAGGCAGTAGTGCGCCGCTCTACTGTGAAAGCCGATTCGACGAACCAAGCGGTGCTCTTCGAGTTTGGTGATAAGGCGGTATATAGTAGCCGGATCACAAGACAGATCAAAGAGAGGAGAGTCAGCAATTTTCTGCAGAGTCATTGGCTGGCTTGCCGAGTCCAGCACGCGCAGGCATGAAAGCAGGGCGCCGGTCTTTCGCAGGCCAGCTTCTGAGCATTGTTTTAGCAATGATTCTACGGATAGGGTCTCCTGAGGCATTTCAATAGTAGGTCTATCGTAGAGCTTGCCTGATTCTAACGCAATATCTCATCGGATATTCGCCATTGCGAAGAAGCCGGTCAACATGGTAAGCAGTGGCCATTCAAATCATGAAAACTCGATCTCTACTAATTCTGGCTATTGGCCTGCTTTCAATCCTGAGGCTCTCGGCCGAGCAACCGGTGAACCTGATCTTTCTACTAACCGATGATCAGACGATCTACTCTCTCGGTTGTTATGGGAACGAAGATGTGAAGACTCCTAACATGGATCAACTCGCCGCTGATGGAATGATTTTTGATCGCCATTACGATACCACTGCGATCTGCATGGCGAGCCGGGCCACGATTTTTACCGGTCTGCTTGAGTATCGGTCTGGTTGTAACTTTGATCATGGGCATCTCGTAAAAGAGAATTGGGAAAAGAGCTATCCCGTCCTGCTTCGTGAAGCAGGCTACCGAACTGCGATCGCCGGTAAGATTGGCGTAGAAGTGACCGATGTGCCGGACAGCAAAAAAGGTTACCTACCGGAAGACGATTTTGACGTGTGGGGTGCAGGTCCGGGCCAGACGAATTATGCCACTGCGAAGAACGCATCCATGGCGAAGTATGCGGAGGAATACCCGCATTCGAGTGTTTCTTATGGTGCCTTTGGCCGGGATTTCATCAAAGAGTCAGCCAAGGGGGATGCTCCGTTCTGCCTTTCGATCAGTTTCAAAGCTCCGCACAAGCCCGCTAGTCCGGATCCGCAATTTGATGATGTCTACGCGGGAAAAACTTTTAAGAAGCCGGCTAACTATGGCAGGGAAGATGGGGCACATTTTTCTAAGCAAAGTCAGGCGGGGCGACAATTCGATCGATTCGAAAGTTGGGGTTACAAGGATAATTACGACGAGGTCATGGCGACTTATCATCAGCAGATATACGGAGTCGATGTGGCGATCGGAATGATCCGTGAAGCGATTGAAGACGCGGGGGTTGCTGACAACACGGTAATCATCTTCACGTCAGATAATGGCTTTCTCTGTGGCTCTCACGGTTACGGATCAAAAGTTCTTCCCTACGAAGAATCGTCCAATGTTCCGATGATCATGTATCTTCCCGGACATGAAAACTCCGGCAAAGGTTTGCGCTGTGGGTCCCTGACGGGCAACGTGGATTTCCATCCGACATTGTTGGAGTTGGCTGGGGTCGAAGTTCCCAAAGGAATCGACGGGAAAAGCTTGCTGCCGCTTTACGATGATCCTGACTCAGAAACGCACGATCAATTGCCTTTGATTAATGTGTGGGGACCTGAGGCCGTCCAGAGCCTCGGCGTCGTGACCAAGGACTGGAAGTATGTCTACTGGCCTTATGATGAAAAAGACGGATTCGAAAAAACTGAGGAGCTCTATCACATAGGCAAAGATCCTCTTGAGTTGACGAATTTGGTCAAGAACCCTGAGAATCAATCGAAGCTCGAGGAGATGAGAAAGAGCTACGATGGCGAGGTGAAAGCCTGGAAGAAGAAAGCGGTTCCTTTCCACGACTACGAGTCGTACGGCGATTGGTTCCAGCGGGCCGAGTAACTCGATTGACCGAAAACAAACAGGGTTAAGTCATCGATTTAACCCTGTTGAATTAGTGATCCAGTAGTTCCAGGCTGTGCTAGTAGACGTCGCGCTGGTAACGCTTGGCTTTGCGAAGAGCAGAGAGCCAGTCTTTGGCTTCGGCGGCGGTTTTGCCTCCATGCTCCACGGCGATATCCATGAGTGCCTGGTGGACGTCTTTTGCCATGCGTGAAGCGTCTCCGCAGACGTAGAAGTGAGCGCCATCTTCGAGCCATTTCCATATCTCCGCGCCGTTCTCCATCAGTCGGTGCTGGACATAAATTTTCTCTTTCTGATCACGGGAGAACGCGGTGGTCAGTTCGGTCAAGCTACCGTCTTCAAGGTAGTCCAACCATTCGAGCTGATAAAGGAAGTCGTAGGAGAAGTGCTGGTCGCCGAAGAAGAGCCAGCTTTTCCCTTTCGCCTCGGTAGCGGAACGCTCTTCGACGAATGCGCGAAACGGAGCAATTCCCGTTCCTGGTCCAACCATGATCACAGGGGTGTCATTGCTATCGGGCAGACGGAAGTTGTTATTGGAATGGAAGTAGACTTTGACCTTGTCGCCGATTTCTACGTCATCGGTGATGTAGCAGGAACAGACACCGACGCGGTCGCGATCGTGGCTGTTGTAGCGTACCGCTGCGATGGTGAGGTCGACCTGACCGTCGTGTTTCTTC
>TARA_R110002096_G_scaffold273422_4_pt1 | contig 10978 bp, 7 predicted proteins | sample TARA_R110002096 | Tara Oceans TARA_R110002096 (sample SAMEA4397295) | marine metagenome | biome: Polar Biome; feature: [DCM] deep chlorophyll maximum layer (ENVO:01000326); material: water (ENVO:00002006), including particulate matter (ENVO:01000060) such as... | depth 35 m
CGGGCTCGACTCATCCAGATAACCGCCCTTGCTCGTCAAAAATTCGCCGGAGTTCTGAAGAAACAAGTTCGTCATTTCGATCAACTCCTTCGGCGCGACGACCGCCCGGATATCCGCGTGATTGAAAACTCGCACCGTCAAAATCGATACCTCCCGATTCTGACCGTCGAGGAAGTCAGGACGATCACCATCCATCAAGCCACTGAAACTCTCTTCGGAAACTCGACCACCCAGCACGGTGTGAAGAAGCTGTTTTCGGCCACCATGTTCGGTCATGGAATAAACAATTCCCAACGTGGAAACGATAAAAATGGCGGTAAGTGAGGAAAACGGCTCAAAGAACACGCCCAACGTTACGGCGACAGCCGAGGTTCCCAAAACCAAGATCATTGAGCCCAAAATCACGACGACCTTGTTCGCGATTTTAGGGATATCGATGACCGCCCATGAGACCGCGAACGCCAAAAGAACAAACGTCACGTAGTGCAAAATCCGTCCCGGCTGACGGCCATGCTCAATCATTCCCGCGTTGGCATAAAAGGTAGCCAGCTTGTTGGCAGCCGCCGTCAGTAATCCGAACTCGTAGGCCAAGACGGTGACAAACACGGCAATGGCGCCAATGATCGATGCGATTAGTAAATATCTGCGCATGAAATTTCGGGTATCTCTAGCCTAATCAGTAAACGGATCAATCGGCAAGAGTCTTCATGCTTGGCCATCATTCTCAGTCGTTTGGGCATTATCCTCAGTCTTGTAGGACTCCACGACAAGCCCACTGAGGTACTTGTCCGGATCCGCAACCGCTTCGGCATTCAGCTCAAACAGATTCGTTCCCCGGTTTTTCTGAATCAATTTCAGCCCAAACTGGTAGTCGCGGAACAATCGATTACAGACCTGCAAGGCGCTGACATTGTCACCAGAAGCTCGATCCGCAATCGCCTGGAGTCCCGAGTTGTCGAACTGAAGTTTCACTCCGTGCTTCTCATTAAAGTCGCGGCAGAACAGAGCGACTTCCGAAGCAACCTTCTGATCAACCAGATCACCACCATCTTCCAAACACTTGGCGAGCGCTGCGGCGGGCTCCTCGACCAACGCATCGTCGATAATCAGTTCCGAAATCGACGTCCCGGGAAGCTCAAATTTAAAATCGCGCAGCAATCGCTCACAAACCGTTACGAGGCCGCGAGCCCCGGTTTGCTCATCGGCCGCTCGTTCCGCGATAATTTTGAGAGCTGCCTCCTTGAATTCCGCTCGAATTCCAAACGCTTCAAAATCGCGTTCGTATTGGCGAATCAAGCTTCCTTCGCTATCCCGCAAAATCGCAAACAAGTCCTCTGACGAGAGCTGCTCACACACCACCCGAACCGGCAATCGACCGATAAACTCGGCTTCAAAACCGTATTTCATGAAGTCCTGGGTGGAAACGTGCCGAAAGATCTCGTTATCGAAGGGAATATCCCGCAATTCCGCGCCAAATCCCATGGTTCCTTGCCGCATTCGGTCGCTCACCACTTTCTCTAGCCCCGAAAATGCTCCGCTCACGATAAAGAGAATGTGTCGGGTATTCACCGTTTCTGCGCCCTTCTTCCCCTTCTGCATATCAAACATCGCCTGCATCTGCGATTGCATATCCATCGGGTTGCGCAACGGAACCTCGGTTTCTTCCATCAGCTTCAACAGCGTCGTCTGGACGCCTCGGCCACTGACATCGCGGCCAATCATGTCTCCCCGGGTCGCCAGTTTGTCGACCTCATCGATGTAGACGATGCCGTATTCCGCGAGTTCCACATTTCCATCGGCCTTTTGCACCAACTCGCGAATGAGATCATCGACATCCGCCCCGACATAGCCCGTTTCGCTAAACTTGGTCGCATCCGCCTTGACGAACGGCACGCCGATCAGCTCGGCGATGTGCTTCACGAGATAGGTTTTCCCAACTCCGGTAGGCCCAACGATGATCACGTTTTGCTTCGCGATCTCGACTTGGCGGGCGGCCTCGGGATCCTCTGATTCCAGGCGACGCAGATACTTTGCGTGGTTGTAGTGATCACAAACCGCAATTGACAAGACCTTCTTGGCCTCATCCTGCTTGATCACATAGCGATCCAGATAGGCCTTGATGTCACGAGGGCGTAAATTGAAGTCAAAGACGTCTTCGTAACTTTTCTCGGGTTCCACTTCGACCTCTTCCGGCACAGCCGTTGCGTTGGATTGGTCGAATTGCGTAAATGAAACCGCTCCTGGAAAACTGGTTTTTACAAAATCCGCCAGCTTTCGAGAAATTTCTTCGGGGGTTGGCGGGGGATCGTCATTTCCATTGGACATACCCTATCATTATTGCGGAGAACCACGCTCCTAACAAGTCGATGCGTGGATTTTGCCAGGATTTAACGCCGGTGCTCCCGTTTACTGCAGCACCCAACGAAGAATTCCCGCTTCCACCGTCCCTTTTCCCGAGATTTGCGCTCCTCCAGCATTGCCCCCGGCCACGATCGAACCACCGGAGATGCGTATGGCGCCGCCTCCACGCAGCTGAAAGGACTGATTCGAGGTTTTCTCCACAAATTTCTCATGCCCCTGACCTTTCACCTCAATTTCGAGCCCCTTGGTTGAGGTTTTGCGCTGCTTATGCTCGTCTTCGATCAGGTAACCGGTTTCGGATGTTGCGAAAAAGAATGGGCGAGTGGACCAACCTTTTTCGGGTTGATCGTTTGATGACACCGCGATCCAGACCTTCAAACCGGCAGGAACCTCGGAAAAGGTAAAATCGCCAGCCGCTTCCGTCGTCACCTCCTGATGGTAACCGTCACCGAGAAGTTGAACCTTTTGCCCGGCTGCCAGCACACCATTAGCCAGGAGTTTCCCATTCAGACTCAGGGTCTCGGGAGGAGCCGCCATGACACTCCAGAGCTGAAAAATTCCGATCAAGGTCAGGGGACGGATTTTATTGAGAGCCAACTTTGTCGTCGTCATGGGTTTTGGGGTGTTTGTTTCCGGTTGGATCGGGACGGATCCCGGGTTAAATGAACCGCAGAATGGGTATTTGTCCCACTTTGATTCTCGCGCCGATGCAAAACGTGACCAATTTGCCGTTTTGGCGAGTTCTTGCGCGAAGAGGTGGTCCCGACATCTACGTGACGGAGTATTTCCGCGTTCACGTTAACTCCTGCCCCGAACCCTTCATCGCGCGCTCCATCATCGAGAACTCCACCGGTAAGCCGGTTTTCGCGCAAATGATCGGAAACGATCCGGTCCATCTCGTCCGGACAGCCCGGGAACTGGAGAAGCTGCCGATCGCCGGCATTGATTTGAACTTGGGATGCCCGGCCCCGTCCGTTTGCGGTAAACAATCCGGTGGGGCGCTCTTGCGGAATCACGAACGGATCCGGGAAATCGTCCATTCCCTGCGCGAAGTCGTAACCGGCAAGGTCACGGTCAAAACAAGGATTGGCTTCGAAGCTCCCGGTGAGTTTGATGATCTGCTAGGCCTCTTCGCGGATCTCCCGATCGACCATCTCGCGATCCACGGACGAACCGTGCGGGAACGCTATCAATCCCAAATTCACACCGAAAAGATTCGTGAAGCCGTTCGCCAACTCCCCTTCCCGGTGATCGCCAACGGGAACATCGTTTCCGTCGAAACCGCGCAATCCATCAAACAGCTGACGGATGCCGCCGGGCTGATGATTGGTCGAGGGGCGATTCGCAACCCGTGGCTTTTCGAGCAAATCCGCCAATTCGAAAGCCACCGACCCGTTTTCCGCCCCACGTTGCAGGATCTCCATTCCTACATTCTGGAGCTCTTCGACGAGGTCGCCTCTGAAGCCGACAACTTTGCCGAAGAAAATCACGTTCACCGCATGAAGAAATACACCAACTACATCGCGAACGGAATTTCCGGCGGCCAATTCGAGGCCCAACTACGCCGAACGAGGACTTCCGCGGAATTTCATGAAGTCTGCGGGGAGCATCTTCAATCAAACGAGTTGCTCCCCGATGAACCAACCGAGGACGGAAAATTGTTTTGCGGCTTTTCCAGCCTCCTTGGTTTTGCTGGCTGATTCACGGTCTGACCGTAAGATTCCACGCCAAAGTCGCCCAAGACACTGACGTCCGCGGAAAAAGACCTCCTCACTTCAGGCGCTGGATCGAAGAAGACGCGGAATGGAGCGACCATTGGGCATTCATCCCGCCCCGGCAAGCCGCGGTTCCTGAGTCCGCGAAGCCAATCATGATGGCGCCAAAGTGGATAAGGGTTTATTGGCCTAGCATCAGTCGGCCAATCTATTTGCCCCACGCGCCGACTTTCTTCTGCTTTGCCGCCGCCTCCCGACTGCGCAGGAAGTCCTTGTATTCGCGCCAGCCTCTTCCATCTGGAGTGGGCTCCCCATGGGTGTGAATTCTCGCCAAGCCCTTATCCACCAAAAGTTGAGAAAGGTAAACCGAACTGCCCGCCCCGCTGTCCAACTCCACAAAACCGTGAAACCGCTCTCCATCGTAAACGCGATCCCACTTTGTATAGACGGTGAATGGCGTTCGCCGTAGCAACTCTAAAACAACGTTCTTACTCTCGTTTCCCAAAGCAACCGTCTGTTCCACGGTCAATCCAAAGTCGCCCGCCTGGTCTCTCACCCGCTCTCGTTGCGACTCATGCCGATCACTGAGGTATTTCTCCGCAGTATCGACGAAATACAAACGAAGCTCAAACTCGCGCCCTTGATGCCTCACGAAAAAACTGTCGCCATCATTATTCCGGTGTTCGACCAATACGCATCCCGAAAGTCGCTCATATTCCCCCTTTTTACCAGAGACTTGAATTAGCCCTGCCTCTTTCCCTGCTTCCACATCCCCATCCGATGCCGCTTCATCGAGATCGAGCCCCAAGACTGCCGCCAAAATCAAAATCCCAACCCCGGCAAGCTTTACGGGCACACTACGATTTTTGAGAAGATCTACGAGTTCGGACGTCTTCATTACCTGCCAACCATTGCGGAAACGCCCCTCAAAGCAAGCAGATCTTCCCAACGACATCCACCCAGCAAACCGATCAGCCGAGCTAATATAACATAATACCCGCCCCCTGAACACGAGAGCTCCGCAGTAAATACCATCAAAAACTCGGCCCCGTATTTAATATACAAATTCCGCCATTGTAAAACCCACATATTTAATATATATTTAATACCTAACTACCTCATTCTATTTGATCCGCGACAGAAACCAAGGCGATGCTCCCTTCTCCTACGCTCCATAAGCAGACCCCTCCCCCTGCAATATCCTTCGCTCACGCTACCGATACCACTATTGAACTCGAGTCTGCGCGCTCCAAATTGAAACAACACGAACTGATTTTTAGGCAGCTCGACAATATAGCATCTCAACACCTCTCCTCAAACACCAGTCAGGACGCAAGGAGAGCATCTCTCGACGCTTCCCAGCCCTCATTGGTCGCAAATTTCCAGGCTATCATTGACTCCGTCGAACAAAATAGGAGCCAGCTTGAGAAACAAAGAACTCATGCAGAACAGGCAGCCAAGGGAAAGGATCTGTTCCTAGCAAGCATGAGCCATGAGATCAGAACCCAATTGAATGGAATGACGGGAATTTTGGAGCTTCTCCTCAATGATAATCAGTTGCTCGAAAACCAGAGAGCCTCCCTGATGACCATGAAGCGATCATCCGGCACGTTAAAGAGGATTCTGAATGATATATTGGACTATACCCAACTCTGCGCCTACGAGGTTCAGCTGGAGTCTGTCTCCTTCTCTCCAGCCAACACAGTTCAGGAAGTGGTCTCCATGTTTGAAGCTAACGCTCGAGCCAAGGGCTTGAGCCTTCTTTCAATGGTCTCCGAGCAGGTACCGGAATCCGTCGAAGGCGATGAGGCTCGACTCCGGCAGGTGTTATCAAACCTACTTGGCAATGCAATCAAATTTACAAATTCAGGACGCGTCGGTGTCTTCCTTACCGGCGAATCCCGAGAAGATGGTGGCACCGAACTGCAATTTGAAGTTCTGGATACCGGAATCGGGTTATCTCAAGACCAGCTCTCTGAATTGTTTCAGCCGTTCGCACAAGGGGACGCCACGACCAAGCGAAAGTATGGTGGGAGCGGCTTGGGACTTCTGATCTGCAAAAATCTGGTCGAACGAATGGGAGGATCCATTCATGTCCAAAGTGAACCTGGAGTTGGATCTGAATTCCAATTTTCCATTCTCGTTGATCAAGACGCCAAGCTCGAAAGTGATAGCTCAGCACCGGACATTACGATCTTGCCCAGGGGCGACGAACTCCAAGAGGTCCGTCGCAAAGTGCTTCTTGCTGAAGACAACGAAGTGAATCAGATCGTCGCCAAGATGACTCTTGAACGGCTTGGCTATGAGGTGGATGTCGCCAACGACGGAGGAGAAGCCATCACGGCAGCAACGGAACGTGACTATGATTTAATCTGCATGGATGTGACGATGCCAGAAATAGATGGCCTAGAGGCAACTCGCCGGATTCGCAAGCTTGAACAGCCGTCCTCTGACGCCCTTATCATCGCCATGACAGGCCACGCGTTCAGTGAAGACAGGATTCGTTGCCTCGATGCCGGTATGGATGACTTCATTTCGAAACCGTTCGAAATCGAGCAATTGAAAGTCACGATCGAACGCGGCTGGTCCTCCCCAAGATTCACGACAGAAGCAACGGACACCCATCGTCCTGAAGTGAAAGTTGCTTAGTTAGCAGTTAGCCGGGCAACTCATTTAGACACTGCGCATCTTTCGAAGAACGCTGAGCCAAACCAGCGTCACAACAACGATCCCGAACCCAAGCAGTACCAGCGCATCGAGGTAGACGGTCTTGATATTCACGACCTTTTCCCTCCGATTTCCATCCAAATCCCACCATTTAAGTTGGAATTGGCGCTTAGCACCGAAGAAGATGTTGGGATGGTATTTCTTTCGATAGTCGGTTCGCTCCATCTCTGCCCTGGTGAACAAATCTCCTAGTTCTTCATTAAGATAGAGACCATCGGAACTCACCCAATTGTCGCCACGATCCCTGGCGTCAACGCTGAATTCCGCGGGATCCAGTTTCCCTTTTTTGAGGGCCTTCTTTAGTCGCCAAAGTTTCGAACGGAGTTGCCTAGGCGACTCTGCGGAAAGGCCCGCCAGAATGGCCAACCCTTCTTTGGCATTCGAAAACGCGAGTTCCTGCTTCTCGGTCAAATCTCTAATCACGGCCAACTCTTTGATGGTATCCTCCAGATCATTCTGGAGCGCACTAACCGGGTTGTATTCGGCGTGTGAAATGATGATCCCCTCGTAGGACCAACGCAGCGGCATAATTTGGCAAATTTCAGGAACTTCCAGTTTGCTGCCACCTTTTCGCTCTTGCTCGTCAACTGGCCGAAACCAACCTTTGGCCGCCGATATGAGATTTACTCCACGATTCATTTCCTCGTATTTGATCAGCGCTCCACCCAATATGATTTGAGGGATGAGTACCAATGGAATCACATTCAACGCCGTCATGATGTTCGGCACCAGGCTCGAAATCAGCAGCCCCGCGACCACCCCAATAATTGCGGTGCTTCCCATCCAAAACAGTTCGACCCAGAACATGTCTCGGATGGCCAGAATTGCGTCTCCAATCAAAAGATAAATAATGCATTGAAGAATCGCAAACACCGAGAGTGCCATCACTTTGGTTAGCACATAGGACGTAGCGCGAAGTCGATGATTTCGTTCTCGCTGCAGGAGGGTTCGATCCCTCAAAATCTCTTCCGCACTGTTCATCAGCCCAAGAAACATACCAATCAAGAGCGTTAGAAAAAGATAGGCTGGGATATGAGCAGCCGAAGCAAAATTATACGCTCCATCCTCACTGTATCTTAAAACAAAAGACACCAGGATCGCAAGAATGGGCGCGAGTAGGAGCGTGGTCGCCAGGTTCCCCTTGTTGCGGAGTTTACTGAGAAAAGCCCTTTTGAAAAGGGTTCCAAATTGCAGGAATTCGTGCCGGATGGACCTTGAAACCATGGGCGGCGGTTTGACGGGATTCGGATCCGTCTCGGCCTGATCCAACTGGACTTCCTCGATCAATCGGTAGGTTTGAAAGCGATCTCGCCAGAAATTGGGACTGAATCTTCGGGCCGCGACAAGTTGCCCCCGCCGGTCTTCCTCATAGATCACATCTCCACTTAGATCTCGTAAAGGCGTCTCCAAGACGTCAAAAATGAAATCCGGCTGCCTGATCGTTGGCACTTTAACATCAGCCGCCAACTCCGCCCGCATGTTCTCCTCTTCTTCAACTCGCCCAAAGTATTTCAACATCTGTTGGGGTGTTCCAAAAAACGCGAGTTTACCGCCATGATCCAAGAGGATGGCCTTGTTAAACATCTGAAAGAGACGGGCACTCGGTTGATGTATACTGACAAAAACAATCTTGTTGTGTGCCAGCCCCCGAATGATTTCCAGGACATGTTCACTGTCCTTTGATGACAACCCCGAAGTCGGCTCATCAAACATGTAAACGTCCGAAATCCCTACCATATCCAGACCCACATTGAGGCGCTTTCGCTGCCCTCCGCTCAACGTTTTGTTATGGGTCTCATCTCCAACAGGACGATGCCGAAACTCGTTCAATCCCAGCTCAACCAGCTTTGCATCCACCCTGCGTTTACGGTCGGCATCCCGAAGATGCGGCGCCCGAACCGCTGCGGCTAAATCCAGATTTTCTTCAACACTAAGCAGAGGATCAGTCGCTTCATCGTGGGGAATAAAAGATATGTAGGGAGTCACTCTGCGCCGGTTTCTTGAGGACTTGTACATGTCGACCCCATTGATCAAGACCCGCCCTTCATCAGGCTTGAACTGCCCTGCAAGGGTCCGCAATAAGGTGCTCTTTCCGCACCCGCTTGGCCCCATGACACAGATCATTTCCCCACGCTGGGCTCGAAAACTGATCGCATCCAACGCGAGATTTCGTTTGCCATAGAACGTGCTCACCTCATCCACTTGAAGCCTCCTGACGACGTTCTTTTCTTCCTCAATGATCCCTTCCCCAAAGTGGCATCGGAGAAACTGCCCGTCCCCAACCGTTATGGTGTCCCCATCTTTGAGGGCCGCACTCTCCCGAACCAACGTCTCACCAATGTAAATAGCCCGGTCACTTTCCAAAATTTCCAAGTGCCCTGCTTTTTGTTCGTAGTCGCAGAAAATCTGCAACAGCAACTTACCCTCCGTATCTTCCGACAACAAAATGTCACCTTCGCGGAGTAAAGTCGGAATGTTGGAAATCCGGTAGTCGGAGCGAGTTGGATTTAAATCGAATCGCCCGCCAAGAACTCGTGCTCGGCGTCGCAAATCGCTGATGAGGATCTCACGACGGTCTTTGAAGATAATCCGATCCCGCAAAGAGACCTCCAACGTGGTATTTGCATCAAGCGGCGTTCCGTTGATTTCTCCCTTCGTCTTACGCAGCACCCGAAGCTTGATGCCCAGACCAAAATCGAGCTGTAGGTGGCTCTGTTTCGTTTTCGCTTTTTCGACGTAAGGGTCCCCGGCACTTGTGAACGAGACAAACAGACGATTCTCGGAAACATTCTTCTTCGCGTTGAAATAGAAGATCAGGTCCTGATAGTCGAGAACGAGTTCGCCCAACAGGATCCGTTGCCCTTCGAACAATCGGATGAATTCCCCTTTTCGAATCTGCCGTCCCCGCATGATGACAGCCTCTTCCCCAATGTTTTTTACGAGGATGAGTTCCTGAAAGCGAAAAGCCACGACGCAATTCTGGGGACGCAACGTTGGCAATACAACATCAGCAGGTTTCTCCCGGGCAATGTGCAACGTCTCAAGCGGCTGAGCCTGGGACTCTCCCTCAGCGGGAACCGGCGCCGGGGACGGTGAATCCAGCTCGCTCGTGTTCAGCTGATAAACGATATCGATCGCCTCGGAAGCGATGCCGAGGTTGGTCATGAACAAATAGAAGGCAATCAGATGATCTTTCTGAAGATCCGCCCGCGAAATGAGGGCATAAAGCTGAACACCGAGCATAATCTTGTCCTCGGTCGCCAGATTTCCCGCCAACTCCTTGGCCATCTCGTTCAGGTCATGGGCCTCCTGAAGGGCGCTCCGGTAGAGCTCTCTCAATTCTGAATAAACCGTCTCGGGATAGTCGTAGCGCAAAAATCCCAACGCCTGATCAATCTCCCGCTCTTCGATTTCGCCATCAACTTTGGTAAAACCTGCGAAAACCTGAATTAGAATCGGCAAATTGGTGTGCCGGGTCCGCTGACGCTGGGTTCGAGACCAACGTCGCTTCCAGCGCTTCCAATGGGGCTCACGACCGCTCGCTGAAAGTCGATGTCTGGGCTTCTTTCCAGTTGCCGTTACTTTGGTGGCGGCCTTGCCGCTACGGTCGTGCATAAGTGAGGATCAGAATTCCGGTAATTAGACGGGAAAAGGAGTTTCTCACAATATCATACTTTAGCGAAGCCTGCCGAGGCGGAATCTCGATGCCCCCCAGGGAGCGTTTGAAAATGATGACGGACGCGCAAGTTGTTCCACTTTTTCAAACACCCGCTGGCACATTGAGTAGTCCGCCATCGCAACCATTGGCAAAAACCTGCCAGGCCAAGTTTGAAAAACCACCTTGGAGAGGCCTTCGTTGATGAACCTACTCCACGTGGGAAACCATTTCTGACTGAGGAAAACGCACTTTCGGCAGCTTCGAGTACTTGTCCTCATCGGCGCGATAGCCAGCCGGGCACAAGACCGCGGTCGTAAGATTTTTTTCCTTCAATCCCAGCACTTCATCATACATTCGAGCAACGAATCCTTCCATCGGGCAGGTATCAATTCCCATCATTGCGGCACAGGTCATAAACTGCCCAAGTGCGATGTAGGTCTGGAGTTTGCCCCACTGTTTCACCCCTTCTTCGTCGAGACTGCTGACAAACCCCACCATCATATCGCGATAGCCACTA
>TARA_R110002096_G_scaffold37468_1_pt1 | contig 10967 bp, 6 predicted proteins | sample TARA_R110002096 | Tara Oceans TARA_R110002096 (sample SAMEA4397295) | marine metagenome | biome: Polar Biome; feature: [DCM] deep chlorophyll maximum layer (ENVO:01000326); material: water (ENVO:00002006), including particulate matter (ENVO:01000060) such as... | depth 35 m
CTCCAACTCCTTATAGAGTGGATTGGAGATATAAGATTTGGATAAAGGAAACTGAGTACCATATTTAGTAATAGCATCTATCGCTGCTGCTTTCAATCTGGCATCCTGCTCCAGTCCTAAATATCCAGTGGTTCCAAAATGAAATAGTTTCCTGTTATTGATGCCGATCGTTCTTCCAGTAAAATCGTCACCCTCTGCATATAAGTGCATAACACCTTCTTGTTTTGCATCTGTAAAAACTTCGTTTACGGTGTCTAAAAAATTGTTGTGTTTAATTTTTGCCATATGATTATATTTTTTTTATCATATAATTTAACGTCATTTGTAGGAAATTATAAAACTACTTAGCCCTATACTCCCTTAGAGTCAACTTTTAATCCTTAGCAGGCAAAAGAAAGCTAACGTTCATCGAGGATATTCGATGTATGGTTAATGAATGTGTTGATAATTTTGTAAATTTATAATGAAAAACCAGTTTTCGATATTATGCGAAATTTTTTTGAAAATGACTATACATCCTATAGGTTCTTAGATGGTGTATTACACATTATATACCACCAAGGGGTGAGTATCGATTTAAATGCTGCTGTACAAATTGTCGAGGACAGATTGTCTTTACATGAGGGTCGGGATTTACCAGTAGTTTGTGACATTAGAGGCATTAAAGAAATCAACAAATCTGCAAGAGCTTATTTAGCCATGGAAGGTTCAACCCTAATAAAGGCTGTGGCTGTTATTGTGGAACCGCCTGTTTCTGAGATGCTATCTGAATTTTATATTCGAACGAGTAATCCACCCATCCCAACAAAATCATTTGAGAACATGCAAGAAGCCCTGTCTTTTCTAAATGAATTTTTGGAATAACCTTTAAAGAACCTGTAAATAAGCTATTAGTTAAACAAAATCTCTCACAAAATTAAATTAACTTTAATACTTTAAATGTGAGTAGCAGTAAAAAACAAAGAATGCAACAGATTAACCAAATGTTATTGGAAATGGCTTCTGGGAATTTCTTCTACCGCTTGGAACGTACTGCAAAAAATGATAATCTGGAGGCGATAAGTGTTTCACTCAATATGCTGGCTGAAGAAATACAGGAAACCTTGCTACACCAAGGATATGTCAATACAAATAGCCCTACAATAGAAAATATCCAAATGAGTTTTGTTATTGACAAGGATGGATATATTGACATAGCAAACCAACAAGCTTGCAATATTTTATCTGTTTTACAAACGGATATTATTGGAAAATCTTTTGCTGATTTTTTAATAGAAAAATCCCAAAAAACATGGCATAAACTAAAGCAAAAAGAATTTCAAGACATATCGTTGGAGTTAATATTCAAATCTAAAGGCAGCTTAGTGATTCCAAAAACCTGTCATATCACAATCCTTAACGGTAAAAATAGCAACTCAAGAAAAACGCTTTTAACGGTTATACATTATTCAAACAGGCAAGACCATTTAGAGAATGATTTAAAGCAACGAGTCATTCAGTACTCGAAGAACCAAAAACAACCCTCAAATGATACTCAGTCCAATACTCAAAAACTAAAACTTCGATTAAGCTTTGAGGATATACGAAAAATACGGGAAGGGCGTAACATTATCATTAATAATCTTGAAAAAGACTTCCCTTCTCTTAAAAAATTTGCACTGCAATTGGGTACTAATGAATTCAAACTTAAATATGGTTTTAAGGAGCTGTATGGGACTACCGTCTATCGTTTCTTGATGGAAGAGCGTTTAAGAAAATCGAAAATGATGATCCAATACACGGATCAATCCTTTAAGTCTATTGCAGAAATGACTGGTTTTAAAAGTAACTCCCATTTTTCCAGAACATTCAAAAAGCGTTATGGATATACCCCTAGCGAACTACGTAAAAAAGCATTGAATACTGATAACAAATAAGGATAAAAACCACCTTTTCTTAATTAAATCCCTTACAGTCAAATAATTATCCCTTAGAAAAAAATTTAATTTAGGAACTTTACCATATCAAATCAAAGGATATGAATTGGTTCCAAAATACACATCGAATTGCTACCAAAATAGTCAGTTTACTATTTATAGTATTGTTTGTGTATGCAGCTGCCAGTAAATTACTTGATTTTGAGAATTTTAGAGTACAATTGGGTCAGTCACCAATGCTAAGTGCTTATGCAGGGTGGATAGCATGGTTACTGCCCATTTTTGAACTCATTATCGTTTTATTGTTATGCTTTCCAAAAACCCAACTATGGGGATTTATAGGTGGATTTTTGTTGATGATTATGTTCACCACTTATATCTATATAGTGCTTAACTTCAGCTCTTTTATACCCTGTTCCTGTGGAGGCGTTTTAGAGCAATTGAGTTGGACAGAACACCTTGTTTTTAATGGTGTATTTATTCTTTTAGCCATACTAGGGTTGTATTTTTCTTTGAAACATACAGCAGAAAAAAGAAATCCCTTTAGAATAAAAACTATTGTTGGTTTATTATCACTAACCATTGGAGGTATTGGATTAGTTACGATACTCTTTATAAGTTCCGAAAACAAAATGCATCAGCGTAACCCTTTTATACGCCGTTTTCCGCATCATCCCATAACCTTTGTTGCAGAAAAAGACCTTCAAATGAATTCATATTATATAGCAGGTCTAACTGAGAAAAACATCTATTTGGGTAATCATACAGCACCCCTTCAATTACTAATACTAAATACTAATCTAAAGGAAGAAAAAAATATAGAATTATCAACAACAAAAACAAGTTTACCCTACCGCTCCATCAAGTTAGAAGTAGCGCCACCTTATTTCTATTTAGCAGATGGAGGCATTCCCTATATCCTAAAAGGAAAAACCAATAATTGGAAGGCTCAATTTATTTCAGCCAAGGGATACTTTTCGCTTGCGGTTCCCATGGATTCAAATACCGTTGCCATAAGAACCAGAGATAGTAAAACACATGAAAAAATTCTGGGTATTTTAAAACTGGATGGAGATAGTAAAATAAAACTTTCAAGACATATTTTAAAAAAGCAAATAGATGGCGTTTTCGATACTGATGGCACTTTAATCTATAACAAGCAGCTTCAAAAACTCATTTACACCTATTTCTATCGCAATAGTTTTATGATCATAGATTCATCCTTAACTGAACACAAAATAGGAAAGACCATAGATACCGTTAGTAAAGTGCAAATAAAAGTAACTGCTGTTACCTCAAAAAACAGAACTAAAATGGAGACACCACCATTGCTAGTAAATAAAACAACATCCACTTACGGTAATTATCTCTTTGTACACTCAAACCTCATGGGACTGTATGAACCTAAAGATACTTGGAAGCGTTCATCGGTGATTGATATCTATGATTTGAGAAATCAAACCTATGTTTTTAGCTTTTATATCCCAAATAGGGGCAAAGAATCTGTTTCTGAATTTAAGATTGAAAATGACTTATTAGTTTGTATGGTGGGTCATTTTATTAAAGTGTATAATTTCAAAACAAGTTTATTAGATGGTTCATGGAAAATGGAAAATTAAAATATATCGCGTGGTGTCAGGAATGAGGTCGAATACCTGTAGAAAAAAGTAGACCATAATATGAATTAAAATCATTATCATTATGAAAAAGCGTATTGCAAAATTAGCAATGCCCCTAGCAGCTATTTTATTAGCTATGGGAGGCGCTTTTGCTGGAACATCTGGCGAAAACGGTGATGCTGTTGCGGATCGAACCGGTTATATAAAAAACGGGGTACAATGTACCCCTACTGCTATAACCTGTTCAACTGTATTTAATCCACAACAGTGTAGTGATGGTATCAATCAGTTGTATGACTTGAATGGTACCTCTTGTCCATTACCGCTTTATAAAAAAGTTAATTAAACTGAATTTATAAGGTAGTAATACAATCCCAGAGTTTATATCATATTTTCTCTGGGATTGTTATTTCAAGGGTTCCTGGTAGTTTTAGAATTTGATTTTTTCTTTGAGATAACAATCAAACCACCCTTTGATTCTTATACTCAAATCTTTCTGAGCCTCCTTGTTAGTTAGAATATGCCCTTGTGCATGATACTGTAAAAAGACATTTCTTTTATTAAGATTTCTAAGCGCCATATGAAACATCATGCTTTGTTCAGCTCCCACATGATAATCTGCTTTCCCTGTCCAACTTAATAGCGGCGTTTGAACACGGTTGGCGTGAGTAGTTGGAGAGTTGAGCAAGTAGCCATCGAAATTCCCATATAACATGTTTCCCATACGCATCTGGTAACTATCATAATACCACATTCGTGACACGCCATTATAATCGACGCTAAGCGCATGACTTACCAAATTGGTTGGAGCTCCACCAGCGACCGCCGCCGCAAATAAATCAGATTGCGTAATAAAAAATGAGGTTTCATAGCCGCCAAAAGAATGCCCAATTAAGCCTAGAGCCTTTTTATTTATCATGTTATGTTCTAGTACGGTTTCGACACCAGAAGTTATGCAGTCAACTGCTGAAAATCCTGGATTTCCTATCTCATAAACAATATCAGGGTAAAAAACAAAATACCCATCATTAGTGTACCTTATAGGGTTAAAACCATCGGTCTTATAAAATGTAGGCGTATAATAGTTGTGAAAATCCTGTGATTGCTTTTCATAAACATAAACCACCATGGGGTATTTAATTTGAGGCTCGTAGTTGGCAGGATAATACAGGATTCCTTTTAATTGGACGCCCTTACTATTGGTGTAATGCACTAACTCCGTTTTTGTCCATGAGTAATTTTTTTGATGGGAATTAGTACGGAGTAAAACGTTTTGATGCATGTCTTTATTAGAAATTGAAACCAATTGATAAGGTAAATTGACTGATTCTCGCATCACGATATAGTGCTTTTGATTTAAACTTATTTTAAGCCTACTCACTTTATGATTTTCATAAATAATTTTTCTAAGCCCATTATTAGGTTTCCAGATGTAGTAACCGCTGGACATATCATTTCCTTGAGCTTCTAAAATGATCCCGTGTTTCAAATCGGCAAAATCATTAAAAAAATCAAAAGGATTTATTGTATTGGAAATTCCATACATATTTACATAACGTTTAAGCCGTTTGCCGCCATCAGCTTTTATATAGATTTTGGAGTTTTTATCCTTTTCTGGGTGTATCAGCCATATGCCTTTTTTATCATGAAGTATCAAGAAATGACTATCTAAAGACCAACTTGCAGTATCATAAGGTTTGTTCTTTTTGCCAGTATAGGCGTCAATCCCTGCAAAGTCTCCAACGCCTTCTGTTAAATTACGATGTATTTCCAATTGAGTATCATAGAGCCACCAGTTCTTATCCTTAAAATAATGAACATATCTATCGTTTGGTGACATACCTATCGTGCTCATACTAAAGTGAAATGAATCCAAAATCTTTTTATTTTTTTCTGTATTTATACCCTTTATCCAAATATCAGATTTTGGTACATAACCATTTTTGGGAACATATTGATATGAGTTAAAAATTAATGCGGATGTTCTATTAGGTGAGAGGTAAGCAGTAGGGTGTTGTGTGCTTGCCAATGTGATTACTTTATCTTCATTTAAATTCCACACTGCTAGTTTTGGTGTGGTGGGTTTATTGCTCGCTAGCTTATCTCTAGTGTATTCTAGAGTTGCCTGAGCATCCCACACTTCAACTAGTTTATTTTCTTTATGAGTTTCAGGATAAGCTGTATAAAAAAATACGTGTTTATTATCAGGGCTAATTAGTAATGCTGGTTTTATAATCGGTATTACAATACGGCGATTATCATCAAAAATATTTTCAGCACTCAATACCTTTAGATTAGGTATATCGAAAATGTGATCATAAAAATACACTTTCAAATGGTTTTCTCTTTTTGACTCACGAAGAAAGGCAAAAGCATTACTCTGTTTATTCCAGGTCGGTTCTTTAACTTCTAATTCACCGGCTTGTTGGACTATATTCGTTCGAATTTCTTTTTCAAGCATCAGTATACCAACAGCATTGTTTTCTTTAATAAAAATCGCATGCTTTTTATTGGGGCTAGATTCAACTATTTTGACGTTTTCAATAACCTTCTTATTGTTGTTTTTGAGGTTTATAATAACGAGATTTTTGGTGTTTACGTTTTTAATAGTAAGTAGTAAAAAATCACCTTGCTTAAGAAATTCTGCATTGATGACGGAAGAAAACCTCTCAATATTACCAGATTTTAGATCCAAAAGCCCCCATGCCATATTGGGAAGCTTAAAGCTAAACCAACGCTCATTTATACTAAATACACCCTTTTGACCTAAAGGAAAGTTGTATTTAGTTTTTTTATTTGAATGTTTAACAAACAAACTATCGTTACCGTTGTCATAGGCTAGGGTATAAGCAAACCATTTCCCGCTGGGGGAAATGATTTGCTGTTCTAGGCGATGCCATTTATTAAAATCCTTGTCAGGGAGGGATTGTTTATGATGCGTTTGAGCCATGACGGCATTCAGCATGAGCATCACTATAATCATTAACATCCAAGATCTATTTATAGTATTGAAAATCATTTTAATACCCCATGTTTTGTGGTTGAAGACTGTTATTAAGCAATAACTCCTTTTCTGGAAGCGGAAGAAGTAGGTGAGTTGTTTTCCAACTTGGTTTCAATGGTGATAAAACGGTGCCTAAACTATTATTCCTTTTTAAATCAATAAAACGATGTCCGTGTTCGGTAAAGAATTCCACACGACGTTCTTGAAGTATTGCTTCTAAAAGAAGCGTTTTAGTATTAGCTAGCGTATTTGAAAGACCTGCTCTATTTCTAATTTTATTCAAATCTTGCTGTGCTCCTAGAAAATTATCAAGATGTGTTCTTGCTTCAGATCGTATTAAATAACACTCTTCCAACCTTAGAATTATAGCATACTCTTCCGATACTCCTGTACTTCCATTTTGTTTGTATTTATACGGGTGGTACCAAGTTGTTGTGCCATCAGTAATCGCTCTGAGCCATTGGTTTTTTCTCATATCCGTTAGCTCGAAGGCATCCAACAAGTTTTGGCTTACTGCGGAAACGATAGGAGGACCACTCTCAAAAATAAAAGTTCGTGCTTCAATCGTGTTGACACCAGAAATACCTGAATGCAATTGCCATAAGCTACTAGAAGCATTTTTAAGAAAAACATAGTCAAGATTGGACTCTAATTGATAAATATCAGAGTCAATCACATAACTAGCCTCAAGAGCAGCAAGCTCATAATTCTTAGTATAGAGATAAATCCGAGATAACAAAGCGCTGACTGCAAATTTGTTAGGACGTACACGTTCAAACCTTGTATAAGATTCAGATAGTAGATTTTTCGCATTAAGTAGATCTGCAACAACGTTTTCATATACCTCAGATACTGGAGTTCGTGAGGTCGAGGCATTGTTTACATAATCAGGAGTTGATATGTATGGAACATCACCAAAAAGTTCTACTAGATAAACATGCAAGAGTCCTCTAATAAATAAAGCTTCACCTTGTAATATATTCAAGGATTCCTTTGAAATATCCGTGTTGTTTTCCAAACCTTTTAAAAGCACATTGGTTGCATATATTTGACTATAGGTTCGATCCCATAAAGCAGACACAAAGGCGTTTGTTGGAATAACCGTATGATTATAAAATGCTTCCGCTGGAGAGGTTGCCGTTCCATAAAAATCAAGTTCATCTGTATAGATTCCAAGTAAATGAGAAAGCCCATCAATATTTCCAGAAAGCATTCCGCCTTCACGTATACGGGCATAAATATCCATAAGAGCAGCCGTAGCTGTAACATCATCTTTAAATACGGCTTGTCCCGTAAGCTGAGTTTCTGGTAAATCAATTTCGGTAAAGCTATCGCATGCCAAAATTGATAGACCTATGGCCACCAAAAAAAGGATTCGTTTAATATATAATTTCATTCGTTCTAGGTTTTAAGATTTAAAAATTTAGTTGTATTCCGAGTGCATATTGCTTAAGAGGCGGTATATAAGACAGTAGTTGCGCTTCGGGATCAGCACCCTTATAATTGGTAATGGTTAGTAAATTTTGCCCCTGTAGATAAATCTTACCCGAGCAAACACCAGTCTTCTCAATAGGGAAACTATAGGATAGGTTGATATTTCGAAGCCGAATATAGGAAGCATCACTAATGGTAGCGCTACTGCTACCATATCTAAAATAGGCGTTTAGGGCATCTGAATTAGCCCCGGTAGTGTAACGTTGTATATCAGCGGTTGTACCGCTGTTTGGCCAGTGATTTAGAACTTCTGTTGGCATGTTCGACATGCCTCCAGCTAGGTTTAGTCCGTATAAGTAATTCCTACCTTGCTGTTTTACAAACTGGAAGAGAAAATCAAAGCTCCAGTTTTTGTAGTTAAACGTATTATTTAAACCACCAAAAAACTCTGGAGACCGATTAGCTATAAATTGCTTATCATTTGGATTGGTAACCACACCATCTTCATCAAAATCCTTAAAGGTATAAACACCTGTATCAGGATCGATTCCTGTAAATTCATATACTTTATCTATCGTAATGGGTTCACCAATAACATAGCTATTGGCATAAGTAGAGGATTCCAGACCATCAAAAGCTAGCAATTTATTTTTAGGAATACTTAAATTGAGACTACTAATCCATTTAAAGCTATTATTTGAAAGATTTACTGTTCTAATATCAAACTCCCAGCCAGAGTTTTCAACAGTGGCATTAAGGTTAGCTTGTAATGTAGAGAACCCCGTTGTAGCTGGCAATGGAATCCCTACCAATTGATTGGACGATCGGTTTTGGTACCATGCTGCGGTAACAAAGAATCGATCTTGAAAAAGCCCTAATTCTGTTGCTAATTCTAGTTTATTATTAGATTCCCATCCAAAATTTGGGTTAAACAATCTATTGGGTTGCAGTCCTATGACTCCGTTATACTGATTGCCACTAATACTATACGTATCTAGATATTGATAATCACCAATTTGGTCGTTACCCGTAACCCCATAACTACCGCGTAGTTTACCAAAACTCAAGAAAGGCAATCCTTTTTGAATAAAGGCTTCTTTAGAAAAGACCCAAGCGGCTCCAATAGCTCCAAAATTAGCAAATCGTTTTCCTGGACCAAAGCGTGATGATCCATCACGTCTGCCAGTAAGGTTTAAAATAAGTTTATCATCGAATATATAGTTTAGCCGAGCAAAAATAGCTTGGTAGTTGTATTGAGTCTTTTCGTTTGCTGTAACGAATAATGTTGTTGCTGCTCCCAAACTTCGTAAGAGTTCATTGCTAGAAAAACCCATACCCAATTGTGACAATCGCTCACTATTCTGTGATTGAAAGCTGCTTCCTAACAGTGTGTTTAGTTGATGTTTTTTCCAAGAGAGATTCCAATCCAACTGAGGCTCCATGATCCATGAGTTTCTTTTTCCATGACTTAAGAAAAGTATTGAGAATTCACTGCCCAAACCAAAAGCTGGGTTGTAGACTGTAGAAGGTATAGTTCGAACTTCATTAAGTTGGGTGTCCGTATACCCCATACTTAATTTTGCAGTAAGATTAGGAAGCAATTTATACGATAATAATGTGTTGGCTAAAAGATTCTTATTCCTAGCTTCATATTGCGCATCCAAAGCTGCAAGAGGATTTTCAAATGTATTGTTTTCCCAATTTAAGTTTTCTTCTTCATCGTATAAAGCAGGCGCATTAGGCGCTAGTGTTACGGCTTGGTAAGTTAAATCTGTAGCCATTAAGGTGTTTTTATCTGAGGCATATGAAACAGAAAGGTTTAACTTGAATTTACCATTTTCTGACTGATGATTTAGGTTACTAAGTACATTGGCCTTTCCATAATAAGTGTCATTTTTAAAAACGGTCGTTTCTTTCCTGTAGCTGCCACTTACTAAAAATTGCGTGGTATTGCTGCCGCCAGATAGGGTTGCCTGAGTATTGGTTATCCAAGCAGTACCTCCTAAAAATTCCTTTTGCCAGTCGGTATAGCGGTTTTGATCCCAGGTGCCATTAACATCATAAGCAAAAAACGGAAGCGTCTCTATATTATCATTTTTAAAGGCTTCTCTACGCATAGACAAATATTGCTCTGTGTTCATCAAGTCTATCTTACGGGTTAGTTTGCCTGCACTCGTATAGGTATTGATGCTAAATTTAGTTTTGCCTTTCTTCCCTTTTTTACTGGTAATGAGTACCACGCCATTAGCTCCACGAGACCCATAAATAGCCGTAGCATCAGCATCCTTAAGGATTTCAATACTTTCAATATCATTTGGGTTTATGGTATTTAAAGGACTAACCGTTCCTGCTAATATGCCCCCGGATAGCTGTATATCTCCCAATGACTGTGATGAAAACGGCACACCATCTATAATATACAGCGGTTCATTCCCTTCGGTTCGTAAGCTATTTATACCACGTATTTTTATATCGATAGCGCCTCCAGGTGTTCCATTACTTTGTTTTATAAATACACCAGATAGCTGCCCTTGCATGGTGGCGAGCAGATTACTTACAGGTTGTTTTTCGATATTTGAAGAAGATAAATATGCAATACTGCCTGTACGTTCTTTTTCCAAAACGGTGTAATATCCAGCATTAAGTGTTACAGCATCCAATTGTGTGATATCTTCTTGTAATTGAATATTGATTACCGATGTATTATTAACGGGAATGGTTTGTGTTATAAAACCAATTGCCGAAACAATCAAGGTATCATTTGGATTGGCCGTAATGATATACGTACCATCAAAATTTGATACGACCCCTTGGTTGGTACCTTCTACCATTACATGAATACCAGCTATAGGGTTTCCCAGAGCATCTGTTATGGTACCACTAATTTCAGACTGTTGTACAATAACATGGTCTGGCAAATAATTGTGCAAAACATTATGAGTAGTTAAGGCAACTGTAAAAAATGGGGTAAGTATTAGGCAAAAAGTAGAGAAT
>TARA_R110002096_G_scaffold117236_4_pt1 | contig 10961 bp, 12 predicted proteins | sample TARA_R110002096 | Tara Oceans TARA_R110002096 (sample SAMEA4397295) | marine metagenome | biome: Polar Biome; feature: [DCM] deep chlorophyll maximum layer (ENVO:01000326); material: water (ENVO:00002006), including particulate matter (ENVO:01000060) such as... | depth 35 m
CAGTCAGCGGATCGAAATATCAGGGTCGAACTCGGCGTTCAACCCCTGTACTATCGAGGATTCTGCTCGCAATCTCCTCGATTGAAAATTTCGTCGTATCGACATTCGGAATACCATAACGGCGAAAAATCTTGTTCGTTTCCCGGATCTCATAGCGTACTTGCTGTGCCGACGCGTAACTGCCCATTGAACGGCGTTCCCTGCGTATTTCGCGCAAGCGCTCAGTTTCGATCGACAGACCGAACAGCTTTTCTTTTTGCTTCAACAGAAAGTCGGGTAACTCACCCTTTTCGAATTCCTCGTCGGTCAACGGATAGTTTGCCGCATAAACGCCATACTGCAGTGCAAGGTACAAACACGTGGGCGTTTTGCCTGAGCGTGAAACGCCGATAAGAATGACATCCGCAACATCATAGTTTCGACTGATACCACCATCGTCGTTGGCAAGCGCAAAATTGGTCGCTTCGATACGTTTCATGTAGGCATCGATGTCGCTCATGCCGTGCGCCCTGCCCGGTTCATAGCTGGGCTGCTCCCCTAATTCGTCAGCTAGTTGCTCAAGAAACACATCGAACAAATCAAGGTGCAGGCCTTCTGCCTGCTTTACGATCGCCCGGCATTCTCGCTGCACCAAAGTGGAAAAAATTATCGGCCTGGGTGCTCCCTCCGCCTGCGCAGCATTAATTGCCCGAACCGCGTCTCTTGCCTTGTCTTCGGTATCTATAAATGGCAAAGTCGTTTGCCGAAAACCTTGGGCCGAAAACTGCGTGATCAGACTGTGACCGAGGGTTTCTGCAGTCACACCCGTCTGGTCAGAGAGAAAAAATATCGTGCGTTGCGTCATCCGCCTGATTGTCCATGTCCTGCCACGGAACACAAGGGAGTAAAACTTGGAACCATACGTTATCAAGCTCAACGAGCTTGGGATGAGTGATGTTGAGACCGTAGGTGGGAAGAACGCCTCTCTCGGCGAAATGATCAGCAACTTGAGCAATCTCGGTGTCAGCGTACCGGGTGGTTTCGCCACGACGGCGGACGCCTACCGCGAATTTCTTAAATCCGACAATCTCGACAAGCGCATTAATGCGCTGCTTGATGACCTGAATGTCGACGACATCAAAGCGCTGACCGCAGCCGGTGATCAGATTCGCAACTGGATACTTGAACAACCGCTACCGCAGCGCCTGATGGACGAGATGCAAACCGCCTGGCAGGAGATGAGCGGCGGCCGCGATATAACAGTGGCGGTTCGTTCGTCTGCAACCGCAGAGGATCTTCCGGACGCTTCTTTCGCAGGCCAGCAGGAGACCTTCCTCAACATTCGCGGACTCGACAATGTCGTCACTGCGATGCACCAGGTATTCGCATCATTGTTTAATGACCGGGCCATTGCTTACCGTGTGCACCAGGGATTTGACCACAGTGTCGTCGCACTTTCTGCTGGTATCCAGACAATGGTCCGCAGTGACGTCGGCGCCGCCGGCGTAATGTTTACACTGGATACGGAATCCGGTTTTCGCGACGCTGTGTTTATCACATCGTCCTACGGCCTCGGTGAAACAGTTGTGCAGGGCGCAGTTAATCCCGATGAATTCTATGTCTACAAGCCAGCCCTGAACCAAGGCAAGCGACCGATTCTGCGCAAGAACCTGGGCAGCAAGCTGATCAAGATGGTTTACAGCGAAAACCCGGACCCTGGTAAAACGGTGGATACCGTTGATGTCGATGAAGCCGACAGCAACCGGTTTTCGTTAAGCGACGAAGATGTCATCGAACTGTCGAAAATGGCGGTCACGATCGAGAATCATTACCAGCGCCCGATGGACATTGAATGGGGGAAAGACGGTACTGACGGCAAACTGTATATCCTGCAGGCACGCCCGGAGACTGTACAAAGCCGAAGTGGTCGCGTCATCCAGCGCTACACACTGAAAAATCACTCCGACGTCATTACAACCGGCCGAAGTATCGGGCAGAAAATCGGTGCCGGAACGGCGCGGGTCATCCGCAGTGTCGACGAAATGGATCGCGTACAGCCCGGCGACGTTCTGGTTTCAGATATGACGGATCCCGATTGGGAACCGGTAATGAAGCGCGCTGCCGCGATCGTCACCAATCGTGGCGGTCGTACCTGCCATGCAGCGATCATTGCTCGTGAACTTGGTATTCCGGCCGTGGTCGGTAGCGGCGACGCGACCGACAAAATCAAGGACGGTGCCGACGTCACGGTAAGCTGCGCCGAAGGCGACGAAGGCTTTGTTTATGACGGATGCCTGGAATTCGAACAAACCCAGATAGAGCTCGATTCGTTGCCGGATATCCCGGTAAAAATCATGATGAATGTCGGTAATCCGGATCGGGCATTCGATTTTGCCACAATCCCGAATCGCGGCGTCGGCCTGGCGCGGCTCGAATTCATCATTAACAGAATGATTGGCGTGCATCCGCAAGCCCTGCTGGAATATGCAACGCTGGACTCGGATACCAAGGCCGCCGTTGACGACCAGAAGGCGGGCTACGACGATCCGGTTGAATTCTTTGTCGACAAACTGGCGGAAGGCGTTGCGACTATCGCTGCCGCATTCGCGCCGGAACCGGTCATCGTACGCATGTCGGATTTCAAGTCGAACGAATATGCAAACCTGATTGGTGGCGATATCTACGAGCCGGATGAAGAAAATCCGATGCTCGGCTTTCGCGGGGCTGCACGGTATGTATCGCCGACGTTCCGGCCCTGCTTTGACCTTGAATGTCGTGCATTGAAGCGGGTGCGCAACGAAATGGGCCTCGGCAATGTACAGGTCATGATCCCGTTCGTTCGTACTGTGCAACAAGCCAAAGACGTCCTTGCCGTCATGGCCGAGAATGGCCTGCAACGCGGTAAGGATGACCTCAAGGTTATTATGATGTGCGAGCTGCCGACCAACGCATTGCTCGCTGAGCAGTACCTTGAGCACTTCGATGGCATGTCGATCGGTTCGAATGACATGACGCAACTTGCGTTAGGGCTTGACCGCGATTCGGCACTGATTGCAGACGACTTTGATGAACGCGACGACGCAGTGAAGGCCTTGCTCGCCATGTCCATTGCTGCCTGCAAAGCGCAAAACAAATACGTCGGAATCTGTGGGCAGGGACCTTCAGATCACCCCGATCTCGCACGCTGGCTTCTGGATCAGGGCATCGAAAGCATGTCGCTGAATCCCGATACCGTTATCGAGACCTGGATGTTCCTGGCAGGCGAAACAGTCCGCTAGAAATCAGAAGCGATCGTAGCGCGAGCGTCGCTGCCAACGAATACGTGGCAGCCAGATGCCGAGGATAATACCAACCAGCAACACCAGGGCACCGGCCATAAACCAGTAGCGCGTCGTTTTGCTGGCCAACTGGCGGTTTTCCTGCTGCAGGGTATCGGCGCGGATTTGCGCGCTCGCAAGATCGTCCATCAATGTGCGATTTTGCTCATTGATTCCGAGTACATTTGCCGCCGTTCGCTTGATTTCCGCCAGTTCCTGCTCGAGCGCCGCTTTTTCGTTTTGCAGCGCCGCGATTCGTTCGTTCGCCGTATCGTATTGACCCTTGATCGCCGTTAGCTGCGAACCCAGCGAAGAGCCACGTGAAGTTGCATTGGTCAGCTGGCTACTCAGCGTTTCGAGTTGTTCCCGGGCACTGCGCTCATTCATGAGGTAACGAGTCAGCACCCAGCCTTCGGTTCCGCCCGGGGTTACGACTCGTGAATAGCCCGATTCGGAATCTCGCTCCAGTACTTCCAGCTGCATGCCGCTGCTCACCATGAGCTGAATCGCGTTGCTGGTGCTGGGTCCGGAGCGCAGGGTAATTTCGAACTGATCGCTGACCCAGGCCGGCTCTGCATGAGCCGCCGATGCCAGCAGGAGAAGAATCAGGATACTGCCGAGATGTGTCGATTTATTCATCGCGCAACTATAAGATAAGGTTAGCATTTTGGCCAGTCAAAGATTAATCAAATCAGTCGCTTATCGGCGACAGTTCGGCAACATTCTGCTCCCAGTTGCGGCCGTCAAACGGCGTGACCGTGAGCTTGTCAATGGTCCCGGGGTCCAGGCAATTGACGTTGATACTGTATCCGTCCGGATGCGACCGCGGCACGTAATACGACTTGATGCCACAATGCTGGCAAAAATAATGCTGTGCCGCACCGGTATTAAATGTGTACGTTGTCAGCGCTTCGCGGCCCTGTAGCAAACGGAAATTCGTGCGCGACACGAACAAATGCAGGAATCCACACATCGCACAGATGCTGCAGTTGCACTGGGCCGCTTCGATTGCGGCAGGTGCTTCGATCTCAAACTTTACAGCACCGCAGTGACACCCTCCAGTATGTGTTGTCATGCCGCCTCCTTTTGCCAGACCGCTAAATGATTATTCGCAGGCATCGCATACAGGCGCACTCGCCGCAGTCCGGCGGCGGTGGCAAATCCGTCGAGTTCTTCGATGTCGCGTATTCCCATCCGTGCATCGCGCGACTGCAACGATTGATGGAACGCTTCGTTGCTTGCTGTATTGAACGCGCCATTCTGGCGAAACGGCCCGTAAAGGCAAAACACACCGCCGCTGGGGACGATATCGCCAACGAGCCGGAACATCTTCTCGACACCTGTCAGACTCATGATGTGCGCGGTATTTGCCGAGAACACGGCGTCGTAGTGTTGTCCGGCCAATCGAGCCGACTGGACATCCAGCGATAACGGCGCACGCAGGTTATCCAGTCTGGCATCGGCCAACCTGGCGAGGATTCCGGCGTGGTTCTCGTCGAGATCACTCGTTTGCCAGACCAGGTGTGGCATCGCAGCGGCCATTGACACCGCGTGTTGGCCGGTTCCGGAGCCAATCTCCAGTAGCGATGATACCGCGGCAAACTCGTCGCGCAGTACCTTCAAAATCGGTCCGGTATTGCGCGCTGCGTATTCTGAAAACGGTGCGTCAGTCATTGGCTGTAGATCCGGCCATCACTTCAGCATCGAAGAGATGCTCGCGGTAGAAATTCAACTCGTCAATCGAATCACGAATGTCCGACAACGCAAGATGCTCTGACTCTTTGTTAAAGCCTTTTGCGAGTTCGGGTGTCCACAACGTCGCCAATATTTTCAGCGTACTCACATCAAGATTTCGATAGTGAAAATAACGCTCCAGCGCCGGCATTTCGCGCGCCAGGAATCGTCGATCCTGGCAAATGCTGTTACCACACATTGGCGACGCACCCTCGTTTACCCACTGCCGCAGGAATTCCAGCGTAGCCTGCTCTGCCTCAGCTGCACTGGTATGGCTTTCGCTGACACGTTGCGTCAATCCGGATTTGCCGTGCTGTCGCGTGTTCCACTCATCCATGCTTTCCATTACTGACAATGGCTGGTGAATGGCCATCACCGGGCCGACCGCAAGTTCACTTAGATACTTGTCGGTGACAATTGTTGCAATCTCAATGATGGAGTCCGTCTGAGTACATAGACCTGTCATTTCCAGGTCTATCCAGATCAGATTTGTTGACCGGTCCGGCGCTGTGTCTGGCATTGATCGAAACCTCGTGTGTTCGGAGCGCCAAGTTTACATGTACGGGAAGTGCAAGGCTGCCCGCATGGCGGCATACTTCGCCCGTGACTGCCCATTCTGCAACTGTGACCGCAACTTTTAGCCGCCGCATGGCTTTGCGCCTGGCCGATGGCGGCGAGGTACACGCGCGCATTAAAGGCAAACGGTTGAAGCCGGTCTGCGGCGACCAGGTCAGCGCGGAACCGATCGAAGGCGAGTCGGACTGGCTGATCACGGCAATTCGGGAACGGCGCAACGAACTCGCCAGGCCGAACTCGCGTGGACAGGTTGAAGTTCTCGCGGCCAACCTGGACGCGCTGGTTGTCGTCGCCGCCGCATCACCGGTGCCCGACTGGTTCATCGTTGATCGTTACCTGTGTGCCGCTGAATTGATGGGCGTTGAGCCGATTGTGGTCTTCAACAAGACAGACCTGCTTGAAGGCCACGATATTGAGATCGACGAGCTGCAGGAGTATCGCGACATCGGCGTAGTCACGCTGGAATGCAGTGCGGAGTCAGGAGCAGGCCTGCCGGTGTTGCAGCAGCACCTGGCAGGACGTCAGGCAATTATTGTTGGCCAGTCAGGAGTTGGAAAGTCGAGCCTGATCAACGAAATGGCCGTGGATTCCAGGCAGCGCACTGCGGGAATTTCCGCGAAGACCGGTGAGGGACGGCACACAACCGTCAACTCGGTATTGATGACATTGCGTTCAGGCGGTGCGGTGATTGATTCGCCGGGCGTCCGCGACTACGCCCCGGCCCTGACAGAGCTGGCCGACGTCGCCCGCGGCTTTCGGGAAATTTCGGCTGCATCACAACACTGCCGCTTCGCAAACTGCCGCCACTTGAGGGAACCTGGCTGCGCAGTAAAAGCCGCACTCGACGATGGTGCGATCAGTTTCCGTCGCTACGAAAGCTACAAGCGCCTGATGAACCTGACGGCAAAAAGGACCAACAACCGCTACTAGCCCGGGGGCCAGCGTAGCTGCCGGCCACCCAACAGATGCAGGTGCAGGTGGAACACGGTCTGCCCGGCGGCTTCATTACAATTCATCACCGTCCGGTAGCCCTCTTCTGCGATCCCTTCTGTTGCTGCTATTGCACGCGCCGCGGAATAGAGACTCCCGACTATTGCTTCGTCTTGCTGCTCTATGTCATTAATCGTCGACACGTGCTGGCGTGGAATTATCAATACATGTGTCGGCGCCTGCGGATTGATGTCCCGAAACGCAATTGCCGTATCGGACTCAAAAATGATGTCTGCCGGTATTTCACCCGCAAGAATCTTGCAAAAAAGACAATCCGTGTTCGCATCGCTCATGGCACTACCTCTAGTCGACTGCCCGCCGCCCGTAAAATGCGTGAGACAATGTACCACCGTCAACGTACTCAAGCTCGCCACCGAGCGGCACACCGTGTGCGATCCTGCTGGCCGACACGTCAAAGCGGGCGGCGATGTCAGCCAGGTAATGTGCAGTCGCGTCGCCTTCTACCGTGGGATTGGTTGCGATGATCAATTCCTTGACTTCGCCTTCCGCCAGCCACTCTTCAAGTCGCGTCAACCCCAGTTCGTCAGGACCGATGCCATCGAGTGGCGACAGATGCCCCATCAGAACGAAGTACACCCCACGAAAGCCGGTTGCGTCCTCAAGTGCCATGACATCGGCTGGCGACTCGACCACGCACAATTGCGCGCTATCGCGACCACTGGCGGAACAGATTGAGCAGAGCTCATGCTCGGTGAACATTCGACACCGGCTGCAATGCCCTATCCCGGATACCGCCTCAGCAAGCGCCTGCGACAAGCCATTCGCCCCATCACGATCGCGTTCCAGTAAATGGAATGCAATCCGCTGCGCCGATTTCTGTCCGACACCGGGCATGCAGCGCAAACCGTCAATGAGCCGGACCAGTAAAGGGGAATAGGACATTGGTTAAAACGGCAGTTTCATGCCGGGCGGCAAATTCATTCCCGATGTCATACCTGAGAATTTTTCCTGTACAGTCTTTTCCACCTTGCGAATCGAATCGTTGAACGCAGCAACAATAAGGTCTTCGAGCATTTCCTTGTCGTCGCCGACCAGTGAATCATCTATCTCAACCGATTTGACCTGGTGTTGACACGTCATCGTAATTTTTACCATTCCTGCGCCGGATTCGCCGGTGACAGTAATCGTCGCCATCTCCTCCTGGGCCTTCTTCATGTTGGCCTGCATTTCCTGCGCCTGCTTCATCAATTGGCCAATACCGCCTTTCATCCTTTGTCTCCGCTGATTATCTCGATCGTGTCTGTCTTGAGTTCTGCACCAAACATGGTCTTCAGGGTTTGCACGTTCGGGTCGGCCTCCAGTGACTGTCGCGCCTGTTCCAGCTTTTCGTCTGCCATCCTCGATTCCTGCTGCAGCGGTGTCTCTGCCTGTGCCGCACCAATACTGATGTCAACCAGCAGCGTCTCGCCGAAGTATTTGCTCAGTTCCGCGGCAATCGTATCCCTGCGCTGTTTGGTCAGCATGGATTCCGATCGCGGGTCGAGCCCAAGGTACACGGTATTCGCCTCCCGACGCAGGAAGGCACAATTGCTGGCCAGCAAGCGTGCCGCGCCGCTCAATTGCAGGCGGCCCACCAGCTCGCTCCAGTCGGGTTCTTCCCAGTTCGCTGCCGGGGGTGTAACGGCCGCAGCAGCGGCCGTCGCGGCCGGCTTCGCCTTTTGTCTCGGCTTCGACGTCGCAGAATTCGTTGGCTCGCTTTGGCCCGACACTGCACCGCCGCTCGTGCCGCCTTCTGCCGTTGCCGGTTTGAACGCAAGCATTCGCAGCAAGGTCATTTCAGCGCCACTGCGTGGGTCGGGGGCCAGGTGCAAATCCCTGCGACCCATAACAGCGACCTGGTAATAAAGCTGCACGTCTTCACTCGACATGGCGTCTGCCAGCGCCGTTATATCGGCCTCCTCGAGTTCATCCTCGGTGTCGCAAGCGCCAACAACCTGGTAGACCGCAACACGCTGCAAATCCCGCGCGATGTCATCCAGCAGGCGTGCGTAGTCGGGGAATTGTTCATCAATTTCGCGTAGCTTGCCGATGATGCCTTTCGCGTCGCCGGCGCTGAGCAAGCGCATGATGCTCATTACATGATCGCGATCAATGGTGCCGAGCATCGCGGCCGTCGATTTTTCTTCGATCTTGCCACCGCAATAGGCGATAGCCTGGTCCAGCAGGCTGAGTGCGTCGCGCATGCTGCCATCGGCAGCCCGTGCCAGCAACGCCAGCGCAGCGGCATCAGCCGCTATATTCTCGGCGTCACAAATGTGTGCCAGGCGATCAGAAATCAGGCGCGGCGTCATGCGCTTGAGATTGAATTGCAGGCAGCGCGACAGTACTGTCGCCGGGAGTTTCTGCGGGTCCGTTGTTGCCAGCAGAAACTTCACATGCTCCGGCGGTTCTTCCAGCGTCTTCAGCAATGCGTTAAACGAACTTCGAGACAACATGTGCACCTCGTCAATGAGATACACCTTGTAGCGCCCGCGCGCGGCTGCGTACTGCACGTTGTCCAGCAAATCGCGCGTATCGTCAACCTTGGTCTTGGATGCCGCATCGACCTCGATCAGGTCAACGAACCGGCCCTCGTCAATTTCCGTACATGCACTGCATTCGCCGCACGGCTCAGCGCTGACGCCCTTCTCGCAATTCAGTGCCTTCGCAAGAATCCGTGCAATGGTTGTCTTGCCAACACCGCGCGTCCCGGTAAACAGGTAGGCATGGTGCAGCCGGCCGGTCTCGAGTGCGTTCATCAAGGCCTGCAGGACGTGCTCCTGCCCCACGGTGTCGGAAAAATCTTTTGGCCGCCATTTGCGGGCAAGGACGAGATAGCTCATAAAAATTCTTGGACCGCTGCGCGTTTCCGGATCGCTGGGTGAATTGTTCAGTGTAACGCAAGTGGCCCGCGCCAGCTGCTCCCCGGCACCCGGCATCACTGCTACCGTTGCTCCCTTCCGGGCCTGGCGGAGTTCACAGCTGACCGTCGCGGGGAAGCCGACGCGAGCCGGGCGGAATTATCGCTGCTTCGCGGTCGATACACAACGTGGTCCGAATTGGCAGATATTGCACAGGACTTTATGTCAGGCCACGGCTAGGCATACAATCAGGAGGTCATCCGGCGAATGAGGTGCAGCGTGATCGAATTCAGGCTCAACGGCGAAACCGTTTCCAGCAACTCCCCTCCCGATACCCCGCTACTCTGGGTCATTCGAGACGAACTTAAGCTGAAAGGCACCAAATTCGGGTGTGGCATCGCCCGATGTGGCGCCTGCACCGTACATGTCGATGGTGCCGCTACCCGATCGTGTATCACGCCGCTCAGCGTGATCGAGGACAAGTCGGTTACGACGATCGAGGGTCTCGACAGCGACGTTGGTAAGTCATTGCAGACCGCGTGGGTTGAGCACCAGGTCCCGCAGTGCGGCTACTGCCAGTCGGGGCAAATCATGCAGGCGGCCGACCTGCTGGCAAACAACCGCAATCCCACCGACGAGGACATTAATACCGCTATGGACGGCAATCTGTGCCGGTGTATGGCCTACGTGCGAATCCGCAAGGCGATCAAGTCTGCGGCCAACAACGAGGAGGCTTAAGTCATGGCGATGCGCAAGGAAAATATCGTCGTCACGCGGCGGTCATTTATTGCCGGAACTGCCAGCACCGGACTGATTATGGGACTGGGATCGTTATTGCCTGGCTGCAGTAGCGACGATGCTGCGAGTGATATTGCCAATGGCGGGGCGAGCAAACAGTTCTCCCCTGCCGTCTGGTTCGAAATTGACGGCAATGGGGCCATTCTCATCAATATCGCGAAAGCCGAAATGGGCCAGCACGTTGGCACGTCGCTCGCGCGTATTGTCGCCGACGAACTCGGTGCCGACTGGAGCAAGGTCTCAGTCAAGTATGTCGACAGCGATCCGAAATGGGGTTACATGGTGACCGGCGGCTCCTGGTCCGTCGTCACCTCGTTCGCGATGTTGTCGCAGGCCGGAGCAGCGGGTCGTAGCGTGCTGCTTGAGGCCGGGGCCGCATTGCTCGGTGTCGCAGTCGATGAATGCGGTGTCGCGAACAGCCGCGTTGAGGCAAACGGTAATCATGTCTCATTTGCGGAAATCGTATCCAAAGGGGATGTCAGTCGCGTTTTTAGCGACGAGGAACTCGCTGCAATGCCCATTAAGCCGGCGGCCGAGCGACAATTTATCGGCCACGACACCAGGGCACTGGACATTCCGGACAAGACAACCGGAGATGCTGTGTATGGCCTGGATGCTGAGTTGCCGGGTATGGTTTACGCGCACCCGATGATTCCGCCGACCCGCTACGGCAGCACGATAAACTCGATTGACGATACCGCAGCAA
>TARA_R110002096_G_scaffold4501_5_pt1 | contig 10954 bp, 6 predicted proteins | sample TARA_R110002096 | Tara Oceans TARA_R110002096 (sample SAMEA4397295) | marine metagenome | biome: Polar Biome; feature: [DCM] deep chlorophyll maximum layer (ENVO:01000326); material: water (ENVO:00002006), including particulate matter (ENVO:01000060) such as... | depth 35 m
ACGACCCAGGGAGGGACCCATCTCGCCGCATTTCGTGAATCGATCGTCAAAGTCGTTCGCGACTACGCCAAGAAAGCGTTCGACGCCGTCGACATCCGGGAAGGCATCGTCGCCGCCGTCAGCCTGCGGGTCATCGAGCCGGTCTTCGAGTCCCAGACCAAGACGAAACTGGGTTCAACTCACATGGAACCGGACGGACAGACCATCCGCACGTTCGTCAGCAACTTCCTCGGTCAGCACCTCGACAACTTCCTCCATCGCAACGCCCAGACTTCTGAAAAGCTGCTCGCCAAGGTCGCGCTGTCAGAGAAGGAGCGCAAAGAGATGAAGGGCATTCAAAAGGCTGCCCGCGAAGGAGCGCGCGCCGCCAAAGTGGTGAACAAAAAACTCCGCGACTGCCGCGTTCACTACAATACCAAGCACAAGCTTGGCGATGAAACCATGGTCTTCATCACAGAGGGTGATTCTGCCAGTGGCTCGATCACGACCGCTCGCAACGCGGATCTTCAAGCCGTGTTCAGCCTTCGAGGCAAGCCGCTCAACACCTATGGCAAATCTCGCAAAATCGTCTACGAGAACGAGGAGTTCAACCTTCTGCAACACGCTCTGAATATTGAAGCAGGCATTGACAATCTCCGTTACAACAAGGTTGTCATCGCCACGGATGCCGATGTCGACGGCATGCATATCCGGCTTCTTCTGATTACCTTTTTTGTGCAGTTCTTTCCCGACCTGATTCGAGATAATCATCTCTTTATCTTACAGACACCGCTCTTCCGGGTTCGGAACAAGAAGAAGACCCTCTATTGCTATAGCGACGAAGAGCGGGTTCAGGCGATTAACGAGTTGAAGCCCAATCCCGAGATCACCCGATTTAAGGGCCTTGGTGAGATTTCCCCCGGGGAGTTCAAGGACTTCATCAACGAAGACATTCGCCTCGATCCGGTCGAGCTTCCTCCCCAGAACAAAACAATCAGCGATCTACTCGCGTTCTATATGGGGAAAAACACCGAGGAACGCCAACAGTTCATCATCAAGAATCTCCGGGTTGAAGCTGACATCGTTGAGGGAGATGAGGGTGCCGAAAAGTTGGTCGAGGTCGCGGCCTAAAACGACAGGCCCAGTGCCTGAATCGATCACGCATGAAGTTCCTGGACGCACATTGCCATCTCCAGGATTCGCGTTTCGGCAATCGTCTCGATTTCGATGCTCTCCGGGATCTCGGCATTGGTGGCTGGGTCGTCAACGGAACCCGGGAAGCCGATTGGGCTGATGTCTCCCGGTTAGCTGAAGAGGTGCCCGAAGTCATGCCCAGCTTTGGACTTCATCCCTGGCATGTCGATAACCGGTCTTCCAACTGGCTGACCAAACTCCAGGAACTTCTGGATTCTCATCCCCAAGCCGGGATTGGCGAGATTGGGCTCGACCGCTGGATCGAGAACTACGACACACCAACCCAGGAAGACGTCTTTCTCGCCCAACTCGAGCTCGCCGCGCAGCAGAATCGACCGGTTTCCATTCATTGCCTTCGCGCCTGGGGCCGAATGCTTGAACTTCTCCAAGCCCATCCCCTCCCCGACCGGGGGTTCCTCCTTCATTCCTACGGTGGTTCCGCGGAGATGATCGATGCCTTTGTCGATCTCGGCGCCTATTTTTCCTTCAGCGGCTACTTCCTCCACCCTCGCAAAGCCAAAACTCGAGAGATCTTCAAGCACGTGCCTCTTCACCGCCTGCTGATCGAAACGGACGCTCCAGACCAATACCTCCCTGAAGACCTCGACCAATTCGGACGGAATGATCTCAAATCCGGGAAACGCATCAACGATCCCGGGAACCTCGTCACGGTTTACGAAAGCGTGGCGTCCCTTCTGAAACTCTCCCTACGAAGTTTGGCTGATGAGATGGAAACGAACTTCACCCGGCTCTTCAGGTAGCCCTCGAGAAACTCCTACCAACAGGTTCTGACCGACCCCATCGCTTCTTCGTCAATTCGACCAATTGATTTTTGATCATGAAGCCGGTTGGTAACCTCGCATGAAACCCCTCCTTTCCTTTGTCCTTGCTCTGCCGCTTCTTTCGCTTGCGGCTGAACGCCCCAATTTCATCGTCATCATGGTCGATGACATGGGCTATTCCGGGCTGAGCTGTTTTGGGAATCCCTATTTCAAGACTCCAGAGTTGGACCGGCTCGCCAGCGAAGGAATGAAGCTGACGGACTTTCACAGCTCCGGAACCGTTTGCTCGCCGACCCGCACCGGGCTCCTCACGGGACGCTATCAACAACGGGCCGGAATCGAAGCGGTGATCCATCCGGTCTCGGATCATCCCGAGCATCGCAAGGGTCTTCAGCTTCAGGAAACGACCTTCGCCGAACGTCTTCAAACGGCAGGATACCAGACCGGCTTAATCGGTAAATGGCACCAGGGCTATCCTCAAAACTCCGATGACTTTCACCCTCAAAATCACGGCTTTGATGAGTTCGTCGGGTATCACAGCGGCAATATCGATTTTATCAGCCATGTCGGCGATCACTACCAGCACGATTGGTGGCACGGCCGAGAGGAAACCGAGAAGGAAGGCTACTCAACTCACCTCATCAATCAATACGCGCTCGATTTCGTGAAGCGCCATGGCCAAACCAACGAGCCTTTCTGTTTGTACATCGCCCACGAAGCAATTCACAATCCCGTTCAGGTTCCCGGCGATCCGGTGCGGCGAACTGAGGACCATTGGGAACGCTGGAAATGGCGTGAGGTCAGTGCCGAAGAACGAATCGAGAAGTATCGGGGAATGACGCTGCCGGTTGACGAGGGGGTTGGTCAGTTGCGAAATGCGCTGATCGAGCTCGGGATTGAGAAGAACACGCTTGTGCTTTTCTTTTCCGATAATGGAGCGGCCGGAGATTTCCCCAGCGGCAGTCCCGAATTGCGCGGCTCCAAAGGCTCGGTCTACGAGGGCGGCCACAAGGTTCCAGCCATCGCGTGGTGGCCAGGGACCATCCCAGCGGGTTCCATCTCCAATGAAACCATCATCTCCCTCGATGTGATGCCCACACTCCTTTCCCTTGCCGGAATTCAAGCTTCCAAACCGGCCCTCGACGGAGTCGATTTGGCGACCGTTCTTCGAAACCAGGGGAAACTCAAACCGCGCCCTCTCTTCTGGGCGTCGCTTTCCAACAATGGAGCGCGTTCTGAAGCCATGCGCGATGGCCCGTGGAAGTTGATCGTCAAACATCCCAAGGCGAAGCCGGGAACTTTCGAAAACGAGACGCTGGAGCTCTATCATTTGGGAACTGATCCCAAGGAGTCCATGAACCTCGTTGGCCAGGAACCAAAACGAACGGCCCTGATGGCGGAACAACTCAAAACATGGTATTCGGAAACCCAGGCTGGCGCGACGCCGCAACCTGGGGGTTGGTAAGTAAAAATGTTTGGTTCCCAACTGGAAATGCCAAACGAATTAGGTCATAGCCGGATTTGGCTCCTCCATGAAAAATCAGCAAGCAAAAAGTCATCCTCACCTCGGCCCTCCCGAGGGCAAAACCCATGTCGTCGTTCTCGGTGGCGGCTTTGGGGGTCTGGAATTCTGCAAGGAGTTGGACAATTCCGAGCGCTTCCACATCACCCTGATCGATCGCCAGAATCATCACCTCTTTCAGCCCCTTCTCTATCAGGTGGCAAGTGCCGGGCTGGCAGCCCCCGAGATCGCCCAACCTCTGCGGGCGATCCTGAGCGAACGGACGAACCTGGATGTGCTGATGGAAGAGGTTACCAGCATCAATCTGGAGAATCGCGAAGTCACGACCAGCGAACGAACGCTCAACTACGACCATCTCGTGATCGCGCTCGGCGTCAAAACAAGCTATTTCGGGCATGATCATTGGGCGAAGCATTCTCACGCCCTGAAGTCCCTGCGCGATGCCACGCAGATTCGAGCGGCGATTCTCCGGGCCTTCGAACTCGCGGAAGCCAGCGACGACGAAGATGAAATCCGAAAACTGATGACGACGGTGGTGATCGGTGGTGGACCAACCGGCGTCGAGCTCGCGGGAGCCTTTGCCGAGCTTGCGAAACGAGTCATGGCTCACGACTTTCGCCGCATCAATCCCCGTGATACCCGGATCATTCTCGTCGAAGGGATGGACCGTCTCTTGACGATGTATCCGGAAGATCTGTCTGAGTACACGAAGCAACGCCTGGAGGGAATAGGAGTGGAAGTTCGAGTCGGCGCCATGGTCGAGGATGTTGGCGACGGCTACGTTGTCGTGGCCGGTGAGCGGATCGAAACGGCCAACGTCTTGTGGGCCGCCGGGGTCGAGGCTCCGGCCATCGTTCGCAATCTCGGAGTCGAAACGGATCGCGCCGGTCGCCTCAAAGTGCGTCCCGATCTCAGCCTCCCCGGTCATCCCGAAGTCTACGCCATTGGTGACATCGTCTCGTTGATCGATGCCAACGGCAAGGCCGTTCCCGGTCTGTGCCCGGCAGCGATTCAGATGGGCGATTACGTTGCCCGGCAGCTCGGTCGCGGGCAAACCGGCCCCTTCAAGTATCTCGACAAGGGGAGCATGGCCACCATCGGACGAAGTGCCGCGGTCGCCACGAGCGGAGGAGCCAAATTCACCGGCTTCATTGCCTGGCTGATGTGGCTCTTTATCCACCTCCTTTTCCTGATCGGTTTTCGCAACAAGGTCGCCGTCTTTTGGCAATGGGTATACTCCTACATGACCTACAAGCGGGGCGCCCGAATCATCACCGGAGTGGAGACCACGACCAACTAATCGCGACTTGATCTGAACCGGCGGAGTCCCCAAACTTGGGGATGAGCAGCCACGTTTACGAGTTTGGTGCAGCCGGTGACGGAAGCACGGATGATACTGACGCGATCGAACATGCGATCCGTGATGGTGAAGGGTCCGTCCGATTCAACCGGGGCGATTACCGGATCACCCGCACTCTGGAGATCTCGCTGGCCGAGTTCGGTCGAATCGGGCTCGAAGGTTCTGACGGAACCGCGAAGTTGGTGATGGCTGGCCCGGGTCCCGCCATTCGCTTGGTGGGAACTCATGGCGGCACGGCAAGCCCCGGAAGTGTCAAACCCGAAGTCTGGGAGCGCGAACGGATGCCGCAGATCTCCAATCTGGAAATCGAGGGAGCTCATCCTGAGGCTGACGGAATCCAGCTCGCAGGGACGATGCAGGCGGTGATTTCCCGAGTCGGGCTGCATCGATTGCGGCACGGCATTCATCTCCACGAGCGCAATCGCAATGTGATCATCACCAACTGCCAGATCTATCACAACACGGGAATCGGCGTCTTTCTCGACCGCGTCAATCTCCATCAGATCAACATCGTCGGGAGCCACATCAGTTACAATCGGCTTGGTGGAATCCGCATCGAGGGTTCAGAGATTCGAAACCTGCAGATCACCGGAAACGACATCGAATACAACAACTACAAGAACTTCGACGTTGGCAAACCGGATGATCCCACCGCCGAAATCTACATCGATTCCCGAGGCACCTCCAAAGACGTCCCTCGCCCTTCCGTTCGTGAATTCACCATTGCCTCCAACACGATTCAAGCAACCCATAGCCCAAATGGCGCCAACATCAGAATCATCGGGCCTGATCCCAGTGGGCTGCTTCCGGTGGGGATGGCTGCGATCTCCGGAAACCTCATTGGCAATCAGGCGATCAATCTCCATCTGCAACACTGCAGCGGCATCGCGATAACGGGAAACCATATCTACGGTGGTTACCAACATACTCTGCTGGTTGAAGACAGCCGCGAGTTGACCATCGGGTCCAATATCATCGGACACAACAACTGGACGGTGACCCGCCAAATCGACAACAACATCAGCCTTCGCAACTGCTCGGATTGCGTTCTCAGCAATCTGCAAATGCGGGGCGCGCCGGCCGGAAAGACGACCTGGGACGAAACCTGGCACGGAAAACCACCCCGCGTCCACCGCGCGCTTCTCGAGATCGTGAAGTCCAAACGCATCACGGTGAATGGCTGTCAGTTTCTGGATCCCAACCCCGTCGGTGTCCACCTCGAAGACAGCCACTCCATCAGTTTAGGGGCTTGTCAGGTTCACGATCAGAGAACTCCCAGCCTGATGAAAAAGTCCGTCACCTGGAAGGGCGTTGGCAAGGGCAACCTGATGAGCAACAACATCGTTGGTGCTCCACTGGAGATTGGTGCGAACGTTGAACTTCTGAAATCGGGAAACCTGGAGTCCTAAGCTTCTCGCAGCAGATTCTTGGCGAGGCGATAACCTTCCTCATCGGCATTTCTCCGCGATTGGGCAAACAGGCCAGCAATCCGCGCGCGGGAATCCTTGCAGGAAAACCGCACGGAACGCAGCAGCTCTTCCGGGTTTTGGTCTTCGTCGTTGAGAAGCCTCTGCGCCCGGGCACAAGTCACGCTCATCGCAAAAAGCTCGGCGCCGATGTCGACGAAACGCCCCAACTGGGATTGCTTCTTCTCCAGCTTTGGGCCGTGCTTCATCATCGCGTGGAAGAGCCCCCGCGCCAACTTCCGGCTCAGTCCCCTCACCCGCTTCAGCTCGCGCCGAATTTCGGGATCCAGATCCCGGGGCAATCCACCGAGTCGTGGCAACCAAAGCATCGGGTACCAGCGGCTATAGAACAGTGCGCTTCGCCAAACGGCTCGAAGCCGGGTTTCGCGATCCAAGGTGGTATTGAGCACCGGACCGCCGATCTTCAAATGCGGATCCAAGGCTTCCCGCGCAATGAAGAGGCGCATGATTTCGCTGCTGCCTTCAAAGATGGTGTTGATTCGAGCATCGCGGAAAAACCGCTCGATCGGGACCGCTTCATCGCCGCGATTGCGAAGACTCTCGGCGGTTTCGTATCCCCTTCCGCCGCGAATCTGCATGGTATCATCCACAATCCGCCACCCCCGTTCCGTTCCCCACATCTTTCCAAACGCAGCTTCCAGACGAATGTCGTTCTTCTTGTCTTGATCGACGAGGCTGCTGGTAAACCGTGTCATCGCCTCGATCGCAAAGGCATCACCGGCCATTCGCGCGAGTTTCTGGGCAATCGCGTCATGCCGCCCGATTTGCGATCCCCATTGCACGCGTCTCGACGCCCAATCCAGGCTCCATTCCAGACAACGATTTGCCATTCCCGCGCAGGCTGCCGGGAGCGTGATACGTCCGGTGTTGAGCGTGCTCAGCGCCACCTTCAGTCCTCGGCCTTCACCCAGCACGATATTCTCAACCGGAACGCGAACATCCGAAAAGGTCACCACTCCATTGTAGAGCGATTTGAGTCCCATGAATCGACAACGATGTGTCACCTCAACACCCGGCATATCCATTTCAACGATGAACGCCGTGATGCTGCGACTCTCCGCAAGTTCCGCCTCCGATTCTGCGCTCCGCGCCATCACAATGATCATTCCGGCTTTCACGCCGTTGGTGCACCAGAGTTTTTCACCATTGATGACGTAGGACTTCCCGTCCGGACTGAGAACGGCGGACGTTTTCATCTTGGCAGGATCGGAACCAACATCCGGTTCCGTCAACGCAAACGCGGAAATCTCGCCCGCCGCACACCGGGGCAGAAACCGCTTCTTCTGGTCCTCGGTACCAAACGCGATCAAGGGCTGGGGAACGCCGATCGATTGGTGCGCGCTCAGCAACGCGGTCAGGTTTCCGCAGTAGCTCCCCAACTCCATGGCTGCTCGCGAATAATTCGTCTGGCTCAATCCCAGGCCGCCATATTCCTTGGGAATCTTGATCCCGAACGCTCCCAGCTTTCGGAGTCCGTCCAGGACCTCATCCGGAATCTCCCCTTCCCGATCGATGGCATCGGGATCAACATGCTCAAGCAGGAATCGGCGTAGCTTTTTGATAAAGACATCACCTTCGGCCTTGTCTTCCGCGCTTTGTTCCGGAAAAGGCAAAAGCCGGGAAAAATCGGGATCGCCCATAAAGAAAGAGCCGGCGAAGCTGCCACCGCGAGTGGTCCGTTCGCGAGCGGCTTCCGCCATTTCCAAGGCGGCACGTTCGCCTTGGCTCATCTTTGAGGTATCAATCAGGTTGGAAGAGTCCTTGGGTTTTGGGGAGGTTTCTGACTTCATGAATTTTTGCGATAAAGGTTAGGGTTGAACTCCGTTCTCGCGGACAGCATTCCGGGCAGCTTCAAATCGTTCTTCGAACTCGCGCTCACCAATCGTCTCCAGATAGCGCATGGGACCGCCACGATAAGGAGCCCACCCCGTCCCCATGATCATCGCAAAGTCGACATCATCGGGTGACTTGGTGACTTCCTCGGCAAGACAAAGTTTGGCTTCGTGAATGGTCAATCCCGCCAAAAGCGTCGCAATAACCTTGCGATCGAGTGGCTCCTTCCCGCTTTGCGATTGCGACGATAGAGCCTCTGGATTCACCGTCGGCTTCGCCTTCTTCGCCCCGTAGCTAAAGAATCCGGATCCCGACTTTCGTCCCAGGCAGCCGTGATCGACCAGCCGTCGAAGAATTTGAGGTGTTGCGAGACGCTCTCCGAAGTTCGATTCCATCGAGTGGGCCACATGCATGGCAACGTCGAGCCCGATTTCATCGAGGAGACGAAGCGGCCCCATGGGCATTCCAAAATCGAGCATCGCCTCATCAATCTCGCGCGGATCCACGCCCCCCTCAAAAAGCCTTCCCGCCGAGATCAAATACGGCATTAAAATGCGGTTCACGAGAAAGCCCGGAGAATCCGCGACCACCACCGGGAGCTTCCCGATCTTCTTCACAAACCGAAGCGCAGCTTCTGCGGCTTCCGGAGCCGTTTGCTCCGCCACGACAATCTCAACTAACTTCATGCGGTGAACGGGATTGAAAAAATGCAGGCCCAGGATTCGGCCGGGATTCGTGATTCCCTCCGCCTTCGCCAATTCACCAATCGGGAGCGCGGACGTGTTCGTCGCGAGAATCGTGTCCTCGCGCGTTCGCGAACAGAGGTCCGCAAAGATCTTTTTCTTGAGATCGAGATTCTCAACCGCCGCCTCGATCACGACATCTTGATTCGTCAGCGGAACAGGCGTCCCCGCAGGCGAAATTCCGTCCATCAGCCGCTCGGCCTCGTGCTGGGAAAACAAGCCGCGCCTGATGCCTCCCGAGTAGGTCTTGCGAATCGCTTCCATCCCGGCGGCAACTCGGGCGTTGTCGATATCCTGAAGCACAACCGGAACCCCACGCGAACTGATCCATTGGGCAATTCCGGCGCCCATCACTCCCGCGCCAATCACCGCCGTTCGCTCCACCAATTTGGGAAGCGGTTTCACCGCCGCATCGTGGACCAGCTTCCGCGAACGCTGTTGCAGAAGGAAGACCCGGATCAGATTTCTGGCCGCATCGGTCTTCAGCAACTCTTGCAACGCCAGCTGTTCCCGCTTCAGCGACTCTTCCAGGTTGCCGCTCGCCCCACGGCACACCACTTCGAGGGCAACCACCGGGGCTGGATAGTTATTTCGCGTCTGCTCCCGCAGCTTCCGGCCAACGATCGCCTGGAGAATCAACGCGCTAGCCGGGTTGTTCGTCCAAACCCGCGAAAGCCGGGTTGCCTTTCCTCGCGCGATCCACTTCCTCGCTTCCTCCAACAGGTGTTCGCGATGAACGATGGAATCCACGATCCCAAGTTTTTTGGCGCGCTTTCCATTCAATCGCGATCCGGCGAGAATCAATTTGAGCGCTTTGGGTAGGCCGATCAATCTGGAGAGTCGCGTGGAGCCGCCCCATGCGGGAAGGATCCCAAGCTGCGTTTCCGGCAATCCCAGTGACGTCACGTTTGCAGGCGTCGCGATCCGCCAATCACAAGCGAGGGCGACTTCGAGTCCACCGCCCAGGCAGGCTCCGTGAATCGCAGCAACCGTGGGCACCTGAAGTTTCGCCAATCGTCCGAAAACCACCTGCCCCTTCTCCGCAAACTTCTTCAAGTCAGCCTCTGAGGCCACGCTCATCGTCTCAAGATCAGCACCCGCCATGAAAATTCCCGGTTTGGCACTCAGGAGGACCACGCCCTCAAGCTCCGGTTCCCCTTCCAACCAATCCAGATGTTTCCCCAGCTCATCAAGGGTCTCATCATCAAAGATATTTGCCGAACCTTCCGCGCGATCGAACCTGAGAACGGCAACTCGGTCGTCCCCGAACTCCAACTGGATGTTGGGAAGCTCCCACTCGGTCTGAGATGAAGTGGGTACATCCTGATGAGGAGATTTTTCAGAAGTTAACATGATTTTTGGGGGGCGAGAATTCACCTGACCATCAGGCGATCTGGCAAAACTCCATTCCGCAGCCCTCTCCTGGATACCCGGCACCTTGGGAAGAACTGGGAAATGAACTGCCAATACATTGTCATACAATCCGACATTTTGCAATTTCCGGCGACCACTTTGACTCCCAACTCCCGAGCTTTCAGCCTGGTTTCCTCCATCGCCCTTCGGCCCAACTGTCGGGAGTTTCGCCCTAATCCTATTGCGTTCTCCACCTCTCTCCTGAAGGATGCCGTCATGTCAGAGAAGCCGCCTCATCGCGAATACTGGGCCTTCATCAGCTACAGTCAAATCGACACGGATTGGGGCAAATGGCTGCATCGGGCTCTCGAGCAATATCAGGTTCCGAAGCGCCTGGCGGGTCGTGAAACGGAGCGCGGCTACAAGGTTCCGAAACGCGCGTTTCCCGTCTTTCTCGACCGCGAAGAGCTCCCGACTTCCGCCAATTTTGGTCGGATGATCGAAACCGCGTTGGAGTCCGCCAAGTACCTCGTGGTGATTTGCTCTCCCAATTCGGCCAAATCCAAATGGGTCAACGAGGAGATCCGCGCGTTTAAAAAAATGGGCCGCGAAGACCGAATTCTCTGCCTCATCGTCGATGGCGAGCCGAACGCCTCCGATGGCAAGCCCGGCTTTTCGGTGGAGGACGAGTGCTTCGCGCC
>TARA_R110002096_G_scaffold376376_1_pt1 | contig 10950 bp, 9 predicted proteins | sample TARA_R110002096 | Tara Oceans TARA_R110002096 (sample SAMEA4397295) | marine metagenome | biome: Polar Biome; feature: [DCM] deep chlorophyll maximum layer (ENVO:01000326); material: water (ENVO:00002006), including particulate matter (ENVO:01000060) such as... | depth 35 m
TCCTTCAAAGGAGGAAACTGTTATGTGCTTACTTTTGTGTGTTTAGACTTCGCATTATAACCTTTTACCATACAGTTACGCTATTCCAACCGAGTGTCCTTCACTTTTTGGGAAGGAGTCAGGTAGGGCTTAAATCACATCATCACTAGCCTTCAACTTTTCAGTATTATCAGCAAGTTGTAATTCGTCTATTATTTTTTGAATATCGCCATTTACAATATTACTTAAATCGTAAAGGGTTAAGCCAATTCTATGGTCTGTAACACGACCTTGTGGATAATTATACGTTCTAATTTTAGCACTTCTATCACCCGAAGTTACCATGGTTCCCCTAAGTGCCGCATCTTCTTCCATTTTTTTGGCTAACTCTAAATCATATAAACGTGATCGTAATACTTTAAAAGCCTTTTCTTTATTTTTATGCTGCGATTTTTGATCTTGACATTGGGCCACTAAACCCGTTGGAATATGTGTTAAACGAACCGCAGAATAGGTTGTATTTACCGATTGCCCGCCTGGACCAGATGAACAGAAAAAATCAATGCGAACATCCTTTGGGTTAATCTCCACATCAAACTCTTCAGCTTCAGGAAATACCATAACCGTTGCTGCGCTTGTATGCACGCGACCTTGAGTTTCGGTTTGCGGTACACGTTGTACACGGTGTACGCCGGCCTCAAACTTTAAAGTTCCATAAACATCATCGCCACTTACTTCAAACTGAATTTCTTTAAAACCACCGTTTGTACCTTCACTAAAATCTACAGTATCTACTTTCCAACCTTTACTTTCACAATACTTCGTATACATTCTAAATAAATCTCCAGCAAAAATACTTGCTTCATCACCACCAGTTCCTGCTCGTAATTCTACAACTGCATTTTTAGAATCTTCTGGATCTTTGGGTATTAATAATACTTTTATTTCTTCCTCTAGTTTTGGGATACCTTCTTTGGCTTCGTCGTATTGCATTTTGGCCATTTCAACCATTTCAGGATCAGCACCTTCAGAAATAATGCCTTCAGCTTCGGTTAAATTATTGGTGAGTTCTATATATAACTCGCGCTTATCCATAAGAAGTCGCAAATCTTTGTATTCTCTATTTAGTGCAACATATCGCTTTTGATCGGTAATAATATCTGGTTGAATAATTAAATCGCTAACCTCATCAAAACGTTGTTTTACTATCTGTAATTTCTCTAACATCGGCCTTTTTTAATTGGGAATCAAAAATACGATAATTTATGAATTTTCACCATCTATTAAATGCTGTAATACTTAGTGATGAAAAATATTATTTACTATATGCCGTTATTAAAGGTATTATGCAACAATTATCGTCCATTTTTGGCTTTTACAGACCCTTTATTTTATGGTCTTTTGCCATTAACGTATTTCTTTCTCTTATTGGTTATAGCCTTGTGCCCATTTTTTTAGTAAAACTATTATTAACACTTTTTTTGTGGTATTTTTTGAATGAAACCAGTGCCAAAAGAAAATTAGTTTTTTATAAAAATCTAGGTATTTCTACTTTTAAATTGTTTTTCTTTTTATACCTAATTGATCTATTTTTAAGCCTCCCTTTTCTTCTAATTCTAAAGGAGTTTATATGATTTTTGAAATAGACAACGTTGAACTTTATTTTAAAGAAAAACGTATTTTAAATGGTATTTATTTAAAAGCTGAAACTGGCAAAGTTACCGGGATTCTTGGAAGTAATGGTTGCGGAAAAAGTTGTTTATTAAATATAGCATTTGGCCATTTAAAACCTAAATACAAACTTGTTAGAATTAACGGTAAAGCCATTTTAAAACCCTTGTATCAAAGTAAATTAGTTGCTTATTTGCCACAGTATAATTTCATTCCTAATTCAATAAAAATTAAAAGTGCTTTTAATTTATTTAATGTTTCTTGGGAAGATTTTATTTGTCTTTTTGAAACTTTTGACCTATTTAAAAACTCGAAAATTAATAAATTATCTGGTGGTGAGCGTCGTTTAATTGAAACCTATATTATTTTAAAAAGTGACCGCGAAATTATTTTATTAGATGAACCGTTTTCTCATTTGGCACCTTTATACGTTGAAAAAATAAAAGTACTTATTTCTCAAGAAAAAAACAATAAAGCCATTATAATTACCGACCATATGTACAGGCATATTGTTGATGTTTCAGATGATATGTACCTTATAAAAAATGGCCATTCAAAACTTATCAATAACTTAAAAGAATTGGAAGATTACAGTATTGGGGCTTTACATTAAAAGAGAAAAGGGTTGTTTAAAAAGTAATTATTACTTGTCAAACTGAGCGCAGTCGAAGTTTTAGTGTTTTGAAAACCAATGCATTTCTAAAAAGCTATGCTTTGTACCTTCAAAACAAAATATTTTGTTTCTCGTTAATGCTCAATGTAACATTTAAACTAAAATTGACTTTTTAAACAACCTTGTTATTCTAAGTAAAACTTGTTACTATCCACATTTAGAAGAACCGCAATCTTTACAAGTTAAGCACCCTTCTTGGTAAATTAAATTTACAGATTCGCAATTATCACAAGCTTGTCCTTTAGCCTTAGTTCCATCTTCAACGTAACGCTTTAAAGCACGAACCACACCATTCTTCCAAGTATTGATAGATTCGCTATCTAACTGCAAACTATTAATTAAATCAACAATTTTATCGATAGGCATACCGTGACGCAGTGTACTGGAAATTAGTTTCGCATAATTCCAAAACTCTGGGTTAAATTTATGCGATAACCCTTCAATAGTAGTTTTATAACCTCTAGTATTTTTATATTGAAAATCGTAACGCGAACTACCATCTTCATTTCTATTTTTAATTATTACACCTGTATTTACCCAACGTGGAATTAAAATACCATCTTCATCATCTGCTAAACCTGTAAAAATCTCATAAGGTTTATCGTTAATCAACCCAATAAAAGCAATCCATTTTTCTTTACTATTTTGAAAACGGACCACATCAGCTTCCAATATTTGTGGACGTTTTTTAGGAAAAGCAGTTAACTTATCATCAGACGCTTCTTCCTTTTTTTCGTCATTAGAAATTAAAACTCCAGAACGCGAACCATCTCTATATACCGTAACACCTTTACAACCTACTTCCCAAGCTTTCAAATATAAATCGCCCACTAATTCTTCAGAAACATCATTGGGTAAATTAATAGTGACACTAATAGAATGATCTACCCATTTTTGAATAGCACCTTGCATACTCACTTTACTTAGCCAATCAACATCATTTGAAGTCGCTTTATAATAAGGTGATTTTTTTATTAAAACATCTATTTCTTTCTGTGAAAAATTCTTAGAAGAATCAATACCATTAACTTCCATCCACTGCTTAAACTTATGATGAAACACAACGTATTCTTCCCAAGAATCTCCAAGTTCATCAACAAAATCTACACGTACTTCTTTATCGTTTGGGTTAACTTTTCTCCTCCGTTTATAAACTGGCATAAAAACAGGTTCAATACCAGATGTTGTTTGCGTCATCAAACTTGTTGTACCAGTTGGTGCAATGGTTAATAGCGCTATATTTCGTCGTCCAAATTCCAACATTTCATAATACAACTTGCTATCAGCTTCTTTTAATCTTTGAATAAACGGATTGTTTTTTTCACGCTCTGCATCAAAAATTGAAAATGCCCCACGATCCTTAGCTAGGTGCACTGATGATCGATACGCTTCAATAGCTATAGTTTTATGAACTTCTAAAGAAAACGCATTCCCTTTATCACTTCCATATTGAATACCCAAAGCTGCAAGCATATCGCCTTCTGCGGTAATACCAACACCAGTTCTTCGACCTTCTTCTGCTTTTGTTTTTATGTTAAGCCATAAGTTTCTTTCAGTAGATTTTACATCATCTAATTCAGGGTCTGCATTTATTTTCTTTAAAATATTATCAATTTTTTCAAGCTCTAAATCGATAATATCATCCATAATGCGTTGCGCTATCGCAACATGCTTTTTAAATAATGTAAAGTCGAATTTTGCTTTTTTAGTAAACGGTTTTTCAACATATGAAAACAAATTAATCGCCAATAATCTGCAAGAATCGTATGGGCACAGTGGGATTTCGCCACATGGGTTTGTAGATACCGTTTTATAGCCTAAATCGGAATAACAATCGGGAACAGATTCATTAATTATAGTGTCCCAAAAAAGGATTCCAGGTTCTGCAGATTTCCAAGCATTATGCACTATTTTTTTCCAAAGCGCATTGGCATCAATAGATTTTGATACTTTAGGATTTGAACTGAACACTGGATATTTTTGAGTGTATTCACTTCCAGTTTTAACAGCTTTCATAAACTCATCATCAATTCTAACCGAAACATTAGCACCTGTAACTTTACCTTGCTCTAATTTCGCATTAATAAAATCTTCAGAATCTGGATGATTAATAGAAACCGATAACATTAAAGCTCCTCTGCGCCCGTCTTGTGCCACTTCTCTAGTAGAATTAGAATAACGCTCCATAAAAGGCACCAAACCTGTTGATGTTAGCGCCGAATTTTTTACAGGAGAACCCTTGGGACGAACATGTGATAAATCATGACCAACACCACCGCGGCGTTTCATAAGTTGCACCTGTTCTTGATCTATTTTCATAATACCGCCATAGGAATCTGATTCTCCAGAATTTCCAATAACAAAACAATTGGATAGCGACCCAATTTGAAATGGATTACCAATTCCTGCCATTGGGCTTCCTTGCGGCACTATATATTTAAAATCTTTGATGAGACTAAAAATGTCATCTTCAGAAAATGGATTTGGGTATTTAGATTCTATACGAGCAATTTCCTTGGCAATACGTCTATGCATATCGTTAGGCGTTAATTCGTAAATATGACCTTGAGAATCTTTAAGCGCATATTTATTTAACCAGACTCTAGCAGCTAAATCATCATTTTTAAAATATGCTAATGAAGCCTTAAAAGCTTCATCTTGGGTATAAGTTTTTGAGGGTGTTTGCGTGATTTCAACATTCATGAATACGGATAGAGTTTTAAGTTTATTTTGGATTATTTGAAAACATAAATAAACAAAATATTTTCAACTTAAAACATGATAGTTGTCATAAAGTTTACAGTAAAAATAATTTAATCAATTGATAATCAATATTTTAATAATTTATTAACATAAAAAAGTTAACAAATTTTTTGAATAAACATCAAGATTTTCATTAAAAATCCATAGCGAAACCAACGCCTAAAAACTGTTTCCATTGTACTTTTGCTCCAGCCTCGTCAAACTCCCCTTCTACCTCAGCTGGCTTTTGTGTTTTTACATCGTCATCATATCGAATATGAGAGCCTAAAGTAGCTCTAATAAAGTTGTTAACTTTGAAATCAAAATCAATTCTCCAATCTAAATCTACATTTCCGAAGTTATTGATATAATCTGTATACAGACTTATCCTATGTTTTACATTAATATTTTCTGCGACTTCCATTTCATATCCGTTCGTAATCAAAATACCGACTTCATTTCTAATACGTTCTCCTTTTCTAATAATATTACCATCGCTATCTAAAACTGCTGGAGTTACACCAAAAGAACCTGCATTTGCTAATTCTTCATCTAAAACAAAGGTTGCTTTCAAGGTTAAAGGCGAAAAGTAAAACGCTAACCGTTCTATTTTTTTACCATATTCCATTCCAGCTCCAAGAAATAGATACCCTGGTGCCATTAACCTAGATATGGGATTATCTGTATTAGGATATTTATAACCGTTTGTTAATTGTGTTCTAAAATTAAACTTCGCAGAATAAAACCAATTTGATGTATTACTAGGATTGTAACCTATATCGGAGTTTATTTCAAATAAATCATCGGTTTTTCTTAATTCTCTTGATTCTTGTTTATTTATTCCATATCGAACTGATAAATCATTTCTCCAATTAAAATATTTGTCTTTATAATTTGCAGAAGAATTAAACCCTAAAAGCCCAGAAATAGAATTACTACCACCAGAATTCCAGTTTGTAAATGATACTTGATTTAAATCAAAAGAAGCTTTATTTTCTCGTTTCCATTGTGGACCATCGTCTTTAACTTTCTTTGATTTTAAAAATAAGGAATCTGGTTGTGCGTGAATAAAATTAAAAAATAAACAAATGAGGATTAAAAGAAATTGCTTCATGGATGGTGGTTAGACTGTTTTTTTAAAGTTAAAAATTTATCAAAAACTATTCCGTTTTTATAAAAAAGATGCTGTTTTAATAACTAAACTCGCCAAACTCTGATTTTATTGTAAGCTTTTTAATTTTTGAAGCCTCAACACGACCAATTATTTTAGCATCAACATTAAAGGATTTTGATATTGAAATAATATTTTCGGCAATTTCTGGTGAAACGTAAAGTTCCATTCTATGGCCGCAATTAAATACTTGATACATTTCTTTCCAATCCGTTTTACTTTGCTCTTGTATTAATTTGAATAATGGAGGTATGGGAAACATATTATCTTTTATAATGTGAAACTCATCAATAAAATGTAGTATTTTGGTTTGTGCACCTCCTGAGCAATGTACCATGCCGTGAATAACATTGCTTTTATATTTTGATAAAATTTCCTTAATAATTGGCGCATAAGTTCGTGTTGGTGATAAGACTAGTTTTCCAGCATCGATAGGCGAACTTGGAACTGAATCTGTTAATTTAACATGCCCAGAATACACTAAGTTTTCGGGTACTGAAGCATCAAAACTTTCAGGGTATTTTTTGGCTAAATATTTACTAAATACATCGTGACGGGCAGAGGTTAAACCGTTACTTCCCATACCTCCGTTATATTCTTTTTCGTAAGTAGCTTGCCCAAAACTTTCTAAACCTACAATAACATCTCCAGCTTTTATGTTTGCATTGTCAATTACATCGGTACGTTTCATTCTTGCTATTACGGTAGAATCAACGATAATCGTTCTTACTAAATCGCCAACATCGGCAGTTTCACCACCTGTGGAATGAATAGTAACTCCAAACGATTTCAAATCTGCGAGTAATTCTTCTGTGCCATTAATTATTGCAGATAAGACGTCGCCAGTAATTAAACTTTTGTTCCTTCCAATGGTTGATGAAAGCATAATATTATCTGTTACTCCAACACACAATAAATCATCAATATTCATGATTAACGCATCTTGGGCAATGCCTTTCCAAACCGAAATATCGCCCGTTTCTTTCCAATACATATACGCTAAAGATGATTTTGTTCCCGCGCCATCTGCATGCATGATTAAGCAGTAATGGTCATCATTTGTTAAATAATCTGGAACAATTTTACAGAATGCTTTTGGAAATAACCCTTTATCAATATTCTTAATAGCGTTGTGTACATCTTCTTTTGATGCTGAAACACCACGTTGTGCGTATCGTTTTGAAACTTCTTGACTCATATTATGTTTATGTAATGCAAAGAAAAGGAATATTTTAAAAATTAAGAGTCTTTAATTTAAATATGAAAAGGGTTTTATTAACGGGTTTTTAACCAAAAAAAAATAAAGAAAATAACGAACAAACTAATTTCACATAATTTAATCTAGAAATAGATAGTACAAAATCAAGACGTCTCTTTAGGCTGATACATTACAATAATTTGAATGATTATTGCTAGAAAGACTAAAAAAGAAACCTCTATTTGCGTGAATAGTTCGACCGTATCAATAGCGCGCTTACTTATTGACATTTGTTTTCTGCCCTCGTTAAGTTGAATTTTAGATAAGCCACTAAGATTATATTTAATTTTAGAAATATATTTAACAACTTCAGCTTCATTTACGAAACCTGAATTTATAAATATATCTTCTGCTTTAATTAGAGATTGTATGTTATTTTTTAATTCATCAAAAATTTTACCTTCTTCGGCAGTTAACTTAGTTAGCTCAAACCTCGAAATAAGGCTTTGAAAATCAGCGTTAACTTTTAAATTTACTTGATTAAAAAAAACAGAATCTAATAATACAACTGCAATTTCCTTCTCATGAACTGATTTTGACATTTCAAATATTAAGTCATTTGCGATTATCCTATCCTCATATATTGTAACGACCGAATCTTTCATGCGAATAAAATTTTTTCTATCGATGAGGTTGGTGCTTAGTATTAAAATAAAAATCATTAAAATTCCAAGAACCCACTTTATTTTGTTATAAAATGTCATCGTATTACATTTTGAGTGAGACTAACTTTTGTGAACACTTAAAGTTATATTTTAAAAAAAGCATTTGAAATTGTATTAATTTCAAATGCTTTTGATTTTAACAAGCAACACGACCTAATATATATTTAAAATATATTTTACAGGTACATGTTGCTTATCGAACCATACCTATTTTGCCTTTTTTATCCAAGGCTTGTAGTTTTTGTATGCTGGCCCTGTTAACTTTTGCCTTTCAGTACCGCTAGTGTTCACCGCAACCACTTCTACTTTTGATGTGTCTCTCCACGATTTATAATTTTTATATGCTGGTCCCTCAAGCTGTTTTTTCTTATTAACAGAATATATTGTAGTTGGTGTTGTTTTGTGCTGCCAAGGCTTATAGTTTTTATACGCTGGCCCTCTTAAATCACTTCGCTTTACCTCACTTTTCTCTTGAGCAAATGCACCAAAGGAAACTACTAGAAATCCTAAAATTAATGCTATGTTTTTCATGACTATTATTTTTTATGGTTCATAACAAAATTAAGCATAGAAATAGGTTTTTAGAATTATAAGAATCTACCCATTTTGTATCCGTATAAATACGGATAGCGTCGTTTTCAAAATATTATATCAAATTTATTTTCGCTGCTTTTTTAATAAGTTCTGCAGTGTTTTTTACTTCCAGTTTTTTTAAAATATTTGCACGATGGGTTTCTATTGTTCGAGAACTCACAAATAGTTTAGCAGCAATTTCTTTTGTTGTTAACCCTTCTGAAATCAATCCTAGAACTTCTGTTTCTTTATTAGATAAAATGTCTTCGCTTATACTTTGAGTAGACATAAAGTTTATCATCTTTTCTGAAATTTCAGCGCTAAAGTATTTCTTCCCCTTATTTACAGTTCTTATTGCTAGAGTTAATTCATCTTCATCTGTGTTTTTTAATAAATAGCCATAAGCGCCGCTTTTGGCACATTTAGCTATATAATTGCCATCACTATGCATAGATATAACGATGGTTTTTATTTCTGAGTTTAAAGCCTTCATTTCTTTTAAAACAGCAAAACCATCCATTTTTGGCATAGTAATATCTAAAAGCACAATATCTACTTCTAATTCGCTCTTTACAACCTCCATAAACTCATTGCCATCTGCCACACTTTTAACTATTTTTATGTCGTTGTGCTTTCTCAATAATTCGGCCAATCCTTTTCGGAAAAGTTCATGATCGTCAGCTATTACTAATTTAATTTCCTTCATAATTCTACAGGTAGTTCAATTTCAAAAGTAGTATTTCCAGTTGTAGAATTAATTACAATTTTACCATTGCAAATTTCCACACGTTCTTTAATATTAATAATTCCTGAACCTAATTTCACTTTATTTTTATCAAAACCAATACCATCATCAAAATAAAAAAGCGATATAAATTCATCAAATTCTGAAAGCGTAATTCTAATATGTTTTGCTTCAGAATGTTTCAATGAATTATTAATTAACTCTTGGCAAATTCTAAAAAGATTAATGCCTTGGTGGCTATTTATACTCGTGCTATCTTGTTTGGTTAAATCTTCATATTCAATATTTATAGCTGTTGATTTTTTTAAGCTTTCAACAAAGTTTGTTAATGTAACTCCAACCCCAAAGTCGTCTATAGAAGAGGGCATTAAAGCATTAGACATTAATCTTATTTCAGAAATAGTATCATCAACTATCCGTTTCATTTCTGTTTTCTTCTTTTTATTTTTAACCTTATTTTCTATGTAATGCTTTAAGGATGTTAAATATGGCCCAACACCATCATGAAGCTCTCTAGAGAGTCGTCGTCTTTCGTTTTCCAGACCATCCACAAGCATTCGTTTTGCAGTTATTCTACTATTCTCTTCATTATTTCTAAACTCTATGAGTTTATCCCTCATGGCTATTAGACTTTTTCCTAAAAGATCATTAGAACTTTTTGGTTTGTAATTGGTATTCAAATTCATTTTACCTATGGCATTAGAGAATTTCACCGCACCTTGCAAGGATGCTTTTAAATTATCTAAAGCATCAAACATTTCCTTAATTTCATTTGAATTTTTAATAAATTCATTGCTTTGGTTATAATCGCCTTCTGCCATTACCTTTAGGCTCTTTTGCATGTTTTTGATTGGGTTAGTAATAATTCTTGTAAGGAAAAGCGATAGTATAACCGCTACTAAAAATATGGCAAGAGTTAAACCTATGAGTCTTGACTTTAAGTTTTTCAAGGGTATTATAACCTCACTTACATCTATCTCAGATAGAATGACCAACTTGAGATTTGAAATCTTAATAAGACTATACACACTATATACATCTATACTCCTGTAATCCTTAAAAACACCCCTACCATTTACCCCTTTTAACGCATTCTTTACGCCCTCTGTTTTAACTGACATCGTGTACGGGGTTTTATCTGGAAAAAAACGAGATTGAGATCGCATTCGATAATCTTCACCTACAAGATAGGATTCTCCAGTTTCTCCCATTCCTGTTCGCTCAAGGAGTATTTTTTTTATTTTATTGTAATCTATGATTTTAATCTTAGTTCCTTTTTTAGAATTAGAAATAAAACCTATTGAGGTTATTTTATTAACATGATAGGATGTAAAATCATAAATTCCTTCCATATTTTTAATACTATCTGAAAGTATTAATGTTAAGCTGTCACTATTTTGATACTGCGATTGGGAAGCCTGAAATGTATTCCATTCAGACTTTATTAAATTTTCAACTTGAATTTGTTTGAGT
>TARA_R110002096_G_scaffold24453_3_pt1 | contig 10936 bp, 6 predicted proteins | sample TARA_R110002096 | Tara Oceans TARA_R110002096 (sample SAMEA4397295) | marine metagenome | biome: Polar Biome; feature: [DCM] deep chlorophyll maximum layer (ENVO:01000326); material: water (ENVO:00002006), including particulate matter (ENVO:01000060) such as... | depth 35 m
TGGGTCGTGAGCCGGAGTTCGTCGGATGGGTTCCTGCGGACCCGGCCGTCTCTCAGAGCGTTCAGCAGCGCGAACCGGTCACCTTGTCGTTCCCGAACAGCCCCTCGGCCAAGGCGATCCAGGGGGTCACCGAGTGGGGGCCTATTGACCACGCCCGCACGACGAGTGCATTCTACGAGCGGGCGCGTCGAGCGCTGCGCTGAGTCCAGGCCGTCGGCGGGCCCGTCTATCTGACGGGACATGCGGACGACCCTCGGTGCATCGCCGACCGCAACGCGCCCCCGCCGTACCATGTCCACCTCCCGTCCGCGCCGCACCTCGGGTCGCAGCATGGGCCACTTGGCCCAGGGACGGATGCAGGTGCTCGCTCTGGTCAATCAGAAGGGCGGATGCGGCAAGACCACCACGGCCGTGAACCTGGCCGGCGCGTTGGCGGCGCGCGGCGAACGCGTCCTGGTCGTGGACCTCGATCCGCAGGCCCACGCCACGATGGCCCTCGGTTGTGCCGTGATCGACGAGCCCAGCGTGGCCGAGGTGCTCCAGGACGAGGCCTTCATCGAGCAGGCGATCCAGTCGTGCCCCGGTGACCTCGAACTCCTGCCTAGCCACCCGCGCCTGTCCGAGTTCGAGGAGGCCGCCGAGCGGTTGATCCACCCCGACCAACGGCTCAAGGTCTCGCTCGATGCCGTCCGCGATCGCTACGACTGGGTCATCGTCGACTGCCCGCCGCGGGCCGAGGGCGCGCTCTGCGCCAACGCACTGTTCGCGTCCACCTGCGCGATGCTGGTCGTCGAGACCGGTGCCTTCGCGCTGCAGGGTGCGCTACAGGCCCTGCGCGTGCTCGACGAGGTTGGCGAGGGGCAGGGACGCAGCTACGAGATCCGCGTCGTCGGCACCCTGTTCGATCGCCGCACCCGTTTCGCGCGCGAACTGCTGGTCGCCTTGCACGCGCGCTTCGGCGAAGCGATGTTCGACACGGTGATCCGCACCAGCGTTCGCTTGCGCGAAGCGCCGGCCGTCGGACTGCCGGTCCAGGTCCTCGACCCGAGCTGTCGCGCGACGGCGGACTTCGCAGCCCTCGCCGAGGAGATCGTCTCGACCCTCGGCTCCGTCGAACAGCCGCGCGCCCTGCTGCAAGCCGGTGCGCGCCCCCAGAACGAAGAACACGAGGAATCCCTCGCCCGCGGCTGACGCCGTGGACACCCGCCGTTCGCGCACTTGCGCGGACAACCACCGCACGAACCATGGAATCTCTCGCCCTGCTCTGCACGTTGCACGCGGACGGCCCGACGACCTTGAAGCGCTTGCGCAGGTCGGGCTGTCAGTCGTTGCAGGATCTCGAGGCCTACCGTCCCGAGACCCTCGCCACCTTGCTCGAGGTCACCCCCGCGGTGGCACGTCGACTCGGACGCGAAGCTCGCGTGTTGCGTGAGCGCTTGGATCTGACCGGGGACACGGCGGTCCTGGAGCGCGAGGAAGCTCCCGAATCGCTGACCGCCGCGTCGACCGCTGAACTGCCGGTCGAACGCGCCGTAACGACTGAGAGTCTCCTGGGTCGACACGACCGCGCGATCGTGGACCAGGTCGTGCAGAGCTGGGACCGCGACCCTGGAGCGGGCGAGACGCGTCCGCGGTTCGACGACGAGCCGCGCGTGGACCTCGAGGAACCGCTCGCATCGCCGACCGTTCCGACGTTCCAGGACCTTCGTACGACGCCGGCTCCGGCCGAGCCTCCGGTCACCTTCCTCCCGGAGTCGACGCCCTCCAGGTCGTCGCAGCCGAACAGGAACGTCGTCCCGACCACGCCGGGCGAGGGCGTCGAATGGGCTCGCGTGAAGACGCCCGCCCACGATGCTCCGGTTCCCGAGCCCACCGCCGCAATTCCGCCGACCGTCGAGCCCGCCCAGTTCGAAGCGGTCGAGCTCGAGTCGGTCCGCGGTCACAGCCCTGCGGCTCGGACCGCCCCTTCGCCGGATGCAGCCTCCGAGGCGGATCCCGAACACGACATGGACGTCCTGGGTGACGTGCGTGGATCGCGCCTCCAGGATCCGATCCCGATGACCGAGCCCGAGGCACCCGCCCCGACGAGTCGACCGACCGCGGCGCCGTTGGGCAACGTGCTCGATGGGCTCGACGCCGACCTGGCCGAGCGCCTCGCCGCCGCTGGCATCCACGACCTGGCCGCCCTGGCCGCCGCCGATTGCGCGTCCTTGGCGGCTCGACTCGGCGTGGCCTTCGGCACCTTGCGCCGCTTGCAGTTCCTCGCGCGTCGTCACGTCGACACGCCGCGCACCTTGCCGGGCGCTCCGATCCCGCTGCGTACCGCGGCCCGTGCGGAGGCGCCGAAGCTCGCAGCGACCGAACCAGGCATCGTTCCGACGGACCAGGTGATGGTGTCCAGCGACAAGCCGGTGCCGGACGCTCCGTCCAGGACGACCGCTGCCGCAGCGCAACGCATCGAAGCTCACCGTTCCGCCGACCTCTCCGGGCGACACACCGCCGCCTCGGGTGACGGGACGCGGTCGTTCGGCTTGGGGGTTCGCGAGGACGAAGCGCGCGAGCCGATCGGTGGGGGGCGAGAACGCGACGCTACCGCTCGCTCCGCAGCCCCGCCGGCGTACGAGGACGACGACGAGCCGATCACCGACGCGCCGCCGGCCCACGTTCCGTTCGACGGTTCCTCTTTCGGCGCAGGCATTGCCGCCGATGCGACGCGACGTGCGCCTGTTGTGGCGCCGGTGGTGGCGCCGCCGTTGACGCTGGCCGCGCCCCGCCGCGTGACGCGTCCCGAGCCGATGTCCTCGCAGCCGTCCGCACCGGCAGCCGCGCCGATCCCGACGTTCGAGACTGCGCCGCGTGCTGGCGTCGCGCCGACCGAGGAGGCCCAAGGCGTTCCAGTCGAGCCCGCGCCGCCGCGCCGACCGTTCTGGGAAGCGCGCGCACGGGATGCCGCCAAGGACCAGCAGTCCGTCGAGAACCAGGACGGTCCGCGGGCGCTGCGCCCCAACCCTCCGGCCGTGGGCCATGGGGGCGACGCGGATGCCGCGTCCGTCGTCAACACTCCGGTGGGGACGTGGAGCCAGCGTGACGGAGCGACGTCACCGGTTCTCGAAGGTTCGCGGGAGTCGGTCGATCGCTCCTCGTCCTCGAACTCTTCTTCCGCCGATGCGCGCGAGAACGAGGCGGCGTTGAAGGACACGCTCGGTTGGGACTTCGTGATTCCCGGTCCGGACGAGGGCATGGCCCCTGCGCCGCGTTCCGAAGCGCCGATCCGGGATCCGGGCACCGCCGAGCGGGCGAAACCGAACCCCCACGAGGCCGCACCCAAGTTCCCGAGCGACGAGGACGTCGCCGGGCCCTTCGCCTGACCGCTCTTGGTCCGGTCGGTGGGACGTCGTCGATCCTGAGGTCGACCCGGTCCAGGAATCGGCGGATCCGAGGCGCGGCGCCGTCCCTTCCTGCACTCGCCGACACGGGGAAGGAAACGGACGACCCGGCGGAGACTAGAGTGAGGTGGATCCCCGCCGGACGGTTCGGACCTCCGGAATCGGCAGGGCTCCAGCGATTCACGATGGTTGCCTCTCCAACGTCACCCCAGGGCCCCGCGCTCCCCCTGGGCTCGCCCGCCGCGCAACGCCCGGGCCGCACGCCCCGTTCTCTCCGACGGGTCGTGATCGACCTGGGATCGAGTTGCGTGCGCGCGGTCGGTCCTGGCCTCGTGCTGGTCCTCTTCCTGATCCACCTCCTGGGAGCCTCGGCCGCTGGTCCAGGCATTCGCAGCGTCGCGCCCGGAGTTGTGGCGAACGTCCAGGACTTCCCCTGGACGCAGCTGCAGGACGGCGCGCAAGGCTTCGGCAGCGAGGCCACCGTGCGTGACTTCGAGAACCTGCTGCGCAAGCCGAGTTCGGACGATGCCAAGCACCTGAAGGCGCTCTTCGATCTGCCCCGTGACGTCGATGTCTGGATCGAGCTGGGTCGGGGCGCCGACCGCATCAACGGCGTCCAGCAACTCCTGGCCGGCTCCTTGTTGGTCGAGGACGTCGAGGAACGCATCGAGTTGATGGGCAGGCAGCCGTACGACTTCGATCTCACGTCCGCGCAGGCGTTGATCCTGGTGCGGACGCTGATCGACGAGAACCGGACCTTGCGGGTCCAGTTGAGTCACGTGGCGGCGGAAGAGATCGAGGAACTGCGCGATGCCATCGCCGTCCTCGTGTCGCACACCTTCGGGTCTGGACTGCTGAGCGATGGGGAGGACCTGAAGTTGATCGCGGCGCGCGCGGACCTGGCGGCCATGCGACTGCGGGCGCTTCGGAAGGACCTCGAGGCGTTGGGGGACTCCCCGGCGAGTCGCGTCGAGCGCGACTCGGTGACGGTGCTCAAGCTCGCGTCCGCGTTGGCGCGCGGCGATGACGACGCGCACATGGAGCTCTTGTCGATGCGCGGTCACGCCGTGCGGATCGCCGAGAGCCGGCGCCAGGACTCGGCCCTCGGGCCCCTCGACGAGGCGCTGGATCCAGCGCTGGACGCCCGCCGGGAAGGGCGGCGCGTGGCGTCCTTGAACTACGCTCGGGTCTGGGAGCTCCTGCCCGACTGGGATGCGTTCCGACCGGCGCCCTCAGACGTGGTCGGGATGAAGAAGACCGACCGCTACGCGGCCTGCATCGCGTTGATCGACGAGGGGCTCGCCGGGGATCCGCTCCATGCGCAGCTCTGTTTCGCGAAGGCGATGGTCGTCGACTTCGCTTCCGGCAAGGAGGTCTCGATTCCGTGGTTCGCTCGGTACCTGGCGCTCCGGGGACTGACCCCGAACCTCACGACCAGCACGCAGCTGCACTACCTGGACCCCCAGGATCGCTACGCCTACTTCCGCGTCCGGGACGAGCCCACGCTGTACCGCCCCGAGGAAGACGACTGACGGCGCCCCAGTCACGTTCCTCCAGGACCTCGCCTCGGGGGACGGCGGATTTACGCGTGGAAAGTGGCCTCATGGGCCTTTGGGAGGGGGGGTGGATCCATCTGGGACCCTTCAGCGGGTAGACTGCCGGGCCACCGCACCGTGAGCGACGATCCCATGTTTCCTGTTTCCTCGGCCGATTCGGCGGGGCCCCTGCCGGCCTTCGCCGCGGACCGGCCCTCCAATGACCCCATCTTCGCCATCCATGGCGAGGCGGTGAGGCGTGCCCAAGCAGGTGAGAGCATCATCGACGCCTCCCTCGGAGCGCTCGTCGAGGACGATGGTCGTCTGGCGGTCATGCCGACGGTGTTCGAAGCGTTCCGTGGCGTCGATCCTGCGCGCGCGGCCGCCTATGCGCCGATCGAAGGGGATCGCCCCTTCCGCGAGGCCGTCATCCACGACGTCTTCGGCGACGGACCTCTCAGCCCGTGCGCGACCGCGGTGGCGACCGCCGGCGGAACCGGCGCGCTGCACCACGCCGTCGTGAACTTCCTCGAGCGCGGCCAAGCGCTCTACACGACCAGCTGGCACTGGACGCCCTACGGCGTGATCGCTGAGCACACGGGGCGTCGTGTCGAGACCTTCAGTATGTTCACGGCGGACGGTCGGTTCGACTTGGCCGCTTTCGAGGACGGTCTGGTCGCCCTCGTGAAGGCCCAGGGCCGCGCCCTGGTGATCCTGAACTTCCCGTGCCACAACCCGACGGGCTACACCCTCGACGATTTCGAGTGGAAGAGCGTCGTCGAGATCCTGCGACGCAGCGCGGCGCACGGCCCCGTGACCCTGTGCGTCGACATGGCTTACGCCCGCTACGCGCCTCCGGGTTCCGAGCGCTGGGTCGAGTCGATCGAGCCGCTGCTGGGTGAGGTGACCGTGTTGGCCGCCTGGAGCGCGTCCAAGTCCTTCGCTCAGTACGGCGCCCGCGTGGGGGCCCTGATCGCCGTCGTCCAGGACGACGGGATGCGCGCCAAGGTCCAGTCGGCGCTCAGCTACTCGTGCCGCGGCACGTGGTCGAACTGCAATCACCTCGGCATCATCGCCGTCGAGAGCCTCCTGTCCGACCCCGAACTGCGCGCCCATTCGGATCGCGACCGCGCTCGACTCCTGCGCCTGCTCGCCGACCGCGTCGACGCGTTCAACACCGAGGCGGCCAAGGCCGAGCTCCTGCACCCGCGCTACGAGTCCGGGTTCTTCGTCTCGGTCTTCACCCCGGACCCCGCTCGCACCGCCGCCAGCTGCGCTGCGGACGGCGTGTTCGTCGTGCCCCTTCAGGGGGCCGTGCGCGTCGCGCTCTGCTCCACATCGCGGGACCAGGTCCCGCGACTCGTCGCCTCACTCGCCAAAGGCGTGGCTGCGGCGTCCTGACACGCTTCAGGTTTGGGCCGATCCGGCCGATTCCTTCCTCGCGGAGAATGGGCTAAGCTCCCGACCTCCCGCTCTTCTCACCGAAACCACCCCCCCTTTTCTGGAGATCCTGACCGATGGCCTACGTCGTTGCCGAACCCTGCGTGAAGTGCAAGTACACGGATTGCGTGGATGTCTGCCCCGTGGATTGCTTCGTGGAAGGTGTGAACTTCCTTGCCATCAACCCGGATGAGTGCATCGACTGCGGCGCCTGCGTCCCCGAGTGCCCGACCGAGGCCATCTTCGAGGAGACGGAAGTCCCCGAGAAGTGGGCCGAGTACGTCGAGATCAACGCCAAGTTGGGCGGGTTGTGGCCGGTGATCACCGAGAAGAAGGACGCCCTGCCGGAAGCGGACGAGTTCAAGGACGTCGAGGACAAGCGCGCGCTGCTCTCCGAAGAGGCCTTCGGAGGCTGATCGTCGTCCGACGTCGAATCCACACACGCCGCGTCGTCCTCATGGACGACGCGGCGTGCGTCGTTCTGGTGACAGGCCGCGCGCCGCATCCGGGTTCTCGTCATCCGGGCTCTCGTCCCGCCGTTCGTTCCGAGAACGGCTCGAGCGTCACTCGGACGTGACCCCGGCGAGTTCGGGGGACAGGGGCGCGGGCAAGTCGGCGGCGGGCAGGGTGATGCGGAAGACCGTTCCTTCGCCGCGCTTGCCGTCGACCGAGATGCGACCGCCATGGGCCTCGACGATCCCGTTCAGGATCGTCAGACCCAGCCCCTCGCCCTTCACCGGACCCTTCGGATGCAGCCGGCGGAACGCGCCGAAGATGCCGCCCCGGTGTTCCGGTGCGATTCCGATGCCGTTGTCGCTCACCGTGTAGGTGACCTCGTTCCCCGTCCGCATGCCGGACACGTCGATCCGGGGATGCCGACTCGGGTCCGTGTACTTGAGCGCGTTGTCCAGCAGGTTCGTGATGACCTGGCCGATCTGGCCGGCGTCCCCCAGGCAGGGCGGCAGGTCACCGACCTCGACGTGCCCGCGCTGGCGCGTGATCTGGAACTGGAGGCCCGAGACCTGCTCGGACACGAGGTCGTTCATGTCGATGGGCTCGCGCTCCGGATCGGAACGGCCCGCCGAGGACAGACGCTTCAACCCACGCACCAGGCCTTCGAGCTTCTGGGTCGCGGAGCGGATGTGCCGCAGGCTCGGGCGCAGGTCGGCATCGATGATTCCCTCGACCGCATCGCGACCGGATTCGGGGACCCCGATCTGCTCGAGGGCGGAGACCAGAGCATCGAGGCCCAACTCGAGTTCCCGGCCGAACCCTTCGAGGTTGACCAAGGGGGAGCGCAGGTCGTGGTTGGCGGCGCGAAAGATGCTTTCGAGCTCTTCGCGGCGAGCTTCCCTCTGGTGCAGCAGGCGTTCGCGTTCTTCCTCGACGTGCTTCAGGTCGGTGATGTCCGGGAAGACGACCACGCCCGCGATGATCTCGCCCGCGGCGTTGCGTACCGGCGCCGCATCCGTGAGCGTCCAACGCCGCTCTCCGTTCGGACGCTCGACCTGGATCAGCTGGTTGCGGATGACCCGTCCTTCCCGGATCGCGACCTGGACCGGAAGCTGCTCCTCGGCGATCTCCACACCGGACTCGTCGAACAGCCTGGTGGTGTCCGCTCGGTTGAAACCGTCGACCTTGGACCCGACCTCGATCCGGGTGCCGCAGATCTTATGGACCGCGTCGTTCACGAAACGCAGCTCACCCGTCACGGCATCGACGATGATGACCCCAGCGGGGGAGCCCTGGAGCGCTGCGCTCATCAAGGTCTCGGTGCGAACCAGCCGTTCGGTGGTCCGATGGCGTTCGATCGCGATGCTCGCCAGGTGCGCGACCGTGCGGACGAACTCCCGATCGTCGTCCGAAGGCAGGGTCGGTTGGCGCCAGTAGAGGGCGATGGTCCCCAGGACCAGGCCAGCGGAGTCGTGGATCGGGTACGACCAGCAGGAGCGCAGCTCGAACCGGTGGAGCATCTCATGGGATCCAGCGGTGTTCGGGTGATCCGCGAAGTCCTCCATGATGGTCGGCGTTCCCGTGTGTGCGGTCACGCCACAACAACCTTGCTGGGGGCCGACCTCGAAGCCGTCGACCACCTGGTTGTACTCGTCCGGCAGGCTCGGGGCAGCGCCATGCCACAGGCGCCCCGACTTGAGGAGCAGGATGGAACAACGCATCTCGTGCTTGGTCTCCTCCACGTGATGGCACAGGGCGGTCAACGTGTCCTCGAGAGGAACCCCGAGGGAGAGCTGCTCGAGGACGAGAGCGCGGCCCTCCTGAGCAACCACCTGTTGACGGGCGAGGGTCACGTCCGAGACGGCGACCAGGAATCCCTCCTGACCCTCCTCCTGGTTCTGCGTGCGGCCGACCGAGACACGCAACCAGGTCTCGATCGAGTTCCCGTGCTGGAATCGCACTTCGCGCGCGGCGAACGGCGCCTTCCGACATCCCTCGACCAACCCCATCACCGATTCTCCGATCGGGGACGGCAAGGCCTCCCGGAGCGACATGCCCTCGAGGTCGGTTCGCTCGATGCCGAGCAACCGCGGGAGAATGCCGTTGGTGAACTGGATGGTCAGGTCCGTATCCATGGTCAGGAACCCGACGGGCGCATAATCGGTGATGCGACGCATGCGCTCTTCGTTGGCGATGTGCCCACGGCTGCGCTGGTCGTATTCGTTCACGATGACGCGGTAGACCGTCACCAACGAGACGATCGACATTCCGGCGATCGCGACATCGAGCGTCGGGACCACCCAGTCGGGCGCACCCGCGAACAGCGCGGGATCCCCGTGTTCGATCGAGGTGATGATGAGGCGCCGCAGCATCGCGATCAGCAGCGTGGCGAAGATGACGAGCACGCGCGCGTCGCGCAGTTTCCATCCGAGCAGCAGCGTGCCCAGGGCCGGAATCAGGACGACCACAAGGGTCCAGATCGAGTATTGGGGCATGGAGTGACCTCGGAGAGGATCCTCGCACATCCGGACCGCCGGATCCCGCATCGAGTTTGGGATCAGCGGCGACGGCGCGAGCCCGATCCACGGCGCGGGCCGGAATCACGCTGCCCGCCGGGGCGTTGGCCGTCCCTCGCCCCGCGTCCGTCACCCAGTTTCTGGGCGCCGCTCCTGCGCTGGTCCCGGGCTTCCTTCGGCGCCCGCTCGGGAATCAGGCACAGGGGCCCATCGCCGATCAGGTCACTGCGTCCCGCCTCGAGCAGGGCCTTGCGCACCATGAACCAGTTCTCCGGCGCGAAGTACTGCATCAATGCGCGCTGCATCTTGCGGTCCTGCAGCTTCTTGACCGTCTCGACGGGCTGCATGGTCATCGGGTCGAGGCCCGTGTAGTACATGCAGGTCGCGACGTCCATCGGGGCCGGGATGAAGTCCTGGACCTGACGTGGACGATAGCCGCGCTGCTTCAGGAACACCGCGAGCTCGATCATCTCGGCGATGCCGCTGCCGGGGTGCGATGCGATGAAGTAGGGGACCAGGTACTGCTCCTTGCCCGCGCGCTTCGAGGCCGCTTCGAAACGTTCCGCGAACTCCTCGAACGTGTGGTTCGCGGGCTTCTTCATCTTGGTCAGAACGGAATCGGAGACGTGCTCCGGCGCGACCTTGAGGTGACCGCCGACGTGATGCGCCGCCATCTCCTCCAGATACTCGTCGTCCTCGCGCGCCAGGTCCATGCGGATGCCCGACGCGACGTGTACTCGTTTCACGCCGGGAACGGACCGGGCTTCCTTCAACAGCTCGACCGTCGGGCCGTGATCGGTGTCGAGCAACTTGCAGACGGTCGGGTGGATGCACGACTGACGGCGGCAGATGGCCTCGACCTCGGGTTTCGAGCAGCGCATGCGATACATGTTCGCCGTCGGCCCCCCCAGGTCGCTGATCGTGCCCTTGAAGTCGGGGTCGCTCGCGATCTGTTCGACCTCGCGCATCACGGAGGCCTTCGAGCGGCTCTGGATCGCGCGACCCTGGTGCAACGTGATGGAGCAGAACGTGCAGCCGCCGAAGCAACCACGCATGATCGAGACGGAGTCCTTGATCATCTCGTGCGCAGGGATCGCCTCGGTGTAGCTCGGATGCGGACGGCGTTGGTAGGGCAGGTCGTACGCGCGATCCATCTCGGGCTCCTCCATCGGAAGGCACGGCGGATTGATCACGACCAGTCGATCGCCATGACGCTGCACGACCCGGCGCGCGTTCAGCGGGTTCGTCTCCTGGTGCACGATGCGCGTCGCGTCCGCGAAGGCGCGGACGTCGCTCTTGACCGTCTCGAAGTCCGGCAGCTCCAACGTGCGTCCGTCGCCGGCATCGTTCGGGAATGTGTGTGCGGCCAGGTCCTCGCGGGCGCCCAGGCGATAGGCGACCCCGCGCAGATCGCGGCAGGACTCGATCGAACCCGTGGCGTCCAGGCGGCGCGCGATCTCGACGATCTGCTGCTCGCCCATGCCGTAACCGAGCAGGTCGGCCTTGCTGGTGACGAGCATGCTCGGCTTGACCGTGTCGGCCCAGTAGTCGTAGTGCGCGACGCGGCGCAGGCTCGCTTCGACCCCTCCGATGACGACCGGCACGC
>TARA_R110002096_G_scaffold312150_9_pt1 | contig 10928 bp, 8 predicted proteins | sample TARA_R110002096 | Tara Oceans TARA_R110002096 (sample SAMEA4397295) | marine metagenome | biome: Polar Biome; feature: [DCM] deep chlorophyll maximum layer (ENVO:01000326); material: water (ENVO:00002006), including particulate matter (ENVO:01000060) such as... | depth 35 m
ATCTCCGGCGCCGATACCTGCGGCAAGCTCATCCTGCAACGGTTGTGCAGCAGCCTTGAATTCCGACGTGTCCACCTCGGTGATGGTCATACCCACCGCTTCCAGCTTCTGTAGTGCTTCCTGCTCACGGCCGGGTGCCATCGCGCGGGCAATCGTCAGAGCGAAATCAGCCCCTTCCTGCACCACCTTCTGCTGCTCCGGCGTCAGTTGATTCCACAGGGCCAGCGAGTAGACCATTGCGGTCGGTCCGAACAGGTGCCGGGTCAGTGCCAGATGGTCCGAGACCTCGTAGAGTTTGGCCGAATAGACCATTGATGCAGCATGCTCGAAGCCGTCGAGCACACCAGTCTGCAACGCGGTGTAAACCTCATTGAACGACATCGGAGTGGCGTTTGCGCCCATTGCATTGATCGCCGCGACATAGATCGGCGATTGAATGGTTCTCAGCTTCAGCCCGGCCAGATCTTCAGGTTTGGTCACTGCGACGCCTTTGGTCACCACATTGCGGTAACCCCAACTAAAGCCATAGCCCAGCGCCTTGAAGCCTGCCGCCTCGAAATCGGCCTTCAGGCTTGTGCCCACTTCGCCATCCAGCGCACGCCCGACATGGGCATAGTCACTCCACAGGAATGGCAGGTCGAGGACGCCGATCTTGGCAATGAAGGTGTTGAACGTCGCGGTGCCGCCAATATACATGGTTGCCCCGGCACCGAGTTGCAGCGCCTGGATAACGTCTGCATCGCTGCCGAGCCCGGATGAGCCCTGTATCTCGATGGCCAGACTGTCACTGTTGCTCTCGACATAGTTCTTGAATATCAGCGCCGCAGCGCCATTGTCGTTTTCAAGATCAGCAACCGATGAAAATCCGAATTTGATTGTGGTGACGTCCTGTCCCAGCGCCGGGCTCAGAGACAGTGCAGCCGCAGCTGCCAGAAGTAAGGTCTTCAGCATGGCATCCTCCCTTGGATTGCAATTGACATTAATATCTCATACAATAAGACAATTGTTGTCAAGCGCATTTTTGACAAGGGTATCAAATGGCTCAAAGCAAACACCAGACGATCTGCAAATTGCGGCGGTTCGTCGTGACACCTACGCTGACTTGGGATAGATGATGAAGCCACGCAGCATGTGAAGAGGATGAACAAGATCGACAAGGCAGTCACAAGACAGGCTTCGCAATCCGGGCTTCGCATCGCCAATCTCAACCCTCATTTGCGTGTGCATGACCGGCTTGGTCTGGCGCTCGTGCGCGGTGATCTTGCCCCCGGCGAGGCGCTGCCGGCCGAGCTCCAGCTCTGCGAGATGCTGGGTGTCAGCCGCACGGCGATGCGTGAAGCCGTGCGCGGCCTTGCAGCCAAAGGCCTTGTCGATCCGCGGCCCAAACGCGGCACGCTTGTCCGTGACGAGACGCTGTGGAACCACCTTGACCCGGATGTGCTGCGCTGGCGCATTGAGGTTTCGGATGTCGACAGCTATTTGAGCAAGATGTTTCAGTTGCGCCGGGCCACCGAACCTGAAGCGGCGGCGATCGCCGCTGCCGCAGCAACGCCGGACGATCATCTGGGGCTTGAGGCCGATTTACAGGCCATGGTCGACGCCGGCGATGATGATGCAGCATGGGTGGAGGCTGATCTTGCTTTTCACCGATCCATCTATCTTGCCACCCATAACGAGTTTTTCTGGCCGATTGGACAATTGTTCAGCATTGGGCTGCGCCAGATGTTTGAAATTGCCGCTCAGGGCTCGCACCGGCCACGCGCCATACAGGAACATGGCGACCTGTGCCGCGCCATCATTGCCCGCCAGCCGGAAAAGGCCCGCGCGGCAGCGCAGAAGCTGGTCGGCAATGCCAGCAATGACATCGATCGCATTTTGCACAAGACTGAGAAGGTTTCGTGATTCAGTGGAGCCACGAATTGGCCTGATATTTGCTGTTCAGGGACCGTACTCCTGCCCAATGGCATACGGGTACGGACGCCCCTATAAGAGACGGTTTTTCATTTCGAAAAAATGCATTTTGATTGTGAATTCGGGGCGGCTTCAAGCCGCCACCCGTTAGCAACGTATTGGCATTCTTCACCGTGAGGATGGACCTCGGTGTAAATATGGTTTTAAACTCAACTTAGCAGTTTAATTGCAAATTTTGTTTGGAGTACCAGGTTGAAGCCTTTCATCAAATGGGCGGGCGGGAAGCGTTGGTTGCTGGATAACGAACTGATGTCCTTGCCTTCGTTTGACGGAAGGTACTTTGAGCCTTTTCTTGGCGGCGGTGCAGTTTTTTTCCACTTAGCACCTGCTAGGGCTGTTTTATCGGACGCAAACCCCCGCCTCATAGAAACATACATTGCCATTCGCGACGATTGGCAAAGGGTTGTAACATTGCTTGAGAGCATGCAAAAATTACACTCCAAGAGCTTCTACTATGCGGAGCGTGATCGGGTTCGATTGAAGCCGCACACCCGTGCCGCACAATTTTTGTATCTCAACCGAACTTGTTGGAATGGCCTGTACCGAGAAAATTTGCGGGGCAAATTCAATGTTCCTATAGGCACAAAAACTCAGGTAGTCTTGCCAGATGACAATTTTTCGGAAACGAGCAAGCTGCTCCAAAATGCCGATATTCGAGCATGCGATTTTGAGGAAACGTTGTTTGATGCCCGAAGTGGGGATCTTGTGTTTATCGACCCTCCATATACTACGGCCCACAATACCAATGGATTTGTAAAATATAATCAGAAGATATTCAGTTGGGATGATCAATTGAGGCTTTATCGATGTATCGGAGCCGCGAAGGCTCGGGGGGCTCGTGTGGTTTTAACAAATGCCGACCACGCATCAATTCGTGAACTTTATGCAGACCTAGGAACGCCAGAAATCGTTTCTAGGCGATCAGTTATTTCAGGTAGCGCGTTCGCGAGAGGGACAACGACAGAGGTGCTATATGTCTTCTAGCAGCGCCACTGACACAGGGAAGAATAGTGAAAGCGCGCTATTGAGCTCTATAGGCGAGATAATGACTTCGGTAGTGTTCACATTTGCTCCATTTCTTGTGATTTCCATACAGGTCACCGCCAGCGCTGCCTCAGCCGGTTCACCTGCATATCTCGACAGGGTATTTCAATTCTTTAGTTCCGGTGAAATGGCATTACCAATTTTCTCCGTGATAGGCTCTTTGGCGGCAGCAATTGCATTGAACTATCGCCGCTTTCCTAAATGGGCACTGCTAGTACCAACTATAGTCAGCACCCTCATTGTTCTCTTCACGGGATATGTGCTTGGACAGACCAATGGTTTCGACGCGCCACTTTTGACGTCCATAAATCGAACGCTTGTGGTGCTCTACCTTGGGCTGGTCATAATGTGGTGGGTCTACGTTTTCATCACTATGAGAGACACAGATGAAATACCCAGTTCTGACAAAAGGGTAGATAAGCTAGTGCAAGACCTTGCAGCAAAACGTGCGGCAAAAAACGCAAGTGGGCCAAAATGACCTCAAAAACACTTAGAGTTTTAAAAGTCGACCAACCACTAGGGGAGTTTTATATTGGTGCGATAGAAAGCAGAGAACTCATTGAAATCGCCACTACGGACGTGCGGACGTTTGAAGACGGCAACCCAGCAAGTGTGGATGGTATCCAACGTCAGTTGGCTCCCAAGAGGGTAAGAACCCTTTCCACCTACGTTAATCTGGAATATGCGACGTTTCCCACTTCGATAATCATCTCAGTGAGTGAATTGTGCGCCTCGCTAATTCCCGTCAAGGATTGCGAGGGGATTTTCGATTTGGAAATATCAGCGTTCGCCGGCGACGAAGAAACCCCACCAATTTCGCTTCAAGAGACTGCATTCATAATTGATGGCCAACACCGACTGGCCGGGCTCGAGAACCTAGACAAGGACAAGTCATTCGAAGTTAACGTGTCGATTTTTGTTGGCGCCGACAATACTGACAAGGCAGAAATATTCTCTAGGGTGAATCTAGCTCAGACCAAGGTGAACAAAAGTTTGGTCTACGACCTATTAGATTACGCTAGAGAAACCAGCCCATATAAGGTTGCTCATGAAATAGCTGTAGCTCTAAACCGGGAGCCAGAAGGACCACTGCACAATCGCATTAAACGGTTAGGCATAAAAACGCCGGGCATAGACGACGAGACGCTAGCGCAAGCTTCAGTTGTCAACGGACTGCTAAGACATCTCCCCCCTGAACAAGAAAAAGAACGTTCCAAAGGTCTATTCGGACTGGTTGGTACAAAAGAGCCCCAAGAAAACTGGAGAAAACGAGTATTCGTGGATTTCTATCGAGAGGAAGATACGGCCTCAATGCTTGAGAATGTCAGCAACTATTTTCACGCGGTTGCACACAGGTGGCCAAACGCTTGGAACGATGTGGAGCCCGGCAAAATCCTGAACCGTACGACTGGGTATAATGGACTAATTCGCTTCTTTCAGGATGCATTCCTTGAGATCGTGGACACGCCGAGAGTTGTTTCGGAACAGGAGTTTTATGAACTGTTCCGCGCAATTGAGATCGACGAAGATCAATTCACCCCGAGCATCTTCCCGCCAGGAGGATCGGGTGCCAGCAAGTTATACAACCGCCTCAAGGGCGGCATCAGTCGCCAAAAAAGCCTTTTGGGGTAAAGCGAAAGGTGCCCGTTTCCTGTTTTAACGCCTCAGGGGCCACCTAAGACCAAGTATAAACAACCGTCATTCCAATGTCGAAACGTCTCGGAGAACACCTGTAAGTCGGTTTAGAAGTGAGAAAGTTTTGATCTCTTAAGCGGACACCGATGCCTCGGCCCATTCCCTCAGGAAAAGGCACTATGAGCAATACCGAGAGAGATTGAATGCGACATCAAACCCAATGGTGGGTTTTATGGTGGGTCAATTTGCATGTGGGTGTAATTTACTAAATTTTTCAAAAGTATAGGTTTGAAATTTGGTAGCGGAGGAGGGACTCGAACCCCCGACACGCGGATTATGATTCCGCTGCTCTAACCAGCTGAGCTACTCCGCCCCGATCCGGGACACAGGCGGGACGCCTGGAAATCGTTATCTGTTCAACGATGAGGCGCATATAAAGGGCCGCCTGCATTGGTGTCAAGCGCTCTCGTTGCAGCGTTTTCAGATCAACCGGTTCCGGTCACCCGGAGGACTGGGGCCGGGTCAGGCAATCAGGAAATCAGCTGCGGTTTTACGGGCAACATCCTGCGGTTCTGCAACTGTTGAAGCAAGCGCAGGGCGCTCGGTTGAACGGATCCATCCGCCGCCGAGAACCCGGCTGTGGGCGCTGTCATCTTCATAAAACACGCAGGCCTGTCCGGGAGAAATGCCGTCCTGCGGTTCGCTCAGCCTGCAACTGATGCCGTCGGCAGAAGCGTACAGCGTTGCCGGCATTGGCGGACGCGTACTGCGCAGCCTTGCCAGGATCGGCAGACCATCTTCCGGCAGCTCTGAAAGCGCCTGACTGCCAAGCCAGTTGACATCACGCAAATGCACCAGCGACGTTGCCAGGGCCGCACGCGGGCCAACCACAACCTGGCGCGTTGCTGCATCCAGATCCACCACATAGAGCGGATCGGCGGCCGATATGCCAAGGCCGCGGCGCTGACCGACCGTATAATGGATGATGCCCTTGTGGGTGCCAAGCACGGTGCCGTCGACATGGACGATATCGCCGCTTTCCGCAGCATCCGGTTTCAGCCGCGAAATCACATCGGCATAGCTGCCGGACGGCACAAAGCAGATATCCTGGCTGTCCGGCTTTTGCGCCACATGCAAATTCAGATCTTCGGCAATCTGGCGGGTTTCAGCCTTGCTCAGGCCACCCAGCGGAAAGCGGATGAAATCGAGTTGCTCCTGAGTGGTGGCAAACAGGAAATAGCTCTGATCCCGGTCATGGTCGAGCGGACGGTACAATTCGCGATGCCCGTCAGCGCGCAGCCGGCTGCCGATATAGTGCCCGGTGGCCAGGGCCGCAGCGCCCAGACTTCTGGCGGTTTCCAGCAGATCTGAAAATTTAACGGTCTGGTTGCAGGCCACGCAGGGAATCGGAGTTTCCCCCGCCACATAGCTTTCCATGAAAGGATTGATGACCTGCTCGCGGAATTTCTGCTCATAATCCAGCACGTAATGCGGCATATCCAGCATATCGGCGACACGGCGCGCATCATGAATATCCTGGCCGGCGCAGCAGGCACCCTTTTTGTGGGTGGCTTCGCCGTGATCATAAAGTTGCAGCGTCATGCCGATGACCTGATAGCCCTGACGCTTCAGGATGGCGGCGGTCACCGAGGAATCGACGCCACCGGACATGGCAACAACAATGCGCGTGTCTTCCGGCTTTCCCGGTAAATCAAGACTGTTCAGCATCACAAAGGTCCAGAGAGTTCATATGCAAAGCATGCATATAGTCCGACAATGACGAAACCCAAGCGGTTCCGGTCATTTGGCGGCGTTTTAGGCTGATCTGTGCAGCCACGCAAGACCGGCCCGCTTAATCAGACATGGTAATCTGGCGGGCAATGCGGCGGCAATTGCCGCATGGGCCGGTAATTTTTGCCGCATCCGCAGGGGTCACTTTATGCCATTTTCCTTATCTGACTGAAAAAATTGAAGAAAAATAGAAAGATCATCTGGCCCTTGGTTTGCATAGAAGCTGTGCCAGTCATGTTTCAGACATGTTTCGGCATTTTGGAGTGGGTTATGTTTGTTTCCTCGCTTCCGCAGGTTGCTGCGGAGGCATCGCAGTCCGGGCAGTCCGGCCAGACTGGCCAGACTGGCAAGACCGGAATAATCGGACCTTCAGTCCCGGCGCCAGCCGGTTCTGAGGGCGGTTTTGCTGCGTGGCTGCAATCCGGCTTGCAACCACCCACCGCACTTCCTGCACTCATTGCGCTGCCGCAAGCCGATTTGCCTCCGGGCATGTCTACGGCGCTGCAGAATTTCCCCAACATAACGACCGGGCAGCTTTCCGGTCCCGATGCGAACGCAGTTCTCAACGGCGCGCCGGGACGAGCCACATTCCCGGCACAAGGCGCTCAAGCGTTTTCGCAATTGGCAACCGGCCGAATGCCGGATCAAACCGGACTTATGCCCGGACTTGTGACCGGACAGGGATCCGGACATAAGCCAGAACAAACGACTGGACAAACGACTGGGCAGCCAATTGGGCAGGCTGGCCGATCTGTCGATGGACCGCCAGTCATCACTGCCACAATGGACGCAAACAAGGGCGACCCGGCTTTGGCGCGTATAGCCGGTTTGGTGCTGGCCAATGAAGTTGCCGGATCTCAGGGTCAGAAATCCGGTGCCGCCTTTACCGGCCAGACAGATCTGCCGACCGCCACCGGTCGCATCCACTCTGAGTCCGCGCCGCAGACAGCGGCGCAAAATGCCACTCAGCCGCAATTGCCATTTCTGCCATCGCGTCCGCAGATGTTGACAGGACAATCGCCGCAGGCGTCTACGTCTGACGCCACCGGCAAACCCAATCCGTCAATCAATTCAGCGGATATTGCCGTGCAGATGGCGCGTTATAAGGCTGAGGGCCAGAATCAATTCACCATTCGTCTTACTCCTGAATCGATGGGCACAATAACCATCCGCCTGAACGTCGGTGCCAATTCCAATCTGACTGCGCAGATGCTGGTCGAAAAGCCGGAAACCCTGGCGTTGCTGCAAAAAGACATGGCCGGCCTGGAAAAGGCATTGAAGGCGCAGGGGTTTACCACCAGCACCGGTGATCTGACCGTCGCGCTGAAGGCGGCAGGTTCGCTGGCGCGTGGCGGAGATGCCGCGATGAACAATGCCTCTGACCAGCGCTTCGGACAAAGTCAGTCACAAACTCAAAATCCGGCCCAGAACGCAACACAGAATGCAGCGCAGGGCCAGACCACCGCGCAAAGCCAGAATGCGGCGAACCCGGCGCAGGCCTTGAACGCCCAGCAGGCATCCAATCCTCATCTGGCAGCGTCGGGCGGCGCGGATCGGCCCGGTTCGGGAATGCCGCTATCCTCAGGTGATATGGGATTTCAGCAGTCTCATCAGGATCGTGGCACCGACGGTCAGGACGGATTTGACCACGGCCCGCACGGACAGTTTGGACACCTGGAGGCGGATGATGCGGAAACAATATCGCCGGAAATCGCAAGCGTGATTGCCAATGCCTATCACGGGCGCAATTTTCTGATCGGCATGTCCAGCCGGATTGACCTTTCGATATGACATTTGGAGCACACACATGGACGTAAGCGGAATTGGTGCTCTGGCGAGCACAGCAGGCAATAATGGCGCGGCCAGCACGGACCAGTCGGAACTGATCCAGAGCTATGATCAGTTTTTGCAGATTCTGACCGCACAATTGCGCAATCAGAGTCCTTTGGAACCTTTGGACGCGAATGATTTTACCCAGCAACTTGTGCAGTTCTCATCCGTTGAGCAGGCCATCAAGACCAATGACTCGCTGGCATCGCTTATTGCCCTCAGTGCCTCGAACGAGGCCACGAGCCTGGTCGGATATCTGGGACAGACGATTTCGGCCGAAGGGTCAGCGACCACGCTGCAGGACGGACGTGCCACATGGAATCTGTCGGCAACCCGCTTTGCAAGCGATTCACAGATCACCATCCGCAATGCAGTCGGCTCCATCGTCTACAATGACGAGGGAACATTGGAAGCGGGCAAATCAACCTATGTCTGGGATGGCAAGACAAATGACGGCGCGTCTGCACCCGAGGGTCTCTACAGTATCACGGTTGAAGCACGGGATGCGGCTGGCGAACTGGTCAAGGTATCGACAGCGATTTCCGGAAAAGTGACAGGCGTCGATTTCCAGACATCTCCCTCAGCCCTGCTTGTGGGTACTGCACGGGTTCCCATTACCTCGCTGACAGCTGTCCAACTGACTCAGTAACACAGCCGCTCATACGGCCTTTTCCGCTTGCACTGCAGTTGGTTGTCAGCCTGCAGCAGCGCTTGCGGCCGACCGCTTTTCAGACGGTTCAAATTGTTAGCAAATCCTTACAGTCACCTTAGGCAAAATTTAAGGCGTGAGCGCTAAAGTCGCCTGGTCTGGTCACATCAGATTTGAGTGTGAGAGTACTGATGACCGATCGCATAAAACCGCGTGTCAAATACGTGATCGGCCCCGATGGGTCGCCACTTACTATTGCTGACCTGCCTCCGGCCTCAACTCGTCGTTGGGTCATTCGCCGCAAAGCCGAAGTAGTGGCTGCTGTTCGTGGTGGTCTTTTGAGCCTGGAAGAAGCCTGCAACCGTTATACTTTGACGGTCGAGGAATTTCTTTCCTGGCAATTATCGATAGACAGCCATGGTCTGGCAGGATTACGAACGACGCGCATTCAGCAGTATCGCTGAACTAAAACAAATTGAAAAAACCGGCGGCAACGCCGGTTTTTTTGTGCCTTCATCCCAGTGGTTTCGCGCCACGCGGGCGCTGGCAGGCTCAATAGAACAATCATTCAGCTCATTATTTTGACTCACTGTAGCGATCTTGAAAATCTGGCCCGGCAGTGTCGTGAGCCCGGCTGATTCACCCTTTCTTAATTCCTGTTAAGGACTTGTTTACCCTTAGGTAGGTAATTTTTACCTACTGGCCCTGACTCGCTGGCCAGCCATACCATTAACCCCGCAAATAGAGTTCCTTTGTGCTCGAACTTACCCGCTTCATTAAATCGATAGGTGTTGTGCGATTAGCCGCCATGGGCGTTGTTGCCGCCGTTCTTATGGGCTTTTTTGCACTGATTATTTCCCGTGTCACAGCGCCTTACATGGTGCCGCTTTACACTGATCTCAGCTTCGAAGATTCGGCGGCGATTGTTGACGAACTGGAAAGTCAGGCTGTTGTCTATGATCTGCGCAATGAGGGGGGCATCATCCTCGTGCCGAAGGAAAATGTTCTGCGGCTGCGTATGTCTCTTGCAGAAAGCGGTCTTCCTTCCGGTGGCAGCGTCGGTTACGAGATTTTCGATCGTGGCGACACGCTGGGCGCGACCAGCTTTGTGCAGAATATCAACAGGTTGAGAGCCCTTGAGGGAGAATTGGCGCGGACAATTCGCGCCCTGCAACGTGTCACTCAGGCCAGGGTGCATCTGGTCATCCCCGAACGGCAATTGTTTCAGCGCGACACAGAAGCGCCAACAGCGTCGATTGCGCTCAAAGTACGCGGTGAGTTGAGCAACAGCCAGATTCAGGCCATCCGCCAGCTTGTCGCTTCGGCAGTTCCGGGTTTGAAGCCATCCCGCGTGTCGATTGTCAATGAATCAGGACAATTACTGGCGAATGGCGAGGATACTCAGGCCGGTGGTGCCATGCTTAGTGCTCTGGATGAAAAGCGCGAAGCACAGGAGGCTCGCCTGCGCCGCGCTGTTGAGGAGATCGTATTTCAGGTTGTCGGAGATGGCCGCGCCCGGGTTCAGGTCACTGCTGAACTGGACCGCAACCGCATCACACAGACTGCAGATGTCTATGATCCCGAAAGTCAGGTTGTCAGATCATCTCAATCCCGCTCCGAAGCCAGTAATGCTGCAGAAGACGTTGCTGCCGGAGGAGTTTCAGTCGGCAATGAATTACCCGGAGCTGGGGACAATAACGGTGACAACGGATCGAACTCCGCCCGTGAAACCTCAGAAGAAGTTGTCAATTACGAAATCTCCCGGACCACCACCACGGAAATCACCGAAGCCGGCAGCCTGCGCAAATTGTCTGTCGCAGTTCTGGTGGATGGAATTTACACCCAGGAGCAGGGCAGCGATCTGACCTATACCCCGCGCAGCGATGAGCAATTGCAGCAGATTGCAACTCTGGTGCGCTCGGCAGTCGGGTTCGATGCACAGCGTGGCGACCAGGTCGAAGTTGTGAATATGCGGTTTGTTTCCAATGCCGCGCCTGCGGCGGAGGCG
>TARA_R110002096_G_scaffold125645_2_pt1 | contig 10914 bp, 3 predicted proteins | sample TARA_R110002096 | Tara Oceans TARA_R110002096 (sample SAMEA4397295) | marine metagenome | biome: Polar Biome; feature: [DCM] deep chlorophyll maximum layer (ENVO:01000326); material: water (ENVO:00002006), including particulate matter (ENVO:01000060) such as... | depth 35 m
CTAAGTATGTACCTATGGAAGCCGCTTCACCTTTCGCCGCAGTAGATGGATTTGAACATGATAGTAGTAATCCTTTTACTGAAGTAGCTCCTACAGTAGAAGCCCCCAGTGCTAGTGTCGAAGTAGATGACGATATCTTTGGGAGTGATACACCAGAAGATGCACCTGTGAAGCAACCAAAAAAGACCGCTAAGAAGAAGTCCGTAGCACCAAAAGAAGAAGACAAAGACTTAGCACTTATTGTTGATGGTTGGGACGGATAAACTCTCCTACATAAGTAACCTGTAGCTAGGAAAAATACACCGAAAAGGGTGCGTACCTGCACCCCTGCTACTTTCTCTCTCGGATGCGAATATGGATACTAAGTCATTTTTGCAGGGGTCTTTACCCGCAGAAGGTTTTTATTGTATTTGGGCGCACAACAAGAAGACTGGTCATAAGCCGCAGAAGTTTTTTAAGACGGTAGATCAGTTAATAAGTGAAGCCCATGATCTAGATACAAATGGATACGACTGCTATTACGCCCTAGCAACATTTAAAGAAGCTACTACACGTAAGGTAACAAACACCCACAAGTTACAGTCATTCTTTTTTGACATTGATTGTGGGGAAGATAAAGACTATGCAACGCAAGAAGAAGCTATAACTGCGTTGGAAGGTTTTTGTAAGACCCTAGGGTTACCTATCCCACTGCTTGTTAACTCAGGTCGTGGTGTACATGTTTACTGGCGTTTGTCTGAACCTGTTATATATGACGAGTGGTTCCCTATAGCTTCTAAACTTAAAGCTATGACTAAGGAACACGGTCTACTGTGTGACCATTCGGTGACCTCAGATGCGGCTAGGATACTACGCATACCTACCACTCATAATTATAAGACTAATCCTCCCACTCAAGTTGGGTACTTTGGTAACACTTCTGTACCGTTAGTTAACTTTGATTCGTTTTCAGAGTTGCTTGGTAGTGATCAGATACCAGTTCCCGAAAGGGCTGTGGAAGAGTTTAGTACGGTGGTGCAGGGGCTTTACAGCAACACGGAAAACTATTTTAAAGACATCATAATTAAAACTGGTAAGGGTGAAGGGTGCGCTCAGATAGCGCATGTGTTGAAGAATCCCAACGAAGTTAGTGAGCCGCTGTGGTTTGACGCTGTATCTATTGTTAAACACTGTGTAGATGGTGGTAGAGAAGGCGCACACAAAATATCACGGGGGTACGAACATTACGACTCTGAAGAAACAGATAGTAAGTTCGATACGACTAAACACGTTCACAGGTGTGAGACTTTCAACGACAGTCGCCCCGATGTATGCACGGGCTGTAAGCACTGGGGTAAGATAGGCTCTCCCATAGCATTAGGTAGAAGAGTTAAGGAGGCAGAGAAAGAAGATAACTTAGTAGAGGTAGCAGATGAGTCTGGAGATAGCGAGACTTACATCATACCACCTTACCCAAAACCTTATTTTCGTGGTGCTACAGGTGGCGTTTACCAACGCACTAAAAATGACGATGGGGACATAGACGAGAAATTAATCTATCACAACGACCTGTACGTGATTAAACGTGTGCAGGATGTCGAAAGTGGTGAGGGTATAGTTATGCGCCTTCACCTGCCCGTAGATGGTGTGCGAGAGTTTACTATACCTCTTACCGCTGTAACCTCTAAAGAAGAGTTCCGTAAACACATGGCTATGTACGGAGTAGCCGTAACTAGAATGGATGACATTATGAACTATACAACTAGGTGGGTAAATGAGTTGCAAGCCACTACTGCTACACAACATGCACGTAGGCAGTTTGGTTGGACAAGCGAGGACTGTGAGTCTTTTGTACTAGGAGACAAAGAGATATTTGCGGATAAGATAGTATCTAACCCTCCTTCTACCCCAACCAGAGATTTGTTCTACGCCTTTGAACCCAAGGGTACTTTGGAAGATTGGAAGAAGATGGTTAACTTCTACAACCGCGACAAGTTTGAGCTACACCAATATATCGTATGCACTAGCTTCGGATCGCCTCTAATGCAGTTATCTCCTATAGCTTGTGCGGCTCTACACGTGCATAGCGTGGAGTCTGGGGTAGGTAAGACGACTGCTATGTACGTAGGAGCTTCGGTCTGGGGTAAACCGAAAGAGTTAGTGATAGAGAAGAACGATACGCAGAACTCTAGAATGTTACGTGGGGAGATATACCATAACCTACCACTGTATATTGACGAGATGACGAACGCCAAACCCGAAGACCTCTCTGATATGATATACCAAATATCGGGCGGTAAGCAGAAGAATCGTATGGCAGGTGGTGGTAACACAGAGAGGGCTAGGGGAGAACCTTGGAGCTTGCTTTCTGTTACAACAGGTAACACTAGCATAATTGAAAAAGTAACCATGAAGAAGGCTATGCCAAAAGCGGAGGCACAAAGAATGTTAGAGACTAAAGCGGTAAGATTGTTTGATGATACAGCGAGTAAACACTTAACAGACGCTCATGCTATTAATGCGGAGAACATATACGGTCATGCGGGTACTATTTACATGCAGTACGTGATCAAGAACCTAGAAGAAGTTAAAGCTCTGATGGCTCGTATACAGGCGGCGATAGATTCAGAAGCGGGACTGACAGCAGAGAATAGGTTTTGGTCAGCAGGTACTGCCGCCACAATCACTGGAGCTATGATAGCTAAGAAGTTAGGGCTTATAGACTTTAACATAAAGAAGTTGATGGCGTATGTCTTGGGTCTGTTACGGCAGAACAAAGCTGTGGTGGATGACATGGGTTCTTCAGCGCAAGAAACTCTTAATAACTACCTACATGAGAACTGGGGTAACATACTGAAGATACGTAGCACAGATGATCTAAGGAAGCCCCAAGATAACGGTTTGGATGAACTTATAATCCCAGAAGTTGATCCAAGGGTACGTCTAGTCGGTAGGTATGAAGTAGATGTGAAACGCCTGTACCTAACTCCGAAGCCTCTGAAAGCGTGGTGTGGTCTACAAGATATTAATTACAGTTCTTTCTTGGCAGATTTAACTAAGCATATGGGGGCTAAGAGTATCACTATGCGTCTTACTAAGGGTACGTCTACGCAGTTGCCACCTTGCCGTGTTATCTCTATAGACTGCTCAGAAACCCCACTAAACACTCCGGTAGATGCTTAAAATAGATGATATAGACCCCGATGGTGTAAAAGTAATTATAAATTGGGGTAAAATGGTTATAGGAGCTTCTGTGTTCGTACCATGTATAAACACACAGAAAGCTGTTTCTCAGTGTAAAGCTATAGCCACTCGTAAGAAGTGGAAGTTACAAAGCGTTGTTATTATACAAGACGGTAGACTAGGTATTCGTGTCTGGCGTATCCTTTAGCAGGTTCTCTGCTTCTCCCTGTTCGTTTCCGAGGCGGCAGGGAGTTTTTTTATTTAAAGAATCCAGAATCATCGTACTCAGATCGTTGCTCTTCTAACGTTCTTTTCATAAGCGGGCTAAGAGTAGTTCCATTATGCATCTTAGCTGTTGTTCTTTGATGACCTTTAAAGGATCTTAGCAATGACTCGTAAGATATTCTTGCGCTAGGGTGCTTCTTACCAAACTTTGCCATATCGCGTTTTACTTGCGTGGCTTCTGGGTAATTTCCTTGCCTCATAGCCATATAAAACTTTTTAAGTAGCTTAGAGCGTTCTTTTGTTACTTTTTTATTTATGCGTTGCTCTATATTAGTCTGCTCTTGAGCAAAGGTATAGCCAGAAGGTGGGAACCCTACCATACCGGCAAAGAAGTCACCCGCTGTTAGGTCGTCGTATATGACATCCCCACGCCTAGTCTGCATACCTTCATCTTTTTGGAAACGTCCTATAGGGCTATTTCTTAGCACGTTAGTCAAACCTGCGGGTAACGCACTCTCTATACCCCGTTCTATTTCCCCGTTAGCGAAGTCTTCTCCCGCACGAAAGAATCTTTTGCCCGTACTAAAAGCAGGGCCACCAAGATGATGTCCTATATGCTCTTCTATAGACGCATCTGTGTGATATCTATTCGCTTCAAATATTAAACTGTTTAGTCTAACGCGAGATGCGAAGTCCACACCCAGTGCATCAACAAGTGGGCCTTTGTACCACCCTTCTCCGAAGTACTTTCTTACTACAGTATCCGCGTCATCTTCATCGTCTCCTAGGTACAAATCCATAGCTAACGCCACTGCACCGTACAACGGCATACCCTGTATACCTGCTATTAAGAGGGCTGATAAGTGAGTAGCTCGTACTTGCGCCCATGCTATCTTTCTCTGACGTATGCGTTCTTCTTTCTGTGTAGCAGTCTCTCCTTTCTTAGGAGCAAAACTTAGGCTTAAAGCTCTTTCACCCGTCTTAAACATGGTGGTATACATACGTATGCCGTAGTTCTTGTACATAAACGCCACACGTCCAAGCCCCATTGAAGATATTCTAGAACCTGTCTCTAGCACTGCTCCACCGTTGTACTCCATAGATTTGTACAACGCATCGTCTGAGGCTTCTATTTCTATTTGTTCTTCTGTTAACCTATCATCTTTATCCTTTTTAGCTTCTCTAGCTTGTATGGTTTCTAAGGACAAGTTGTACGAGGCTAACAATGTAACTTGGCGGTTGAACCGCTCTCCTGCGTTAAACATAATTGCGGATACCGCAGACACACTGTTCAAACCTTTCTCTAGTTTGTTACCACGGTTTATACGTCCCGAACTTTCCATCCCTAGCTTTTCTCTTACAGACTCAAAGGACGTAGTGCTTTCATCAAGACCCATTGCATCTGCTAAATACGACTGTGTTAGATAGGATCGTTCCGAAGCTCGTTTGACTAGAGCAGTTAAAGGCTTGTACTTCTTTACAATGTCGTCTGGTAGACCTTTCTTTAGCTCGTAAGTAACTTCTCCAAAGTTTTCAGATCCCACATCCTCGTTCATTGTTATATCAAAGTAACTATCTATGGAGTTACCCGAACTGGCTACCATAGAAGAAGCGTCTATTATTGCCTTACCTGCTTTAATATGCCCAAACTCAGCCCCTAGCATAGGGCCGACAAACAAAGGTATCTGACTAGTGTTAACAAGAGCAGACGAAGCGTTAAATCCTATGGTGTATATAAAGGCTATTTGATTAGCAGTCTTTACATAACCCTCAAGAGTCTTGTTTTCCGCACCGTTTTTAGCAAACTTACCCCTCTCTTTTAACTCAGCGGCTATGTTTTTTATGGTAGTAGAGTTAGGGTTATTTCTATCTAGATCTATAGCCTTTTCTGCTATCTGTGCCTCTATATCGTTTATCTCTTTTGTAGACTTTATCCTCTCTACCTGCCTAGACAGATCAAATACTTTGGCTCTCATGGAGTATAAGGCATCTTTTTTATATCCCGCCTGTCCCGTCCTGTTCTTAAACGATTTAGCAAAAGAAGTTTCTGGTAGGGAGTTAATAAACAAATTCATTACTTCGTCTTGTATTTCAGAGCTAACATCTTTTTTATCTAACGCATTAAGTATATCTTTCACAAACCCCGTGTCAGGTGCATTTTTTCTAAAGTTGGCGGCTGTTAAATCCCCGTCTGAGAACTCTACGTTTATATGCCCAGCTTTTTTAGCGTCTGCAACGGCTTTCTCCTGTTCTGCCCTTGTCTCATACATCTCCACAACATAGTTATCGCGGTCTTCTCGGATAATGTCTTGCCCTGCCGCCCGTGCAGGTGTGTAGGACACTTTAAAGTTGCCTTCTCGCACTAGTGGGAAATAAACATCTAAAGCGGTCTTATCAAACAGCTTATCAAACACGCTACTTTGCAACTTAGCTGCGGCGTCTTCACCAAGTACTTCTTGCATACGAGTAGTAAGAACTTTCTTTAACCGCTCGTACTGTATCTTATAGGTGTCACGTATGTACTTATATTGGTTTTGCCCTGACTCCCCTAAAGCATCCCAAGATTTACGTTGCTCTTTCCATACCGCAAATTCGTCAGAGTTAGAGCCGTACTTCTCCCTTGCGGCGGTGGGGTCTGCTGTAGTTCCTATGGTAGGGTCTACCTGATAGATTGTGGCACCGTAATCTCTACCGTAGATAAGCTCGTCTAATATTTTAGCTTTCTCAGGGTTACCCGTAGTCCACTTGGCGGCTTTCTTCACACGCTCAGTCATAAGTTTGTCAGACTGATCCATCTTACCGCGTGTACGTTGAATAGCTTTATGTAAGTCATCACCTAACACTCCAAACCCTTTTGCTTTAGCTATATCTCCCAGAGCTTGAGTGTCTAATATTATTAATGCGCCTCGGTTAGATGCCACGTTAGTGATCATATCCATAGTAGTAGCACCTTCTTTTCCGAAGTCTTCTCTAAACTTCTTCGTGGGAGGAGCAAAACTTTTTTGTACGTCACCTAACTCTCGAAGTACTTTCTGTACTCCATCACGTGTAGACATCTTGTAGGTAGAACCAGCACCTATAGTAGCCGGGGAGGTAGATAAAATTGATATGATAGCTTGGTCAGCCGCTTCCAATGCCGAACCCAGAGGCTTAGTCTCCATACCAATAAGTCTACGTATGAAGTTAGATATTGATCTAAAGAACCTGTCTAACGCATTATTAGCAGAGCCGTCTGGATGCATACCTGCCAACTTCTGCTGAAACTCAGAGTTACTTAGGGTTTCAGCTACAAACTCTTTTAAATCCTTAGAGCCGTATGCAGTGTCTAAGTCTCCCTTTAACCCGTTGTACAACGTAGTTAGCTGTTTGGTCATAGGGTGCGAGGCGTTATTTAGGGTAATATCTACTACCGCGTGGGCAGACTCATGCAGTATGGTATGCACATTAGCGGCTTCGTTTATGTATACAGTGCCGTTAGTGGCTAGGTACGAATCTCCTTCGGTAATTTTAACCTTAGTGGCACCCACAGCCTCTGATAAAACACGGGCTATCTGCTTTACACGCCTGTCTTCACTTACGGCACTCAATGCTCTAAGCGCACCACTAAGATCACCTTTATTTAGTAGGGTCTTTACGTTAGGAGGTGCTACCCCATCTATCTCATTTACAAAGTTCTGAGGAAGTTGAGAAATACCCCCAAGAGTATCTATAACTTGATCGTTATCTTCAAAGGAAGTACCTGAGATGTCATCATCAGATTCTGATAGTCCTTTCCCTGTTAAAGCTGATGTTTCTTCGTCTGTAGGTTTTGGTATAGGTTTATCTTTAGCTCCTAAAGCTTTATCAAAACTTACTTTTTGCTTACCTTTTAGATTTGCTATCAACCGATCAATAACTTGTAATTCGGTCTCTCCATTAGCTATACCTGCTTCAATCTCTTCTACAACTACCTGAACACCAGCTCCAGTGTTAATGTCTTCTACGTCTTCTAACGCTTTTTTTCTCTTCGCGTTACTTCTCTCAGCGGCACGTTTAGCAGCTTCCTCTGCTATTCTAGCCGCCTTACTAGCGTCTTGCCCTGTATTCATAGCTACACCTGCTTTCTCAAGCAAGGCTCTATCTCGTATGGCTCGACCTTCATTGCCCGTAGGTGCTGTAGGGGGGAGTGTTTCTACTGTAGCTTTACCGGCAAACTGGTTTATGTACTCTTGTGTACCAACAGGTACGGGCTTACCACTAGCCTCGTAGCCATTCCTTAGAAAAGTAGCTATCTGTTGGTTTGTTTCACCCTTACTGTCTTCTTTGAACGACTGAAATACATTTATAAATCTTTCTTCTAAATCAAGTTTGTCTGTAAACTCCTTGTTAAGTTCAGGTACGTCAGTAGGTAGCCCAGTAAACTTGGCTTCGGGAGCAGTACCTTCTTCTGCGGGTTTTATAGCTTCTACCGCACTGAGATTTCCTTGTGCAGTATTTATTTCTTGTTCTATCAGTTCATACGCTTTTTCAGGATTGTACTTTGTGCCGCTATACTTTCTTGGCTCTTCCTTGTTTAACTTTATCCCACGTCCGTCTTGCAGAGCTTTTACCAAGCTAGTTACCTTCCTAAACGCTGGTACTCCTAAATCTCTTCCTCTTTGTTGGATGTCGCTCCTACGTTGCTGTAACGGAGTGGTGTTATTTAAACGCTTTCTTTCAGGCGCTGTAAATTCCTTATCTGAGGTGTCAGCAGCTACCTCATCTGTGGCTACCTTTACTTTTTTTCCACCTCTAACTAAGACTTGTTCAACAAATTTAGCGTTATTGTTTATTTGTTCTTTTTGTTTAGCGACGGCGGCTGCTTTGGCGTCGGCTGCTGCTTTGGCTGCTAATGCAGCAGCGTTTGGTTCTGCTCCTCCAACAAGACTTGCAGAGCTTTGCCCAAACTCGTCCACTCCTCCTGCGTTAACTTTGACAGGGTTTTCGACACTAACGGGGACGGCGGAGGCTTCACCTTTTTCTGTGTTAGTAGCTGGAACGCTATCTCCACCTCCTCTTGTGTCAGATAATACAGTCTCTCCATCTAGCCTTCCCTCATTCCTAGTAGCATCGAGCCTTTCTTGATCGCCGTAAAATAAATCAACCCTCATCCCTACTTCAGATTCTACCTCGTTAAAAGCAGTATCAAAAGTTGCTCCTTCACCAATTCTTGTTTTTATTTCTTCTGCAATATTTAAAGAAAACCCTACTTCATCTACATTACTTTGAAGACTTTCTATTTTTTCTTGTTGTTCTTGGTCTTGACTCATTGCAGCGGCTATTTCTGCGTCTGCTTCAGTTACTTCTTTTGTTTCCCCCGCTACTTCGGCAATGTCTGCTGCGGTTACTTCTTCTACATCTTCCTTAGTTACTTCTTCTAAAGCTTCTACAGGTGCTTCTACTAACTCTTCAGGTTGAGCAGCACTGAGCGTTGGGTCAGTAGTTTCGGCAGGGTCATCAACTATACCTGTACCAGCACGTACACCTCTCCTGCCACCTATAGCGTCTGCTAGGAATTGTAGTATTGCACCTGCACCACCGCCAATAGCAGCTTCTTCTAATACACCAGTATCTACTAAGACTTGTTCTGGGTTATAGCCTTGCTCTGTAAGGTTTTGTAAAATAGCAGCCGCGCCTTCCTGTGCGCCTTCTACTAGCCCAGTACCAGCTACATTTCTAATACGAGAGTTGATGTTTGTTACAGCTTTAGGGCCAAGTAGATCAAGTATTTTATCTACACCCGCATCTATTCTAGGCATGTCGAAGGCTTTGTTAGCGCCTCTACTTACACCTTTAGCAAGTCTGCCAAGGGGAGCTATTTCAGTTAGACCGATAGCTGTACCCTTTAAGGCTGCAATATTACGTTCTGCTTCTGTAGCACCATAAGCACGAGCGCGTTCACTAGCTTCACCAGCACCAGCACCAGCGGCAATTACTCCCGCAGCAGGTAAAGCAGCCCCACCAAGTAATGCTGTAGGAGCTAGAGCAGCAATAGAGCCTATGCCAGAAGATAATTTGTATGCTATAGAGTCTTCGTCAGCACCTTCTAGTGCTTTTATATCAAAGATATCTTTTATTTTTTTACGAGCTTTAAGTTCAGACTCTTCTTCTAAAAGGGTAGCTGCACCTAGTGCAGATGACTCCAACATACCTGTCACACCTGAACCTAATCCTTTAAGTATGTTTTCAGGTATGTCTAATATACCACTAGATTTTCTTTTACGTGAAAATTCTCTAGGAGGTAAAGTAAGAGCAACATTACTACGTTCTTTACTACGATTACGTAATCTAGTTATCTCGTCCCTTAGTTCTTGAGAATTAGGATCTACACTGTCAGGTATATCCCTTACAGTAAATCCGTCAGGTGTGGTTACAGAATAAGGCATATAAGTTATGTTCCGTAACTAGCACTATTGCTTATTTTAGCTAGGTTTTTTATTTCGTCCTCTAAACTTGTCATAAACTCAGAGTCACTATCTTGTTTAGCTTTTGCAGCGGTATAAATTTGTAATGCTTTGTAATCATCATCACTTAAATCTTTAATATTTTCTTCTATATTTGGCCCTTGAACACTATCAAATATTTTTTTCCCTTCGTCATACTCAGGAGCAGATATTGCTAAAGCCTGTTGATATGCTTGATTTGCTTCTTCTTTTAATGCAAGCAAATCTAATAACGCTGATTGTCTATCTCTATTTTCTAGAGCTTTTATTTTTCGTTCTTCTAACTGTGTATTAATTATACTTAGCTGGTTATCTATTTTTCTTTGGTGTGAAGCATTAATACGATCTACTTCAGCGTCAAGACGTTCAACATCAGCTTGGCTAACATTAGCTAATACAGCCATAGCCTCATCTTGAGACTTAGTTAAAGTATCTAATGTTCTTTGCTTAGTTTCTTGCCCAATTTTACCCACATCAATATCTTGAGATATTTGTGCTTTGCGATTATCAAAGGCTTGTTGTCGCATAGTGCGTTCAAACCCTTGAACTTGTTGGTCTGCTTGAGCTGCACCTATTGCTCCACCTACTAAACCACGTTGTCCAATACCTGTTAGTACAGACCTTAATCCTTCCCTACGTAATTTTTCAGGGTCAAGTTGACGATTTCTAAATGCTTCTATACCGCTCATCTCTTTGTCTAAAGCAGCTCTGTTTTCGTCACGCCGCATGTAGCTATCTGAATCGGTTCTAGCAGCTAGGCTAGCTGCGTTAGGATTTACATTTAATCTATCAGTAGTAAGTTTATCCATTACAGGTTTTATACCACCTGATACTCTGTTTGAAGAAGCAGTACTAGTATCTGGATCACCTAACGCATCTATAGTACTTCTAGCTTGCTCCGCAGCAGACTTAGGTTCAGGAATTATTTCTAATCCTCCTCCTTTTTCTGTTTCTTTTTCTACTATGACTTCTTCGTTAAGCAATTCTTTTTTTTCTTCTTCTTCTTCTCCTCCAAATAAAGCGTCTCCTACCGCTGCACCCGTTAACCCTGTAAGTAAACTTCTTC
>TARA_R110002096_G_scaffold163992_4_pt1 | contig 10904 bp, 6 predicted proteins | sample TARA_R110002096 | Tara Oceans TARA_R110002096 (sample SAMEA4397295) | marine metagenome | biome: Polar Biome; feature: [DCM] deep chlorophyll maximum layer (ENVO:01000326); material: water (ENVO:00002006), including particulate matter (ENVO:01000060) such as... | depth 35 m
TTCGCGACGCTGATCGTGGTTCGAAAGACCGCCGAAGAACAGTCTGGAGGCCTCGTTCACGGATTCGCGAGTCGGCGTCACCCGGTTCTGCCGCCACCGACGCTGGCGGTGCGATTTGAGGATTAATCCGGTCTCCGGGCTTTCGGCGAATCAGATCCTGATGTCGACTCGTGGCGTTTCTGAATTCTCCCCCATCAAGTACCCGCTCGCGGATTCCCGGGCGCTCACCACGCTTTCCAATTCGCCATCCACAAAGTGGCCCATGGCAAAGTCGTCGAGCGCGATGCCGGGATGGATGCGGTTTTCGGCGAGCATCGCAGTGTAGGACGGACGACGGTCAACCTCGCCATCAAAGTGCGGACAACAACTTCCGCTGAGAAATCCAAGGCAGGGAAGGACGCCCAGTGGCCAGACCGAATCGGTGACGCCCTGGTCGAACCAACAAATCGCTCCCGCGCTGACGCCGGCCAGGACGATTCCCTTTTCCAGCGCGGTTTTCAGGACCTTGTCCACGCCCCATTCCCTCCAGATGGCCAACATGGTTCGGGTGTTTCCGCCACCGACGTAAATCAGGTCCTGGCTGAGGAGGCGATCCTCCCACTCCGGCTTGACGACGCCAAACATCGAAACGCAGGTCGGCGTTGCGCCCAACCGCGTAAACGCCTCGTAAAAACGGCTCGTGTAAGCGTCGTCTTCGCGGCTGGCTTGGGGAAGAAAGCCGACTTTGGGATTCGATTTGCCGGTTTGATCCAGCATCCACTTCTCCATCCGGAGATCGTCAACGCTCCGTCCGAATCCGCCGCCACCGCTGGCGATAATCTGTTGCTTGGCACTCATATTGGAAATTTCGAAGGTCTGATTGGGGAGTTAGGGAAGTTTGGGAGGAAGGGGCGCGCCCGCATCATCGATCGGATAGACCGCGTCGTGTTGCTTTAATGCGGAGATCAATCCTGTCATCATCTGCTTGAGTTCATCAGGGTTTGAATCTGCGAGATTCGTGGATTCAAAGGGATCGTCGGCCAGGTTGAAGAGTTCATAATTGCCGCCTTCAAACTGGAGAAACCCTCCCGTGGTCTTGGTGTGAGGCAGGGTGTGGTAAATGACCTTCCAATCGCCGTCGCGCCAGCTCGTCCAATAATTGCTGCGGTGAGGACCGTGCGGGTAGTGCATCAAGAACTGCTCGGGTCGGGTTGAATCAGGTTTGCCGGCAAGGAGCGTCTGCAGCGGCGATCCATCGACGGCATGGTCGTCAGGCGAGGTCGCGCCGGTGACTCTCAGCAGCGTTGGGAAGATGTCCTGAACCGAGGCGACCTGGCTTTGAATCGCGCCGGATGGAATGGGGAGCTGTTTCTGGAACGTGTTTTCCGGATTGGGTTTGGCCCAGGCGGCGATGAAAGGCACGCGCATTCCGCCCTCGTAGTGGGCGCCCTTTTTTCCGCGAAGCGGAGCGGCACAAGCGATCTCATGCTGGTTTCCGAGCGGTGCGTCGGAGCCATTGTCTCCCAGGAAGATGACGAGTGTGTCTTCGGCAATTCCCAACTCTTCAAATTGATCCAGCATATCGCCCAACGACTTGTCCATGCCCTCAATCAGCGTCGCGAAAGCCTGCGCGTTTTTGGGTTTGTCAGAGTCCGCGTAGTTTGCGGCAAACCGTGGGTCAGATTCAAACGGGGCATGCACCGCGTAATGCGAGAAATAGAGGTAAAAGGGCTGCTTCTCTTCGACCGCTTTGGCGACCACCTTCTTCGTCTCGATCGTGAGCGCCTCGGTGAGAAACGTGTCCGTTCCGTGATAGTGATCGAGGTGAGGCACCGCAGATTTGGCGCGCTTGGTGCCCAGTCCGTAGTTTTTCTCGGCATAGTAGCTGCCGGGCGCGCCAAAAGAACGCCCGCCAATGTTGATGTCGAATCCCAGGTTCAGGGGCTCTTCGCCATCGGTTTCTTCGGGACCAAAGTGGCCTTTGCCAACGTGGATCGTGCGATACCCGGCCGTTCGAAGCTGCCCGGGAAGCGTCACGTCTCCCTTCTCCAATCCCTTCCAGTCCCAGTCTGGAGGTCCGTTTGTGCCCGCATTGTCTTTCCAGGGATTGATCCAGTTGGTGGCGCGATGACGGGCTGCATTCTGACCGGTCATGATCGAAATCCGCGTCGGCGAACAAACGCTCATGGCGTAAAAGTTGTTAAACCGAATGCCGTTTTCGGCGAGACGCTCCATCCCCGGAGTGCGATAAAAATCGTTGAGCGGGTATCGTTTCGGCTCGCCGCTCTCGTCAGTCAGAAAGGGAACCGAAGTGTCCATGACGCCCATATCGTCGACGAGGAAAACCATGATGTTGGGTTGAGACGAAAAGGCTGGAATTGCGGTTGTTAGGGCAATGAGGCAAAGAAAACGGGTAAGGGGCTTGATCATGATTGAAGGGGTTGCTTCTGAGGGAAAAGCAGGGCGGAAGAACCGATCGTTTGCAACCATACTTCTCCCCAAAAAGTTTCGTTCCTCGCGGGAAAAGGTCTCGCGCGCTTTACGGAAAGAGAAAATCGGATCCTTTTTGGCCAAATCGGAACTCGCCAAGACTCGGGAAGTTTTGCACGGTGGAGAGGAATGAAACCCTTTACGACGACGACGACGACCCTTCTCCTTTTTGTTTCGGCGACCTTCGCAGCTTGGGCTGAAGATCCCAAGCCAAACGATTCCAACTCGAAGCCAGCCGTCTTTGGGAAACAGATCAGCGAAAGCGGGATTCGGCACTCCTTCCTCATCTGTGGGAAGCCAACCGTGATCGTGAGCGAGGAGAACGAAATCGTCTGGCGGACTGAAGGCGCGGCGCGGGATGGCTTTGTGTTGGAGAACGGAAATGTGCTGGTTTCCATTGGAGGAAAGAATGTCGCGAAGGAAATCACCCGGGATGGTGAAGTGGTTTGGTCTTACCAACTCAGTAAGGCGAACAAGGAATTGGGAAGCGTTGCCCGGTTGCCGAATGGCAATACCCTGGTTGTGGAGCGGGGAACCAAACCGCAGTTGGTGGAAGTGACGCCCGAGGGAACGATTGCGGTGGCGGTTCCACTGCAACCTGAAACGGCGAACGGACACATGCAGACTCGGATGGCGCGCAAATTGCCGAACGGGAATTATCTGGTTCCGCATTTGCTCGCCTTTGCCGTCAAGGAATACGCTCCTGACGGAACCGTTGTGAAGATCTTCAAAACGGACCTGGAAGAGTTGGGGGGACGAGAGGCCGAGAATTGGCCCTTCACCGCGATTCGGTTGGACAATGGAAACACGTTAGTCAATCTGACGCATGGCAACAAGACCGTCGAGTTTGATGCGGATGGAAAGGTTGCGTGGCGCGTCGACAACGCGGACGTGGGCGGTCGCTTTGCGGATCCCTGCGGAGGGCAGCGGTTGGCGAACGGAAATACGGTGATCTGCAGTTATGGCCAACGGAAGCCAGACATGGCGAAATTGTTTGAGGTAAACCGCGATAAGAAAGTGGTTTGGGAATACCTCAATCCGGCGGTCAAAGCCCATGAAGTTCACGTCCTGACGACCAATGGGGAGCCAGAGGGCGCCCTCAAGTAACAAACGCGGATTGGCTAACCGCCACCCTGGCGCAGGAGGACCATGAACTGATGGGGTTCCATCCGGAGAACCTTGTTCGCGATCACGGTTTGACCGGCGATGATATCGGTCAGCACTTTTTTGAGGCCCAACTGACGGAGCCGCGGTGCCGGTACGATCTGTTCGCGATCGCTGAAGTTGGCGAGGCAGAGAATGCTCTGTTCCGGGAGCGTCCGGAAATAGCCAAAAACGTGATCGTTGCCGGGATCGATGATTTCGGTGTCGCCACGGGCCAGCGCCGCGTTGTTGAAACGGAGCTGGGAAAGCTTGAGGAATCCTTCGTAAATTCGTTGTTCGACGCTGCCGGACTCTGCGCGGAGATCCGCTTTGGCCCAGTCGAATTGCGGACGATGGAGCCATCGCTCGTCGTCCTCCTTATCGACTTCCTGCTTGTAGCTGGAATCATTGAGCATCCCAATCTCTTCACCAAGGTAAATCAGGGGGATTCCACCAATCGTGAATGTCACGCCGTGAATGAGCAGAATGCGGCGGATCGCAAGCTCAATCTCAGCCTCGTCGTTCAGATCCAGCGCGCGTCCCAGCCCGCACAGGGACGCGGTGGTGCCGCAAACGCGGGCGTCGCCGGTATTGGGATCTTCCTGAAACAGGGCTCCCTCGGCAAAGCTGGCTTCGTGATTGCCAACATAGAATTGGGTCAGGAACCGGCGATGCGAATGCGGGTCCAGACCAATTTCGTGCGCGTCATCATTGTCGAAGCCCCAGCCGATATCGTCATGGGAACGAACGTAGTTTATCCAGGCGCAGCCGTTGGGAATATCGAACCGCTTCTCCATCGAATGCCGAAGGAGCTTGGCGTTGCGCGTTGCCAACCCATCCCAAAGCAAAGCCATCAGCAGCGGATTGTAGGAGATCTGGCATTGATCGGTGCTGATGTATTTTTTGATTTCATCCGGAGCGACGATGGCTTCCGATTTGAAGACCATGCTTGGCGCAACGATCCGGGAAATGGCATTGTATGCCTCGATCAGCGTATGCGCCTCGGGCAGATTTTCGCAGGAGGTTCCTTTCTGCTTCCAAATGAAGGGAACGGCATCCATGCGGAGAATTTCGACCCCGCAATTGGCGAGATAGAGCATCTCTCCGGCCATGGCGTTGAAGACTTCCGGATTGCGATAGTTGAGGTCCCACTGATAGGTATGGAAGGTCGTCCAGACCCATTTTCTCAGGCGGTTGAGGTAGGTAAAATTGCCGGGACGTTCGTCGGGGAAAATCGCGCGAAGGTGCTGCTGATATTCATCGACCTCCGCCCGGTTGTGAAACATCAGGTAGTAATCCTGATACGCCTCATCGCCCTCGCGCGCCTTCAACGCCCACTCGTGTTCGTCTGAAGTGTGGTTGAAAACGAAATCGAGCACCAGGCTGATTCCCTGCCGGCGCAACTCGCTCGCCAGCTCAATCAAATCTTCAGTGGTGCCAAGCTGGGCGTCGACCTCGCGATAGCTGCTGACGGCATACCCTCCATCATCGTCCCCATCGGGACTCTTGTAGAGCGGCATGAGGTGAAGATAGGCAATTCCCAGTTCTTTGAGGTAGGGAATGCGGTCCTGCAATCCCTTCAAATCGTCGGAGAACAGATCGACGTATGCCATGGCCCCGATGAGGTGGCCGGATTGATACCAGGAAGGATCCGCTTCCCGCATGGCATCGACACTCTTCCAATCTGGCGGACGCTCGAGCCAGGCATCCGCCATGATTTCCAGGAGGCGCTCCAAATGGTAATAGAAGTCGAAGTGGTGCCCGTACAGTTCGAGAAGATGATTTAAGAGCGTTGGAAAGTTTTCCTCCAAGCGATACTCGAAGCCTCCCCATTCAGGCGTCTTTACCGCCTCGGGATAGCGTGCGGCGAGAAGTCTCTTAAGCCTGCGAAGGGCTGTTTGGCATTGCTGCTTGGAAATTACCATGAATACAATAGCGGTAATGCTACCATCAAAGTAACTTCTGCGCTAACGCAAGTGAGCCAACAATTCCGGCCTGTTGACCTAAGCCGGGTGTTTTGAGGTAAACATCGAGGGAAGGCAAATTCCAGTAATTCCCCGCCTGCCGTTCAAATTCCCGGCGCACCTTGCCGATCAGGCCGGGATGTTGAAACACTCCGCCTCCGAGGATAATCAATTCCGGTGACCATGTTGCCGTCAAACTGATGCATCCTGCGGCGAGGTACGATGCCTGGAGATCCCAGGCTTCATGATCTTCCGGCAATTCGTTGCCGGGTTTCCCCCAACGCGCCTCAATCGATGGTCCACTGGCTCGTCCTTCAAAACAGGAATCGTGAAAGGGGCAAACGTTGGTCGCTTTTCCAAATTTCTGATCAAAATCTGGAATCATCATGTGGCCGACCTCGGGATGCATGTGACCCCGAATGAGATCACCATCGTGAAGAAAGGCTGCTCCAATCCCGGTTCCCACGGTAATGTAGGCAACGTAGCGCAGGTTTTTCGCGGCTCCGAACTCCGCTTCGCCGATCGCGGCTGCATTGACATCGGTTTCGAAAACGGTGGGAACCGGTGTGCCAAGACCTTCGCGGATAGCCTGAACCACGTTGAATCCGGCCCAGCCTTGCTTGGGAGTGGTGAGGATGGAGCCGTAGCCAGGGGACTTGGGATGAATGTCGGCAGGGCCAAACGTGCCGATTCCCATGGCGCGGATCGGTCCGAAATCCTTGCTCGCTTCGGCGAAAAACTCGACGGCGTGCTTCAGCGTGGTTTCCGGTTCCTCGGTTGGAAATCGAACCTCGCGCAGTGGTTCCGCCGGGTTGGTGGCCACCGCGCAGACATACTTGGTGCCGCCTGCTTCGATTCCGGCCAGTAAGGGCAATTGATCGTTTTCTGTCATGAAATGTTATTCTCCATCATTCACGTGGGCAACGAAATCGGGCGCAAGGACCGATTCATTCTCCTCGGCTTCTTCTGGTTGTAGGCCTGATGCACTTCTAGGGATGCGGATGCTTCCGTCGTCAAATCCATATGCCCGAATTCCATCCCACAATCCTGAGAAGTTGGGCTTTCGGGATACATAGACGCGGGGCAGACTTTTTGACGGATTGAGCTCCAGACTGTGATCCGCTCCCAAAACCGCGAGAAATTGTCCAGACATGGCTTCGTAATCGCTTCCGCGCCGTGCGTAGAACAAGACGCGATCGGCGGGAATTCCCCAACGCATCGTCACGTAGCGGATCGCCTGCCCCTTGCCGGAACGCAATGGAACGATGTCGAGCCAGCGCCCCTGCGAGAGGATGACCTTGGCCTGCAGATTGTTCTCGCGGAGAAGTTTTTGGATCTCGCGTCTGCGTTTGGGGGCCGCTTCGTTTTCGATTTCGTAGGAAATTTTGAAGCGGTGTTGGTGATCCTTCTCAGTCTGAAGTTTCAGGCCTTGAACTTGATTGACAACTTGCTGGATGGAATCCGGTTCCCAGCGATGAGCGAGGTGTTTGGCCCACGCCAAATCGGTGACAAATCGTTTTCCGTAATGGATCTCAGCCCCGAGTTGCGTGATGTAGACATCGGGGGAGGGGAGGCCCAGTTCTTCGATCAATTGGCGAACCATGGGGAGGCTCCGTCCGGAGCAAATCCCGAATCCCAACTTGGGAAGATTGGCGTTCGCCATTTCGCGAATGCGATCGATCGCCTCGGCGTCGCCTTCGATGCGTTGCTCTTCCAGTCCCGTAAAGATCATGCGATCTTTGAGCGGCAGTGATGACCGGATTTTTTCGGTAATCAGGTGAGGCTGGGTGATCTCCTCAAGCAGATTGGACGCATGGTCCAGGTAACGTTCAACATGTCCTTTCCAGGTGTAGAATTCTTGGATTCCCTTGATGCCATTCGTGGACCATTGCTCCCATTGTTTGGGATCGGACAACGCGTCTTCAAGTGCTTTCGTCATCGCTGGAACATCGAGCGGCTCGATCAAGGCCCCGTTCTTGCAGTTCGAGAGAATGTCGCGCGGACCGCCATCATTGGTTGCGAGGCTCGGCAAGCCGGAGGCGGCTGCTTCAATCAGGGTCAATCCAAAGGGCTCGGTCAACGCAGGATTGACGAAGATGCCCTTTCGGAGTGCTGCGTATCGATAAAACGCCGGGATTTCAGACGGCTCATGATGTTTGGGAATGGAAACGCAGCCGTAGAGATCGTAGTCATCGATCAGTCGAAGCAACTCGCTCCAGACTTTTCGCGCACCGGGATTGAGGTTCTGGATCCGATCACGATTTCCGGCGACCAGCACAAGGTTGGCTTGGTTGCGCAGCGTTTTGCTTTCTCCAAATGCTCGAATGAGGTTCGCCAGGTTTTTCTTTTCATCCGCCCGGGCGATCGCCAGCACCGCGGGCCGTTCCGGATGATCCAGAAACCGTTCGATTTTGGAGAAAACCGCATCCGGAATATCGGCGGATCCAGGCGGAGCAAACCGCGTAACATCAACTCCCGGAGGCACGACCCGCATCCGTTCGGGAACGTATTGATCGTAAATCGAATATTGCTTTTCGACCTCCTGGTTGGTGCTCGTGATGATGAACGAAGCACTGTCGAGGCTCAACTCTTCTGCTTCGATTCGCGTCGAAGTATTGTAGCGGCGTTCGATTCGATTCGGCTGATTTCCGCTCTTCAGCAGTTGCTCGAGCTTGGTTCGTCCCAGGGAATGCCCGGTAAAGACGAATGGACAACCGAGGAGCGAAGCCAATCGGCTTCCGACGTAGCCGGCGTCGGCATAGTGCGCGTGGATGATGTCCGGCAGGCGGTTGTTCTGGCGAAAGATCGCGAGACATTGATCGATGAATGCATCCATGTAGCGCCAGAGCGTTTCCTTCCGAATGTAGCGCCGTGGTCCGGACTGAATGCGGCGAATAAACGCGCCATTGCCGAGTGGCTCGACCGGTTTGGCGTAATCCGGGCTGACCTTTGCATCCGAGATCAACCGTGTAAAAAGATCAACCTGCTCGACGTTTTCGTGCTCTGCCAGTGCTTTGACGAGTTCCAGCACGTAGCGACATTGGCCGCCGGTGTCGGCGTCGCGACCGAGCTCCAGGTTTTCGCCCCGAATGAGTCCATGGATGGAGATGTGGACGAGGTAAAGATTGTCGAACGTGGTCGACTTCGAGCGCTTGGCGCTGGCCTTGCGCCTGGAATTCATCCATTCCTCCAAACCTGCGATGGTGCCTTCCACACAAGGATGTTCAGCGCGATAAACGTCGAGTCCATCGACGTGGTTGATCAAGGTGCGTTCTGCATTGGCAACGAGAATTCGAAAAACATCGTCGATCAAAAACATGGAGGCGTCGTTGCCGGAATCACCCGCCACGGCAACGTCTTCATGAGATACTCCGAGCCATTCGGCGAGCCAGGCCAGGGCGTTGCCTTTGTTGGCCCGGCGGGGAAGCACGTCCAGATCCCGTTTCGAGGAATAGACGATTTGGGCATCCAATCCGGCCTCCTGAAGAATCGTGGCAAGGGTCTCAATGTCTTCAGAGCTGCGGTCGCGCCAAAACCAACTGCATTTGAACGGGTTTTGGCACTCCGCTGGCTGCATTTCAATGTCAGCGGCGTGGGCGCGAACCAGTTGGGTGACTTCCTCAAAATCCCAGTGGTCGCTGAGCGTCTCCTCCCATTCCACAACCCGTGCATTGCGGCTTAAATCATAAATCTCCGTTCCCACGCCACCGATGACGAATTCGGGTTCCGGCAACCCGGCTTCCCGAATCAAGTTCCGGGTATTCTCCAGTGAACGACCGGAGTTGTAGGCGAGCAGCGGGCAATTCCCGTCTTCTCGTCGCTTTGACCAAAATGCTTTGAAACGTTTTGACGAAGTGGGGCCATCGTAGATGGTCCCGTCAATGTCGGTGGAAAAAAGTAACATGGGGCTGGGTAACCCTATCAGAACGACATGATAATCAAGTTGGGATAGAGTTTAATTAAAGGGGCGACTACGAGTTCTGACGGGGAGCCGATGTCTTGACAGCGAGAACGAAAATTGAGCAGATGTGTTCTGGAACGTTCCAAATGGTTCCTGGAAAAGGACCATACCGGAACTGTTCTCTCCAGATCGACCGAAGGACGAAGGATCGTTACGCATCACGTCATCGACAATATCTTAGACCCCTGAAACCCTGTGTTCCCCATGCACTGCCAAAATTTCGTTGCCCAATCAACGAGTCGTCGAGAAATGCTGAAACGTTGTGCCAACGGATTTGGTGCCGTTGCATTGAGTGCGCTTGCCCAATCGACAGCCAAAGCTGCCGCTGGGCGGACGAACCCTCTAGCGCCCAAAGTGCCTCATTTTGCAGCTCGCGCGAAGAATGTCATTTTTCTCTACATGGACGGCGGCCCTTCCCATGTGGACACGTTCGACTATAAACCGCTCCTGGAGAAATATCACGGGGTGGACCCTCGCGAAGCCATCGGAAAGCTGGAGCCCACTCAGTTTGACTCCATCGGCAAGGTTCTCAAATCGCCATGGAACTTCAAACAGTATGGCGAATGCGGGCATTGGGTGAGTGATCTGTTCCCTCACATGGCGACGGTTGCCGATGACCTGGCGATCATCAAATCAATGACATCCCAGTTCTCGGAGCATACCTCCGCCAACTACTTTCTCCACACCGGTTCCGGATTGCAGGGACGCCCCAGCATGGGGGCATGGTTGGGCTATGGGCTGGGGAGCGTGAACCAAAATTTGCCTGGCTTTGTCGTTCTGAACGGCGGCTTGATTCCACCCGGTGGCTTGGACTGTTTTGGTTCCGGGTTTTTGCCCGCCGCTTATCAGGGGTCCGTGTTCCTTCCGCAAGCCCATCCCATTGCGAACATCACCCCTTCCGAGCCGAAGCCGAAACTTCAGCGCAACAAGCTCGATTTGATTCGCCAGCTCGACCAGCAATCTCTTGAAGCTCTGAATGGTGATTCTCAAGTGGAAGCCGCGATTCAGAATTACGAAACCGCCTACCGCATGCAGACTGCGGTTCCGGACTTGATGGATCTGAAGGGTGAGCCGGAATCCGTGAAGAAACTCTACGGTCTGGATGCGGACTTCAAGAACACGCAGACATTCGGGCTTCAATGTTTGCTCGCGCGGCGTCTGGTCGAACGAGGTGTTCGATTCATTGAGCTAACGTGCCCGGGAGGAAATGGAGATCGATGGGACCAGCATGGAAATCTGGAGGATGGCCATACCAAGAATTGCCAAACGGTGGATCAGCCGATCGCGGCGTTGATCAAGGATTTGAAGCGTCTCGGAATGCTCGATTCGACGTTGGTGGTGTGGGGCGGGGAATTTGGACGGACGCC
>TARA_R110002096_G_scaffold8541_8_pt1 | contig 10889 bp, 10 predicted proteins | sample TARA_R110002096 | Tara Oceans TARA_R110002096 (sample SAMEA4397295) | marine metagenome | biome: Polar Biome; feature: [DCM] deep chlorophyll maximum layer (ENVO:01000326); material: water (ENVO:00002006), including particulate matter (ENVO:01000060) such as... | depth 35 m
AAAACTTACTGCTCTTACGAGAATGATAAGTTTGAAACTGTGATTTCTTCCAAGTAATCAGCCGCATTACCAAGAGATGATGCTGTGTTTGATAATTCAACATAGCCATATCTTGTCATGAAACCTACTACTGGTTCGAATGTACTTGGATCTAACACAACACCACTGCTCATTAATGGTACATATGGGCAATAGAATGCGGCCGCATCAGCTTCTGATGAACCTTTATATCCTACTAATACTGGAGTTGTATCATTTGCATAGCCGTCAACATAAACACGCATAGCACCGTTAAGAGTACCTACGAATTTAGTGTTTGTTGGAGCTTCAAAAGTACCTTCAGTTGTTCTTGCGAACGCTGAAGTTGTTGCAGATTGTAGTACTGTTAGTGCCGCTGGAGATACTACTGCCCAGTTACCTGCACCACGTCTTGTACGCTGAGCGATTAAGTTAGCCGCTCTGTTAACTACTACTGCTAGAGCCGCGTGTTCGTCACCAACGAATGTAGCTGTACCAGAAACTGCCGCTTGATCGTATGCAAGAGTTGCACCTGAAAGTCCTCTTAATGATGCTAGGATTTCTTGATCGATTTCAACAGTAATTTCTTGTGCTAGTGCCGCCATAATTTCAGCTTCTACGTCTAAACCGTGCATTGCTTGAGCGTCCTGAGCCGCTTCAAAAGTCCAACGTGCTGATAATTTACGTGTTTTTGCTTCAACAGTTTGTTTTAGGATCTGTACACTGATTTTTCTACCAGGTGTTCCTTCAAGTGCCGCTGTTGCTGATGCTTTACCAGCTGTTGTACCAGAATATGCTCTAGATACTTTAAATGGTGATAGTGCTTCTTCACCAGCTGTTGTGTCATCATCATTAGCAATTGCATTTACAGTTTCAGCATATCTTACACGTAATGTGTGGATTTGTGATACTGGACCAGTCATTGGTTGTACACCAACAAGCTCGTTAGCAATAACAGTAGGCATTACTCGTCTAATAACAGGTAGGATTACACGGTTAAGTGTAGCTACGTTACCAGCTGATGTTGAACCTGCTGTTGCCGCTTCAGCTAAATGTTGCTTTGTGTTTTCTAAAATCACGGACATTGTTGTTCTACGTGAACCTTGTAAGCCTTCTAACAGGGCGTCTTTGGTCTCGTTCCAACGTCCTTCTAATAGTTGGGTTGTCATTTCCTTGTTTCCTTTTTTAATAAAAAAATTTACTACTTGAGCCCTGCTAATCGACGAATATCTACAACAGTGCTGTGATCTTCTTCGATATCTTTAGCAGATTCTTTATTACCAGTTACTTCCTTACTTTCAACTAATGCAGGCTTTTGAGCTTTAGCTTTAGATGAATTGTTTAGAACTGCTGGCAAATACTTTTCGTACGCATTCTGAAGTCTTCCAGTTTGCACACTTTCGAGTAAGCTGGACATTACATCTGCTTTCTCTTTGTTTAGAGGTTTAAGTAACTCATCAAGCTTCTCTTTACGAGTTGCACTTTCTGTGATATCTTTAACTTCTTTTGTCTTACTTTCAACTTGTGCTTCTTTTTCTGCAAGTGCAGTTTCACTTTCAGCAAGTTTTGCGTCTTTCTCTGCAATTGTTGCTTGTAGTTTTTCGAATTCTTTGTTTTCATTTAAATGTGTAACAGCAAATTCGTTTGCATATGCTTCGAAGATTCGACGACCAAACATATTCTCACGAGCAGATTGGATGTCTTCTTTAAGTTGAGTTAGTTCTGAGCCTAGATTTGTTGCTACTGCGTCTTTAACAAGTGTAGCACTGCGTTTAACAAAAGTTTCTCTTAGTTCAGCTAGTTTTGACTTAGCTTCTGCTACTAGTTTAACTTTTGTTGCAACTACGTCTTTCTTGTCTTGGTCGAACTCTTTAATCTCTTCAGCTAAGGTATGGATTACAAATTTTTCAAGTTTTGCTACTGCATTATCTTGATTTTTGCGATCTGATCTTAACTCTTTGATTTCTTCAGCTAGTTTAGTAACCATAAAGTCGTTAAACTTGCCTGCACTTTCAACCATATGTGTTTTAAATTTCACACGGTCTTCAGTAAGAGCTTTTTTCTCTTCGGCAAACTCGTTGAGTTCAGCGGAAAGTTGTTCAGTAACCATTTTGTCTAGAGCTTCAACCATTACTGTCTTGTCGTGATCGTAGCGACCTGCAAACTCTTCACGCAATTCAGCACGAACAGTTTCACGGGTTTCATCTAATTTGGCTTCCCAAGCTTCTGATATAGCAGTTTGGGTCTCCTCATTAATGATGCCACTATCTAACAATGGTTTGATAGCATCTAACATTGTGATCTCCTATTTAATTTTTAGATCTTTGATCAAGCGTGTAACTGCTTGCTTCAAATACTTCTGTACTTTTTGATCTGCACTGGCTTCACGTGCCATTTCGAACACCTGTTGCCCACCATTCATATTCATCAGCCCTTCGTAAATTGCTGTTGGATACGCATTTGGAGCACTAGGTTGTGCAACTACATCGACTGTGACTATTTCAAAGTCACTCACTTTACCGTCACCCTCGTTCACGTTACCGCTACCACGAGATGAAACGCCAAGTTTGACTCCTGATTCCAACATAGTCTCAACTAACTGACCCATTGGAGTAGGAAGAATTTTTAATTTACCAAAGCCATTAGGTCCGTCCATCCACATATCTGTGATCATATGTGATACACGGTCTAAATTAATTTTCAAATCATCAGGGTGATCTACTTCGCCTAAGACGCTATAGCCACCCTTGATTTGTTCATTTAATGTAGAAACGGCTGTTTCAATCTCTGTTATAGGATATACACGTTCATTGTGATTTTTAACACCACCCTGAATGAATACTCCTTTCATATACAAGTCCTTTCCTTTACCATCTTTCTTTTCTTCAGACAGAATTTCTATTCCAGCCTGGGTAAATGTCAAGTTCTCTTTAAGATATGTAGCCATTATTATTTCCTATTACGCTTTGATTGGTTTTAATGTACTTTTAGTCTGAATCGGAACTGTACCATCTGCGGCCGCTAGCTGTGTACCAGACTGATTTGCATCTTTCTTAGCTGGTTTGTTCATTTTTGCTAGGCCTTTCTTAGCTGGTTCATTTTGGAATTCTTGACTAGACATTTTTTTGTCTGGATTTTCTGAACTATTTGGTGTTTGACCATTTGGCTCTTCTGTTCCACCTTCAGCAAAATCAACTGGAGTACCACCCATATCGTTTTCGCCTGCATTTGGACTAGTTGTGTTAACTGGAACTGTTCCGTCATCACCAATTAAAACATCGCCTGATTGTGAATCTGTAGGAACAGCAATTAAGTCAACATTTTCAGTAACTTCTTCTTTTTCTTCCATAAATTCTTCTTGGTCAACTACTTCCATTTCTTCAGCGCCGTCCATTTCTGGTTCTACAACTTCTTCAGCTTCGCCTGCCATTAGTGCATCAAATTCAGCTTTAAGCTCGTCTAACGCATCTTCTAGATCAACTACACGATCTTCAACATCTGCTTCTTCAGCATCTGCTTCAACGTCAGCGTCCATAGCATCGTCATCCATATCCATAGCTTCGTCATCATGATCTTCAGCTTCGTCTTCTTCTGCAATACCTTGTTCGTCAACTGTGATTTCATCTACTAGGCCTTCAACTTCGTTTCCGCCTACTTCTGATAAATCTTCTTCGTCAATTAGTGATTCATATATATCGCGAGATTTCTCTACAACGATAGTGTGAAATATATCTCGAGCCTTTGTTTCTTCATCATTAATGATGTGCTCAATCAATTGTTCATATTTGTTGTTCATTTGTGAACTCCTGTTTAAAAATTAATATCCGGATATAATACAGGATGTCTTTGTATTATGTTAATATATTTAGCAGGGGTATTGGTGTAATAGCGTTAAATGCTATGTTTTTGAATCGTTTTGAGGTATAACTATAGACTTGACATATCTGGAGCTGGCATTTTGTACTGTTTTTTAACTGTTTTTAGCTTTTGTTCGTGCTCTAATGCTCTAACATCGTTCATTATACGTAAGCGATTGATCTGTGCTAAGGTTAACTTAGTTTTGCGTAGATCGCTAAGTTTAAGAGTCGTATTGTCATCCTTTTCGGTTTCGTAACCGGCTGGCATTTTTTCAATAGTGTCGTCTTCGTATAAGTCAATAATGTTCATATCAGTATTTACCAATTGTAGCTGTAATTATACAACTGCACCCCCGTCGGGTCCTGCACCGGCAGTATCACCAACTTGAGCTGGGCCTGGATCTCCACCTAGGTCATCAATCTCAGGTGTTAAGTTATCTAGATCTGATTGTATTCCAGCAGTAGTAACACCTACATTACGTAATCCTGCATCAGGCACATCAGTATCATCTACGTTACTATTTTCTTGATTCCATAACTCTTCATTTTCTTGCATTTCTTCTTCACTAAGATCAAGATATCGTTTCAGTAAGAAACGTTTTGATAGATATGGTGTTGCTTCTAGTGCTTGGAATGCGTTAATGCGAGTTGCATCAACTTCTGCTTGTCTATATTTGGCAAAGTTTTGTGGCTCATTAAAGCGTAGATCAAATACCGCTCCATCAATGTTAACTCCTCTCCATCGCATAAACATTTTAAATTCTGTATCTAATTTTTCAACAATAAGACTTTGTAAACGTTTACAGTATTGATTAAATCTCCATTCTTGGATCAATGCTGTTGTAGTTTTGCCGTCACTGTATGTACGTTCACTATCTTCTGTACCAGTTGGTAAGTATGAACTAGGAATACGTAGCCCACGGAACATTTTGTTAGTAAAGTAACGTAAGTCAGTAACTTCACCTAGATTCTGACCACCTGGAAATACATCAACTGATGATCCACGTCCGTCTGCTGTTACAGGAAAGAAATAATCTTCGTTTGTTGACAATGGATTATATGTAGCATCCATCATATTCTGACCGTCACCAGTCTGTGAAGGTATACGTCTTTGGTGAATTTCATTTTTAATACGATCAACAAATGCCATTGCCATATGACTTGGCATATTACCTACATCAATCTTAAATACCCGTCTTTCTGGAGCTCTTTGGATTCTATATATTAATACAGCATCTTCTAACAATTCTTTTTGCTTAAACACTTTGAATATACTTTCTAATATACTAACACCAAATGGCCAATTAGCATCTAGTCCTTCGGTTAAACTCAAGTGCATTACGTGTTCTGCGTCAATGGCCGCTTCGTTCTGTGCGTGACTAAAGCGTGACCCTCCAGCATAAGGACTGTTTGGTTGATTATATGCTCCAGTCGGTCCACCTACTTGAGGAGTATTAACCATTACATCACTGGTTGATAATGATGTTGCTGTTAAACTTTTAAAATTAATATTAATATCTTTAATTAGATACTGTTCTGGTTCTTTACCTTCTGCTTCGTTGACAATAACTTTAACCACTTTGTGCATTTCTGTCCAGTATAACTCAAATGTTTCTGGATCACGCAAGAATACTTGATCGCCATATTTTAATACGTTACGTACCAACTTGAATAATCTTTTATTAAATTGATTTAAACTAACCCATTGATTTAATTGGTCTTTAAGTATTTTAACTTCGTTGTCTGTTGGTTGTTCTTTAAAGAATAAGTCAAAGCCTGTACCATTTTCGGTGTTTGACTGTGACATAAAATCAGCAATAATGTCTAATGCGGCATTAACTTCACTGTCATTATCCATTTGTTCGTACTGACTATATCGTTCTGTCCTGTTTGGATGCCCGATATACACTTCTGGTAATTTACTAGCAAAATTCCTATAGCCCGGATCAGCTGGCATTTGACTTGAGCCTGCATTAGTTCCGCCACCACTTATCGGACCGTATGATCCTACGTTAGGATTTGCCGCTTTGAAATACTTTTTCCACCCTGCCATATTATATTCTCTCTATTTACAGTTATTAGTATATAGTATTACTACTGTAAGGTCAACCGTTGTTTAGTGTATTTATCGTCCTAGACACTTACTGATAATAGTTGTGATGTTAGTTGGTTACTCTGCTGTTGGGCTCTGAGTAATTCGGAAATGGTTGCTGTTTGATGTTGTAGTGCAGTTGTTATACTTGAAGTATCTAGATTAACTGGTATATTCTTACCGTCTGGCAATGGCACTACTGCTTCTGTACCGTGTAGGGTTGCGGCATATCCACTCACTGGGCCTGTAGCGATACCACCTGTATCCATCGACTTAATCCCAAGATTCTCTCGAACGGTTTTCTCACCGTCAAAACTGGAGCTTGAAAATCCTGGATTCTCTACTCCAGTCAATCTGTACAGTTCATCTACAGCCAATTTCATTCCTTCGGTTACGCCTTTAGTTGCTTCAGCAAAAAGACTCATTGGTTTTAGCAACGAATCTTGTAGTGCTGTTGCTAGTCCTTGGGCCGCAATGGATGCAGATTTAACATTAGCTGTTAGCTCGTCAGTTGTTTTCTTTTGATTTCGTACTGCTTCTTCTGCGGCAGTAATGGCGGCTTTATCTGGTGCTACCTGTACTAACAGATCTGTAGCTAAAGCCCCTACATCACTAGCTAATCCACTTATTCCTGCACTCTGTGCTAGTGCTATCGAACTAAATGCACCGTTCTGGTCCGCAAGTTCTGCTCGTATGCCTGCATTAAATTGTTTGGTTGCCATTCTGGCTGAATCTGCGTTTAATGTTCCAGCAGTAACTTGTGAGGCTATTGAGTTTTGCAGTCCTTGTATATTTGGACTTAGTGCTGTTAAAGTAGCACCAGTTGTGTTTATTACTGATCCAAATAACACAATATCTCTAACATTTTTCTGTAGGGCCGCTGGCATATTTGCCATACCATTAATGATCTTTATTCTTTGATCTTCGTCCATACCTGCTAGTTTTTGTTGGAATGCCAGCTGGTTAGTTATTTCTCTGGTTTGTGCCATTTTTTTCTTAGCATCTTCACCTGTTATTGCGGCAATTACCCTAAGATTTTCTGCATACCTTTCTGTTTGTACTGCTATCTGTGTTCCGTTTGCTTGCAGTGGTTGTCCACTCTGTCTCATTAGCGCCATTGTTTCTGCTACTAGGTCACCTTGTTCTGCTATAGAAAATCCAAGATTAATTAAGTTACCACGTAACTCATCACCACCTGCCCTTAGAGCGTTACCTAGCCGTTTAACTCCTTGTGGTACACTTAGACCAGCGGCGGCAATGTTTGCACTTTGTCTCTGTATTGTTTCAGAAAACTGTTCTATAGTTAGACCGGCATTTTTGGCGGCATCTCTCAGTCCAGTCATTCCGTCTGCAAATAATGCTCCGCCTGCACTAGCTTTACCAAATGCAACTATTGTTTTTTCTAATTCCTTTGCCAATGCTTCTACAGCAAATTGACCTAATGCTGTAGCCGCGGCGGCGAATCCCTTAATAAGAGTGCCTGTGGCATATGTCAGAGCGGCTAAACCTATACCAAGTGGAGGAATTACTAAAGCCGTTGCTAATGCGGCGCCTCCAAGTGCTTGTAACCCGCCACCAAGTGCTGTTAACCCGGAACCTGCTAGACCTATACCAGTGGTCATTACCTTGCTAGATATTTTAACAGCACTAGCATTATCCTGTACTGATCCAATTAATCCTGCAGTAAGTTGAACTGTGGCTTTACCTAGTGCTTCGCCAAATTCCTCCTTGACTCTGGCTAGTTGTACAGCTTGCTTCTCCTCGGCTTTGGCTCTTACTTTTTTCCGCAGATGTTCTTGCTGTTGCTCATTAGTGGATACTTTATATGCCTTCTGTGCATCATCTAATTCCTCATTGAGATCTTTAATTTGTTCTTCGAAGGATTTTGCTGATTTACGTATTATGCCTGAGAAATTGAGCAGAGTTTTATTAACAAGCCCGAACCTATCCTCGAGCTGGTTTATCTGTTCAATTGTTTCCTGGTTTATTTCGTCAGCCATCTGTTTTTTATTAACCTACGTTAGTCGCACTATAAATATATGATATAATGTATTACTCTATTATTTATCGGGGATTCAACCATGGATCAAAACACTTCGGAAATCGCATCTAGCAATCCACTTGCTACGCATTTTAGGCAACCTGCGATTTATTTTAAACTACCTGGGCAAGGAAAGTGGTGGCCAAAGGATGCACTTGTGATGCCTCAGAATTCTGAGCTTGGCGTGCTGTCAATGACTACCAAAGATGAAATAACATTAAAGACCCCAGACGCTTTATTAAACGGACAAGGAGTAGTTAATGTAATTGAAAGCTGTTGTCCAGACATTAAAGATGCGTGGAAGATGCCTAGCACAGATGTAGATGCCTGTTTAATTGCTGTACGTATTGCTACATACGGTAATCAAATGGATTTTACTTCTACTTGTCCACATTGCTCCAAAGAAAGTGAGTATGCTATTGATTTAGGACATACTCTTTCTAGTATTTCACCACCAGATTGGGATATACCATTATCTGTAGATGGACTAAAAATAAAAGTTTATCCACAGGCCTACTTCAATGTTAATAAAAGTAATATGATAGCATTTGAAGAACAACAGATACTGCGTAGTTTACAAGACATAGCAGATAATCCTGAAGAAAATAAACCAATATTTGACAAGCACCTATCTAAGGTTATTGAACTAAACACATTGTTCATGGCTAACAGTACTCGTTCAATTGAAACTGAAACGGGTGAAGTTGTTACAGACCCAAAACATATATTTGAATTTTACAGTAATGCCAGTAACGATGTAGTACGTAAAATAAAAGATTACATCACTGAGCTTAATGAACAGTCAGGTGTTGATCCTGTAAAAGTTAACTGTAACAATGAAGAATGTGGTAAAGAATTCGAAATCACTATCAGCTTCGACTACGCAAGTTTTTTCGTAGAAGGCTCTTAACGTTAGACCAAGACGCTGTCGTTGAATTTTTAGAAGGATACGACAAAGAGGTAAGAGCCTATAGAGATGATGCGTTGAGAATGTCCTGGCATATGCGAGGGGGTTTAAGCTATGACGCCTCATTGATGCTAGGTCCAAAAGAAAGAGAAATAATCCACGCAATCATCAAAAGTAATATGGAAACAACAGAAAAAACTAAACTCCCTTACTTTTAAATTGCATTGTGGCATTTTTGCCACAGCTGACGTAGTTATCCGATTGACATCTCCGTTAAAAGACAGTATAATAATACAGTAAGACAACCTAAATAATAGAGCAGGTAAGTTTCTTAAGACTATTATTGAACTGTCTTGCTATTTTAAAACGGGGACATTCCCCAGGAGGAAATAAAATGGAAGTATTAACACACATTAAGAACTGGGCGGCAGGTATCGCTGACGTAGCAGTATCGCTAATGGCAATGTTTATTGCATTAGAAATTCTACTCAAGGGATCTGCAGTTGCATTCTTACCAGCAACAGACGTAATTGGTTCTGTAACTGGCGTTATCAAAACCCTCGGAGCTGAAGGCTTAGTAGGATTGGTAGCAGTATGGGTACTATACTCAATCTGGAATAAGAAGTAATCCGAAGAAGTTGAATATGGATTACACCATTTCCAAAAGTCAAAGTAATAAAGAAAAAGCACTCTTAACTGGGTGCTTTTTTTTGGATTTAATTTGCTATTTTGGTTGACATTTTGGTAAAATGACTCTATAATGTATTATAACAACTTAGGAAAAGGACAAATAAAATGACACATACAACAGAGAATCCAACACTAGAGTTACTACAAGAAAAATACAACTCTACAGCACTAAAATTAAACTACAAAGGCGAGGCAATTAGAGGTGGCTCTGTAACAGAAGGTGAATGGCACCGTGATGGTGTTGCTGTATTAGGTAACAAGGAATGGAAACTTGGTGCACACGGTGAAGTTCGTTGGGTATCATCAGATAACATTTGTCCAACAGACATCTTAGAAATGGCTGTGGTTGATGGTACAATTACTTGGGAAATGTTTGAGCGTTCAACTAAACAAAACTCAATCGAAACTACAGAATTTCTTACACGTTATCAAGCTATGCGTGAGAAACACGGTTACTCAGAAGAAGAGCAAATGGAAATGCGTGCTGAGTTTGGTGATGAAGAAGTTGTTGATGTATTTACTGGTAAGGTTATTGCATCATAGATCAAGTAGACGTGGAATGGTTTTGTACTTCAATGCAAAGCTCTTTACAAGATGTCTTTGACATCTAACTTCGTCTCTTCGATCGAAGTTCTTTTCTAGAATTTCTTAAGCTAATTTATTAATTGATTACTATATGTTTTTAACTGCTTTATCTAGATCTTTCAGCCATACTTCACCTAGTGCAAGGCAAAGTATGAAAGACCACTTTATCTGAGTCTTGTCTGCATACTAACTAAAGAAGATTGCTAATCACTAGCACGGAGGCGGTCAGCCTGTACCCCCTACTTCAGCTTCATCTGGCGGATGCTTTCATAACCGTAGTTAACCAACTATGAAAGTCACGTGGATTGCTTTTTCTCAGTGTCCACATCTTTTGGTTTTTATACCTATAGATTGTTGCCGTGTCGTCCTGTGTGTAGTCTTCTCTACACGTTCCAAATAGGCATTACCTATTATCTCCGCAGGACACAGAAATACATCTGCATCATTGACTATTAAATGTTTTTTAAATCTTCTACTAGAATATTTTTAACGGAACCTATTCCTAGTCTAATATTAATAATCCCATTGTAGTTATCTTCTCGCAATAGGACATCTTCTTTAAACTGAAAATACGCCTCCATATAGTTAGTTTCACCACGTGTTTTGCATAAAAATATAATCTCACGTGTAAACTTTTCTTTACCTAATTCTTCAATATCTCTAACCAACCTTTCGGATGATCCGTAATATGTTTTCCAG
>TARA_R110002096_G_scaffold12990_15_pt1 | contig 10885 bp, 9 predicted proteins | sample TARA_R110002096 | Tara Oceans TARA_R110002096 (sample SAMEA4397295) | marine metagenome | biome: Polar Biome; feature: [DCM] deep chlorophyll maximum layer (ENVO:01000326); material: water (ENVO:00002006), including particulate matter (ENVO:01000060) such as... | depth 35 m
CAAACCTGTACCGTATGTTCGTCGAGAAAGACATGGACATGTTGGAAATCAACCCGTTGATCGTGTTGGAAACAGGCGGTTTGAAATGTCTGGATGCCAAAATGGGCTTTGACGATAATGCCCTGTTCCGCCAGCCAGATATTTTGGCATTGCGTGATGAAACCGAAGAAGACGCGAAAGAATTGGAAGCCTCAAAATACGACCTTAGCTATATCGCGCTGGACGGTGAAATTGGCTGTATGGTCAACGGTGCTGGATTGGCGATGGCGACAATGGACATCATCAAATTGAAAGGCGCCGAGCCTGCTAACTTTTTGGATGTTGGTGGTGGTGCCACAGCGGAAAAAGTAACGGCCGCATTCAAAATCATCACATCTGATCCACAGGTCAAAGGTATTTTGGTCAACATCTTTGGTGGTATCATGCGCTGTGATGTGATCGCCGAGGGCGTGGTGCAAGCGGTGAAAGAAGTGGGCCTGAAGGTGCCATTGGTTGTGCGTCTTGAAGGCACAAAAGTTCAAGAAGGCAAAGATATCATCAACAATTCACCGTTGGATGTTATTGCCGCCGATGATTTGGATGACGCGGCCGAAAAAATTGTCAAAGCGGTGAAAGGCTAATCGCGATGAGCAATGCATCACACAGGGCATGTCCAAATTGCGCGGAAACACAGGCGGTAAAACTACCCGTGTATTCGCGCGATGAATGGGATGTCGTGGCCTGTGATACATGCGATATGATCTACCTTCAAAATCCCCCAGCCTACACATCTCTAGAAGAAGATTTTGCCTGGGAAAAAACCTATGCGACAGAAGGTGAAAAGCGCGCCAAAAAGCGTGGGTCCCTGAAACGGATGGCGAGTGCGGTACGTAGATTGAATTACCTCCTGCGCCCTTCTGAAAACGCACGTTATTTGCGCGTTTTAGGTGCGGGTAAGATTCTGGACGTGGGCTGTGGTGACGTTGTACGCTGGAAAACACCGTTCATCCCATTCGGTATCGAAATTTCCAAAGTATTGGCGAAACGCGCCGATGAAAAAATGCGGGCATTGGGTGGTGAATGCCGCCAAGGTGCAGGTGCACCAACCATTTGGGATTTCCCAGAAAATCATTTCGACAGTATTATGATGCACAGCTATCTGGAACACGAGGTCGAGGTGAATGAAATCCTGCGCGGTGCCGAGCGCTGTCTTAAGCCAGGTGGCAAAGCGTTTATTCGTGTGCCGAATTTCAATTCGCTGAACCGCAAGTGGTCCAAGAGCGATTGGCCAGGTTTGCGTTACCCCGATCACGTCAATTATTTCACTGTAGAAACCCTGAAATCCGTTGCCTCGAACGCAGGATTGGATTTCAAACTTACAAACAGACATAAAATATGGCTGGACGATAATATCCAGGCTTTATTTATCAAACCGATTCAAAACTAAGGAAGTTCAATGTCCATTCTAATCAATAAAGACACCAAAATCCTCGTTCAAGGCCTGACTGGCAAAACTGGTACATTCCACACCGAGCAGGCGCTGGCCTATCACGGGACGCAAATGGTCGGTGGGACGCATCCCAAAAAGGGTGGCTCGAATTGGGCTGCGGCCAGTGGCCAAGAGTTGCCAATTTTCACAACAGTTGCTGAGGGCAAAGCAGCCACAGGTGCCACCGCATCCGTGATTTACGTTCCACCGGCAGGCGCAGCCGCCGCAATCGAAGAAGCGATTGATGCAGGCATTGATTTGATCACATGCATTACCGAGGGCATTCCCGTGATGGACATGGTGCGGGTTAAGGCGAAATTGGACAATTCAAAATCGCGCCTGATCGGTGGTAACTGCCCCGGCATCATGACGCCTGACGAATGCAAAATCGGTATCATGCCCGGTTCAATCTTTAAAAAGGGTTCCGTTGGTGTTTTGTCACGTTCAGGCACGCTGACGTACGAAGCGGTGTTCCAAACAACAAATGCTGGCCTTGGGCAATCTTCTGCTGTTGGTATCGGTGGCGACCCGATTAAGGGGACAGAGTTCATCGACATCCTTGAATTATTCTTGGCGGACGACGAAACACAGTCGATCATTATGATCGGTGAAATTGGTGGTTCTGCCGAAGAGGACGCCGCGCAATTCCTGATCGACGAGGCCAAAAAGGGACGCTCCAAACCCGTTGCTGGTTTCATCGCGGGCGTAACGGCGCCCCCTGGTCGTCGCATGGGCCACGCAGGTGCGATTGTTGCAGGCGGCAAAGGCGACGCGGGTTCCAAAATCGAAGCAATGCGCGCCGCTGGCATCATCGTAGCAGACAGCCCTGCCCGCTTGGGTGAGGCAGTGCTTAAGGCAATAGGTTAACACCAATCGCTTGGCCCTTCGGGGCCAAGCTTTACGGAATGTCACCCACAGGGTGACCCATTTTAACGAGGTGGCCACATGACTGATTTCACAAACGACCAACTGCACGCATCATCGTTCCTTCAGGGACACAATGCGGAATACGTTGAACAGCTTTATGCACAATACGTGGCAAATCCTGCCGCGGTTGATGCCGATTGGCAGGCATTTTTTGCCGATCTGGGCGATGAAATCAAGAACGTCACCGCAAGTGCCACGGGTCCATCGTGGGCGCGTCCCGATTGGCCACCTGCGCCAAATGATGATCTGACGGCCGCGCTGGATGGTCAATGGGCCGATGATCCACAGATTGCAGGCGACAAGATTAAGGCGAACGCCAAGGCAAACGGTAAATCCGTGTCCGACAGTGATGTGCAACAGGCGGTTTTGGATTCTATGCGTGCGTTGATGATTATCCGCGCGTATCGCATTCGTGGCCATTTGATTGCTGACCTTGATCCGTTGGATATGCGTGCCAAAGATCCGCATCCCGAACTGGATCCAAAATTTTACGGCTTTAATGACATCGACATGGATCGCCCGATCTTCTTGGACAACGTGTTGGGTCTGGCATCCGCAACGATGCGTGAAATCATTGAAAAACTGCGCAAAACATATTGCGGTACATTTGCGCTGCAATACATGCATATATCCAACCCCCAAGAAGCGGGTTGGCTGAAGGAGCGGATTGAAAGCTGGGACAAAGAAAGTTTCTTTTCGACCGAGGGACGCAAGGCAATTTTGAACAAAATGGTAGAGGCAGAAGGGTTTGAAAAGTTCTGTCATGTCAAATATTCAGGCACCAAACGGTTCGGACTGGACGGCGGTGAATCATTAATCCCTGCAATGGAACAAATCATTAAACGCGGCGGCGCATTGGGCGTCAAAGACATCATCGTCGGCATGCCACACCGTGGCCGGCTGAATGTGTTGGTCAACGTGATGGCCAAGCCATACCGCGCCATTTTCAACGAATTCTTGGGTGGATCATACAAACCCGACGATGTCGAAGGATCGGGCGATGTTAAATACCACCTTGGCGCATCATCGGATCGCGAATTTGATGGCAACTCGGTTCACCTATCCCTGACTGCGAACCCATCGCATCTTGAGGCTGTGAACCCTGTTGTATTGGGCAAATCACGTGCCAAAGGTGATCAACAAGGGCGCGATCGCGGGGCAGTTATGCCCATCCTGCTCCACGGCGACGCCGCATTCGCAGGCCAAGGTGTGATCGCAGAATGTTTCGGTCTGTCCGGATTACAGGGTCACATCACAGGCGGCACGATGCACATCGTTGTGAACAACCAAATCGGTTTCACCACATCGCCGCACGACAGCCGTTCATCGCCGTATCCAACAGACATCGCAATGATGGTCGAGGCGCCGATTTTCCACGTCAACGGTGACGATCCAGAGGCCGTGGTTCACGCGGCCAAAGTCGCCACAGAGTTTCGCCAAAAATTCCGCAAAGACGTGGTTTTGGATATTTTCTGTTACCGCCGCTTTGGACACAACGAGGGCGATGAACCGATGTTCACACAGCCCCAGATGTACAAAAAGATCAAAGGCCATAAAACATCATTGTCGATCTACACCGCACGTTTGGTGCGCGACGGATTGATCCCCGAAGGCGAGATCGAGGACATGAAGGCCGCATTTCAGATGCGTCTGAACGAGGAATTTGAGGCGGGTAAAGTTTACAAGCCAAACAAGGCTGATTGGCTGGATGGGCGTTGGAAACATATGCAATCCAAAGACCCTGAGTACCAACGCGGCAAGACCGCAATCACCAAAGCGCGATTCAAGGAAATCGGAACGTCCCTGACGCGGTTACCCGAAACATGGACGCCACATCGCACCATCGCGCGGATTTTGGATGCCAAGGCAAAAATGATTTCCAGCGGCGAAAACATCGACTGGGCCACAGGCGAAGCATTGGCCTTTGGTGCATTAGCAATCGAGGGTTTCCCTGTTCGCCTGTCTGGTCAGGATTGTACCCGTGGCACATTCAGCCACCGTCATTCCGGTATCTTGGATCAAAATACTGGTGAAAAATTCTATCCGCTTAACAATATTCGCCCTGACCAAGAGGCCAAGTACGAAGTGATCGACAGCATGCTGTCTGAATACGCGGTTTTGGGTTACGAATACGGCTATTCCTTGGCTGAACCAAATGCGCTGACCCTGTGGGAAGCACAGTTTGGCGATTTCGCCAATGGTGCCCAAATCATGTTTGACCAATTCATCAGTTCGGGTGAATCAAAATGGTTGCGCATGTCGGGTTTGGTGTGTCTGTTGCCCCACGGCATGGAAGGCCAAGGGCCAGAACATTCAAGCGCACGTCCCGAACGGTTCTTGCAGATGTGTGCCGAGGACAATTGGGTGATCGCAAACGTTACCACCCCCGCCAACTATTTTCACATCCTGCGCCGCCAAATGCGCCGCACGTATCGCAAACCCCTGATCTTAATGACGCCAAAATCATTGTTGCGTCACAAAATGGCCGTGTCCAAGACCGAAGAGTTCACAGGCACATCCAGCTTCCACCGATTAATGTGGGACGATGCGCAAGTGGGCAATTCAGATACAACATTAGTGGCGGATAAAAAAATCAAGCGTGTGGTGATGTGTTCGGGTAAGGTTTATTATGACCTGCTGGCCGAACGTGATGCACGCGGCATTGAAGATGTTTACTTGTTGCGGGTCGAACAATTGTACCCTGTTGCCAACAAAGCCATGCAAGTGGAATTCGGCCGTTTCAAAAACGCCGAATTCATCTGGTGCCAAGAAGAGCCCGAAAACCAAGGTGCGTGGTCATTTATTAACCCACATATTGAACGCAATCTGATCGAAGTGGGCGCAAAACATACCCGCCCATCATATGTCGGCCGTGCGGGTGGTTCAGCCCCTGCAACGGGTCTGGCCAGCACCCATAAAACAGAACAAGCAGCGCTCGTTAACGATGCACTGACAGTGAAAGGATCATCAAAATGACCGAAGTACGTGTACCCACATTGGGCGAGAGTGTGACCGAAGCAACCGTTGCAACTTGGTTCAAAAAACCAGGCGACGCGGTGGCACAGGATGAAATGCTGTGTGAATTGGAAACCGACAAAGTCACCGTCGAAGTCGCCGCACCTGTTGGCGGCACATTGTCCGAAATCGTGGCCGCCGAGGGCACAACCGTTGGTGTTGACGCGCTGTTGGCGCAAATCGCCGAGGGCGCAAGCGCGGCACCATCCGCACCTGTAACCAAAACAGAAGCGCCTGCCCCTGCAGCCACACCAGCGCCCGCCGCCGTACCCGCGTCGGATGTGAAAAATGCACCTGCCGCCGAAAAACTGATGGCGGACAATAACATCACAAACGTTGCAGGCACTGGTCGTGATGGTCGGGTGATGAAAGGTGACGTTCTGGCCGCGATGTCGGCACCAGCCGCCACCACGCCATCAAAACCACGCGCCGATGACCCGCGCGAGGAACGTGTCACCATGACCCGTCTGCGCCAAACCATCGCGCGACGTTTGAAAGAGAGCCAGAACACGGCCGCCATGCTGACCACGTATAACGAGGTGGACATGACTGAGGTGATGTCGTTGCGGAATGAGTACAAAGACTTGTTTTTGAAAAAACACGGCGTGAAATTGGGCTTTATGTCATTTTTCACCAAGGCATGTACCCACGCGCTGAAAGAAATTCCAGAAGTGAACGCCGAAATCGATGGCAATGATGTGATTTACAAAAATTACGTCAACATGGGCATCGCGGCAGGCACACCAACAGGTTTGGTCGTGCCAGTCATTAACGATGCGGACGCAATGTCATTCGCCGAGATCGAAAAAGCAATCGCCGAAAAGGGCGCGCGCGCGCGTGACGGCAAACTATCCATGGCAGAAATGCAGGGCGGCACATTCACCATCTCGAACGGTGGTGTTTATGGATCGTTGATGTCTTCGCCCATTTTGAACCCACCACAATCGGGTATTTTAGGCATGCACACGATCCAAAAACGCCCCGTGGTTGTGAACGATGAAATCGTGATCCGCCCAATGATGTATTTGGCCTTATCGTACGACCACCGCGTGGTGGACGGCAAAGGTGCGGTGACCTTCCTTGTGCGTGTGAAAGAAGCACTTGAGGATCCACGTCGTTTATTGATGGATTTGTAATTATTAATAGCGTCAGGAAATATTCTTGGCGCTATTCGGATACCGCTTTGATACCAAGTTAAAGGTTTTTCCAAAGGTTTACCCAAATGCCACCTGAAATAACCGCCCTCACCCTTGCCGCCCTCCTGCACGTGGCCACCCTGACTGCGATGTCGGTCAGTGCGAATATGTTATTGCCGCGTTACATGACGATGGGCAAACGGGATAAGGATTTTGTGCGGGAACTAACGGGTACGTCCGCGCGGCTGTATCGCACGTTTAACAACTCGACCGAAAACCTGATGCTGTTTGGGATTGCCGTCATTATCATTACAATTACCCAGCAATCCAGCCCCGTAACACAGGCCAGTGCATGGGTGTTTTTGGCCGCGCGCGTTGCCTATGTTCCTGCTTATGTTTTTGGATTGACGCCGTGGCGTTCCTATATCTGGTTGGTTGGCATGATCGCCACCACAACTATGTTGATCGCCGCGTTGATTTGATTACAATCGCCATAAACCAAAATCCTGTGCATTACCTGTGCATCCAAATTCTTCTGCGGTTTTACCGCAATTTCGAAAGGTCAAAACCCCATGACAACCTATGATGTAATCGTAATTGGTTCCGGCCCTGGTGGCTATGTTTGTGCAATCCGTTGCGCTCAATTGGGTCTGAAAACCGCGATTGTCGAGGGTCGCGAAACTCTGGGTGGAACCTGTTTGAACATTGGCTGTATTCCATCAAAAGCCTTGCTGCATGCATCCCATTCATACCACGAAGCGACCCATAATTTTGAAAAAATGGGCCTGATGGGCGGCAAGCCGAAAATCGATTTTGCCAAGATGCAAGGTTACAAAGATGATGTGGTTGGACAGAACACCAAGGGCATCGAATTCCTGATGAAGAAGAATAAAATTGATTGGATCAAAGGCTGGGCAAAAATCAATTCTGCCACACAGGTAACGGTTGGTGAAACGGCCTATGAAGCCAAAAATATCGTGATTGCAACTGGGTCTGAACCCGCATCAATTCCCAACGTCACAATTGATGAAAAGACGGTCGTTTCATCCACGGGTGCGCTGGCACTTGGCAAGATTCCGAAAACCATGGTGGTGATTGGTGCAGGCGTGATCGGCCTGGAAATGGGCAGCGTTTACGCACGCTTAGGCACCGAAGTTACAGTGATCGAATACTTGAAAACCATCACCCCGGGCATGGATTTGGACATCTCGAAAACCCTACAACGCATCCTGAAAAAACAGGGGTTAACCTTTGTTATGGGCGCGGCGGTGCAATCCACAAAAGCGACTAAAACCAAGGCAACTGTTGCATATAAAATCGGCGACAAAGAACAGGCGATTGATGCGGATGTGGTTCTGGTTTCAACTGGGCGTAAACCGTTTATGGATGGTTTGGGTTTCGCCGAATTGGGTGGCAAATTAACTGACCGTGGACAGATCGACATCAACGACCAATGGCGCACATCAATCAACGGCATATTTGCCATCGGTGACGTCGTGACAGGCCCGATGTTGGCACATAAGGCAGAGGACGAAGGCATGGCCGTCGCCGAAGTGATCGCAGGTAAACATGGCCATGTGAATTACGGCGTGATTCCGGGCGTCATCTACACCACACCAGAGGTGGCAAATGTTGGCCAAACCGAAGAGCAATTAAAAGAGGCAGGCGTCGATTACAAAGTCGGCAAATTCAGCTTTATGGGCAATGGTCGCGCCAAGGCCGTGTTCCAAGGCGAGGGTTTTGTGAAGCTGTTAGTGGACGCAAAAACGGACCGCATTTTGGGTTGTCATTTAATTGGTCCAGCGGCAGGCGATTTGATCCACGAAATCTGTGTGGCGATGGAATTTGGCGCATCCGCACAAGACATCGCCATGACCTGCCACGCGCATCCCACATTTTCCGAGGCTGTGCGCGAAGCGGCACTGGCCTGTGGTGACGGCGCGATACACGCCTAATTTAAAACCTAAAAGGCCCTGATCGACGTGTTACGATCAGGGCCAATGACGATCCTCTGGGGGAGAGTGGATCGTAGAGATCACAAAAGGGGGAAAGTGATCTTCTGTATCTAATACGCACCCCCGCAAACATTCCGTCGCAAAAAATCACTCATTTGTTAACATTCTTAAACCTTGGGTCACGTCGGCGCGAATTGCCAACTTTAACCCTGGCTCATCGCCTGCTTTTAACGCCGCGATGGCCAGACGGTGGTTATGGGACGCCTCGCGGCGTTGGAGTTGCGCATAGAGTGCCCGCATGGTCGGGCCGAGTTGCAACCAGACTGTTTCGACCAAGGCCAGCATCGCAGGCGCTTGGGCGCGCAGGTACAGTGTGCGGTGAAATTCAAGGTTGCGACGGATGTATCCGACAGCGTCATCTTTGACGATTGCCTGATCAATCAGGCTGTTGATATTGCTTAGGCGTTCCAACAAGTTCATGTGGGCGCGCGGCAATGCCCGCGCTGACAGCTCAGGTTCCAACAACGCGCGGATGGACGCCAATTCCTCGATCCGTTCGTGCGATAGTTCGGGTGTGGACACCCGCCCCGTTGATGAAATCGTCAACGCGCCTTCGGCGCTGAGACGGCGCACAGCGTCGCGTGCAGGCGTCATCGAGGTGCCAAATTGTTTGGCTACCCCACGTATCGTCACCGCCTGTGCGGGGTGCATTTCGCCGTGCATAACGGATGCACGCAGGGCGCGGTAAACGGTTTCATGGGCGGGAATGGATGTATCTAGGTTTAGCATGCCCCATGTGATCACAAAACGGCGCGAAATTAAAGCTGATATTGATGCAGCAACGTGCCATTCACTTTCAGCCATTTACGATCGGCCTTGAAATTCGGCGATATGGTCGCGACCAACGCCCAATAAGCATCCGAATGGTTCATTTCGATCAAATGACAAACCTCGTGCGCGGCGACGTAATTTTGCACCGCTGGTGGTGCCATAACCAAACGCCACGAATACATCAAACGCCCATCGGATGTGCAGGACCCCCATCGAGAGCGCGTGTCACGCAGGGTAACGGGGCCGATACCACGCCCGATCAGACCCGCGTAATGTTGGGATGCAGGTACCAGGCGTTCACGCGCCATCGTTTTAAAATAGGCACGGATTTTTGACACCAGTTGATCATCACGCCCGGGAACATAAATCACCCCGTCGACAACCTGAACCGAGCGCCCTGTCCCGTGATCAATACGGTGTTTCAGCCCGTCCAACATGATCCGCCCGCCAAATTCCACCGCGATTGGTTGCAATTGTTTGGACAGATGTTTGCGCATCCAGCCCTCTTGAGCACGCGCGAAGGCCATTGCCTCGGATAAATTTGACCAACGGGGCAAAGTCAGGCTTATTTTGCCGTCTTTATTTGAAATCCGCAGCGAATACCGTTTGGCACGGGTGTTTTTACGCAAATGCACCGTAATGGGGGGATCGCCAATGGACAAAGTTTCGCTCATTTGGCCAACATATGCCCGTTGACACGATGTGCAACGACATTTCACGTTGTTTTTCAAACAAGCCTTTGACAAGGTCGGTTTGATGTGGCAATTCGCCAACAGAAATTCAAAAATCTTTTCAAAGGGGAATACCATGCCCAAAGAAGAATGGGGCGTTAAGCGCCTTTGCCCAGAAAGCGGAAAACGCTTTTATGATCTGAACAAAGATCCAATCGTAAGCCCATACACCGGCACAGAATACCCGTTGTCATTTTTCACCAACGATAAAACCAAGGCATCTATGTCTGACAAAGCGGATAAAGCATCTGTTAAAGCTGCGACAGATGATGATTTGGAAGATGATGTAGATGTATTAGACGACGAAGATGTTGCTGATGTCGATCTGGGCGATGATGTTCTGGATGACGATGATGACAGCGATACAGTTCCCTTGGAAGAGGTTGCAGGCGTTGCGTCACCAGAGGACGACAGTTAGTCGATAATTTGTGAATTTCGCGCTTGCAACCCCAAGCGCGGTTTTCTAAAAGCGCGATGTTCGCATCCGCGAAAAATGGGGCCTTAGCTCAGCTGGGAGAGCGCTTCGCTGGCAGCGAAGAGGTCAGGAGTTCGATCCTCCTAGGCTCCACCATTTTCCTTAACCTCTATTGTTATCAATAAGTTACTGTAAAGTAAGAGCTTTTTAAGAGAACTGCTACATTGGAGTGTTACAGTGAGCAACCTTGAAAAGATGACTGGCCATACCCGTATCCGCCACAGAAACACCGCATACTATCACCGTGCAATCGTGCCTTAGGTACATTTAGATGCCTCCAGAATTGTAGACACTTTTTGCGTTCTCATCCCGTAGCAGCGCGTTGTCCGTCATCTGTTCAGTCAATA
>TARA_R110002096_G_scaffold249959_4_pt1 | contig 10879 bp, 6 predicted proteins | sample TARA_R110002096 | Tara Oceans TARA_R110002096 (sample SAMEA4397295) | marine metagenome | biome: Polar Biome; feature: [DCM] deep chlorophyll maximum layer (ENVO:01000326); material: water (ENVO:00002006), including particulate matter (ENVO:01000060) such as... | depth 35 m
TATCATCAACTTCGGATTTCCACATCCTACCGTTGGAGTCAACATAGGAGTCAATAACTTCTCCCACTTGAATGTTAGAGTGAGCGAGTTGCACATTGCGGAACTTGTCACTCTTCATAAATCCGCCAAAAGCATCTTTTAGTGCTGAGCGGGTAATGAGGTCGCCTTGCTTATCCACCAGTTCAACTGATGCGTAGCCAGCGATAACCATGTCGGAACTGCCCTTAATGAGGGCAATGCCGGAGGTAGGTCGCTTAAGGGACAACATTACCCTCCGATTCATTGTCATGGTATATAGAATGATATTATTACACTGAAAGCGTTGGAGTGTCGTCTTCATCATCATAAACGATAGACTCGTCTTCATCGGTCTTCATTTCAATATGTTTTATTGGCTTTTTCTTTTCTTCTGCGGAATCGGGTTTTATCTCACCTTCATCCGGTCTTTTTTTGCCATCATAATCCGGTAAGTTGCTTTCTTCTGTTAATCTTGTAGGACCGCTTGGTGATTCAATAGGTGTAGCCATATCAATCCCCAAGCCTCTTGGTCCAGTCCAAGTTAATTTTTCTTTAGCAAGTTGGTCTAAAGCCCTACCAATGACTTCAAGTGCTTTCTTTGTTGAAGGTTTGAGAAGGCGATTTTCGTCTTCTTCATCTAAAACACCCGCCGATTGCCTGTCCTGTCTTTCACGACTTGGAGGTTTTTCTTCATCCATTATGTTTGATTTAGTAAGATGCCCTTCAATCATCAATGGAGCAACAGTATGCCAGTAAGGATGCAGACTTTCTGCTAATGTAATTGAGTAGTTTGACTTTCTCAAATCACCCAAAGCAGAAGAAGGGGTATGTAAATACCAATTTTCTCCAATTCTTTCGACTTGATATGTTACAGTGTCGATGTTTTTCAAAATTACTTGAATGGTATTGTTGTCATATTCCAAATCGTGTGGTATGAGTATAGGTGAAAATGACTTTGTGAGTAAATCAAGTGATTCTGTACTGGCCGCACCTTCACCTTCACCTTCACTTTCTATTTGGCCCACTTGTACATTGTACACATCTCGACTTTTTCTTCGTTTTTTAGAAACACCAGTGATAGTTGCTCGAACAATATCACCAACTTTGAATGTTTTTTGTTGATTATGCGCTGTTCCTACATCCATGTAAAAATTATTTTTATGTGTTACAGCCCTATTACCTAACGATTCACCATCAAGAATCGGACCAGCCCCCAGTTGATACGAGAATGGCCCATTACCCTTACGGTTAAGGATAATGAAATTGAAGTCACGAGTTTTACGCAGTAACAACCACTTTGGGTGACGACGCTCTCCTTTCATGTATGTGGATTTGTTATCACGCAAAAGTACAATCTTATGTTCGTTCTGCAAAATTTTAACAGCATCTTCAAGTCCTTCTTCATCGGTCATTTTAGTGTCATGTGGGCCGGGGATGATGACATTTTCATGACTATCAAATTGCCCTCTTAGCACTTTCATGCGCTCATGCATCAACATTTCACCCACATTGGTATCATCGTAATTGATAATGTCGATAATGTTCAAATCTTCTTCACCTACAATACCATCAATAACGAAATTATTGTCATTTAGTTCTGCAAGGCTTTCTTTGAAGGCTTTCTTCAATCCAACCTTACGGCCATTTTCATCGTAAGTAATGATTTCATTGTCTTTTTGTACGATAATAACACGCTTACCATCGTACCATTTACTCACAACCCAAGAGCCACTGAACCCTCTCAAGTGTTCAAGGTCACTTAAATCAAAGATACGATGCATGGGTCGCACAGGTGGAACCCATTCAGCATCACTACTCTTTGTCAATAGAACATCGGGATTCAAAAGAGAAGTGATGTATTCCCCCATTTCACCCAAAGCAATACGGTCTTCTGCTGTTTCGTAAGTTGATGGATTCATTGCTAAAGCCGGTGATGTAGCATTTTGTACTGGTATGCTTTCTAAACCTTGAAGCACTTGACTACCTACTTCTTTTCCATGTAAACCAGTAATTGCATCTTGCCATGTGTTTTGAAACAACTTTGGTTCGGTAAAAGTTCCAACCATAGGTTCACCATCACTTGAAAAATCAATTCCAAATGTTGATTGTTGAGGATTAGTCACTGAATGTACCACACCGGCTCCGGTGTGTGTTGGGATAATACCGTAGGTATCGGGGTTTATTCCACCCACGGGTACATGTTCTTCATTAAATCCAACAGACAATGTGGTTTTTTCTTGAGGTGTCATATTATCAATGTTAATTTGATTTTGATTCAAAGCAACAATACTGTCAAGCCGGTTTTTTGAAGCACGAGTCTTGTATTTTTTCTCTCCCGAACCAACACCAAAACGATTGTGAATGTCAGTTGCTTTACCACCAGCATCAAAAAACGATAAACCAGCGGGTGACATAAGTGAGTCATCGGCTACAGTGCGTACAACATTGCTTGTAATACTGTGAATTGGGTGTTGTTTCCATTTCTTTTGTTTTGGTTGTGCGTTTTCCATTGCAGTGTGGAAGCCTTCATTTACACTGTCTTGTAAAAATTCATCATCACCAGCAAGATGATGCAAAAAGAAATCATCATCAAATTTACCGCTTTCCATAAGTTGGCCTACGGTACTCACATGCAAGGGTTGGTTTGTGTTGTTAGATTCATCAATTATTCGTTGAACATGTAAGGCCATACGGTTTTTTTGTTCTGTAGTTTTTGGAGTAAGACCAAGACCTTCTAAAACTTCATCGGTGTTCATAGTACCGTCAACGGTAAAAATTTCGTCACCTTGCAAGTGTTCGGTTATCTTTGGATGGACGCCTTTTTGTCGTTGGGGTACTTTTTCAGTTGTGTTACCAAAACGGTATGCTTGAGTTTTGATACCGTGTACATCGTGCGGCACCATACCTAACATTCTTTCCGCCTCAAACATTAGTCGGTTGTGATTTGCAAGAAACTGTTGAGGGTCTGTTCTTGCTAATTCTTCACTAAAGTGATTTGGGTCATGTTCCAGTACACGGGGTAGTAAAAATTGTGAGGCTTGAAATACAGACTCACGGCTTGCTTTGAGTAAGTTATTGAAAACTTTAGCATCTGCTTCAACAGGATTGGTTTTACCAAGTGCACTCCTTGAGGCTTTACCTTGTAGTTGATTAAGTTCAACTGTAAGTTCTTGTATTTCATTCATAATGCGCTTTGCCCCTTCGGGACTAAACTCTCCTTGTGCCGCAGGGTCATAGAGTGTTGATTGAAGTTGTTCAATTTCTGTACGAATATCTTCTTCTCTTTGAACGGAAGGGTACATACCACCCATTGATAACGCTCTATGAATAGTGTGAGCATCAAATGGTAGCGCATTACCTTCCTTGTCTTGAGTTTTAATTTTACTCCTACCATACAAACTTCCTTTTTTGTTTGCTTCTAACTTTTCTTGTGCGAGTTCATAACGGTGGTTTGTCAACCAATTATGCAAACCTTCAATGTCACCAGTGTTGAGTGCTACATCTTGTTGAGTAAGAGCATCCTTAAGTTGTTGAAATTCTATGTTATTTTCATCGTCATCAATATCCCCATGAAGATGATTAAAAACATTAGTCGCTGAATTGTTGTTCATTTTTGCTAATGCAGTTAAAATCCTCATATTTTTAGCATCATCGGTGTTTCTAATGTACCGCTTGGTATGCTTAAATGATGGTTGTGTTTGCCCCATTCCTTGAAAATCTATGAAATCGTCATGGTCAGCACCATAAGTGACAGGTATATTTCCATCCTTTAATGCCTTGAGTTGTCCCATTGAAGATTTGTTTGGTGCATGGGGTGAATTACTACGACCGAGCATAGTTTTGAGGTAATGCAATTTTCTTTTCTTTGCTAACATGGGCGTATCGCCGCTATGTGATGAATATGCTTGTTCGGGATGGGTAGTTTTCATAGCGTTAGATGTAATGGATGGATGGAAATATCGTGTTTTAAATTCTTTTCTTTCATCACTATTCATCTTTCTTATTTCGTATTCTGTTTGAGGTGAAAGTGTTGTTTTATGAAGAGTCCAGTTGTGTTTTTCACCCGCTGATGTTCTTGTAAACACATTGGCTGGTGAAAATATGTTTTCCAACAAAGTGCGTTTATCACCTTTATCAAACTTTTTTGTGACTGGATTCCAAGTGCCAACAGCATTTGCTTTCCCAGTACCAAAATGCAACCCTAATGACATATTTTCGGGGTTTACATTTAACGGTTCATGTTGTGTTGAGCCTGTTATAGCATTAATATGCGGTTTAGTTTCAAACATTGAAGAAAACTCCGGCATAGTATTGTCTTCCTTTATGTTTGTAGTTTGTACTGGTTTTTGACCTTCACCAGTAAAAGGGTTAAAAGGCTCTTCATCACCTATGGAAGCAGGTAATACTCCATCGAGTGTGGGTTGCATTCCGGGCGACATACTGTGAATTATTTCGTTGTAAGCGGAATGTGTCATACCTGCTCCACCACCTACATCAAGACCTTGACTCCAAAATTTAGCCGGTCCTACGGTAAAATTACCATTACCACCAAGTTGCCAATGTTTGGGTACATCTTCATCGGGGTGAGGTCCGTGTGGGGATTGAAGGTAATTGAGGTGTTCCCTCATTTCTTTCCCTCTTGATGCGATATTGCCACTCGATGTTGCTTCTTCTTCCATATTTTCTATGTCTTCTAATGGTATAATAGGACCATCCATGTTTCCATAAATAGGGTGCTTTAAAAGTGGTTTACGAGTTTTAGGGTCATAACCGGCAAGGAAAAGAATATCTTCCATTGACATAAATGTTTCATGTGGACCTTGCATGACATTTTTCTTTTTTGCTCGATGGTTTCTTGATGATGCCCATAGACCCTTTACTCCATCTTTTGTTTCAAGAGGGTAAGACTCCGCCATGTCATTTTTATCAAGATTCAATTTTGGTAAGAAACTGAATGGTTTACCTATCCACTCATCGTTTTTGTCTTGTTCGATACCATGTGCATCATGTAACGCTTCAATAATATAATCAGCAATGGAACCAGTTTCTTCTTTTTTATTATCTAAAAGTTGGTGTGTATGTGCGGCTTCACCAAAGGCATTTTGCAAAAATCTGTTATCACCTTGACTATAATCTTCCATGCTTTCCATACGCTGAAAAGCATTTGCACCTCTTTGCTCGTCACCTCTTGTAGCCCAATTTAACTCCGGTGTACGACGCATCAAGTTATTCCAAGCAATGCGAGCAGAAGGTATTGTTTCACCGTTAGGTAATTTTAGAAGAGGGTGTTTATCAAGACCGCCTTCTTCATGTATTCGACGCATAACTGCTGTACGCTCAACGGGGTTTAACCACTCAAGACCATACATGTAGCCCTCATGACCAAGTGATGATGGGTGTTCATCACCATTTTCATCAACAACATTATCTTCACTTACCCATTGCTTGGCTCTTGCATCAAAATGGGCAACTCGCAAGCGATTCTCATTTTCTTCTGCCGAACGACCCTCGGAAAGATTTGCCTCATTCATTTTGATAGCATCAATGTTATTTCGTTTCCATCGTTGATAATCTCGTTGATACAAGTTATCTTGATGAGAAACATTGCTACCATTTACTCGGATTGGTCCTAATAGTGTTTTGTTGTTGTGACCAAAAATAAGTGGACTTTTGACCTTTTCGAGTTCATCGTGTAGTAAACCTTCCATTCGTGCTTCTTCTTTTGAGTGTCCGTTGAAAATGTGACTTCTAAACTTCTCAACAAAAGCCGGATAACCACTTGTGGAATTAGTATGCAATAAAGGGTGAGTGGAAGAATGGAATGGAAAATGCATTTTTGTGTAGGGTGAGCCGGATTCGGGGCTAAAAGAAGGCCATACAGCATGAGAACGCATAATGTCTTTTGCACCACGCAGACCTTTATTCCAAATATGGTTTGTAGGCTCATTGTAAATTTCTTGACGACCAAGAAGCATACCCGGTCCTTCTGCTACTTCCGCTTGGGTGTTTACCATAGCAGTATCTTGACCTGCTATTTTTTCTCGCTGTGCGTCATCTTTGACAATCATTTCAGCACTGTATTTCAAAGTACGGAGAGTGTCATCAGTAGGTGCCTTTTCTAAAGACTCCCACGCTATGATGTATTCTGCGGCATTAAAGGCTAAATCCTTACCATCGGCTAATGACAAAAGAAAATCATCTTTTACAATGTTGAAATTTTCTGCTACCATAATTTCACCGCCTTACTGTAGCGGTTGAAATTTAGGACAAGCAAAAATATCCATACCGGGATGTAAATTACACCCTTCTCGTGGATTACCCCCACAAGTTAGGCAAGTCATTGGTTTACCCTGCTCGACTTCTTCACGAACTGCCGCTTTGGGTGATTTAGTTACCATGATGTAAGCCATGTGACCACATCAATATCTTCGCTCGCTTCCGCCTTCTGCGTCTTCTCTTTCAGCACCAGTACCGGCGTGTGGATTCATTCGACCACCAAGTTTACTCAAGTCAACTTTTTTGTCATGCTTGTCACGCTTTGGTTTACCGTCTTCATATTCGATAGTATTACCGTTTGTGGTGTAGTAAGCGGTCTTAGTTTGCCCACCGGATTCGGTGACCAAGTGAGGGTTTACATCGGTGATTTTTTCTTTTGGAAGCGGCTTAGGGTCTTCGATTGCGGCTTTAGCCATCTTTCCGCCACAGCCCATTTTCATGCAACCCGCCTTGTTCATCTTAGAACCACACTTAGGACAGTCTTTACATTTGCAAGGCTCTTTTCCACAGTCACACTTGGCCTTTTCAAGCAAATTTAAACGAGTGTTTATTTCTTCTGCTTTTTCAAGCATATTTTTAACTTCGTAACTAATTGCTTCAAATCTTGGCTTCATATTTAGACCTCGGATGTTTTTGCTGATTGTGCCATGTCATGTATATCTTCCCATGACATGTTGTGAAAATCTTCATTTGTTTGTGGTATAGAAGAATTTACACCCTTCATAATAGAATCATCATTCATGTCATTTCGGAAAGCATCGTTCATAACATTTTCTGTAAGAGGTGTAGTTGCTCTAACCATACCCATTTTTTTCAACATGATAGTTGGGTTTGTAATCATCTTACGAAGACGCATGTTTTCGTGCTTGAGAGATTCAAGGTCACTATCCATGTTTTCCATCTTTGTAATCAGAACACCCATCAATCGTTCCGCATCCGATTGTTTATCCATATAATCACCTCATTGTGTGTGTCGGCCAAAAGTTCCGGTGACACGAGTATAGTTGGATGGTTTAACACCATTTGAAACAGTGCCACTAAGTCGTTGTCCTTGAAGAGATTGAGACGAAGCCGGTCGATTATCAAACTTCATAACTGGTGCGCCACCAGCGTAAATATCGTTAGGTCCAACTGTAAGACCACTTTCAGACTTTGCTATAGCGGCAGACAAATCTTCCGAGAGGAAGTCTGCTACTTTACGCAATTCATTCAATTGTTGCTTTGCCAAGTTAGCATCGCCACTCGTCAAAGCAACAATAAATGCTTTTTGATGTTGTTCCATCTTTCTTGCCATTGGGTCCATTTTTTTAAAATCCATATTCAGCCCTACCTTATCCCATGTTGTTGCTCTTTAAGAGTCTTTATGCACCTTTGAAATTTCTTGCATTCAAAAGAGCATTGCTATTTTGCTGTCCAATAGAAGGTTGTGGTCCTCGTTGTTGTACGCTCGTCACAGGAGAGCCACTACCAGCCGATGTACGGCGTTGCGGAGCGGCTGGTCCTCTATCACGAAGTCCCATACCTTGACCTCCGGGTTGCGGAGGGGGCATTGGCATACCACCAGTTGGCATACCCGGAGGCATACCTCTCATCGGCATTCCACCCATTGGCATTCCACCCGGAGGCATACCCGGAGGGGGCATACCGCCACCCGGAGGCATTCCACCCGGAGGTGGTGCTCCACCCGGAGGTGGTGCTCCACCCGGAGGTGCGGCAGGTTGTGGTGGGGGCTTACGATATACAAAGCGAATATCACCACTCGACTCTCCATCAACCAAATCGGCTATAAAACCAAGTTGAGTCATTCGTTGTGCCACATTGAGTTCTTGTTCATCACGGCGTAATCGAGTAATTTCATCCTCTTCTTCGTTTGGATAAAGTGTGAGTTTCCAATCATGTACTCCCATTTCTTTGAGCATCTTAGGGAATAGTACATCCGTGTAAATTTTTTGACCAAATTCAACAGCACGATTTGTAACAAGAATTTGCATACCTTCATTATTCAAACCACCGGATTTACCACTGTCAACCATGAACACACTTGAAACACCAAAGTATGCGGCGATGCGATTACGAATTTCATCACGAACTGCAATATACTGCATTTCTTCAAGGGTGTCCATAAACTTAATCCAATTTACTCCACCACGGCCAGTTTGACTCTCAATACCAACCTTTGGAATGTAGTGTGGGTCGCGCTCCATTTTTTCATCAACGGATTTCCAAAACGACTTCATTGATTCAAGATTATCAGTAGTGACTGAAATAATACCTTTAGGCATTCTTCGCTTTTGATAAGCAGTGTACATATAATTGTCCATTGCTGTGAGTGTCATGGCTTGTCGCCACATTGTGTTGACGGGTGAACGACCATAAAGTTTAGATGGATTGTATTTACTCAAGTGAAGAACTTCACCTTCAATGAAATACTGTGTTTTACCACTACCTGCCATATTGACATAATGTACATCGTGTAAATCCATTCCACATGTTTCGCACTTATCATCTTCTGCATGTGTTTTTACTTGGTCCCTATGGATTCTGCAAACCTTATATCGGCCACCACGGACACCACGCTTATCAGCAACAATACGCACGAAGATAGGGTCGCCACGAATCATTTCCTTGACACGGAAAAAAACAACTTCTTTTGATTCCGGGTCAATGTAGTATTCCTTGACTAAAATTAAGAAGGCATCGTCAACAATGTTCAAGTCATTTTCTATCTCATTAAGAATGTGAATAAACGCTTGGTCCATGCTATTGTTTTGATTCAACAACCACTTCACATAGGTGATTTCATCATGGTCGGGGTCACGCACTGGACCTTCACAAATTTTACAAACCTCAACTTCGTGTTGATATTCTTCTCCACAGTCGCTACATTTTTTATGAAAACGCTTTTCAAAGTAGTGTCCTCTTCGGAACATTTCTTGTCGAATTTTTGAAAGTACCGTTCTTAAAATTAAACACTCGGTACTCACAGCGTAAAGTGCAGGGATGGTAATACCCTGTGCCATGACTGGTTCTTGAATACCACTTGTCCAAAGTGGCATAGTTGGGGTTGGGGATTGCTTGCGCTTGAATGGTTTCCCAAGTGCGCCTAAAAATCTGCTTATTCTGCTATCATCGTCTGCCATCAAAGTCCCTCCGCATATTTACCTATTGTATCAGCGTCTAAGCCCCACTTAACCAAGAGGTTGTCGGCCTTCTTTTTATCATCTTTCCAATTATTGAAAGTGACAAGTTTATGTAATTCATTTTTTCTCATCTTATCTTTAGAGTCAATAAATGTTAAAACAGCCTTTGCTTGCAACGATTTCATTTTCAAGTGAGGTAAAATTCCTTTCAGTAATTGTCGTAAATCATCCTTTGATTGAAAAACCAGTCGGTGAAGACTTCGATTGCTGTTTTTGTGAATTTTTTGATTTAATACTAAACGACCACAACCGAGGGCTTTGTGTAAGTTTTCGCAGTGGTCTTTACCTCTTTCTCCTGTAGCGACAAATGTTGCTCTTGGTTCACCTCTTTCACTGATAAAAATACTACCATCAGCATCAAGAAAACCCGCCGCATACGCCCAAATATCTTTGATAATCAAACCATTGGTGCCCATTTTTAAAAATTGTCCACGAGTTGGTGAGCGGTAAATGTCAAGTTCTTCGCCGTACATTTTGATGAGCATACCGAGTTTACTGGGTGTAACAGACTTGTTTAGCACACCAACACCACGACGCACAATTTCACGGCTACTTAGTTCACCACTTTTTTCTAATTGTTTTGAAGCAAATTCTAATGTAGTATTATCATCTTTTGAAATAGAATCAATTTGGTGTAAAGTTTTCCTCCACATTTTTTGAGCATCTTTACGCATCTGCATTGCATCAACCCAATTTTCTTGCTCATCGGTATTCCAGTCGTTAAGTTCGTTTAGCATTGAAAGAACAGAAGTGGCTTTCAAAAACATTTGACAGGCTTGTTGTAAACCGGGGCTTCTTGATTCGCCAAACTTTCTAAGTGATTTTAGTGAGCGGTCATTTATTCCCATGTATCGTATGGTATCTTGCAAACCGTCACTCCAAGTCAAATTATTGATTGTTGCTTCAACTTCCATTGCCTTAATTGTTCTTACATCATCAATAACAGCATCAATCATATCTCGATTACTTTTGTCATTACGACGCATTTTTCGGCACATACGAATGATTGAGTCGGCGTTTTTACCGTATGTAGCCTCAAGCCACCCATCGCCATTTTTTGGAAAACCGTATGATTTTATGTCTTCTTTAATAAACAAAGACGATTCTTTGACTACAGGAATTTGTTTATTGTAAAAATGTGGATGCTGTGCTAATGTGTTAAACACACTTTTGGTGAAATCATCACCATTAATTTGTGGAGTATCATACTCATCACCGACAATTGCACTACCCCACATATTGGCTACCTCATTGTCCTATCATTTAGTCCTTACCACCAAGACACTCTTGACAATTGTTGGTTTACCGCCTACGCCTTGTTTTTTAGCACGCTTGCGCTTGGTAGCGGCTCGTTTTTGACCCTCGGACATTGAGCCGCTGGTCTT
>TARA_R110002096_G_scaffold5982_8_pt1 | contig 10875 bp, 10 predicted proteins | sample TARA_R110002096 | Tara Oceans TARA_R110002096 (sample SAMEA4397295) | marine metagenome | biome: Polar Biome; feature: [DCM] deep chlorophyll maximum layer (ENVO:01000326); material: water (ENVO:00002006), including particulate matter (ENVO:01000060) such as... | depth 35 m
ATGAAAGGAGATTACAAACCTCATAAAGGTGCTTCACCAGAGGCGCCATTTAGAATTGTAACACACGTTAAAGGTAAAAGTGATCCGGCAATGGACGCTGCACGCAAGGCTAAAAGTTAAAATCTTCTTCTCCACGCATCTTTCTATAAAGCCTGGCTACTACAAGCCTACCTTTTTGTGATAAAGCATAACGTACAGCGTAATTATACTTAGTCTCATCCCTAAATATGTGATCTTCTAGTTTATTACTAGGAGTGAGTTTATCGAAGTGCTTATATATGTACCCTTTTTTCTTTATGTTCCAGATAAAGTCTTTGCGCATTTGAGTTTCACTTCTATTCATTGCCTCTGCGACATACTTAATCGTCCAAAACTCCAGGTCATAAATAAACATGATGAAGTCTACCTCTAATCTAGTGAGGTTATAGTTGTGCTTCGCGTCTCTGTATAGAAATGTAATGTTGTTCAGATAGTTTTCTTTAATAAACATTTTGTCTATCTTAGAGAACGAGCGAAATAATTTCTTTCGGTCTACGGTACTTTTTGGCATATCAGTATCTTTGCTCATACAAACATAATCATATGGCATCACTTAGCGGAAATAAAATAAAAGATACATTTAACCTGTTGCTTAAACTAGCAAACAGCAATGTAGGCTCTTCAGAACAAGTAGTTCAAGATGGAGCAGGTAATAACTCAGCATTAAAAATATCCACAGATACAGTAGAGACCACAGGTGCTCTTAAAATATCTGGGACACCTTCTACATCAACTTCAGTTACTTCTGCTCTTATGCTGTCTAGTAGCGGGGTTGTAGTTACTCGTAACCTAAGTACCAGTCCAATTGGCACTGCATCAATTACTGCAAACTCTCCACTGTCTGCAACAGGTAGTACAATAGAGTTGGTAGACGCAGGAACACTTAGTCAGGTTACGCAGCCAGCAAACAATGATAAAGTCTTATTATGGGATGAGAGCGCAAGTGCTTATACATATATTGACAAATCAGATCTTGCTACTTCTATAAACTCAACCTCTTCAGCAGCCGCAACACCAACTGTAATGTGGGCACGTCAAAGTGTAACAATACAGCAGTCTTCTACAGGTACGGTTCCTGTTGGAACGTGGGCAGAGATATATCAAGATACTTCAGCAACAGGTGCAACTACCGCAACTGGAAGTTCAGTATACTTCGGTACCGTAGTGAATGTCGCGGCACAGCCTGCTCTTTCACTTGGTAGTGTTACTGATCCACGTGATTCTATTCTTATCAATGAAGTTGCAGGATGGTATAGAATACAAGCAGTTATTCTAACAATGCAAACAACAGCGGTCGACTACACGTTGCGAGTAACTAACAGTGGTGGTACTACAAACCTAGTAACTATAAACCTACCGGCACAAGGGGGTAAGATACTTGAGCAAACATTAGATGCACTTTATTACTCAGATGGAACTGGAGGGGAAAACATTCAGTTAGCAGGACAGGCTGCTGGACTTGGTACTCAAGTATATGGTGTAAACACATCTATGCAAGTTGAGTACTTAGGAGCAAACACAATATTATAATGACAGACAGTGATAGAAATGAATTCTTTAAAAAACTCCGTTTAAAACTCGATGAGATCGATGACCTTATGGACGCTTACGGAGGTAAGGAGGACTTCACATCTTTATACTGCTTTGGATCTTTTATACCAGGAGACGAAGTATTAGACACAAATGACAAGTACGAATTCATGTGCGGTATGCATATGGCAGCAGAAGAAGAATTTGAATTAATGATAAATTCAGTAGTAGAATCTTATAACGATTATTTTGAAGACGAAGACGATAGTCCAGATTCATCAACCATAAACTACTGGTTAAACTAAATGGAATGGAACTTATTCGAAAAATCATCATCGGGCAGAACCCGAAAGATGCAATGGCTTACTATGTAGGTCAGTCAGCAGGTGAATCAGTAATTGACTCAATCATATTAGACGAGAGATGTTTTGCTAAACACGGAATTCGTCGCTATCTTGTATACATCTACAACAAGGAACAAGGCATCATGCTTTGGAAGACTGTTGATGATATGCCAGTATTAATTGAACATGATTGTGACTTCGAATGATAGTAATAGACAATTTTATTAAAGACACCGAACTCCTTATGGAAGTTGAGTTCAACAAAGAAAAGTTTTTCTCAGAAAACGGCACCTACTTTTGGTGGAACGGATGGTGGAATTCTCCAACAGATACATTAAAGAAAAGATTGATATCATATATATGGGAAGAAAACCCTATATACGAGTCCGTGTCTCTTGATGGGTTTGAGTATTGGACTGGTCAGTATGGTGATGGTAAATCTGTAGGTGACCTAAACTTACACCTAGACAAAGATGAAGACCTTTGGAAATCAAAAGGAGAACTTTCTTCTCCTATTATAGGTACAGTGTTTTATCCGTTGCAAATGGAAATTGAAGGTGGATACCTAGAGATATTCTCTAATGGCCCTGACAGGGAGCCTGAGCGCATCGAAGCGAAGTATAATAGGATGATCATCTTTGATGCTGGTAGCCACGAGCATCGGGTAACAACGGTCACAAAAGGAACAAGATCTGCTCTCGCAATAAATCTATGGGACTCTGCTCCTACTACGAAATTAAAGTTTGAGGATACAGAAAATAATGTATTACGAGTTCTATAATGAGGCCTCTAAAACATTTCCTGGTAAAAGTACCTAGTGTAACACGGGACAGTGTAACCGTCAACGGAGAAGAAATTTTCTTAGACACAAGATTCGATGAGTTCAAGCATAGAACCATGGAAGGTGAAATTGTAGGGGTGCCAGAGAAGTATGACACAGGTGCATCCGTAGGAGATACTATGTATTTTCATCATCACGTTGTGCTTGGAGGTAATCACTTGGTGCTTAAGGACGATGCTAATGAATTAGAAGAGAGTTCTAAAAGAGGTCAGTGGCTTGATCCTAACAACGATGTATATATAGTTTATTATGAAGGAGGGTATGATCCACTGTCTTGCCAGGCTTATGCATATAAGAGTAAAGAAACTGGTGAAATAAAACTGCTAGGCGAATGGGTGTTTTTAGTACCCGCAGATCAAGATCAAGAACTACAGAGTAGTGTTGTTGAACTGATAGACAAAGAAAGAGAGTACAACCAATATGGTTATATAAGGTTTGGTTCTGATCGTCTAGAGGAATTAAATCTATATCCTGGAGATAAAGTAATAATCAGAAAGAATGCTGACTACTTAATGGATGTGGATGGTGAGAAATTATTCAGAGTCTACTTAAAGCACATCTATGGCAAGGTCCTCGAAACAGTATAACAATATAAGTACAGCGCAGAGACTTGTTGAAGCAATGCAGATTGCTATTGATAATATGATCAATGAAATACAAAAGCCTGTAGACCAAGAACTTAGCGGTTCTCAAAGAAAAGCAGAACTTCAAGCAATTAAAATTACCGCTGTAGATGCAAAAGAACTTATCATTGAAAGGGAAAGACTTCTTAAACTTATTAAGACTCTTAAGGAAAGTGGTGAAATTAAAGAAGAGCAAGATTATTCCGGAGGTTTCGCAGAACAATTCTCAAGGTAATCAAGTATTCATTAGAGCCAGCAGCATCTACTGGGACTACTAATTTAATGTACAACAAAGATGGCAGGTTTAGTAGAAGTAGAACAAGAGGTCGTTGTCAACATATGCCGTGATAATACACAAGGAGATGTTGAGATATACTATGATTTACCTATACAGTTCCCAAAAAAACCTACTTCAAGAAAAATTCTATTTCACGACAAGAAAAAAGAAGATCAAAGATGGGTTCGCCAAGAACTACCTGAAGATTTAAAGCGTATAAGATCAATGGAAGAGTGGATGGAGATGCCTGAAACTTTTCGTAAGAAATACACCCCCTATGTTAGTGAAGAATTTAAAAGACGTAAAGATGGATTATGGTTTTACAACAACGGGGTACCTACCTATATCACCGGGAACCATTATTTTTTCTTGCAATGGTGTAAGATTGACATCGGCTACCCGTCGTTCCTCGACTTTCAAAGGAAACTATTCATACATCTTGAAGCCTGTATAAGAGATCCTAGATGTGTTGGTCAGATATACGTTAAATGTCGTCGATCTGGATACACTAATATGTCTGCATCTATACTTGTAAACGAAGGTACACAGGTAAAAGAGAAGTTGCTTGGTATCATGTCTAAGACAGGAACAGATGCCCAGGAAAATATCTTCATGAAGAAAGTGGTGCCTATATACAAATCACTTCCATTCTTTTTTAAACCTATTCAAGACGGTACCACCAACCCACGTATGGAACTTGCTTTTCGTGAACCATCTAAAAGGATCACTAAGAAAAACAAAACATCCTCAAGTGGAGACGCACTTAATACTATTGTTAACTGGAAGAATACTACTACCAATGCTTATGATGGTGAGAAACTACATATGCTCTATCTTGATGAAGCAGGTAAATGGGAGAAAGGAAACGATATACGTGAAGCATGGAGGATACAGCGTACTTGTTTACTTGTCGGTAGAAGAATAGTCGGTAAAGCATTAGTTGGAAGCACTGTCAATCCTTTAGACAGAGGAGGAAAGCAGTTTAAAGACTTATACCATGGAAGCAATCCAATGGAAAGAAATGATAACGGACGAACACGTAGTGGATTATACTCAGTATTTATACCTAGTTATGATGCGCTTGAAGGATTCTTTGATAAATATGGATTACCAGTTGTTGAAGACCCAGATACGCTTATGCATACCGAGTACGGTGAACTTATATCTATAGGTGCTAAGACCTATTTAAAGAATGAGCGTAAGGCATTAGTAAACGACTCTTATGAACTTAACGAAGTAATACGTCAGTTCCCCTTCTCAGAGGCCGAAGCATTTAGAGACAGCGCCAAAGCATCTCTATTCAATGTTCAAAAGATTTATGAGCAGGTAGAATACAATGAAGACTTATATCCGTCCCCTATAGTTGTAGGGAACTTTGTATGGACAGGAGGAAAGAAAGATACAGAGGTAATGTTTAAGCCAGATGCAAACGGTAGATGGCGTATAGCCTGGATGCCTCCTGCTGATCTAAGAAATAAATCCACACCTGAGAACGCCTGGATAGGGTGTGCCGGAGTGGATAGTTATGATATAGATGCAACAGTAGATGGTAGAGGGTCTAAGGGGGCTTGTCATTTTTATAACAAGTTCAACATGGGACACCCATCGAACATGTTTGTTGCTGAGTACGCATCTCGCCCCCCGCTTGCTAAAATATTTTATGAAGATGTTTTAATGGCAGCAAAGTTTTACGGGTACCCTGTATTGATTGAAAATAACAAGTATGGAATTGCAAGATACTTTGAGACAAGAGGTTATGATCATTTCCTTATGGAAAGACCAGAGCACTTAGGTTCTAAATTCCAGAGCACAAAGACTAAAACAAAAGGTATACCATCCAACTCGAAAGATGTTATACAAGCACATGCTCAAGCAATTGAAGCATATATACATGATCATGTTGGGTTAAATGAAGACACTTTAGAATTTGGTAAAATGTATTTCGAGAGAACCTTAGAGGATTGGGTAAATTTCAAGATTGATGATCGAACAAAATATGATCTTTCTATCTCTGCCGGTTTAGCATTGCTTGCTGCTCAAGGACATAAGCCCGTTGAAACAAAATCAGACTTCACTAAGAAACAGTTCTTCAGGAAGGGTCAGATAATTATACGAAAATAATAAGAAGTATATTTGCATAAGTAGCAATCTCAAGTATGGACAATCAATATAAGACAGGACAATCTTCTTTTCCCGATGCATTAGCAAGCACGGAGGAGAAGATGAGCACTTCCTATGGCCTTCAATACGCAAAGGCTATGTTCGCTCAATGGGTTGGTAGTGACTATCAGAATTCCTTATACGGCAGAAGAAACAGCGAAATGGAACGCTGTAGAGATTATGCACAGGGAACTCAAGACACATCAATCTACAGACAGATACTAAACTCTTTGGATCCTAATAATGGAGACGGAACTTTACTTACACTGGATTACACTCCAGTTCCTATCGTTCCTAAGTTCGTTAAGATTGTTGTAAATAAAATCTTATCTAAAGAACCATATCCTCAGATACAGGCTATTGATCCTCTTTCTAGAACAGAGAAAGACAAGAAGAAGAACGCTACAATATTACGTATCGAAAACCGTGACATGATTGAAGAAGCCATGTCGCTTGGTTTAAATGTAAAACAAGATCCATCAAAATTACCAGAAACACCAGAGGAAACTGAGATCTTCCTTGATACAAACATAAAGACCGACGCTGAGATATCTGCCCAGATTGCTACTGAAATGACTCTTAAGTGGAACAACTTTAATGAATCTATATATCGTCGATGTGTTGAAGACCTTGCTACCCTTGGTATGGCTGTGGCTAAACGCTCTAATGATCCTAATTATGGCATCAAACAAGAGTATGTTGATCCAAAGCGCTTTGTACATAACTATACTGACGATCCGAATTTTGGTGATCTAACATATGCTGGGCACTTTAAGTATATAACAATAATGGATTTGAAACGTATTGCTGGTGATCAGTTTACCGATGCGCAATACGAGCAAATCGCTAAGACCGTAATGAATAAGTACGGCAACAACCCAACTCAATTCTCAACAACAGGAAGTACCTATGATCGTCCTGGTACAAGATACCGTCAAGGTTTTGATGAATATAAGATAGAGGTAATGGACTATGAGTTCATGTCTGTAGATAATATTGTTTACGAGAAAAAAACATCTTCCTTCGGTAACATTGGGTTCTATTATAAAGGTACTGAGTATCAGGCTCCTACTGCTTCTGTTTATGACAGAGAAGCAATGTATATGAGTAATGCTACAGTATGGGGTGGTACATTCATTGTCGGTACTGATTTCTTATATAACTACGGGCCTAAGAAAAACATACCAAAGAACGTACATGATATTTCTCGGGCTAACCTTTCATACAGCGCAATAGCAACAAACATAAGAGGGATGATACCTAAGTCAATGGTGTCTTCTGTTATTGGTTTTGCTGATATGCTACAGATAAGTCACCTTAAGATTCAACAATCAATAGCCAAGGCAAAGCCGGATGGTTTGATCATAGATATAGAGGGACTAGAGAATGTTCAATTAGGTAGAGGTGGATCACTTCAACCATTAGAGATTCAAGATATTTACGAGCAGACAGGGATCTTCTATTATAGAAGCAAGAACCCAGAAGGTGGATTCCAAAACCCTCCTGTTCGTGAGATAGGAAATGCTATTAGAAACATACAGGAGTTAGTCTCAGTTTATAATCACTACCTAAGGATGATTAGAGACGCTACAGGCATCAATGAAGTGATGGATGGTACATCACCTAAGGGAGACGCACTTGTGGGCGTTAGACAGCAGCAAATAACAGCGGGTAATAATGCTATATATGATATTACTAATGCTGCTATGGTTCTTTACAAAAAAGTTTGTGAAGACACTGTAAGATGTTTACAGATTATTCCACCTAAAAGTATTCTCTATAAAGCATATACAAATGCTATTGGAGAAACAAACATGGCGGTAATCACTTCTTTTAACAACTTATCCATGTACAACTTTGGAGTGATGGTTGTAACTGAGATGAATGAGTTAGATAAGCAATACCTTGAACAAAACATTCAAATAGCGCTGGCTCAAAAAGAAATTGATCTTGAGGATGCTATCGCTGTTAGACAAATAAAAGACGTTGAACAAGCAGAGCGCCTATTAATTGTACGTAGAAAGAAACGTATGAAGCAGCAGCAAGAAATGGCTGCACAAAATATGCAGATGCAATCTCAGGCAAATGCCCAGTCATCACAGGTTTCTGGACAGATTGAAATGCAAAAGAAACAACTTGAGGCCCAAATAGATGCACAGCGTATTCAATTAGAGACACAGGCAAAAGCGCAACTCATGGAACTTGAGTATTCTTTTAAGATACAGATTGAGCAAATGAAGGGTGACTATGGCGTGGTTGAGCAGCAGATCGAAAGTGGTGTTAAGCAACAGGAACAAATGGCTTCTGAAGATCGCAAAGATGCTAGAATAGATAAACAAACAATTGCTCAGAGTAAATTAATTGCCCAGAGACAAGGAGATAGACCTCCACTTGAAGAAGAAGTAATAACAAACCTAACCCTATCCTAATATGGCTTGCGGATGCTCAAATAGTCCATGTTCATGTCCTAACCCGACAAACTTAAATATGAACAACGCTGCTCAGTTGAATATCTGTACGCGACGTGGTGATACATTTATTTTAAAATCTGTAGTCAAATCATCAAACGGTGTAAAACTAGACCTGACTCTATACTCATTTAAAATGGAGGTTAGAGAATATGATAATGGACCATTGGTTATTGCAGATGGTCTTATTTCCATAACAGGAGATATAAATGGAAACCTCTTAGTAACCATATCCTCGACTAATATGCAGGTTGCGGCAGGTACATATGTGTATGGCTTTCAATCAACACTTACATCAGCAAGCACTGTTGAGACCTGGTTCTACGGAACCTTTGAAGTAGTGCAAGACATAGTAACATAAATTTCAGAATAATCCCTAATGGCTGAAGTAGAAATCATAGTAATAGAAGCAGGAGGACTCGTCTTTGACGTTACACTACCACCTCAAACAACAGCGATAATAACACCCGGAAGTGTTACTCAACTTGTTGGTGCCAAAGGTCAAAAGGGTGAGGTAGGTTCTAAAGGTCAAAAGGGAGAGATTGGCGTTAAAGGAGATCAAGGAGTTAAGGGTACCACTGGTGAGAAAGGGATTACCGGTGATAAAGGAGAAATCGGAGTTAAGGGAACTACTGGAGATAAGGGAGTTACTGGAGATAAAGGTGAAATCGGACTTAAGGGTGAGATTGGAGTAAAAGGATCAACCGGTGACAAAGGAACAGCGGGAGATAAAGGAACAACCGGTGATAAAGGGATAGATGGAACCAAGGGCACTGATGGTGATAAGGGCGCCACTGGAGATAAAGGTGAGATTGGAGTAAAAGGAGCAACAGGAGATAAAGGTCAAACCGGAGAAAAAGGGATAGACGGTCAAAAAGGTATTGATGGCACTAAGGGTGACACAGGATCCAAGGGTACTGAAGGTAACTTTGGTGGTGCTACTTTTGATTATACATTTAGTACATCAACAGACGTAAGTGCTGATCCCGGAACAGGTATAGTCGTTGTTAATCAGTCTGGAGGAGATCAATCAACTTCAACTATAATGGCTATTGACTCAACCGATGATGACGGTAATAGCATTGATTCTTTTTTATCAACTATATCATCTGTAACATCCGCTGTTAAAGGTCATGTAAGGGTTTCTAAGAGACTCGATGCTTCAATCTTTCTGTTGTTTAGTATTAGTGATCTAACTGATCAAACAGGTTGGTGGTCAATAGACATAGGTGAGCAGGCTTTTTCAAGTACTGATCCATTTGCAAACAGCGATGATGTAATAGTGTCATTTGTAACTACAGGTGACAGAGGAGATAAAGGAAGTACAGGAGACAAGGGTACTGAAGGTACTAAAGGAACTGCCGGAGATAAAGGAGAGACTGGTCAAAAAGGTATTGATGGTACTAAGGGTGCAACCGGAGATAAGGGTGATACTGGTATTAAAGGTACCACTGGAGATAAGGGGACTGACGGTATTAAAGGTGCTACTGGAGACAAGGGAGTAGACGGTACTAAAGGTGCTACTGGAGATAAAGGAATAGATGGCACTAAGGGAGCCACTGGAGACAAGGGAGTAGAGGGTTCTCAATGGACCTCAGACGCAGGCGCTCCAACAACTGATGGGGTCAATGAACATGATCAATATCTAGACACTGATGATGGTGAAATTTACCAGTGGGATGGAAGTCAATGGACAGCACAAGGAAGTATAGAAGGCCCTACAGGAGGAAAAGGTACTGCCGGTGATAAGGGAATAGATGGTACAAAAGGTACTGCTGGAGATAAAGGTGCTACTGGAGATAAAGGTGCTACTGGAGCGAAGGGAGTTGAGGGATCTCAATGGCAATCTGCTGCTGGCACCCCTACTACTGCTCCTTCTAATATTGACGATCAGTACCTGGATACCGACGATGGAGAAGTATATCAATGGGATGGTACTACCTGGAACTCAACTGGTAGCATAGAGGGACCTGCTGGTGCTTCTGTAAAAGGTACCGCTGGAGACAAAGGAGCCACTGGAGACAAGGGAATTGACGGTACTAAAGGAGCCTCAGGTGACAAAGGTATAGACGGTGACAAAGGTCAAAAAGGAATAGATGGTACTAAAGGTGTTGCTGGTGATAAAGGCGTTGATGGCACCAAGGGCGCTACTGGCGTTAAAGGAGTGGAGGGATCGCAATGGCAGTCTGCTGCTGGTACTCCAACGACTGCTCCCTCTAATATTGATGATCAATATCTTGATACTGACGATGGAAAAGTATACCAATGGGATGGAACCACTTGGAACTTAACAGGAAGTATAGAAGGACCGTCTGGTGCTTCAGTAAAAGGAACTGCTGGAGATAAGGGTCAGAAGGGTGTAGATGGAACCAAAGGTGCTACTGGTACTAAAGGAGTCGAAGGCTCACAATGGCAGTCTGCTGCTGGTACTCCAACGACTGCTCCTGCTAATACAGATGACCAGTACTTAGACACTGACGACGGCGAGGTGTACCAATGGGATGGTACCACTTGGAACTCAACGGGTAGTATAGAGGGACCTGCTGGCGCTTCGGTAAAAGGACAAACTGGAGAAAAAGGAGAGACTGGTCAA